>WNFK01096600.1_pt1 | contig 19296 bp, 14 predicted proteins | sample 5400281 | NCBI WGS metagenome assembly WNFK01 (sample SAMN13153350, study PRJNA577476) | soil metagenome | isolation source: 20 cm soil on Douglas fir-dominated hillslope | place: USA:California | collected 2013-09-17
CGAGCGCGTCGTCACCGTCTTCGGGGAACTGGTTCTCGATCGCGTAGTTGCAGTACGCCGACAACACGTCGGGCCCAAGACCATAGCCACCGCCTTCGATCGGTGACAAGAACGTTCGCACCGTCTCGCGGCTGATGTTGTATCGCGCCATCAGATGCTCTTCGAGCGTGATGGAGTCGAGCTGTCGCGAGATGGCGTCGCCTTCGGTCTGAGGGCCCGGAAAGGCGACGCGGTTCGTCCCCCAACGCAGCAGCTCCGCCCTCGTCGCCTCACTGATCGGCGCGCCCTCGAGCTTCCGTCCCCACGGATCCATCACCCACACCCCGGGTCGCTGGCCGAACGGCGGTCCGAAAAAGAAGCCGTAATTCGCCGGCGTGTCGTACGGCGAATGCGCGAGCGGCATCTCGGGCGACGGTCCACGCCACGTCTGGTAGGCGAACGCGGAGCGATCCATGCCGATCATCTCGTAGAAGCGGTCGGTATAGCCGCCCTTCTGTGGCACCAGGAAGATCGCGGAGCCTTGGTGCGCGACGAGTCGCTGTCCGTCGACGAGGAACTCGTTGCGCTTCGCCTCACCGCCGAAGATCGAGTGGTTGTCGATAACCAGGCAGCGGCCGCCCGTCCGTTTCTGGAAGAAGATCGCCGCGGCGAGTCCGCTGATGCCGGCGCCGAGCGCGACGAGGTCGTACATCTCGCCGGTGTCGCTCGCGGCGGCGACACGCTGCTCGAACGTGCCGTCGCGCAGCGCGTGTCCGGCGCTCAGGACATCCCAGGTGTTGCCGTTCGCGCGGCTGTAGTCGCCGATGCCGCCGTAGCCGTCGAAGACGTCCGCGGGGGAGATCGTGGGTGCTTGGGGACCAAGGAAGAGTCCGGCGCCGGCCAGGACCGCGCCGTTGAGAAAGTCGCGACGTGAGATAGGCTCGTCCATGCCGAGTCGGTCGGTCATAACGTCAGCCGGGGAGCGTGAGGCGAGCCTCGCACCCGGGCACGCCCGCCCGGTTGCCGAGCGTCAGCGTGCCGCCGTGTGCCTCGGCGATCTGGCGCGATAGCGCCAGCCCAATTCCGGAGCCCTCGGGTTTGGTCGTGTAAAACGGCACGAACAGATTCGCTGTGTCCGCCAGCCCGGTGCCCTCGTCCCGCACCCAGATGAGCAGATGCCGGTTCTCGCTCGACCACCCCACCTCGACCGCGCCCCGCGTTTCGAGCGTCGCGTCCACCGCATTGCGCACCAGGTTGATCAGCAGCTGATCGAGCTGCCCGCCATCGGCCCGGAGCGTGATCTCGGGTCCGGGCCGGACGGCGACCGGGAGGCGCGTCTCGAGCGCGACGACGCGCCGCACCCAGTCCTCCACGGCGACCGACTCGATCCGGGGTGGCGGCAGGCGCGCCAGTCGCGCATACGCGGCCATCAGGCGGCTCAGCGACTCCGAGCGCGTTGCAATCACGCCCAGACCTTTGAGCAGATCGGCCCGCGACTCCGTTGCGGCAGGCATCCGTTCGACGTACCCGCGCAGGCTGTCGGCGATGGATTTGATCGGCGCGAGGGAGTTGTTGAGCTCGTGCGAGAGCACGCGAATCAGGCGCCGCCAAGCCTGGCGCTCTTCCTCGCCCAAGGCGCGGGTCACATCCGCGAGTACCAGGAGTTGGTGCGGCTGGCCGCCTTGGCGGAACGTGCCGCGCCGCACTTCCCAACGTCCCTGCCAGTCCAGGACGCGCGGAGTCTCGCCGCCGAGCGCCTCGGCGAGCCCCAGCTCGGTGGCACTTTTGCCGAGCAGCTGCTCCGCTGGGCGCCCTAGCAGCGTCGCACCGGCGCGGTTCACGACGCGCAACGCCGCCGCACCGTCGAACGCGAACACGGCGACGTCGATCTCTTCCATCACGCGCCGCAGCAGCGCCGTCGCCTCCAGGGCGCCGAGCCGCTGGGCGCGCAGGTCCTCGCCGAGACCATTCAGCTCGAGCAGCATCAGGCCCAGCGCATCCTTGGGGTTCGCGCCCCCGGCGCGCACGGAGAAATCGCCCTCCCGCAGCGCGGCCAGCATGTTCGAGATGATCTGGAACGGGCCGATCACTTGCTCGCGCAGCGTGGCAGCTATCGCGAGGGAGACACCGACGGAGAAAAGGGTGAGGGTCCACCGTGTCGGCGCGCTGAAATCGCCGGTCCACAGGAGCACGAGGCCGAGCACGAGCCCCGGCGCCCCGAGGAGGAGCGCGAGGGACAGGACGCGACGCTCAAAGGCCATGTCGCTTCAGGCGGCGATAGAGCGCGCTGCGCGACAGGCCGAGCGCCTTAGCTGCTTCAGTCGCGTTGCCGCCCGCGCGGCTGAGCGCTTTACCGATCAACACCCGCTCGACGTCCTCGAGACTCATCGTGTCGAGTGTGCGGCTCCCGTCGGGGGCGGTGAGCCCCAGGTCGCGCGCCCGGATTTCGGCGCCCTCGGCCAGCAACACGGCGCGCTCGATCGTGTGATCGAGCTCGCGCACGTTCCCGGGCCACGGGTGGCGCAGCAACGCTTCGATCGCTTCGGAGGCGAGCGCGAGGCCGGCCTTGCGATAGCGGGCGCGGTAGCGCTGCAGGAAGTGCGTCGCGAGGCGCGGGACGTCCTCCCCCCGTTCGCGGAGCGGCGGCAGCCGGATTTCCACGGTGTTCAGACGAAACAAGAGATCTTCGCGAAACCGCCCAGCCTTGACCTCTCCCTGGACGTCGGCGTTCGTGGCGGAAAGGAGACGTACGTCGGCGCGGCGCGCGCGCGACGCGCCCACCCGCTCGAACTCGCCGCTCTCGAGCACGCGCAACAGCTTCGCCTGTTGCGCCGGCGGGAGGTTCGCGATCTCGTCGAGGAAGAGCGTGCCGCCGTCAGCCAACTCGAAGCGTCCGACGCGATCGGTCTTAGCATCCGTGAAGGCACCCCGCATGTGGCCGAACAGCTCGCTCTCGAACAGGCCGTCGGGAATGCCTCCCAGATTCACCGCGACGAAGGGGCGGTCTCGGCGCGCCGAGGCCGCGTGCAGCCAGCGCGCGACGACATCCTTGCCGGTGCCATGCTCCCCCAGCACGAGCACGTTTGCGTCCGACGACGCCACCCGCTCCATCAGACGCAGCACCGGCTGCATCGCGGGCGACTCGGCGATCAGCTCGGGGAGCCCTTCGCGTTGCAGGGTGCGATTCTCGCGCTCCAACCGCTGGCTCGTTCGCAATGCGCGGCCCAGCTCGACCTGGGTGCGCAGCGTTGTCAGGAGGCGGCGGTTGTCCCACGGCTTCTCGACGTAGTCGCGCGCGCCACGGCGCATCGCTTCGACGGCGCCGTCGATCGAGCCGAACGCGGTCATCACGACGATCGGCGGCGCCCCGTCGAGCGCGCGGACGCGCGACACCAAGTCAAGGCCCTCGGTGCCCGACGTCGTAGCGCGCGCGTAGTTCATGTCGACGAGGAGGGCGTCGAAGTCTGAGGCTTGGGCGGCGGCGAGCACGGCCCGCGGCGACGCGACCGTCTCGACCTCGAAGCCCTCGCCTTTGAGAAGCAGCTTCAGGGCTTCCAGGACGTCCGCCTGATCATCGGCGATTAGGAGACGCGGTGGGCGATCCGGCATGCGGTGAAGTTACTCATACCGCAGCGCTTCCATCGGATCGATCCGTGCCGCTCGGCGGGCCGGGACGTAGGTGGCGAGAATGGCGACCCCGCCGAGCACCAACGCCGCCCCGATGAACGTGATGGCGTCCAGCGCCGAGACGCCGAACAACATCGTGCGCAGGGCGCGCGTCGCCAGCGCGGCCCCCGCCATCCCCAGCACCAGGCCGCCGATCACGAGCAATAGATTCTCCCGCAGCAGCATGGCCACGACCTCGGCGGGCCTGGCGCCGATGGCCATGCGCAGCCCCAGTTCGCGCGTGCGTTGGGTCACTGCGTACGCGGTGATGCCGTAGATCCCCATCAACGCGAGCAGCACCGCCAGCGCCGCGAACAGTGTGAGCAGCGTCATGCTCAACCGCCGCGCCGCCGTCGAGCGCGACAGCACCTCATCCAGGCTCACGAGATCGCCGATCGGCTGCTGCGGATCGACCTGCCGCACGGCGTCGCGCACGGCGCCCACGAGCGCCAAAGGCGAGTGCTTGGCCTTGAGCACGACCCACATCTCGGGCACGCCCGGCGGCCGAGCGGCCTGCAGCTGCGGGAGGTAGAGCTCCCGCATGGGTGTCACATCGAGCGACTCGTATCGAATGTCCCCGATGGTCCCGATGATCGTTGCGTCGAATCCACCGCCCGGATGCCGCAGCGGGAAGACCTTCCCCACCGGGTCCTGCCCCGGCCACAGCTCGTCGGTGAGCCGCCGGTTCACGATGACGACCTTCGGGGCATCGGCGCGGTCCTGCGGCGTGAAATCGCGGCCCCGGAGCGAGATACCCATCGCCGCGAAGTAGCCCGGACCCACCACGCTCAGCCGCGCCGCGAGGAACTCCTCGGTGGCCTCGGGACGAATCCGCCGTGGATCAAACGCCAGGATATTCACTCCGCCCGCGAGCGGCAGCGGGAGGCGGGCGATGCTTACGTCCGCCACGCCGGGACTGCGCGCCAGGAGGTCCGTGAGATTCTGGAAGAACTGGTTCTGCACCGTGGGATCCGCGTAGCGCGAGGGCGTGAGCCGGATGCGCGCCGCCAGCACGTCGTGCGTGTCGTAGCCGGGATCCACCGACGTCAACCGCACGAAGGTCGTGATGAGCAGCCCCGAGCCGACCAGCAGCACCAGCGCGAGCGCGATCTCCGCCACCACCAGCGCGCTCTGCGTCCTGTGGCGCCGGCGCGAGCCCGTCGTGGCGCCGCCCTCCTCGCGCAGCACCTCCTCCACGCCGGGAGCCGCCGCGCGCAGCGCCGGCAGCAGTCCGAACGCCAGGCCCGTCACGAGCGAGACGAGGAGGGCGAACCCGAGTACCCAGGGGTCGATCCCGATCTCGTTCACGCGCGGCACGCGCGGCCAGACAGCGAGCATGGCGGCGAGGCCCCAGTGCGCCAGCAGCACGCCCCCAGCCCCCGCGATGAGCGCCACCACCACGCTTTCGGTCAGGAGCTGCCGCACCAGCCGCGCGCGATCGGCGCCGAGCGCCCGGCGCACGGCGATCTCTTTCCTGCGCTCGGTGGCGCGCGCCACGTACAGCCCCGCCGCGTTGGCGCAGGCGATCAACAGCACCAGCCCCACCGCGCCGAAGAGCACCAGCAAGGCAGAGCGGACGTTCTCCACACCGTCCACCTTCAGCGGGTCGACGAGGAACGCCCGCTCGGCGCCACCGATGCGCTGCGCCACCACGCCGGCGTCGGCGCGCGCCCGCGCGAGCGTGACGCTCGCCGCCAGGCGTGCCACGGACTCGAAGGCGTAGAGCTGGCGGTTGAACTCGAGCTGCGGATGGGAGCGCAGCGCTTCGCCCAGCGGCACCCACAGCTGGGTATCCTCGTTGGGGAACGCGAAGCCGCGCGGCATAACGCCAACAACTGTGAAGCTCTGGCCGTCGAGGTTGATCACGCGGCCCACGATGTTGCGGTCGCTGCCGAATGCCGTGGCCCACATGCCGTAGCTCAACACGGCGACCCGATCGTGCAGCTCGGCGCCGGTGAACCCGCGCCCGACAGCCGGACTCACGCCCAGCACGGCGAACAGGTTGGGCGAGACGACCGTGGCGGCCAGCTCGCTCGCCTGGCCCGAGCCCGCGTAGTTGTAGCGCGCGTACGTATACGCCGCTACACCAGCGAAATCCTTGGTGAGCGCCTGCAACTGCTGCATGTCGGGGTAGGACATCGCGCTCCCGAAGATATCCTTGCCCGGTCCCGGCACCTTCGTGTCGAGCGAGACCAGGCGGTCCGCCTGGGGATAGGGCAGCGGCTTGAGCAGCACCGCGTCCACCACGCTGAAGATCGCGGTATTGGCGCCGATGCCGAGCGCCAGCGTGATCACGACCACGGTCGTGAACGCCGGGTTGTGTCGCAACGTACGCAGCGCGTAGCGGAGATCCTGGAGCAGCGTGCTCATTCGTACCTCAGTGCGACAACGGGATCGACGCGCGATGCGCGCCGCGCCGGGACGTAGCTCGCCACAGCCGCCACGACCACGGGCACGACCGCAGCGGCCAGCAGCACGAAGGGATCGCGCGGCGACACGCCGTACATCAACGAGCTCACGACCTGCCCCGCGGCCAGCGCGACCAGGGCTCCCAGCCCGGCGCCGACCGCGGCAACCCCTACGCCTTGCGCCACTATCAGCCGCAGCACATCGCGGCGCTGCGCCCCCATCGCGACGCGCACTCCCATTTCATGGGTCCGCTGTGCCACCATATAGGCGAGCACGCCGTACAGCCCGACCGCCGACAGGAGAAGAGCGAGGAGCGCGAACGCGCTGAACATCGCGCTGCCGAGCCGCCACGGCCGGATCGAAGGCGCGACGAGGTCGGCCATCGGCGTCACGTTCGCGAACGGGAGGTTCGGGACGGCCTCCTGCAGCGCGCGGCGCACCGGGGCGACTAGCCCTTCGGGGGACCCTTCGGCGCGCAGCACGAGCGCGGTGATGAATGTGCCCGAGTCGCCGGTAAACGGGACGTAGAAGAGCATCGACGCGTCCTCGACGGCGTTGAAGCGGCGGGCGTCGGGCACGACGCCGACGATCTCGACGCAACGCTCGGAACTGTTCACGAAGCATTTTCCGACGGCGTTCTCGCCGGGCCACAGCATCCGCGCCATTGTTTGGTTGATGATCGCGACCGGCGCGCCGCGGTCGGCCGCCGTGAGCGCACGCCCCCGCACCGGCGTGCCCATGGCGGTGAAGTACGATTCGGTCACACGCTGGCAGTACGGTCCCCCGGTCTTCAACTGCGGCATGGAGTCCCGGCCGGGCACGGAGGCGCTGCAGCCCATAGCCCAGCCGAACGGGTGCCCCACGGTCGCGGCGGCGGCTACGACGCCGGGCTCCGTTTGGAGCCGCTCGAGCATTCGCATGTGCAGCGCATTGATCTCGGCGGGTCCGTAGCCCGCCGCGCGCAGATCCACAGTCACGAGCAGGGTCTGCACGGGATCAAAGCCGAAGTCTTGCCCCTCCACATTTCGCAGGCTACGCGCGAACAAACCCGCGCCCACGACGAGTACGACCGTGAGCGCGATCTGCCCGATCAACAGCCCGGCACGCAGGCGAGACCGTTGATAGCATCCTTCCCCCGCGCCCGTCTTGAGCGCTCGTGTCAAATCGTGGCGGCTGACCTGCCACGCCGGCCCGACACCCGCGAGGAGGCCTACCACCAGGGTCACGCCCATTGTGAACGCGAACACCCGACCACCAATCGCCACGCCCACCGCGGGGATGTTGGGCAGTAGGAAGGACCCGATGAGGGGCCCGGTCCACATCGTCAAGAGCACGGCCCCGAGGCCTCCGGCGAGCGACAAGAGCACACTCTCCGCCAAGAGCAGCCGGGCAAGCCGCCACCGACCCGCGCCCAGTGCCAACCGGATAGCCACCTCCCGTTCCCGCTGCAGCGAGCGAGCGAGGAGCAGGTTCGCGACGTTGGCGCAGGCGACGAGCAAGACGATGACCGACACCGCCGCGAGCCACGTCGAGACCTTCGCGTTCTGCGACATTTCGGGGCCACGTGCATGCTGCACCGGTCCGAGCACCGCGACGGCGTTGGGATCTCGATCCGAGTACACGTCCTCAGCGCGGTACGCGACCGTAGCCTCACGCTCCGCGGAGGCCAGCCCGCCCCGTCCCACCCGCCCGATGATCTGCAGGAAGTAGGACCCGCGGTTCATTGACCCGGGTCCCATCAGCTCGGGTGTGGCAACAGTAAGAGGCACCCAGACATCGACGTTCTGCAGGTTCACGCCGGTGAACCGCTCCGGCGCGACGCCCACCACCTCGTACGAGCCGCGCCCGAGCTGGAGGCGTCGCCCGAGAATACTGGAATCGCCACCGAAGGCGGATCGCCAGAATCCGTAGCCCAGCACGGCGACGGTGGGACCGCCGAGGCGATCCTCGTCGACGCTGTAGAAGCGTCCCAGGGCGGGTCGCACGCCGAGCAGCGGGAAGTAGCTCGCCGTGGCGAGTACCACGGCCACCCGGCGCGCGTCGGCGCCGCGCCCCAAACTGGCGTTCTGCGAATAGGTGTACGCCGCGACCGCGTCGAAGTCCCGCGCGGAGTCGCGAATGAGCGCATACATCGGATAGCCGGTCGTGCTCGACGTCATCGACCCGAAATGGGAGGAGTGATGACGGAAGTAGAGCCGCACGACGCGCGCGGGGTTCTGCACGTGAGGGGGCGGCCGGAACAGCAGCGTGTCCACGACGCCGAAGATTGTGGCGTTGGCCCCGATGCCGAGGGCCAGACAGATCACCGCGGCCGCGACCAGTCCGGGGCTGCGGGCGAAGGTACGCAGGGCGTAGCGGAGGTCTTGGAACATGGAGCTAGGAGCTAGGGGCTAGCGACTCGTCCACCACCCGCCCATCGAACAAATGAATCGATCGGTCGGCGTGCTTCGCGTAGCGCGGATCGTGCGTGACCATGCAAACCGTCGCCCCAGCGCGGTGCAGGGACCGGAGCAGCTCCATGACCGCTTCGCCGTTGGTCGAGTCCAGGTTCCCTGTCGGCTCGTCCGCGAGCAGGATCGCGGGGTCACCAACGACCGCCCGGGCCACCGCGACGCGCTGCTGCTGGCCTCCCGACAACTGTACCGGATAGTGCTTGGCGCGGTGCGACATCCCGACCTTTTCGAGCGCCTGCTGTACCCGCTTGGTGCGCTCCGACCCCGACATGCCCCGATAGGTGAGCGGCAGCTCGACATTCTCGGCGACGGTGAGATCGCCGATCAGGTTGAACGCCTGGAACACGAACCCGATGCGCCGATTGCGGATACGGGCCCGGTCGGCCGGCGAAAGATTCGCCACCGGATGGGCTTCGAGCAGGTAGCTCCCCTCGCTCGGCGTGTCGAGGAGGCCGAGGATCGAGAGGAGCGTCGTCTTGCCGCACCCGGAGGGACCGTTGATCGCGACGTATTCGCCTTCGCGAATCACGAGATGGACGTCGGCGAGCGCGTGCGTCTCGACTTCATCGGTGAAGAAGATCTTCTTGATGCCCTGGAGCTGAATGAGGGCCGTTCCACCATTACTCGACATCGCTCTCTCCTTTATTTCAGTCTCACCCGCTCCACGTTGTCGTACCGCGTCATATCCGACAAAATCACCGAATCGCCGGCCGCGAGGCCCTGCAAGATCTCGATCGCGTTCACCGAGGTGCGGCCGACCTTCACGGGAATGCGGACGGCATAGCGGCCCCCTTCGACGAGCTTGAAGATCCCGATCGTGGTGTTGGGCTGGCCGTACGCCGGCCGTCCCGTCGAGAGCACGTCGTTCAACCGTTCGATGGTGATCGTCGCATCCACGCTGATGTCGGGCCGCGCCGCGGCAGGAGTGCTGTCCAAGGCAATGTCCACAGTCACCGTTCCCTCTTGTGCCGAGGGATCGATGCGAATGACATGTCCGGAGACAAATCCGGTCCGTGTATCCACCGACGCCGCCTGCCCGATCGCGAGACCGGGCGCCTGCGTTTCAGGAATGCGGATGACGGCTTTGAGCTTTCCGGGTTGGACGACCTTCGCGAGAATCGTCCCCGGCACCACCCACTGCCCAGGCTGGAGGTTGAGCTCCGTCAGCACCCCCGCCTCACCGGGACGCACCTGCAGCGAGCTCAGCCGGCTGAGCCGAAACGCGGTGATCGCGCGCAGGCGGACGACCTGCTCGCGCTGTACCGCGAGCTGCGAGTCCACGGTGGACGTCAGGAGATCGAGGCGTTGGGTCTCGATGTCGTAGCGCGCCGCGAGCTCACTCGCTTTGTCACGGGCGAGACTCACGTCGTTGCGGGACAGCCCGCCGATGATCTCGAGTGAGTCGGCCACGAGGGCGGCGCGCTGCGCCGAGAGATACTCGCTGTGCGTCTGCGCGACGACGCCGGTCTGCGTGAGCCGCGCGCTGTGCAAGCTGGTCCGCAGATTCACGAGCTCGCCCTCGGCGGCCGTCAGTTGTCGCTGAGCGTCGAGCGCTTCGATCTGCACGTCCGGATTCGCGAGCTCGAGGAGCAAGGTACCCGCCTGCACCGGCGTACCAGGCTGGACCAGGATGCGCTCCACGCGCGCGGGCGTCAGCGCCGAGATCCAGCGGATATGCTCGGGGACGAGTGTCCCCGGTCCGCGGACCTCGCGCACCATCGGGCCCCGCCGTACGGCGTCCAACGACAGGATCTCTCGATCGACACTGGGCGCTGCGGGCTTGAGGCTGGACAGGAGCAGCGTCAGCAGGAGTAGCGCGCCCGCGGCGATGCCGCCCTGGATGTAACGCGCGCGGCGCTTGTCCGGTTGAACCCGAGGGATGTCCACCGAGCGGAGTGGAGGCAGGGAGCGTGCCGCGTGGGGCGAAAGGCAAGCCTCGTGGAATCAATCAGTTCCGGAGCCGAGTCGGGGCAGGACTGGCCCTGTGCGTTCGGTTTTGGGATTGCGGCGTCCCACAGGCGGACGCAGGATCGTCGACGTCACTGGCAGCACCATGGTGGCGGCAGCAATGTAGACTGCGTGCTCGGTACGGAACCGGCAGCATGGAGGCTATATGAAGAACGCGCTTGTCGTATTCGCCGGCTTGCTGTGCGCTGCGTGCGCGAGCGAGTCGCGCGGTGGACCGTCGGCAATCGCCGACGTCGCTGTGGCGACGAACACTGCTGGTCCTGCCCTCGTCGATCTCTGGGGGCCGGAGGCGTCGCAGTTCGACGTGCGCAATGTCTACGCGTCCGCGGTCAATCAGGCTGGTGTGGTGGTAGGCCGCATTGGGTCGCAGGTCGTGATGTGGGATCACGGCACCGTGACTCCGATCGCCCCCCTGTGCACGACCTCCGGGTGCTTCTTGGATCGCGGCGTCTTTCGGGTCGGCGTGAACGCTGCCGGCCAGGTCGTCGGAACGTCGTTCCAGCGGGCCTTTGAGTGGGACCACGGCATGTTGACCAATCTTGGGAGCTTAGTGGAGAACGCGAGTTACGCGAGCTGGATCAACGATGCGGGTGACGTGCTTGGCGCGATGGGCCTGTGTAACATTGCGGTCCGGGACTGCGAAGGCCGGGCCGTGCTGTGGCACCACGGCAATCCAATCCCTCTCACCCTGGGCGGCAACATTAGTAGGCCCGGCGGACTCAACGCCGCGGGCGACGCAGTCGGGGACGCCAGCCTGCCCGCGCCGCCACCGCGAACTGGCGAGGTGCACGCCTTCCTCTGGCAGGACGGCACGATGACCGATCTCGGCACCCTCGGCGGACACTCGAGCAGCGCCACGGGAGTCAACGCACGAGGCCAGGTGGTCGGCTTTGCCGCAACGGCCGACGAGGTCATTCACGCCGTCCTGTGGGATCACGGCACAATGACGGACCTCGGCGAGGGCCGGGCCTGTGCCATCAATGCGGCAGGCCAGATCGTCGGCGAGAGCGAGGGACGCGCGGTCGTGTGGGATCATGACCGGAAGATCGACATCGGCCTCGCAGGTTTCGGCACGGGCTCGATCAACTCACTGTGCGACCTGGGACTCTTCGAGCATGGGCCGACCATCAACGCCGCGGGGGACGTAGCGCTGAACTCCTGCACTCACGACGGCGTGTGCTCGGCCTACGTGTGGGACCGGAGTGTCCTGACGAAGCTCGACGACCTCGGTGGCAGTGAAGCGACGGCCTTCGGCATGAACGCGCGGGGTTGGATCGTGGGCCAGAGCGCGACAGCGAGCGGTGAGTTCCACGCGGCGCTGTGGGCCCGCTAGCGACGGCCGCTCGACGGAGGGTCCAGAACTAAGCTACGGCGCCCTCTCGCGGATCAGCTTTAGCGCGGCGGCCAGGGCCTCGTCTGCCGGGACTTTGAAGTCCGGCACGACTCCGACGCCCTCCCAGTTCGTGCCCGTGATGGGATTGATCGAGTTCCCCCACGACACGCTGAACGCAAAGTGGTCGCCCAAACGTCCCTCTGAAGCCGCGTGCGCGCCGCCCCCGGTCGTCTCGCCCACGACGGTCACGCGCTTCAGGGCTTGCAGATGGTACGCGAACGCCTCGGCCGCCGAGAACGTCTGCGCGGAGGTAAGCACATAGACCGGCTTAGCGCCGCCGAAACGGCGTCCGCCGACGCTGTCCTCGGTCCAGTAATGATGCGTGCTGTCGGCAAAGCGGTCCCAAAGATCCCCGAGGTGGGTGCGGCGGTCGACGAGGTACGACGCGACCCAAGCAACCATCTCCGGCTTGCCACCCCCATTCTCACGCAGGTCGATGATCAGCGCGCGGGTGCCGGCGAGCAACGTCATCGCCGCCGTGGCCGTGGATCCGCAAAGCCCCGCATCCTCGAACGCGTCGAAGCGCACGTAGCCGATGTTCCCGTCCAGTTGCTCGACCTTCTTGAATCCGCAGTTGCTCTCGTCCAGGTCCTCGCGCGACGGAGCGGCTGGTGCTTCCCCGTCTGGCCACTTCGGGGGCAGCGCCGGCACGCTGTAGCGGATCCCCATGTGCCTGTCGTGGGCGATCTCCGCGAGGTCGGCGTTGAGCCGGAGGGCGAGTCCGGGCCCGTTCCGGTAGCGGTCGTACGCGCCGCGCGCGAGCCGCGCACGCAGCGAATCGCCGAGCTGCTTGCCGATGGCCGGGGAGAAATAGAATGAGTCGAGGATCGCAGCTGCGCGGCCGACCACGGCCGACCGCGTGGCACGATCGATACGAAGCGCCTCGGGCGAGACGTTGGGACCAAGCGGAAAGGCATTGCCGCTAATGCTGGTCGGACTGCTCGCGGCAACGTCGAGCATCCCGTACGCGATCATCGCAGGGGTGTTGCGGGGGCGGAGAAAGAACTCGACGTGTCGGGGCTCGCTGACGTCCACCCTGACCAGGTCGAACCCGCCTGTCATCTGGCGGAAGTTGAACGAGTTGCGGTAGGGGAAGTCCACCTGGTACGCACGGAGGAAGGCCGCCGCGCGTGCGGAGTCGCCGCTGTTGTAGGCGTCGAGCCATGCGCGAAGAGCGGTTCCCGCGGGGGTGCTTGGGATTGCCGCCTGACCGCGCAGGGCTGACGGTGCCGATGCCAGTATGACCACGACGCAGACTGATAGGGTGCGAGCGGTGAAGTACGACATCGCTCTACAACTAGAGAACAGATCAGTCACGCGCAAGGGGCATGGACCCCCGCGCCTGTTGCGCTCGAAGATCGGCCACGACTTGGCGGGCGGCGGCGATTACCGCCTCAGGCGCCTCTCGCGGGATCTCATGCCCGCTCTGTCCAATGATGATCTGCCGCCCGCGCGTGGAGAGCCGAGCCAGTTTGGGCTGAATCTCGTGCATCCATACTTGCCGGTAGGCCACGAACTGCCGGTCGTCGTCTGTCGGATGCGCCGACGTGTCCACCCTGCCGGCGGTGAGCACGATCAACGGGCGATCGCCAAATCCGCCCGCGGCCGCGGCCTGGTCGTAGCTCTCCGGTAGCGATGCATCGAATTGCGCCGCAATCGCCTTGGTTTGCTGGCGAAGGGCGCGGATCACCTGCTCGCGCGTGCGCTGTGCGGGGTCGGTGGGGAGCTGTTCGCGCGGGGTCAAGAGGCGCACGACTCCGAGCCGGCGCGCCGTTTGCCCCAGGATCCAGATGGGGCGCCACAAATAGCGTGGCGCCGTGTGGCCGAGCATGAACGCCGGTGCACGCTTCGGCTCGTCCTCGTGAGCCGCATCGACCAGCACCGCCCCAGCCACGTCAGCGGCGTACATGCCGTTGTAGACACGCGCATTCAATCCGCCCAGTGAGTGGCCGACCAGAACGTACGGAGGCGGGACGCCGGCGCGATGCAGGAGCTCGTGCAGCTCGGCGGACATCGTTGCGCTGGTACGGGGGAACGGGCCTGGATCGCTCCAGCCTTCGCCCGCGCGGTCGAACCAGCAGGCTTCGGTGAACCTGGCAATCGCCGGTTGGATTTCCGACCACGCATACCCCGGGTCACCGTTGCCGGAATCGAGGATCACCGCCGGACTCCCGGCGCCCGAGCAGAAGATGTTCAGGCTCCGCCCACCGATATCCACCGACCGGCCGATCTGCGGCAGGCGTTGGCGATCCCGGCTCTGCCCAACCTGTTCGTAAATGGTTCCCGTGAGCCCGGCGATGAGGACACCCGTGCCGAACCATTTGGCGACGAGAACAACCTGGCGTCTAAACCTGGCCTGCTTCCCCATGGGCATGACCCAAGGCCTCGCCCTCAGTGTGAGGGATCGGTCGGAAACCGAATGCGGACTCCTTGTATTACTCCGTCCGGCTTGCGGCCTGTGAACTTGTTCGCGCGACCGCCCTCGAGCACGAAGGTGAGAACCATGTCCGGCACGCCCTCGAACCGGAATACGGCATCACCCTGGTAGAGGAGCCGGTGCGTCTCGCCCTCCTCCGATTGTGCCTTCAGGACACCGTTCTCCTCGAGAATGCGGACGAGCCCGGCCCCTCCGAGGGGTAGCGTCACAGTGTAGCTCCCCACGAAGGACTGGCGTTCGGCCGCGCTGAGCGGGAGGTCCTTCACCGTGGCGGCGGCCAGCGTCGTATCGCCGGGCTTTGCCTGGGCGGCCGCAGGAGCGGAAAGGCCGAACACGAGCGCGAGCGCGATCGACGCCGCCGTAAAGGTGGAGGGCTTGCGTGGCCAGTAGAGCGCGATCAGGAGCGCGACCGGCACTCCAAAGGCGACGAGCTGAGAGAAAGGAGACATCCACGGATGCAGCAGCCGTGCGGCTGCGACCAGTACGAGGGCGGCGAACAGCGCGAGCCTCGCGGCCTCCCTGCCCCGCTCCGTCGGGCGCAGGATCGCGGCGCCGGCAGGGAGGAGTAGGACACTCGCGAAGATGCCCAGCACCAGCGAGAGTACGTGCTGGGTCGTTCCGTTTCCCCCGGCTAACCAGTCTATCACGGCGTTCACCACGCCAAACACGCCGACTATCACGGTCAGCACTGCAGCGATCCTCATAACCACCCCCATGGTTCGGCTGCTCTCACGCCACGCTTCCATGCGCAGGGCCGGCGCGCTGCGTGCGATGTCCCAGATGACTGCCGCCCAGAACCCAACCGTGTGCACATCGCTCTCCCGGCACTGGTCCCGAAACAGCAGCACCATCTCGCGTTCGTACTGGCCCCGAAAATCGGGCGGGTAGGCGCGCAGCAGCAGGCGATAGATGCGTTCGGCGCTCATGCAGGCCGCTCACCGATCAGCTTCTTGCGCCGGGCCGCGCGCACCATCAGATCGAGCCGTCGCGCCTCGGCCCGCACCACCGATAGGCCGAGCGGCGTCAGGCGGTAGTAGCGGCGTCGCTCGTCGCCTCGCTCCGGGTCCGCCCGCTCGCCACCTTCCTCCACGAGGCCCGCCTCGAGCAGCCGCTTGAGCGACCCATAGAGCGTCCCCGGCCCCAGCCCCACGCTCTTCATGATCGCGTAGCCGTGCCGCTCCCCGTCCGCGAGCGCGACCAGGATGTGGAACGTCGCGGGTGGCAGCGGCAGGTATGCCTCGGGCGGTCGGCCGGCTCGGCGTTTCGAGACCATAGCTCCTCGTATTATATCGACAGTCGATATAGTGTCAAGGTACCCCTCCCCCCTCTAGCTTTGGGTGTCGCGTTTCCGCTGTCTCACCCCTATTCCACGAGTGTGCATGACTACCCCGTTGCGTGATTTCCTGGAGATCCCCTACGACGAGCTGGAGGACCGTAACCTCGCCGCCAAGAAGCAGCGGCTCGATCGCGTGCCGGCCGACAAGATCCAGGAAGAACGTCTCAAGTACTTGAAGGACGAAAAGCGCATCAAGGCCGTCACGGTCTGCTTCACGGACCTGGAGGGCCGGTTTCACATGCTCGACTACGACAAAAAATTCCTGCTCGCGTCGGTGGACAACCTCACGTTCGACGGCTCGTCGATCCGCGGGTTCTCACAACAGCGGGAATCCGATCTGCGGCTGCGCGTCGATTGGCCGGCGTTCTACTGGCTTCCCTCCGACGTGTTTGGTCCCGGGAAAGTCCTCGCCATGGCCGAAGTCCTGGAGCGCGATGGCGCGCCCTACGGCGCCGACTCGCGGGGCCTCTTGAAGCAGTACACCGAGAAGCTGTTCGCCAAGGACGGCACGACGTGCTTCGCGGCCAACGAAATCGAAGGGTTTCTCTTCAAGGGTCGCGATGCCGAACGGCGCTATCACGAAACGGGGAAGTTCGAGTTTATCTCCACCGGCGGTTACTACCACTCGCTGCCGGGCGACGCGCTGCGCCTCTTCATCGATGGCGCGGCGGAAGTACAGCGCGCGATGGGTTTCGCCAACGAGAAAGACCACCCCGAAGTGGCACCATCGCAGTTCGAGATGAACTACAACTACGCCGAGGCCGTCATCGCGGCCGACCAGGTGCAGCTGTACAAGCTGTTGTCGCGCCAGGTGGCCGCGCGGATGGACATGACCGCGTGCTTTCTGCCCAAGCCGGTCACCGGCGTCAACGGTAACGGCATGCACACCAATGTCTCGGTGGCGCGCAAAGGCAAGAACCTCTTCTGGGACGAGAAGGGCCAGGACCAGTTGTCGCAGGGCGGCTGGGACTTCATCAAGCGGATCCTGTCCAATGGCGCGGAGATCTGCCTGCTGCTCAACTCCAGCGTGAACAGCTATCGCCGGCTCGACCCGCATTTCGAGGCGCCGAATCAGATCAAGGCGTCGCCCATCGATCGCGGCTCGATGATCCGGATTCCGTTGGGCAACGAGCGCTCCAAGCGCGTCGAAGTCCGCTCGATTGCCCCCGACGCCAATCCGTATCTCGCGATCTACACGATCTTCAAGACCGGTCTCGAGGGTCCGCTTGATGCCGGAAAGGGCGACGGCGCGAAGTATCTGTCGGACAACATCTACGACGCGATTCGCCTCCATCAGGGCAGCCGCTTCCTGAAAGAAGCCCTGGGCGAAGATGTGCACGGCAAGTTTGCCGAGCTGAAGCAGATGCAGGCGGACCGCTGTCCCAAGGCGCTCGGCGCGGAAGTGAAGGCTGCCGAGATCCAGTTCCACCACGAGGTGACGAACCAGTATCTGTGGTCGAAGTTCTAACAACCGCCGTCGTTCAACGCCGCACCCTGCGGCTGCTGTTTGCGACCCAGATCGTCAGCGGGATGGGGGTGGCGATCGGGTCGTCGGTCGGCGCGCTGCTGGCGGCCGAGCTGGCCGGTGTCGGGCTGTCGGGGCTGGCGCAAAGCGCCAGCGTGGTCGGGGGGGCGCTGGCCGCGATACCGGCCACCGCGATCGTGCATCGCTACGGCCGGAGACCGAGCCTCGCGGCGGCGTATGGCGTTGCCGCGGTCGGCGCGCTGCTCGTGGTGCTCGCGGCGGTACGCGGCTCCCTTCCCCTTCTGTTCCTCGGCTTCTTCCTGTTCGGTGGCGCAACGGCGGCCAATTTCCAGGCCCGCTACGCCGCCGTCGATCTCGCGCCGGCAGCGCTGCGCGGGCGGCACCTCTCGCTCATCGTGTGGGCAACGACGATCGGCGCGGTGGCGGGCCCACACCTCGCCGCCCCTGCCGGCGTCGCGCTGTCATCGTTCGGCATCCCGACGCTCGCCGCACCGTACTTCTTCTCCGCACTGCTCTTCGTCGTCACGGGCATCACGGTGTTGGCCCTGCTCCGCCCCGACCCCGCGCTGGTCGCCGGCACTGCGGGGGCGGATGGTGGCGCGCATCGCTCGCTGCGCGCCGGGCTGTCCGCGATAATCGCGCGCGCGCCGGCGGTCCTCGGCGTCACGGCCATGGCCGTCGGGCACATGGTGATGGTCGGCATCATGGCGATGACACCCGTGCACATTCGCGGCGCCGGGCATGACGCCGCTCATACGCTGCGTATCGTCGGCGTCGTCATCAGCGTGCATATCGCGGGGATGTATGCCTTTGCGCCTCTCATCGGCTGGCTGACCGATCGCCTCGGCCGCCGGCCCCTGATCTTCGCTGGGATCGCCTTGCTCGTGACCGCGTGTGTGTTGGCGGGCGGCGCCGGCTACGACAGCGTACGCCTGGGCGCGGGACTGTTTGCCGTGGGACTCGGCTGGTCGTGCACGATGGTGGCGGGCTCGACCCTGCTCACGGAATCGGTGCCGCTCGAGCGGCGCCCGTCGGCTCAGGGATTATCGGACCTGATCATGGGCTTAGCGGGCGCTTCCGCCGGCGCGTTGTCGGGCGTGGTGGTGAGTGCTTGGGGGTATTCGGTGCTGGCGTTGGTCGCAGCGATCGCGACCGTTCCGCTGCTCGTGCTGGCGATCGGCATTCGCACTCACAGCGTCCCAGCGAGCGTGTCGATTTCGGGATAGTTGATTCGTCGAGAGAGGTAGACCACTTACCAGGACAATCTCATGCCTCTGCGTAAGCTCAAGCTCCAAGTGCAGATGACCGTCGATGGGTTCGTCGCGGGGCCAGAAGGCCAGCTGGACTGGATGACGCGTGATCTCGACGAGGGGGCGATTGGGCGCATCGTCCAGATCACAGACTCCAGCGATACCATCCTGCTCGGCAGAAAGATGACCGACGGCTTCATCAAGTACTGGGAGGCCGTGCAACCGGAGAGCCCCGAATACGTCTTTGCGCGCAGGATGGTAGACACGCCGAAAGTCGTGTTCAGCAAGACGCTCAAGCGTGTCGAGGGCAAGAATGTGCGCGTCGAAGGCGGCGACCTGCTTCAGGCGGTCAACCGCTTGAAGGCGGACCGCGGCAAGGACATCGTCGTGTATGGTGGAGCGACGTTCGTGAGCGCACTGATCGAGCACGACCTGATCGACGAATTCAACATCTTCGTGAACCCGGTCACGATCGGGCGCGGGATGGGGATCTTCAAGGACCGGAAGGCGCTGGGCGTCATCAGCTCGACGTTGTATTCGAGCGGCGTCGTGGTGAATACGTACCAGCCGGTGAGAAAGGGATAGCGAAGGATCTGCTTGCTGGTGGTGTTGGGTCTGTTGATGGTCGTCACCAACGGCAGTCCTCATTCCTCCACAAATGACTTGAGTCGCGCGGTCGCCGCATCCCATTGCGCCGCGACGCGATCGAGGTACTGCCTGCTCGGAGACGGGCGCATAGTTATAGGTCGTGTGCGTGGCGTCGAGCGTCACGCCAAAGTCAGCGTTGAAATCGGTCCCGAACGAGGACAGCCAGGGACATGCCCATGTAACCAACCAGGCGGAGGGGCCGAACGTTAGCGAATCCTATGGCTCAACACGTTGCCCGTGTCCTCGCGTCACCGCTCACCGGCGTCTACAG
>WNFK01168398.1_pt4 | contig 19293 bp, 19 predicted proteins | sample 5400281 | NCBI WGS metagenome assembly WNFK01 (sample SAMN13153350, study PRJNA577476) | soil metagenome | isolation source: 20 cm soil on Douglas fir-dominated hillslope | place: USA:California | collected 2013-09-17
GCCGGGTGAAGATGTTTTCGATCACGCCCTTCGCGCCGATCATCGAGTTCGTGCCGGCGCCCGCCTCGCTGAACGCCGGCTGGATTTTCCCGGTCGGCGGCGCCGCGCTCTTCATCATGCTGATCGCCGCGTTCGGCTGGCCCATCGTCGCGCTGGTGCGCTGGCGGTACAAATACAAGGCCGACGTGAGCGGCCGCGCGCTAAAACTCCACCGCGCTACCCGCGCCACGGCATGGCTGTTTATCGGCCTTGTGGTCGGTTGGGTGCTGGTGCTTGCCGCGGTCGACAAGGATTTGGCGGTCCTGAACGGCGGGCTCGACGTGTGGATGCGCCTGCTGCAGCTGATGCTCGTCCTGGCGATCGTCGGTACTCTTGCAGCAATCTGGAACGCTTATCTCGTCGCTCGCTCGCCCGGGCGGCACCGGATCAGGACCATCTGGGCCGTCGTGATCGCGCTCTCCGCGGCGTTCCTCGTCTGGCTGTGCCTCGACATGGGCTTGCTGACGGCATCGCTGAACTTCTGACGGCGTGACTCGGGCCCGCGCCAGCGAGAGCGCACCTCAGCGCGCCCGGACTCTGTTCGGGCATCCGCGCGGGCTGACCGTCCTTTTCGCCACCCAGATGTGGGCCGAATTTTCTTTCTTCGGCCTCCAGGCGCTGCTGGTTTATTACATGACCAAGCACCTCGGCTTCAGCCAGTCGAAGTCGTCGGTCATCTATGGCGCCTATGGGGCTGCGGCTTTCTTCAGTCCCTTCTTCGGGGGCCTGATCGCGGATCGCTGGCTCGGCCGGACGAAGGCGGTGATCCTCGGCGGAACGATGATGATGTTCGGCCATTTCGCGATGGCCTCCGAAGCCCTGCTGTTTCCGGCGCTTGTCCTCGTCGCGCTCGGCAATGGCCTCTTCATTCCACCTTTGGCGCTCCAGGTCGGCAGCCTTTATGCCGACGACGACCCTCGCAAGGCCTATGCCTACAGCGCTTATTACATGGGCATCAATTTGGGTGGCCTGTTGGCGCCGCTGGTCTGCGGCACGCTTGGCGAACTCTACGGCTGGCATTGGGGTTTCACCGCCGCCGGCATCGGCATGGCGATCGGCCTCATCATCTATTGCAGCTATCTGCGTCTGCTCCCGCGCGAACCGTCTCGAGGGGCCGTCGCTGCCGAGGCGCGGGCAAGCGTCATCCCGATCATCCGCAAGAACGTGTCAATCCTTCTGCTGATGATCGCCATGGTCGTGCTGTTCCGCGTTGGTTACGAGCAGAGTGGCAACGTGATCGCGCTATGGGTCGCGGACAGGACGGATCGGTCCATCACTCTGCTCGGGCTGGGACTGACCATTCCCGCGACATGGTTCCAGTCGATCAACCCGCTCCTGATCATACTTGGTACGCCGGTGCTCATCCGCGTCTGGAAACGACGCAATGCCAACGAGACTGTCCCGCACCTGCTGCGGCGGATGGCCATCGGATGCGTCATCGCCTCCGCGGCGCTGCTCGTCATGGTCGCCGCGGCGCTTGCAAGTGGACCTGAGGGCTCGCGCGTTAGCTCGCTGTGGGTGCTCGCCTATTTCGTACTGTTGACCCTGGGCGAATTGTTCGTGATCCCAGTCGGCCTGACGCTTGTCGAATCCCTCGCCCCGATCCGGTTCGCGTCGATGGCGATGGGCGGCTGGTACATCGCGAAATTCCTCGGCAGCCTGCTCGCCGGATTCATGGGCGCATACTGGCTCGTAATTCCGCCGTCCGCTTTCTTCGCATTGGGCGCCGCATCGACACTCGTTGCTGCGGGCTGCCTCTATTCGATGGGTAGATTCTTGCGCTCAAACGCCGACCAGCGGTGATCGCCCCCAATAAAACCAGAGGCTTAAGTCTCTAAATGTGGGTGGAGGCCCGAGCCGGGGTCACCATTTCGTTTGAAAACAGTGACTTGATTTGGCGAACCGACCGAAAACTGGCCGAAACGCCCCTTAGCAGCTCAAACTATTTGGCGAACCTTTTGGCGATGTTTTAGACCCGAAAGCGACACTTGCAACGACCACAGAACAGCCCTGCGACAACGGGTCAAATCTGCGTTGCGCGCGGTGTTGCTCTTTTCGCAGGTGCATCAGACGCTAAGTAGGTCCAGGAAAGAATTGCTGTGGCAGTCCAACATCTGTTCAACTCGTCGGGCGAGTGGATTGCCTTCAAGAAGGACAGATTCCTATTTTCACCAAACGGGACTTGGATCGGTTGGTTTCCGTGGGACGCGACGCACGCTGTAGATACGACCGGTAACTACCTCGGCGATATTGTCAGCAACCGACTCTTAAAGAGTCGGATGGCGCCGTGGCGAGGTTATCCAGGATACCCAGGATATCCTGGTTACCCCGGCTATCCGGGTTACCCGGGCTATGCAGGATATTTCAGCATGCCGTTCGGCTTCGAGGACGTCGATATGGACAAGGTGAAACGGTGAGCGAGGCATCGGAACCGCAGCCTGCTGCCGCGAAGAAGCTGACCTTCCAATCCGCTTTGAAGGTTGCGACGCTTGCCGAAGCAACGCTGGAGCCCACGAAGCACGCAACTCTGATCTACAATCAATCTGCCGAAGCGGTTTCAAATTTCGATCGATATTACGTGAACAGCCAGCGCATCCTCGAACAGTCGGGAAAGCCAGTCTCAGGCGCGGATGAGCTGCTGCGAGCGATGTTGCTGTTTGCTTGCTCCGGCCTCGACGCGGTGGTGAAGCAGCTTGTCCAAGACGCTCTTGAGCTAATTCTTCGCGAAGATGCTGGGGCTCAGAACGAGTTTCGCAAGTTTGTCGAACGTCGCATCAAGCGCGGCAGCAGCGACGACGCAGACCGTCTCAGCGTTGGCGGCTCAGTTGTGGACTCAAAATTGCTCGCTGAGCTTATGGTAAGCTTCGATCCGCGAGCCCGATTGGTAGCCATGCTCACGCGCAGCCTGACGTCAGAAAGCCTTCAATCGAAGGATCAGCTGTTGAAGGTCGCCGCTCACTTCGCCCTGGAAGCGCCAGAAGTCATGGACGAACCGAACGTTACGAAAGAAGCGTTCGACGCGCGCAATCAAATTGTGCACGAAATGGATGTGGATTTGGCCAGCGGCAATGCTCGACGGTCGCGGGACTATGCGATGATGGTCAAGTGGTCCGACAACATCCTGAATACGTCTCGGCGGTTCATTGGGGCCGTCGAGAGTAAGCTGCCGGGCGGTTCTACAAAGAACGAGGCAGATCCGATCTTCCCAATTGCAGGGCTGGAAGAAACCCGCTCAACCGAGGCCTAGCGGCTGATGTTCAAGTCGCGTACCGTTTTTATCGTTGGTGCGGGTGCAAGCCAGGAAGTCGGCCTGCCAATCGGCAAAGAGCTAACAACAAAGATAGCTCAGCTCGTTGACCTGCATATTGACGCAGGGCGGATCACGCGGGGCGATTATCAAATTTTTGAAATCCTAAAGCGCGAAGTCCGCGCGCATCCCGAGCTATGGATCGACAACAAGCTGCTCGTATCAGCACGGCACATCTCGGAAGCAATGGAAATGGCCGTTTCCATAGACACCTTTCTCGAGAGCTTTTCCACGGACCAAGAGCGAATCCTCATCGCCAAGCTCGGTATCGCGAAGGCGGTCATAGTGGCCGAACAGGCTAGCAAACTCGCCAGCCGAGATAACAAGGCATTCCGGCTGCGCTCGGTTGCTGACACTTGGTATGTCAGTCTTGCGCAATTGCTGTTTTCCGCCGTTCCGGCCGCAACGCCTGAGGTCGCCTTTCAGAACGTCAGCTTTATCGTGTTCAACTACGACCGTTGCATGCAGGTTTTCCTCGCCCGCGCCCTGCAATCCTATTTTCAAATTGACGAAGGCCGAGCAAACGACATCGTGAGAAACGTCACGTTCCTGCATCCCTACGGCAATCTTGGTGGCGTGTTTCCTGGGGACCAACCCCAAGTCCCTTATGGAACCGAGCACTTCGATCTCTTGCAGCTGGCAGGCGGCATCAACACGTTCTCTGAAAGTGTGAAGGACCCGGCAATCATCGATGCTGCGCGTGAGCAGGTCAGGAACGCCGAGACGCTGGTTTTCTTGGGGTTTGCCTTCCACGATCAAAACATGGCGTTGATGAGCATTGCAGACAGCGTCACCGCCACAAAACGAGTTTTGGCTACGACGTTTGGCCTATCTGCAAGCGATACCGAGATCGTCCGAAACCTCATCGGAGGCATGCTCAGCGGAAAGCCATTGGGCAGAAGAACACCCTACACTGTGACCACCTTCGACGGTAAGTGCGCGCCATTCTTCGCCGAGTATTGGCGATCGCTAACAGCGAGTTGAGTCGAAGCTTGCGGGGGCGAAACATGAGCAGTGAAGATGAATCTGATTTTGAAGGCGTGCTCGATGACGCCGATGATTATGTCGATGCGACTGTTGGCCTCATCGAGATGGTCGACGCGGACGGCTACTTCCTCATGCAGAAAGACTACCGCGTCAAAGGAGAGGTCTGGCGCGTACACAAGGGCGACGCAGATCCTTATCCGTCGAGCCCGCACGCCCATTGCGTTGGTGGTGCCGACCGCTTTGTCGGCTTGAAGCTGCACCTAGGAACGGCGGAACTTTATAAGGGGCGGGAGCCGCTCGGACGCTACCTTAGTCCCAAATCATTTGCGCGGCTGATAGCGATGATTCAGCCGAAATTTCCTGACATCGTACTTCCGCTGGCCAGAGCTTAGATCCTTTGGAAACTCGCTCCGAGAGGGCAGCCCATTGGTCGAGAGCCGCGGAAAGGCGCGCGCACTAGTCATCGACGAGCTTCACCACTGCTTCCTGTAGCTCGACATGGTCGGCAATGACCTGCTGAATGCGGACAGCGAGATCCCGAGACTTTCCGTCGCTAAAGGTCGCGAGATGTTCGCCCGCCTCGATCAGGACGTGCCGCTGCTCGTTGATCTGGGTGACGAACAACTCAGCGATCGCTTTCAGTTCCGGGTTGCTCATGGCGCCTTTCAAACGAAGAAATCCTGCGAATTTGGCGAACCTTTTGGTTCCGCGGTTAGCCCAGTCATAATAACTCATTGAAAATAAAGAGAAATAATGGAGTGATGGAGGCCCGAGCCGGAATCGAACCGGCGTGCAAGGATTTGCAGTCCTCTGCGTAACCACTCCGCCATCGGGCCGGGGAGAACCGCCTTTGTCGCGACCTTGCCTGCGCGGTCAAGGGCGAAGTGCACGCCGGTCCGCGACGATCTTTCGACCAATGACGGTTGGCGCATTGCCAAGCTGCCGGTAAGACCCCACCTTGAACTCCAGGTGTATTATCGGCATACGACAGTCATGACGTTACAGGGTCCGATTCCAGATTATGCCGCGGCCAAAGCGGCGATGGTCGAAAGCCAGTTGCGCCCCGAAGGCGTGACCGATGCGGCCGTGGTCGAGGCGATGGCGGCGATCGAGCGCGAGCGATTCCTGCCCGACGCCGTGCGCCCAATGGCGTACGCCGACCGCGCGGTGCCGCTCGGGGATGGACGCTTCATCCCGCCGTGCACGATCCTCGGCCAACTGCTCACCCGGATGGCCCCCGAACCCGGCCAGCGCGCGCTGGTGGTCGGCGCCGGCACCGGTTATTCGAGCGCGGTACTCGCCCGGATCGGGCTCGACGTGGTCGCGCTCGAAAGTTCGCCGGTCCTCGCCGCCCGCGCCCGCGATCTCGGGATCGAAATGGTCGAAGGACCGCTCGAAGCAGGGTGGAGCGAGGCGGCGCCGTACGACCAGATCCTGATCGACGGGGCGATTGAGACAATTCCCGACGCGATCCTCGATCAGCTCGGCGAGGGCGGACAACTCGGGACGGCGCTGATCGATCGTGGGGTCGCGCGGCTGATCGTCGGACGCAAGGCCGGCGGCGCATTCGGTTATCTTTCTCTCGGCGATGCCGGCACGCCGGCCCTTCCCGGCTTTCGCCAGCCAACGCCATTCACTTTCTAAGGGGCTCGCAGTGTTTCGTACATTCATCACCGGATCGCTGATCGCCGGGCTTCTGGCCGGGACTGCATCGGCGGACACGCTTCGCGACGCATTGGTGTCGTCCTATCACAGCAACCCGACGCTGACCGCCCAGCGCGAGGCGCTCAAGGCGACTGACGCCGGCGTCGCAATCGCCAAGTCCGGCGGACGGCCGCAGATCAGCGGCCAGGTCGGCCTCAATCGCGACCTGTCGCGCAGCGGCATTCTGGATACGGGCGCGAGCCGGGGACCGAACGTCTCGGCGACCGTCGATTTGAGCATGCCTCTGTTCAACGGCGGCGGCGTCCGCAACTCGATCAACGCCGCCAAGAGCCGGGTCGATGCGGGGCGCGCGACGCTCCGTGCGGTCGAAGGCGACGTCTTCACCCTCGCCGTGTCGGTCTACATGGACGTCATCCGCGACCGTGCAATCGTCGAGCTGAACCAGAACAACGTCCGGGTCCTCACCACCAACCTCGAGGCGACCCGCGACCGCTTTGAAATCGGCGACGTCACCCGGACCGACGTCGCGCAATCCGAAGCGCGGCTTCAGCTCGGCCGGTCTCAGCTGGCGGTGTCGCAAGGCAATCTGACCTCGAGCGAAGCCAATTATCGCGCGGTCGTCGGCCATGCGCCGGGCCAGCTGGCGCCGCCGCCGCCGCTCCCGCCGCTTCCGACCACCGACGACGACGCGGTGCAGATCGCGCTCGCCAACAATCCTGATCTGATCGCGATCGTGCGCAACGCCAAGGCCGCCGGCTACGACGTCCGCGTGGCCCAGGCGAGCCGGTTGCCGACCCTGGCTGGGGTGCTGAGCGGAACCTACATCGACGCGCTTGGCGACAGGACGAGCGGATTTCCCGACCACGGCACGACGACGTCGGTCGGGCTCAACGCCCGCGTCCCGATCTATCAGGGCGGCCTGCCCTCGGCGCGCGTGCGCCAGGCGCGCGCATTTGAGGGCCAGACGCTCGAGCAGGTCATCGGCACCGAGCGCCAGGTCATTGCCCAGGCGCGCTCGGCTTTCGCCACCTACGACGCCGCGCAAAAGTCGATCGCGGCGAACACCATCGCCGTCCAGGCCAACGAACTCGCGCTCGAAGGCGTTCGCGCCGAACAAAGCGTTGGCACGCGCAACGTGCTCGACGTCCTCAACGCCGAGCAGGAGCTGTTGCAGTCGCAGGTGTTGCTGGTGACCGCGAAGCGCGACTCCTATGTCGCCGGCTTCCAGCTGCTCAACGCGATGGGCGCCGCCGAAGCCGAGGACCTCGGGCTCGACGGCGGACCGCTCTACGATCCGCTCGGCAATTACCGCCGCGTCGCCAATGAATGGAACGACTGGGCCCCCGCGCCGCGCCACGTTCCGGCGGCGACGAGGACCATCAGCCCGGCCGAACTGCCGCAAAATCCGGCGGTCACGCCCAAGCTCGTGCCTGGCCCGGTGGTGACCGAGCCAACCGCGACGTCAGGGGTGACTCAGCCGCAGCAATAAGCGATATCGCCGCGCCATGGCGTCTCGTGAACCATCGATGGAAGACATCCTCGCGTCGATCAAGAAAGTGATCGCCGAGGAGAAGGAAACCCGCACGGCCCCGGCGAGCGCGCTCGACGATGCTCCGTTGCCCGAAGAAGCCGGCGCGGCCGACGACGACGTGCTCGAACTCGACGAGCCGCTTGCGCCGCCGGCCGACCTCGGCCCGCCGCTGCTCGACGAAGGCGTCGCCGGGCACAGCCGCGAGGCGCTCGAGCAATTGACGACCATCGCCGCGACCGTCCCCGCCGTGCCGCAGGTCAACCCGCTCGAAGAGATGGTGCGCGAGATGCTCAAGCCGATCTTGAAGCAGTGGCTCGACGAGCATCTGCCGCAAATGGTCGACGAACATGTAAAGCGCGAGATCACGCGGATTACGGGACGGCCACTGTAACGTCATCCCGGACCTGATCCGGGATCCATGAACACGGCGATCGCAACTCGAACACCGGCGATGTTCATGGATGCTGAATCAAGTTCAGCATGACGGTTGTTGATGCGCGCCTTCCCGCTCGCTACGCCTGCGACATGACCCGCACTGCACTCCTCCTCGCCGCGGCTACCGCCGCGCTCTCGGCCACCCCGCTCGCCGCCCGGCCGATGACCGCGACCGACATGCAGATGATGCATCGGCTCGGGGCGCCCGAAGTGTCGCCCGACGGCAAATCGGCGGTGTTCACCATCTCGAACACCGACCTCGACAAGAATAAGCGGGTCAACACGCTTTATCTGCTCGACCTGACCAAGTCCGGTGCCGTGCCTGAACCCGTCGCGGCTGCGGCGAAGGGCCATGACGCGGTGTTCGGTCCGGACGGCGCGCTCTGGTTCCTGATGGCCGCCGACGGCCAGGACCAATTGTTCCGGATGCCGATGGACGGCGCGCCCGTGCAGGTCAGCGCCTTCAAGGGCGACATCGTCGGGTTCAAGATTGCGCCGAGCGGTGACCATGCGGTCGTCTGGGCCGACCGCGATCTGCGCTGCACCGACCTCGATTGCGCCGGCCTGCCCGAAGCGCCGAAGACCGGCAGTGCGCGCATCTATGATCAATTGTTCGTGCGTCACTGGGACACCTGGGCGACGCCGGGCGTCCGATCGCGCCTGTTCGGTTTCGCCATCAGCGGCGGCAAGCTCGCCGGCGCTGGCGTTCCGCTGACCGGCAGCCTCGTCGGCGACACGCCGTCCAAACCGTTTGGCGGCGGCGAGGAGCTAAATTTCTCACCCGACGGCAAGACGCTCTATTTCACCCTGCGCGAGGCTGGACGGACCGAGGAGCTGTCGACCAACCTCGACATCTTCGCGACCCCGAGCGACGGCAGTGCGTCGCCGGTCAACCTTACCGATGCCAACGACGGCATGGACAACTTGCCGACCGTCTCGCCCGACGGGCGAACCCTGGCTTATTTCGCGATGGCCCGGCCGACTTACGAAGCCGACCGCCAGGTGCTGATGCTGCGCGACCTCGCCAGCGGCCAGACGCGCGCGCTGACCCAAGCCTGGGACCGCTCGGTTGATTCAATCGAATGGGCCAAGGGCGGCAAGAGCCTGCTGGTCACCGCCGGCGACACGCTCGAGGAGCCGGTATTCCGCATCGACGCCGCGACCGGCAAGGTCACCCGTCTGACTCGCGACGGCCATTACGGCAATGTCCATGCGCTCCGCGACGGCGGCGCGATCGCGACCATGAACAGCATCATGGCGCCGGACGACCTCTATCGACTCGATAAGCGCGGCAAGGTCACGCAATTGACCAGCGTCAACCGCGACCTGCTCGCCCAGATGGATCCGGTAATCTTCGACAAGTTTAGCTTCGCTGGCGCCAACAACGACACGGTATGGGGCTGGACGCTGCGCCCGGCGCGCGTGACGACCAAGCTTCCGATCGCCTTCCTCGTCCACGGCGGGCCGCAGGGCAGCTTCTCCAACAGCTGGTCATTCCGCTGGAACCCGCGCGTCTTCACCTCGCCCGGCTATGCCGCGGTCAGCGTCGATTTCCACGGCTCGACCGGATACGGCCAGGCCTTCACCGATGCGATCCACCAGAATTGGGGCGGCTGGCCGCTCGAGGACCTGCAGAAGGGCCTGGCCTACGCCGTCGCGCACGACCCGCAGCTCGACGGCGATCGCGCTTGCGCAGCCGGCGGTTCCTATGGCGGTTATATGATGAACTGGATCGAGGGCCGGTGGCCTGATCGGTTCAAGTGCATCGTCCAGCATGACGGCGTGTTCGACGCCCGCGCCATGGCCTACGAGACCGAGGAATTGTGGTTCGATGAATGGGAGCACGGCGCGCATCCTTATTATGAAGCGCCGGCCGAGTTCGAAAAATGGAACCCGGTCAACTACGTGACGGCATGGAAGACGCCGCAGCTGGTGATCACGTCCGAGAACGACTTCCGCATTCCCTACACGCAGGGCATCGCGGCCTTCACCGCGCTCCAACGCCGTAACATTCCATCGCGGCTGCTGGTCTTCCCCGACGAGAACCATTGGGTGCTCAAGCCGAAGAACTCGATCCAATGGTATGACGAGGTGTTCGGCTGGATGAAACGGTGGCTTGATGAGGGACCGTCTACCAATGGTGAACGTAGAGACTAGCCTGAACGCCTAGCCGATGGCCTGTTGGTAATAGGTGTTTCTGACGCGGCGCGAGCGCATGAGATAGACTGTCCAGAGGGCCGCGATGGCAAGATTTGTCGCGATCGTCAGCGCCGCATCGGGCCAAGAGACATGCCCCTCTAGAAACACTTGCGCGATCAGCAGGTCGACCGCCGCGATTGGACTGTAAATCCACAGAACGACAATTGCCGTTCTCACCGCGACCGGACTTCGGTCCCGCCATAGGCGAAGGCCACCGTAGATGCTCAGGGCCGCGACCACGAGGAAGACTATCCAGAAGGTGGACGTATTGATCAACCAGGTGCTGTTTTCGAGACTCGTTGGGTCGGCGATACTGTGGGCCTGCAGCATGCTTAGCATGTAGACACCGGCCACCGGCCGAAAGGCGACCATCCAGACGACGAGCAGCGCCAGCCACCCACCAATGCCGGCGGATTCGGCTCGCGGGCTCATTTTTCTCGTCAGCGCAGGTTCGTCGGTGGACACATGTCTGCCCCCCCAATCCGGGTTCGGTGTTTAGCGCAATTTCCAAGTCTTTCCAAAGATTCTCCCAGGATCGTGCCAAATCGGTGAAATAACGAATCAGTGTCGATGTGCAGGGTCGAGTGCGCTAAGACTTGTCCACAATTGTTGCGCGCACGTGGACTACAATTGTGCTCCAGGGTGAATCAATGAAGCCCACCGAGACGATCAGAGTCTATTTACGTTCTTCCATTTCGCGAAAGTTCATGCTTTCGGTCGTGCTCGTTAATGCCCTGCTCGTCGGCGCCATTGGCTGGGAACTCTACAACCGGGACCGGATTGCCCGGGACTTCCGGCAGATCAGGCGGGCAGAGTCGATGGTCCGGGTTCTCGCTGCTGCGGGAACGCCAGCGATGGAGCGAGGGCTGCACCCCGACCTTCAGAGGGTCGCAGAAGCCGCGGTGCAGGGGAATTGGGTCGCGTCGGTGACCTTCCGTGACAGCGCGGGGCGGACCATCGCAAGGGCTGACGCTCCGAATATTGGACAACGTAAATCAGCCCTCCCGGCAACGGAGATCCGATCCGCCGCGGTGCTTCATCTGAGCCGTACCGAGGATTTGATTATCGCGAACACGGCAGTTCCGGCGGGCGCCGGTCCGGCTGGCACCGTCGAGGTCGGAATCAGCCGATTGGACGGGGTTATTGACGGCCAATCGGCACTGTCGGCGATTGCACTGGGCGCCGCGATCATCTTTCTGGGCGGGCTCATCGCTTATTTGACCGGGCGCAGCATCACTGAGCGGCTGGTCAATCTCGCCGAGGTTGCCGATCGGTTTCGCCTTGGCGAACGTGCCGCGCGACTGCGTGACCACGGGGACGACGAGGTCGCGACCACGGCGCGCGGTTTCAACGCGATGCTGGCGACAATCGCCGAATCCGAACGGTCATTGAAAGAAATCTGCCGCATCGCCCAGATCGGGTCGTGGCGCTATGATCCTGCCGATCGCCGGCTCGAAATGTCCGAAACGCTCAAGGAGATCGTCGGACTTCCCGCTTCTGAGGCGCCTTCAGTCTCGGAGTTGGAGCATTTCGTTTCGCCTCGACAGCGGCGGCGCCTCGTGGAATTGCTGAAGAGCGATGATGAGTGCCGTCGCTTCACCTTCACCTCCACCTTCAAGACACCGGACGCATCGTCAAAAACCCTCTGGGTCGAGGCCCGGGCAGAGTGCCTGCCAGGAACGGAACGTCCGGTCCTGCTGGGAATTTGCCAGGATATTACGGATCGCGAATCGAAGGATGCTCAGCTTCGCCAGGCTCAAAAGATGGAGGTGGTGGGCCAGCTAACCGGCGGCCTGGCACATGATTTCAATAATCTGCTGGCAATCATTATCGGAAATCTGGAGCTGCTCCAGCCGGAAATGGCGAGAGGTTCCGACGTGAGCAAATTTTCTGACGAGGCGCTTGCGGCGGCAGTGCGGGGGGCGGAGCTAACGCGCCAACTGCTTGCGTTTTCACGTCTCCAACCACTTTCGCCACAACGCGTCGATCCTAATAAGCTTGTAACAGAAATGGCGCCGCTGTGGCGCCGGACCTTGACCGAAGCGATCGAAGTACGGATTCATTTGGCAGACGGGGTCTGGCCCACACGCGTGGATGCGAGCCAGCTCGAATCAGCCACCCTCAACCTGGTAATCAACGCGCGCGATGCGATGCCGGGCGGCGGGAAGCTGACGGTCGAAACCGCCAATATGACGATTGCGACAGGCGAATGGTACGATGGCGCGGAGATCGAGATCGCATCAGGCGACTACGTCGTGATCTCCGTTTCCGATAACGGCTCGGGGATGCCGCCGGACGTCGCGGCGCGGGCGTTCGAACCATTTTTCACGACCAAACCCGTCGGTCAGGGCTCCGGCCTCGGCCTCAGCATGATCTATGGCTTTGCCAAACAGTCGGGAGGGTCGGTCAAAATCTACAGCGAAGTAGGCGTCGGAACGACCGTCAGACTTTATTTGCCGCGCGATGGTGCGAAAGACGGCGAGGCACAGGAAGGCGCGGCACTTCAACCGATTGCCGGCATTGGGAACGAGCGAATTCTGCTGGTCGAGGACAATGAGGCTGTCCGGCGGGTCGTCGCGCGGCAGCTCGAGGAGCTCGGCTATGGCGTCGTGACGGCATGCAATGCGGCGGACGCTTTGCTGGCGCTGTCGAACGACGAGGGGATCGACCTCATGTTCACCGACGTCGTAATGCCCGGCGGGATGAACGGATTCGAGCTCGGCCGCCAGGCGCGGATATGCCGTCCGGCATTGAAGGTCCTCCACACAACAGGATTCACGGGAACTTTCGATAACGGCTCGAATCCAGACGCCCCGCCGCCGCACCTTCTCACGAAGCCCTACCGAAAGGCCAATCTCGCGATCAAATTGCGCGAAGTGCTCGACGGGCGGTCGGCCGACTAGGTCGCCCAAACACAAAAGGGCGCCGGACCGAGCCGGCGCCCTCCTCCCCCACCCCCGTGGCTGATTAGTCCCGCATCTCGGGCAGATAACCTTCGTCGGCGGCGTCGCTGAACTTGGTCGTGCGGCCGTCGAAGCGGACGCGGACGATGCCGGTCGAGCCGTGGCGCTGCTTGGCGACGATGATCTCGGCCTTGCCGGCAACGTCGTCGAATTTCTGCTTCCAGTCGCTGTACTTGGCCGCCTTGTCCGGATTGGCCACCGCTTCCTCGGGCGTCGGCATTTCGACTTCGACGCCCTTCACGTAATAATCCTCGCGGTAGATGAAGAGCACGATGTCGGCGTCCTGCTCGATCGAGCCCGATTCCCTCAAATCCGACAGCTGCGGACGCTTGTCCTCGCGCTGCTCGACCGCGCGGCTCAACTGCGAGAGCCCGATGACCGGAACGTCGAGCTCCTTGGCGAGCTGTTTGAGGCCGCGGCTGATCTCGGAGATTTCCTGCACGCGATTGTCATTGCCCCGGCCGGTGCCCTGGAGCAGCTGGAGATAGTCGACCACGACCATCCCGATGCCCTTCTGCCGCTTCAGACGGCGGGCGCGGGTGCGCAGCGCGGCAATGGTCAGGCCCGGCGTGTCGTCGATGTACAAAGGGAGGCTCTGCAGCTCGGCCGCGGCGCGGGCGAGATCGCGGAACTCGTGCTGGGTGATCCGCCCGGTCCGCAAATTCTCCGACGTGATCCCCGATTGCTCGGCGAGAATACGCGTGGCGAGCTGATCGGCCGACATTTCGAGGCTGAACAGCACCACCGGCGCGCCGGCCGATTTTTCCGGCGCGATCCCATCCTCGGCGTCGCGCAGGAACCGTTGCGCCGCGGCGACGGCCATGTTGGTGCCCAACGCGCTCTTGCCCATGCCGGGGCGGCCGGCGACGATCACCAGATCGGACTTATGCATGCCGCCGATCTTGGCGTTCATGCTGTTGAGCCCGGTGGTGAAGCCCGACAGATGGCCGCCGCTGTTGAGCGCGCGCTCGGCCATTTCGAGCGCAAGCTTGGACGCGTCGGCGAAGCTCTTGGCCTTGCCTTCGACCCCGCCCTCTTCCGCCACCTTGTAGAGCTCGGTCTCGGCCTTTTCGATTTGTTCGAGCGGGGCGATCACTTCGCTGGTGTCGAGCGCACCTTCGACCAGGTCGCGGCCCACCCCGACCAACGCGCGCAGCAAGGCGAGATCGTAAATCTGCGCCGCGAAGTCGCGCGCGCCGATGATCGCCGCGCCCGATCCCGTAAGCTGCGCGAGATAGGCCGGTCCGCCGACTTCCTTCATCGCCTCATCGGCGTCGAACAAAGGCCGCAACGTCACCGGGTTGGCGACCCGATTGTTGTCGGTCATGCGCAAGATCGATTCGTAAATCCGCCCGTGCAGCGGCTCGAAGAAATGCTCGGGGCGGAGCTTGAGCTGGACGTCCTCGACCAGCCGGTTGTCGATCATCAGCGCGCCGAGCAGCGCGGCTTCCGCCTCGATATTCTGGGGGAGGGTTTGGAGTGCCGGTTCAGACGCAGACTCGGCAATGCGGACAACTTCAGCCATGGCCAATCCTCTAGGCTGGCGTGTCCCCACACCCAACGAGAACAAACATAGCACAAACGACAGGGCCTGTGGATTGATTGTGCACGAATCGCAAAGCCGTCCGGAAATCGTCACGCGACCTTCATCCACAGAAATAATCCGGCCCAAATTGAAGGCTTCCAACCGCCCCGTTAGGCCATCGGAATGTCGATTTTATCGGACCGCTGGATTCGCGAGCAGGCGCTCGCTCATGCGATGATCGAGCCGTTTGTCGAGGCCCAGCGGGCCGACGGCTGCATCAGTTACGGCCTGTCGTCCTACGGCTATGACGCGCGGGTCGCCGATGACTTCAAGATTTTCACCAATGTCGACAGCGCCGTCGTCGACCCCAAGAACTTCGATTCGAACAGCTTCGTCGACCGCAAGACCGACGTGTGCATCATCCCGCCCAACAGTTTTGCACTCGCCCGCACGGTTGAATATTTCCGCGTGCCGCGCGACGTGCTCGTCATCTGCCTCGGCAAATCGACCTATGCGCGGTGCGGGATCATCGTGAACGTCACCCCGCTCGAGCCCGGCTGGGAGGGGCATGTGACGCTCGAATTCTCGAACACCACGCCGCTGCCGGCGAAAGTTTACGCCAACGAAGGCGCGTGCCAGTTTCTATTCCTACAGGGCAATGAGCCGTGTGAGGTCAGCTACGCCGACCGCGCCGGCAAATATATGGGGCAGAAGGGCGTGACCCTGCCGAAGCTCTAAGGGGGAATACGATGCGTTATGCGCTGCCGATTCTGTTCCTGATATCGCTTTCCGCCTGCGGCTATGAGCGCCGTGACGACGGCCAACCCCAGCAAATCGCCCGTGACAAATCAGGCGCCACTCTGACTTTCGGGAATATCGACACGGTTGAAGGCACCCGCTTTTTTACGATTCCGATTCTCCGGGGCGATGGCGGCAATGGCGGAGGCTCTTTCAGCGGCCCATACCGTGGCAGCGATGAGCGCAACCGGCTAATCGTAGATGGCAGCACGGGTGTAAGTCGGAGAGTTCTGCCGAATACGGATTTCGAAATCGTCAACTGGATCGAGCCCACGGGCAAAATATCCGATGATGTCAGTTACGCAGCGGATGCCGCGATCGAAGATCAATCGAGTGCCCGCGCCATCGGCCTTTATGCGGCTGTGGTCAAACGCCCGGGACGAACGGATAAGGACCCGACGACCTACGGCCTGCTCTTTGGTAAGTTCGAGGACGGAACCCAGGTCTGGGTCTCGCGCGATCTCGCCGGCGTCGAGGCGGTCTGGCTCACGCCCGCGCGTAAACTCGCGGTAGTTGCAGCGACCGCTAAAGGCGGCGTTTTCCGGCTGTACGATCCGGCGGACTTCCACCAACTCACGGAAAAGGACCTCGCGCTCTGACGCTGGACGAAGCTCGCGCGCTCGACGCCGCTGATCCACTCGTCTTCGCTCGCGATCGGTTTCGGTTGCCGGAAGGTCTAATCTATCTCGACGGCAATTCGCTTGGCGCGCTTCCGGCCGCGACTGCCGACCGGCTCGCGCGTGTTACGGCGCGCGAATGGGGCGACGACCTCATCGGGAGCTGGAACAGGCACGGATGGATCGAATGGCCGACGCGGATTGCAGCGAGGCTCGCGCCAATCGTGGGGGCTAAACCGAGCGAGCTTTTGATTGCAGATTCGACCAGCGTCTGCCTGTTCAAGCTCCTCGCCGCGGCAGTCCAGGCGCGGCCCGACCGCCGGACAATTCTCACCCAACAGCACAATTTCCCGACCGACCTTTATGTCGCCCAGGGACTCGCCGAATTGCTCGGCCTGACGCTCAAGGCAGTGCCGGCGGAAGAGGTCATGGGCGCAATCGATGCGGACACAGCGGTCGTTACTCTGACCCACGTCGATTACCGTAGCGCCGCAATCCACGACATGGCCGCGATCAACGCCGCGGCCCACGCGGCCGGCGCGCTCACCGTCTGGGACCTGTCGCACAGCGCCGGGGCGATCGCGCTCGACCTCAACGAAACTGGCTGCGACCTCGCGGTCGGCTGCGGCTACAAATATCTCAACGGCGGCCCCGGTGCGCCGGCATTCCTGTTCGTCGCCGAGCATTTGCAAGGCGAGCTTCGGCCACCGCTGCAGGGCTGGTTCGGCCATGCCGATCCCTTCGCGTTCGAAGACGATTACCGGCCTGCCGACGGCATCCTCAAATTCCTCACCGGCACGCCATCAATCCTCGCGCTGGCGGCACTCGACGCGGGACTCGCGACGTTCGACGGGATCGCCGTGGCCGACGTCGAGGGGAAGGCGCGCACGCTGTCGCGGCTGTTCATCGACGAGGTCGAGGCGCGCTGCGGGGGCGCGCTCCGCCTCGCCTCACCGCGCGACCCGGCCGAACGCGCCAGCCACGTCGTCTTCGCCCACCCGGAAGGCTATGCCGTCATGCAGGCCCTGATCGCGCGCGGGGTGGTCGGCGATTTCCGCGCGCCGGACCTGCTGCGCTTCGGCTTCGCGCCGCTTTACAATCGCTTCGCGGACGCCTGGCGCGCGGCCGAAATCCTTGGCGAGATCATGCAATCCCGCGAATGGGATCAGCCGCGCTTCAAGGCGCGCGCGAAAGTTACCTGACCCGCTTCGCCCGCGTTCCGTCGATGCTCCACGCGCCCGGACCAGCCGCGGCGAGGTAGAGGAAGACGAAGCAGAACAGGATTGCGCCTTCGCCCATATTCACGATCGGCCAGAAGCTCTTCGGGAAGTGGAACATGAAATAGCCGATCGCAATCTCGCCGGCGCAAATGAACGCGGCCAACCGCGTGAACAATCCGGCGGCGATCAGCGCGCCGCCGACGGTCTCAATCCAGGCGGCGGCAACGAGGATCGTTGGCAGCGGATCGGGAACGCCGGGCTGGGCCACTGGGAAATGGATCAGCTTGGCCAGGCCGTGCTCCATGAACAGCAGCGCGGTCATGATCCGCAACAGCGCCCGAAGCTGTGGCTCATATTTTTCGAGGTGTCGAAAATCCATTGGCGTTCCTCCCTGGATTGGTCGCGCTGGATTAGCGCGCGGTCAAAGGACTCGCCAAGTGTCAGACGTGTTCCCGGGCCTTCGCCGCATGCGCCGAATCTTCGGCCAGTGCGGCACGCGACCGGTGGATCATGTCGACCCAGTCGTGGAAGGCATGTGCGAGGACGGTGATCAGGTCCTTAAGCGGCCCTTCCTTGAGGCAACCGCTATCGTCGAAGCTGTTGTCGCTGACGTGGCCGAGATAGGCTTCGGGCTGCTGCATGATCGGCATGTTCAGGAATACCGCCGCCTGGCGAATCTGATGGTTGGACCCGAACCCGCCGATGCTACCCGGCGACGCGGTGACGATCGCTCCGGGCTTCTTGTCGAACACGCTCTGCCCGTACGGCCGCGAGCCAACGTCGATCGCATTCTTGAGCACGCCCGGGACGCCGCGATTATACTCGGGGCTGCAGAACAAGACGCCGTCGCTCGCCGCGATCTGCTGGCGGAAGCGGGTCCACTGTTCGGGGGGATTCGTGTCGAGGTCCTGGTTGTAGAGCGGCAGATCGCCGATCTCGATCATCGAGCAATCGAGATTATCGTTGCGAAGCGCGCAGATCGATCGCGCCACCTTCCGATTGAGACTGTCCTTGCGCAGGCTGCCGATGATGATCGCGATCTTATAGGCCATGGAGCGCTCCCTCTGAGTCGCGCGGGCAATACGCCCCAAACCGCGAGCGCGCGACCCATACCAAAGGGTCAGCGCCGCTTGTTATTGTGACGAATGTTGGCCGGTCGGCCGCGACGGCCGGTCGGGCGCTGACGATCGGTGCGTGGGCGCGACGGCCCGCCGTAGCTGCCTTCCGGCAGCTCGAACCGGAGCGAGCCCGACACCGGATTTGCCTCGGCCAGGCGCAGCGTCAGCCGCTGGCCGATCTTGTAGGTTTCGCCGGTCTCGTCGCCGACCAATTGCCGCGCGGCTTCGTCGTAACGGAAATATTCGCGGCCCAAATCCTTGGCGAACAACAGCCCGTCGCCGCCGAGATTGTCGACCGTGGCGAAGAAACCGAACGGCTGGACCCCGCTGATCCGGCATTCGACCAATTGCCCGACGCGGTCGGCAAGGAACGCCGCGACATAGCGGTCGATGGTATCGCGCTCGGCCTCCATCGCGCGCCTTTCGAGCATCGAGATTTGTTCGCCGATCGCGGCGAACTTCTCGTCTTCACCCTTCGGCAGCCCGCCGTCGCCGAGCTTGTAGGCGTCGACCAGCGAACGGTGGGCGAGGAGGTCGGCGTAGCGCCGGATCGGCGACGTGAAATGGGCGTAGCTCGCGAGCGCCAGCCCGAAATGGCCGAGCCGGTCGGGCGCGTAACGCGCCTGCATCTGGGTCCGGAGCAATTGCTCCATGATCTCCTCGCGGCCGTCCCCGTCGCCGACGCGCTCGATGATCCGGTTGAAGGTGCCGGGCTTGACCACCTGGCCGAGCGCGAATTCAACCCCGAAGGTCAGGAGATAGTCCTTGAGCGCGACCAGTTTCTCGCGGCTCGGCGGCTCGTGGACGCGGTACATGACCGGTGCCTTCTTCGCCTCGAGCGCGCGCGCGACGGCGACGTTGGCGGCGATCATATAATCCTCGACCAGGC
>WNFK01208445.1_pt1 | contig 19291 bp, 17 predicted proteins | sample 5400281 | NCBI WGS metagenome assembly WNFK01 (sample SAMN13153350, study PRJNA577476) | soil metagenome | isolation source: 20 cm soil on Douglas fir-dominated hillslope | place: USA:California | collected 2013-09-17
CTGCGCGCTGGCCACCGCGATGACGTGGGGCAAGCAGATCAAGCGGGTCGCCCACATCCACCCCGACTACTCCTACGGCCGCAACGCCTTCGACCACTTCAACATCGTGATGAAGAAGATGGTGCCGGGGGCCCAGGTGGTGTCGGAGGGCTGGCCCAAGCTCGGGACCACCGACTTCACCTCGCACATCACCAAGGCCATCTCGTCGAAGCCCGACCTCCTGGTGTCCTCGGTCTGGGGCGGTGACTACGTGGCCATGTACAAGCAGGCGCTCCGCTACGACATGTTCAAGAAGATGAAGTTCGCGAGCACGATCGCGTTCGGGGTCGCCCCGCACGCGATCGGCAAGGACCATCCGGAGGGGGCCATCGCGGGCGTCCACTCCAACTACTACTTCAACTACCCGCCGAACAATCGCTGGCCGCTCAACACCGAGTTCGTGAAGAAGTACTTCGACCGCTGGAAGGAGTATCCGAACTTCCAGTCGGAGGGCGCGTACTCCACGCTCTACATGCTGAAGACCGCGGTCGAGAAGGCCAACAAGCTCGCGGGCGGCTGGCCGGACGACGACGCGATCATCAGCCAGCTCGAGGGCATGATGCACGCCGGCCCCGCCGGCTACGTCTACATCCGGCCCGACACCCACCAGGGCTACAAGGACGCGATGACCGGGTTCAGCATCAACTCGCCCGACTATCCGTTCCAGATCCTGGACCCGAATCGCATCATCACGATCCCGATCCGCAACATCACGGCGCCTCCCGGCTGGCCGAAGGGGGAGCCGACCTCCACCTACACCTGGATCGACAAGACCTGGCCGCAGATGAAGGCCTAGGTCGCACGGACACTCCCCCTCAACCCGGCCTTTCTCCCTCGCGGGGGACGGGCCGCGGTGAGGGGGTTCGTGTGTTCACTCGCCTCCTCACGCTCGCCCTGCTGCTCCTCGTCGGCGCGTCGCCCGCACGCGCCGGGCACGAGCTGCCGTTCTATCCCGGCTACTATCCGCAGGAGATCCGCATCGAGGCCCTGTCCCCGGCCGCCGCGGTGCCGCTGCTCCGGAACGGCACCCTCCACGCCTACGTCGGCGGCGATCCGTTCGGCGGCGGCCGGCTCCCCGCCCACGTCACCGCGGCGGACTCGCTCGGCGGCTACCTGGTCGCGCGGTTCAGCGCGGCGCCCCCCGATGCCCCGGGCCGCTGCGCCGCCGCCGCGCGCGCGGGCAAGAGCCTGGGCGGCGCGCGCGGCGGCCGCGTCGCGCACCCGTACGCCATCACGCCCTATCACGCCGACTACCTCCAGCACTGGGACCTCGCCCAGGCCGCGCGCCGTGCCGTCGAGGCCACGCCCGCGGACCCATCGTCCCGGCCGCCCGCCATCGAGGAGGTGGACCTCCAGGGCCTGCTCGCCCCTTACGCGATCGGCGCGGGCGGCACCTTCGCGCCGCCCTGGCTCAAGGAGGGGTGGTTCCACGCCTACCTGCTCCAGGCGCCCGCGATCTCGGATCCGGCCGCCCGGCAGGCTGTCGAGGGGCTCTACCGGCGCCTCGTGACGTTCGCCTACGACGGCGCGGCGGAGCGCGCGGAGCTCGAGCGCCGGCTCGTCCAGCGGCTCGCCGCGGGCTGCGAGCGGCCGGTGCTCGGCTACACGGTGCGGCGCGAGCCCTTCAACTCGGAGTTCTCACAGGGCATCGAGAACATCGGCTGGGATTCCCAGCGTGGCTTCAACTCCGAGATCTTCGTGCGCACCGCCAAGCTCAAGGACTTTCCGTGGAACGGCTGGCTGAAGGTCGGCGTGGCCGGCCGCGCCACCGCGGCCTGGAATCCGGTCGCCGGCTTCACCGACGCGCCCGGGCGGCTGCTCTGGGCCGCGGTCGGCGATCCCGGCCTGATCCCGGCGCCCTACGCCGCCGGCTTCGTCCCCCATCGCGCGGTGCCCGCCCAGGTGGCGGTCGCGGGCCCGCCGGGCTTCGAGATCCCCGAGGATGCGCTGCTGCCGGAGGCGGGGACCGGCGCGCTCCTGCCCGTGGGGAAGGGGAAGACCGCGAAGGCCCGCGTGACCTATCGCCTCTGGGGATCCGCGGCCCACGACAACACGCGCGTGTCGGCGGCCGACGCGCTCTATCCCTACGTCTTCGCCGCGCGGTGGAGCGCCCGGCGCGCGCCGGGCAGCGCCGAGCACGATCCCGCGGTCGAGGCGGCCACCGAGACGGCGCGCGGGGCCCTCGCCGGCGTCCGGGTCGTGAAGGTGGACAGCGAGGTGCGCCGCTACGCCGACATCACGTTCACCTACGTGGTGCCGGTGATCGAGGTGTATCTCAACGCGGCCACCGCCGACACCGCGGAGCTGGCCGCGCTGGCCCCGCCCTGGAGCGCCACGCCCTGGCACGTGACGGTGCTGATGGAGGAAGCGGTCAAGCGGGGCGTCGGCGCGTTCTCGGCCGCGGAGGCGCGTCGCCGCGGGGTGCGCTGGCTCGACCTCGCGCGCGACCCCAAGACCCGCGAGGAGCTCGCCGCGATCCTGGACCGGCTCGCCCGCGGCAACTACGTGCCGGAGGCGCTCAAGCGGCTGGTGGCTGCCGACGAGGCCCAGGCCCGCTGGGCCGCCCTGCGCCAGTTCGCCCAGCGCCGGGGGCATTACCTGGTCACGAGCGGGCCCTACCAGCTCGAGAAGTGGACCGACGCGGCGGTGGTACTCGGCGTCTTCCGGGACATGAACAACCCGCTCGGCGTCGGGAGCTACGATCGCTTCGCCATCCCCCGGCGGGCCTACGTTGCGCGCATCACCGCGCGCGGCGACCGGCTGGAGATCGCGCCGGAGATCGAGCGGCTCGAGAAGTTCCTCCGGGAGTACCGGCTGGTCCGCGAGCCCCTCGGCTCCCGAGGCGAGGAGGAGCGGCCCGACCTGCCCGCCTGCCGCTACGTGATCCTGGCATCCGACGGGACGGTGGCCGCCGCCGGGGTGTCCCGCGAGGTGCAGGCCCAGCGCCTGGTAGTCGATCTCAAGGGCCGGCTCAAGCCGGGCGCCTACACGGCCCTGGTGGCGCTGGCCCTGGGCGACAACCTGGTCGACCCGGAGGTGGCCAGCGCGCAGTTCCGAGTTGATGCCGCCCCATGAACTGAGGCATCGTATCGGCCCATGGACACCCTGGTCGTCCACATTCTCAACGCGCTCCTCTACGCGTCGGTGATGTTCCTGATCGCGGGCGGGTTGAGCTTGATCTACGGGGTCATGCGCATCGTCAACCTCGCCCACGGCAACCTCTACGCCTTCGGCGCCTACGTCACCGCGTGGGCGGTGGGCCGCGCGCTGGGCACCGCCACCGAGGCGAGCGTCTGGATGTACGCGCTCCTGCCGGTCGGCGCGCTGGCCGCCGCCGGGCTGGGCGCGCTGCTCGAGCCCACGCTGCTGCGGCCGCTCTATCGCCGTGCCGAGGAGTACCAGCTCCTCATCACCTTCGGCCTGCTGCTGATCCTGGAAGACCTCATGCGCCTCATCTGGGGCCCCTATCCGCTGCAGGCGAGCGCGCTCTACGAGGGGCTCGGCAGCCTCACCTTCGGCGAGTCCATCTACCCGACCTACAACCTGGTGGTGATCGTCATCGGCGGCGTCGCGGCGGCCGGGCTGTGGGCCTTCGTCTACCGCACCCAGTTCGGGGTGGTGCTGCGCGCGACCTCCCAGAACATGCGGATGGCCTCCGCGCTCGGGGTCAACGTCAACCGGGTCTACGTGCAGGCCTTCACGCTCGGGTGCTTCATGGCGGGCCTCGGCGGCTCGGTGATCGTGCCCCAGCAGGGCGCGGTGCTCGGCATGGGGGTGGACGCCCTCATCCTCGCCTTCGTGGTGGTGGTGATCGGCGGGCTGGGCAGCCTCGAGGGCGCGCTGGTGGGCGCTCTCCTCGTGGGCGTGGTGCGCGAGGCTGGCATCACCTTCTTCCCGGAAATCGAGCTCGCGGTGCTCTACCTCATGGCCGCGGTGGTGCTCCTCGTCCGCCCGGCCGGCCTCTTCGGGCGCGCATGAGTCCCCTCGGCGCCCGGCCCCGCCGCCTGCTCGGTGTCGGCCTTCCCGCGGTCGCGCTCCTCATCGCCCTGCCCTTCCTCGCGCGATCGCCGCGCTCGGCTTCAACCTGTTGCTGGGCTACACCGGGCTCCTGTCCTTCGGCCACTCCGCCTACTTCGGCATGGGCGCCTACGCGGTGGCCTTCACGGTCAAGTACCTCAAGCTCGAGTCCATGGAGGCCTTCCTCCTGAGCGGCATCCTGGCCTCGGGGGCGGTGGCCGCGCTCTTCGGCCTGCTGTGCGTCCGCTACACCAAGATCTTCTTCGGCATCCTCACGATGGCCCTGTCGCAGGTGCTGTGGAGCCTCGCGTTCAAGTTCTTCTGGGTCACCGGCGGCAGCGACGGCCTCCGCGTGCCCACCCCGACCCTCCTCGGCGGGTTCGTGCGGGCGGGCAGCGACAAGTTCGAGTTCCTGTCGCACCGCTACTACTTCTACGTGCTCGCGGTCTTCGTGGTCTGCACCGCCCTCATGTGGGTCATCGTACACTCGCCCTTCGGCAAGGCGCTCCAGGCGATCCGCGACAACGAGACGCGCGCCGAGTTCGTGGGGGTGCAGGTGTGGCACTACCGCTGGGTGGCCTTCCTGATCTCCGGGATCTTCACCGGGCTCGCCGGCGCGCTGTGGGTCCCGCTCAACGGGCTCACCACCCCCGACATCCTGCACTGGACCTTCTCGGGCAAGATGGTCTTCTTCACGGTGCTGGGCGGCTTCCAGACCTTCTTCGGGCCGATCGTGGGCGCGATCATCTTTAACTACCTCGAGACCTACGCGGTGGGCCACACCGTGTACTGGCAGATGGTGCTGGGCATCGTGCTGGTGGTGCTCGTGCTCGCCCTCCCCGCGGGGATCGTGGGCACGGTGCGGCGCTTCGCGGTGCGCCCGGTCAAGGCGGCCTGAGCGTGGACATCCTCAAGACCACCCAGCTCTGCAAGTCCTTCGGGGAGACCCACGCGGTGGACCACGTGGATTTCACGGTGACCGCGGGCGAGGTGCTGGCCCTCATCGGTTCCAACGGGGCGGGCAAAACGACCCTGATCAATCTGATCAGCGGTCTCATCCCGCCCGACTCCGGGCGCATCGAGTTCCAGGGCGCGGACATCACGCGCGCCTCCATCCACCGCAAGATCGAGCTCGGCATCGCGCGGAGCTTCCAGCTCGTCAACCTGTTCGACCAGCTCAGCGTGCACGACAACGTGACGCTCGCGATCTTCTCCCGCGAGGGCCGCACGCGGCGGCTGCTCTCGCTCGCGGACGCCGACACCGCGGTGCGGGACGAGGCGGTGGCGGTGCTCAAGCAGTTCGGCCTCGACGCCCGCACCGGCTCGCCCGCGGGCGGCCTGTCCCAGGGCGAGCGCAAGCTGCTCGACGTGGCGGTGGCCTACGCGCTCCGGCCCAAGCTCCTCTTCCTGGACGAGCCGACCAGCGGGGTCAGCACGCGGGAGAAGGCGCCGATCATGGACATCATCACCGCGGTGGTCCGCTCGGGCGGCATCACCGCGGTCATCGTCGAGCACGACATGGACGTGGTCTTCACGTACTGTCCCCGGATCGTGGCCATGCACCAGGGGACCATCCTGGCCGACGGAACCCCGGACCACATCCGGAACCATCCGCAAGTGACCGCGAACCTGCTCGGCGCCCAGACCGACTGACCCATGCTCGCGATCGAGGGGCTGAACGTCTTCCGCGGGCCCGCCCAGGTGCTGCGCAGCCTGTCCTTGGCGGTGGGCGACCGCGAGTCGGTGTGCCTGGTCGGGCGCAACGGCGCGGGCAAGACGACCACCATCGACGGCGTCATGGGCCTGCTGCCGGTGCGCAGCGGGCGGATCGCCCTCGGGGGGCGCGACATCACGAAGCTGCCTACCCATCAGCGGGCGCTCGCGGGGATCGGCTACTCGCCGGAGGACGCCGGGATCTTCCCCGATCTGACGGTCGCCGAGAACTTCCGCATCAGCCAGTCGCTCGCGCGGGCGGCCGGGAAGGGGGGTGCGGTCATCGCGGGAAACGGGATCGACGAGCGCGTGCTCCGCCTCTTCCCCGAGATCGGCGACTTCACGGGCCGCCGCGGGCTCTTCCTCTCGGGCGGCCAGAAGAAGATGGTGGCGATCGGGCGGGCGATGACGCTCTCCCCGTCCATCCTGCTGCTCGACGAGCCCTTCGAGGGGCTGGCCCCGGTGGTGGTGAGCCGGTTCATCGACGCGGTGAAGCAGATCAAGGCCATGGGCATCTCGCTCCTGATCGCCGAGTCCAATCTCATGACCGCCTCCCGGGTGGCCGATCGGCTGTATGCTATCGACCGCGGGGAGATCATCTTCGAAGGAGAGCCGAGACGTGCGTTCGAGAACCCCGACGTCATGAAGACCATCCGCGGGTGATGCTGGCCTTCCTGACCCCCGCCCCGACTCCCGCCCGGGCCGCCGCGATCCTGCGCCGGGTGTTCGGGAGCCTGCCCGCCTCGTTCGCCTTCCGGCTCTGGGACGGCCAGGAGGTGCGCTTCGGCGCGGACCGGCCCGAGTGCATCGCGGTCATCAAGAGCCCCGAGACGTTCCTCTCGCTGATCCGCGATCCTTCGCCGTACAATTTCGCCGAGGCCTACGTTCAGAGCCGGATCGACCTGGAAGGGGATCTGTTCGGGGCGATGGACGTGGCCAACGTGGTCGAGAACCTGACGGTGACGCCGCTCCAGAAGCTGTCGATCCTGCTCTCTCTGTGGAGGCGGTGATGGACTACGACGCGATCGTGGTGGGGGGCGGGCCGGGGGGGAGCACCGCGGCCTGGCGGCTGGCCCTGGCGGGCCTGCGCCCCCTCGTGCTCGACGCCGCGGTCTTCCCGCGGGTGAAGATCTGCGCGGGGTGGGTGACCCCGGAAGCGCTCGTCGACCTCGAGGTGGATCCCGACAAGTACCCGCGGACCATCCAGCCGTTCGACCAGTGCGTGCTCGAGTTCGCGGGCGCCCGCCACGAGACGGGCTGGCGGCGGCCCACCAGCTACGGCATCATCCGGCGCGAGTTCGATCACTACCTGCTCGAGCGCGCGGCCGCCGCCGGCGCGGACGTGCGGTGGGGCATCCGGGTCGCCGACGTCGCCGAGGAGGCCGACCGGGTGCGGGTCGAGACCGACCGGGGCGTCTTCGAGGCGCCCGTGGTGATCGGCGCGGGCGGCCATCGCTGCCCGGTGGCGCGCGCGCTCGGCCAGGTCTCCGGGCGCGAGGAGGTCGTGGTGGCCCAGGAGAGCGAGACGCGGCTGCCGCGCGAGTGGGTCAGGCAGCTCGAGCCGTTCATGCACGCGCCCGAGCTCTACCTCGAGCCCGACCTGCGCGGCTACGGCTGGTACTTCCCGAAGCGCGACTTCATCAATATCGGGGTGGGGTGCACCCAGGGGGGTGACGGCAGCCTGCCCCGCCGGCGTGACGCCCTGATCGCCGGCCTGCGCGCCTCGGGCCGGCTGCCCGACGGGCTGTCGCTCGAGCCGTTCAAGGGGCACGCCTACGTGGTGCGGCGGCAGGCGCCGCGGCGCCTGTCCGGCCGGCGCTTCTGCCTGATCGGCGACGCGGCCGGTCTCGCCCGCGACCTGTCGGGCGAGGGGATCGGGCCCGCCATCCGGAGCGGCCGGCTGGCCGCGGAGGCGGTGACGGCCCTGATCCGCGGGGGCACGCCGCTCGACGGGTACGCGCGGCAGATCGTGGCGCGCTATGGTCCCGGCGAGATCGGCTGGCTTCGCCGGAAGCTCGCGAATTTCCCGGATGCGCTCGCCCGGGTCGGGGTGCGGGTGGTCCTCGGCTCGGAGGCGGCGCGACGTCGCATCGTGTTCGATTCCATCTTCGGCATGCGGGAGGTGGCGCCATGACACAGGCACGATCCAAGGAGCACGACGCCCGATCGATCGCGCACCACTACGACGTCTCGAACGACTTCTACGCGCTGTTCCTGGACCCGCTGATGGTCTACACGTGCGCGTACTACCGCGATTCGGACGGCAAGCTCGAGCAGGCGCAGGAGGACAAGCTCGACCTGGTCTGCCGCAAGCTGCGCCTGCAGCCGGGCGAGCGGGTGCTCGACATCGGCTGCGGCTGGGGAGGCTTCAGCATCTGGGCCGCCCAGCACTACGGGGTGCAGGCGCACGGGGTGACGCTCTCCCGGGCGCAGGCCGAGTGGGCGACGGCGCGGATCAAGCGGGAAGGGCTCGAAGGACGGTGCCTGGTCGAGTACCGCGACGTCCGGGATCTCCCCGCGGACGTGCGCTACGACAAGATCGCCGCGATCGGGATCATCGAGCACGTGGGCATCCCGAACTACCCCTCGTTCTTCGGACGGGTGAAGGAGATGCTGGTGGACGGGGGCCTCTACCTCAACCACGGCATCCACCACGAGTTCCACTGGAAGCGTACCAGCCAGACCGACTTCCTGTACCGCTACGTGTTCCCCAACGGCGATCTCTCCGGCGTGACCGAGACGCTCACCGAGATGGAGCGGGCGGGCTGGGAGCTGGCCTGAAGGCCCGCGTCGACGAGGCGCGCGCGATCGTGGGCGAGCAGGTGTACCGCACCTGGCTGCTCTACCTCACGTGCTCGTCGGTCGCGTTCGCGGGCGCCTCGATCGGGCTCTATCAGGTGCTGATGCAGAAGCAGTGGGACCAGACGCGCGGGAGCGCCCCGACCACCCGCGAGGGCATCTACGCGGGCTGGTAGCGCCGGAGGCTCACGCCCTTCAAGCGCTCCATCGTCACGGCCACGCTCGCCACGGCGCCCGTGCGGTCCCGGTGGAAGTGGAAGACGTGCCGGTACGCGACGCCGGGCGCGGCGGGCCGGACGAGGAACACGTCGGGCGCGATCGGGTCCATGGGGAAGTCGCGATCGCGGGGCCGTCCCGGCCCGTAGACGACCCGTAGCGTCCCACCTTCGACACGGACCGCGTGATGGCTCGCGATCTCCGCGTTCTCGTATAGCCCGGCGAAGCCACCGAGCGCGTCGGGCCCGTAGGTCGGCGGGCCGATCTTCCGCAGGGTGATGCGCTGGCCGCCGAGATTCACCCGACACGTGACCTCACCCTCACCCGGGCCGGATTCCACGCGGAGGTCCACCGGGATCGTCGCCCGGTAGTCCTCGCCGTCCCGGAACACGCCGGTGCCCTCCGGGTAGAGGAAGAACGGGTCGCCGAGCGTGTCGCCGACGAGAACGCCCCCGTCGAACCGGAGCGTCACCCATTCGTCGGTCTCGGAGTCGACGTAGACGCCCGGCACCGCCGCGACCTGGGCGGTGGTCAAGCCGGCTTCGCGGAGCCGCCGATCGGCGTGATCGGCGGGGTGCGGCGCCGGGAAGCGATCCCCGATCACCTCGTCCATGATCGCCGCCGCGAGCGCGGCCGGCCGCGTGTCCTCGCGATTGGACAGGATCACGACGCCGAGATCCCGCTCGGGGACGTAGGCGATGTGGGCCTTGTAGCCCGGCTGGCTGCCGGTATGGCAGAGCACGGTGAGGCCGCGATAGCGCCGGACCGCCAGGCCGAGCCCGTAGTGCAGCCGCGTGCCGTCGCCTACCCGGGTCCGCTCGGCCATGCGCGCGGTCACCTCCACGCCGCCGATCGCGCCCGACCGGAGCGCGAGCAGCCAGCGCGTCAGATCATCGAGGGTGGTCGTGAGCGGGTCGACGGCGAGGCCGAGGAGATCCCGCGCGCGGGACCAGCCCCCGGCGCCATCGGCGACGTAGGGCTCGGCGAGGTCCGACAGGGCGATGCCGTCGTGAGGACGCGCGCCGGTGCCGGCGAGGCCGAGCGGCTCGTAGAGCGCGCCGCGGCGGAACGACTCGGCGGGCACGCCGCACACCCGCGCGATGAGCTCGTCGAGGAGGAGGGCGTTGACGTTCGCGTACATGTACTGGAGGCCGGGAGGCGCGCTGACCGCGATCTGGCGACCGGCCAGGGCGAGCAAGGTGTCGCGGTCGGAGGGTGACGAGTGCCAGACGCCCCGCAATCGCTCGACTTCGAGGACGTCCCTCAGGCCGCTCGTCATCGACAGCAGGTGCCGGATGGTCACCGGGCCATGCCGGGAGAGCTCGGCGGGGAGCTCGGGAAGATACCCGCGCACGTCGTCGTCGAGCCGGAGCGCGCCCCTCGCGGCGAGGATGAGGACCGCGGCGGCCATGAACGTCTTCGACACCGAGACGATGTGGAAGCGGGTGTCGGGGCCGATCGCGATCCGCGACGGGAGGCTGGCCAGGCCGATACAGCGCCGCGCGGCGACGTCCCCTTCGCGGATCACCGCGACGGCGAGGCCCGGCTCGTCGGCCCGGTCCTCCAGGAAGGCGAGCATGGGTCCGGTACCGCCGAGGGGTCCGCGGCGGCCTAGCCGCGCGCCAGGGCCCGCTCGATCTCGTCCAGGTGCTCCCGCCGATGCTCGGCGCGCAGCACGCTGATCGGACTGCCCGCGGCCTGGTTCGCGGCGAGCGCGGCGTCGCTGAGGGCGGCGACGCGCTGATCCGCGGCGGCCGCCGCCTCGACGGCCAGGCGCGCGGCGACCCGCGGCGGCAAGCTCAGGCAGAGCGGCTTGCCCGCGTCGTTGATCCAGTCCACCGAGGTCTCGCTGATGGCGGGCGGGGGCGTCCCGCGCCCGTCGGCGCCCCAGGCCTCCAGCAGGGTCACGATGCGGTAGTCCCAGAACGCCAGGTGAGCGAGCACGCTCGCCACCGTCCAGCCGGCCTCCAGGGGACGCGCCAGCTCCCGGTCGCCGAGCTGCTTCACGAGCTCCTCGAGCCGCGCGAGCTGCGTCTGGTTCAGGGTCACGTACGATCGATCGGTTGCCATGGGCTCCTCCTCCTCGTGATCGGACATCTTACCCTGTGACCCCGCCGGGGGCGACGCGTGAAACCGTGACCCGTTGCCGCTCCCGCCCGTTCATGCTACACACGCGGGAGCGATGGACGTTCTCGCCGCGCACGCCGCCCGGCATCCCGACAAGCCGGCCCTCCTCGAAGGCGAGCGCGCCTGGAGCTGGGCGGAGCTCGTCTCCCGGCGCAACCGGCTGGGCCACGGCCTGATCGGCCTGGGGCTGCCGCCCGGCGGCCACGTCATCGTCTACGCGGAGAACTCGATCGAGCACTACCTGGCCGGGTCGGCCGCGCGCGCGGCCGGGCTGATCCCGGCGCCGATGAATCATCGCCTCGTGGCCGACGAGGTGGTCTACATCCTCGATCACTCCGACGCGATGGCGGTGCTGGTGAGCGACCGCTTCCTGCCCATGGTCGAGAGCGTCCGCGCCCGGGCCGGGAAGGTGCGGTGGTGGATCCTGCTTGGATCCGAGCGGCGGTCCTGGGCCGTACACCTGGATGACGTGCTGGCCGCGGGCCGTCCCGATCCGGTGGAGGCCCGGGCGGGCGACGGCGTCGGCGCCTCCATCATCTATACCGGCGGGACGACCGGGAAGCCCAAGGGCGCCTTGCGGCGCGGGATCAACGTGAACGACCTCACCGAGACGCTGCGGGCCCTGGACCTCATGGACCCGGCCCACGTGCACCTGGTGGCCGGGCCGATGTACCACTCGGCGCCGGGCGGCTTCGCGCTCTACACACACGTGGTCGGCGGCACCGTGGTCATCATGCCGAAGTTCGATCCCGAGCAGGCCCTGGCCCAGATCGAGCGGCACCGGTGCACGAGCACCTTCATGGCCCCGACGCTGCTCAAGCGGATCGTGGACCTGCCCGCGGCGGTCCGGGCGCGCTACGACGTGTCCTCGATGCGCGCCATCATCGTGGCGGCGGCGCCGTGCCCGACGCGCGTGAAGGAGGGCGTGTTGGCCCACTTCGGCCCCGCGCTCTACGAGTTCTACGGCTCGAGCGAGCTCGGGGTGAACACGGTGCTGCGCCCGGAGGACGTGCTGCGCAAGCCGGGCTCGTGCGGGCGGGCCGCGCCGGGCAAGGAGATCGCCCTGCTGGACGACGACGGCCGCCCCGTGCCTTCCGGGGAGCCCGGCGAGCTCTACGTGCGCCGGTTCCCCGGCATCCTCGACGAGTACTATCGCGATCCGGAAGCGACCGAGAAGATGCGCCGCGGCGACTGGTACACGGTGGGCGACGTGGCCTACGTGGACGCGGACGGCTTCTACTACATCTGCGACCGCAAGCGCGACATGATCATCTCCCACCTCAAGGTGCTCGACGCCGCGGTGTTCGGGGTGCCCGACGAGGAGTGGGGGGAGCGGGTGCACGCTGCGCTGCAGGTGCGCGACGGCGAGACGCTCAGCGCCGAGGAGATCACCGCGTTCTGCCGGGAGCACATGGCGGGCTACAAGGTGCCGCGCGAGGTCTCCTTCCACGACGTCTTCCCGCGCGACGCGGCGGGCAAGCTGCTCAAGCGCCAGCTCCGCGAGCCCCACTGGGCCGGGCGCGCCGCGCGGATCTGAGGCCCATGCGCGTCCGGCTCACCGCCAAGATCACGGTCCTGATCATCCTGGTGCTGATCATCGGATTCGGGATCGCGACCGTCCTCACCATCAAGCGCGAGAGCGAGCTGCTCGTCGAGCAGAACAAGATGGCGGCGCGGCAGCTCATCGGCACGCTGGTCTCGAGCATCGAGACCGCCATGCTCTCCGAGCGGCCCGACATCACGCGCGGCCTCATCGACGACCTGCGCAACTCGAAGCTGGTCCAGGGCCTGATCGTCTACCGCCGCAACGGGGTGGAGGCCTTCACGGACCTGGCCACTCTCCGGGAGGTGTCGAAGGAGGCGGAGCTGCCCAAGGACGTCATGGCCTCGATCGAGAAGATGCGCCGCGAGCCAGGGCGCACCATGGCGGGCCCGCTCTTCACCCGGGCGCTCGAGACGCTGCAGACCCAGGAGGCGCTCGAGTCGCGCGACGGCAACTCGGTGTTCACGGTGTACCAGCCGATCCCCAACCAGGAGCGCTGCCAGGGCTGCCACGGCTCGGACCACAAGGTGCGCGCGGTCATCCAGGCCGCCACGTCCATGGAGCCGGTGATGGCCGAGGTGCGCATGCAGCGCAACCGCCAGATCATGATCGGCCTCCTGACCATCGTGGCCGCGGCGGCGGTGCTGGCGGTGGCGATGCGCTACGTGGTGGTGCGGCCGATCCACGAGCTGGCCGCGGTGGCCCGGCGGATCGGCGAGGGCGACTTCGCGGTCCGGGCCCGCGCGGGCGCGGGCGACGAGGTGGCCGAGCTGGGCTCGGCGCTCAACGACATGACCGGCCACCTCGCGCGGTCCCGGCAGGACCTGGACGCCCGCAATACCGAGCTGGCCACCGCGCTCGAGAACCTGCAGGCCTCGCGGCAGCGCCTCGAGGTGCTCGAGCAGCTCAAGGGCGAGCTCTCGAAGTTCGTGCCCGACGCGGTCAAGGAGCTGCTCGAGCGGGACCCCAGCGCGACCGCGCTGGAGAAGCGCAACGAGGAGGTCTCGGTGCTCTTCCTCGACATCGTGGGCTACACGCGGCTGTCCGAGCAGCTCGAGGCCAAGCGCCTCAACCAGCTCGTCCAGACCTACTTCTCGAGCTTCCTCGAGATCATCCGGCGACACCACGGCGACGTGAACGAGACCGCGGGCGACGGGCTCATGGTGATCTTCCAGAAGCAGCCGCGGGGCCCCGGCGGGGGCGACGAGGATCACGCCTTGAACGCGACGCGGGCCGCCTTCGCGATCCGTCAGAAGGCGGCCGCGCTGAACGAGGAGTACGCCGGCGTGTTCCCGGCGGTGGCGCTGCACATGGGGATCAACACCGGCCAGGCGCTGGTGGGCGCGACCAAGCTGAGCGGGGCCGCCTCCGAGCGCTGGACCTTCACCGCCACCGGGCCCACCACCAACATCGCGGCGCGGTTCGCGGGCGCCGCCGAAGGCGGCGACATCGTGGTCGGCCAGGTGACCGCCGACCGCATCGCCGGGCTCTTCGTGCTGGAATCGCTCGGCGAGCGCAGCTTCAAGAACGTCTCGCAGCCGCTCCCGATCTACCGGGTGATCCCGCCCGGCGTGTACGCTGACCCGGTAGGAGGCGCCGGGCGCCTTGAGCGGCACCTCGAAGTAGACGCGGTCGTTGAACTGGACGACGCCCTGCACGAAGCCGATGGTCCTCGCGATCACCGCGCCCGAGGCGTCGAGCGTCTCCACCAGCAGGTGGATGTCGCTGGCCGGACGGCCATAGTCGTTGTAGAGGTAGCCCTGGATCACCGGCTTGCCGTTGCGCTTCGTTCCGGCCTCCCAGTCGAGGCGGAGTCGGGAATCGATTCCCTGCGGGGTCGGGACCGCCACCGCGGGCGCCGGCATCACCGCCGGTCCCAGGGCCAGGACCGCCGCCGTCATCAGCACGAGAGCCTTGATCGTCTTCATGGATGATCGCCTCCTGGCCCCTATGATGCCCCGGAGCCGGCCCGAGATGCGGGCGACGATTCAGCCCCGCCCGCCCGCCATGAGCCGGGCCTCGGGCAGGCCTCGCAGCCGTGCCATGGCGGCCACTCCCAGGGCCGGTCCGACCGCCAGCATGGCGAACGCCCAGCGCCAGCCGGCCCAGGCGACCACCGGGGGGATCAGCCAGATCGAGACCATGGTCAGGGCGAAGCCGAGGCAGGTCTGGGTGGTGAGCGCGGTGCCGACGTAGGCCGCGGGCGCCAGCTCGGTCACCGCGGTGGAGAACTGGGCCGAGTCCGCGATCACCGTGACCCCCCAGACCACCGCCACCAGCAGGGTCACGAGCGGCGGGCCGCCGAAGGTGAGGCCGATCAGGATGGCGCAGAGGCCGGAGATCGCCATGGCCGCCATGGTCAGGGTGGTGCGCCCCCAGCGGTCGGCGAGCGCGCCGCCCGCCCAGGCGCCGAGGCCGCCGCCCAGCCCCGCGCACGCGAAGGTGGCCGCGCTCGCGTTGAGCCCCGCGTAGCTCCCGCCGCCGCGGGCCTCGAGACTCGCGGCCAGGAAGGTGGCCAGCCAGGCCCACATCGCGTAGAGCTCCCACATGTGGCCGAAGTACCCGAAGCAGGCCAGACGCGGGCCCCGCTCGCGCAGCACCGCGGTGGCCATGTGCAGGTCGAAGCGGGCCGCCGGGAAGCGATGCGGGCCCTCGGTGACCAGCGCGACCGCGAGGGCGCCAAGCACCCCGAGGAGCGAGGCGGCGAGCAGGGTGTGGCGCCAGGGCAGGTCGGTGAAGCCGCGGATGAGGTGGGGCGCGGCCGAGCCCACCGTGAGCGCGGCCACCAGGAGCCCGATCGCGAGGCCGCGGCCCTCGCGGAACCAGGTGGCCGCGATCTTCATCGCGGGCGGATAGGTGCCGGCCAGGCAGACGCCGGTCAGAAAGCGGAGGACGAGCGCGGGGGTCAGGTGCTCCACCCAGAGCGCCAGCCCCGCGTTCGCGAGCGCGGCGGCCAGCGCTCCCCACATCATGAGCGCGCGAGCGGGCAGGACGTCCGGCAGGTTGGTGAGCGCGGCGGCGAGGGTGCCGACGATGAAGCCGGCCTGCACCGCGATGGTCAGGCTCGCGCGCCCGCCGTCCCCCAGGGCCCACTCACGGGAGAGCGCGGGCAGCACCGCGGAGGCGCTGAACCAGAGCGAGAGGACCAGCAGCTCGGCCAGCGACAGCAGGCCGAGCGCCCTCCAGCGAGCCGATGCGCCGTCCATGACTCGTGCATCTAAGCACAGGTCCGCAAGACCTGCGCGTGTTGACTGAGTACAGGTGATCGTCTAGCATCGTCGAGAGGCGCCCTGCATCGCGCCATCCGACTCAACGACGAGAGGATTCCATGGCCGATTCGCCGATGACGCTATCGGAACATCTCTCGACCCAGCAAGCCTCGCTCTCGACCGAGCACGCCCGGAACGTGGCCGCGGTCATCGGCCGCATCGGCCGCGTCGCCGCGGTGATCGCCCAGGAGCTGGCCCACGCGGCGCTGCGCGACCGCCTCGGGTACGTGGGCGGCGCCAACGCGACCGGCGACCAGGTCAAGAAGCTCGACGTCTGGGGCCACGACACCATGGTGACCGCGCTGCGGGAGACCGGCGCGTGCGCGTCCCTGATCTCCGAGGAGGCCGCCGAGCCCGTCGAGATGGACGCGGGCGGCACCCACGCCCTCGTGGTCTGCGCCGACCCGGTGGACGGCTCCTCGAACCTCGACGTGAACGGGGCCGTGGGCACGATCTTCTCGCTGCGACCGTCGAGGGGAGAGACGCCCGCCGGCCCGGCCGCGCTCGGGCGCGGCACCGATCAGATCGCGGCCGGCTATGTGATGTACGGGCCCGCGACCGCTCTGGTCTACACGGTGGGGCAGGGCACCCACGGCTTCACCCTCAATCCGGAGTCCGGCGAGTTCCTGCTCACCCACGCGGACATGCGCATTCCCCGGCGCGGCAAGATCTACGGGATCAACGAGGGCAATATCCACTCGTGGCACCCGGGGCAGCGCGCCTTCGTCGAGCACCTCAAGACGCCGGACAAGGCGGCGGGGCGGCCGTACTCGCTCCGCTATTCGGGAGCGATGGTCGCGGACGTCCACCGCACCCTGCTGGACGGGGGGCTCTTCATGTACCCCGCGGACTGGAGCGATCCGAAGAAGCCGAAGGCCAAGCTGCGTCTGCTGTACGAGGTCGCGCCGATGGCCCTGATCTGCGAGCAGGCGGGCGGCCGCGCGAGCACCGGGCTCGAGCGCGTGCTCGATCTGGTCGCCACCGAATATCACCAGCGAGCCGCCGTGATCCTCGGCAGCTCCGAGGACGTCGCGGCGGCCGACGCATTCTACCGACGCTGACCGTCGAGCCAGGAAAGGAGCGGGTACCCATGGAATCGCGAGTGAAGGAGATCCTGAGCTGGTACAGCAGCGACAGCCCGGGCACGCGCACCAACATCGCTCGGCTCCTCAATCACGGACGCCTGGCCGGCACCGGGAAGCTGGTCATCCTGCCGGTGGACCAGGGCTTCGAGCACGGCCCCGCCCGCAGCTTCGCGGTGAATCCGGCCGGCTACGACCCGTCGTATCACTTCCAGCTCGCGATCGACGCCGGCTGCAACGCCTACGCGGCGCCGCTCGGCTTCCTGGAGGCGGGGGCCGCCGAGTTCGCGGGCGAGGTCCCGTTGATTCTCAAAATGAACAACCACGACGTGCTCCACGACGAGAAGGATCCGCTCTCCGCGGTGACCGGCTCGGTGAAGGACGCGCTGCGGCTCGGCTGCGCGGCGGTGGGCTTCACGATCTACCCGGGCTCGTCGCAGGCCCAGATCATGTACCAGCAGTGCCGTGAGATGATCCAGGAGGCCAAGGCCAACGGGCTCGCCGCGGTGGTGTGGTCGTACCCCCGCGGCACCGACGTGAGCAAGGCGGGCGAGACCGGGCTGGACGTCGTGGCCTACGCGGCCCAGATCGCGGCCCAGCTGGGCGCCCACGTGATCAAGGTGAAGCCGCCCACCGAGCACATCGAGCAGGCCGAAGCCAAGAAGGCCTACGACAAGGCCAAGGTGCCGATGGCCACGCTCAGCGAGCGGGTCCGGCACGTGGTGCAGTCCTCCTTCAACGGGCGCCGCATCGTGATCTTCTCGGGAGGCGCCACCAAGGAGGACGACGAGGCGATCTTCGACGAGTGCCGCGGCATCCGCGACGGCGGCGGGTTCGGCTCCATCATCGGCCGCAACTCGTTCCAGCGGCCGCGCGACCACGCGCTGCGGTTCCTGGACTCCGTGATGAAGATCTACGCGGGCGAGAAGAAGTAGCGGCCGGGCCCCGGCTCGTGCCCGCTCCCTCGGAGGCTCAGGTTCGGGAGTACCTGAAGACCCTGTCGAACTGGGGCCGCTGGGGGAGCGAGGACGAGCTGGGCACCATCAACCTCATCACCCCCGCCAAGCGCCAGGCCGCGGCGCGGCTCGTCACCCAGGGGGAGAGCGTGACCTGCGCGCGGCCCATCACCACCGACATCACCCCGGAGACCACCGTCCAGCCGATGCGCTTCATGGTGGACTCGGGCGAGGGGCGCGACACCGTCTCGCCGGAGCGCGCGCTGCAGCGCCGGGGCGCCGCCGAGTTCATCGGCATGGTGTTCCACGGCTACTCGATCACCCACGTGGACGCGCCCTCGCACTACTTCTGGGACGGCCAGCTCTACAACGGGCGCTCCTGCAACGCGGTGACCTCGCGCGAGGGGGCCACCGTCAACTCGGTCGAGGTGCTCCGCGACGGGGTGGTGAGCCGCGGCGTGCTGCTCGACGTCGCCCGCACCAAGGGGCTGCGCTGGCTCGAAGCCGGGGTCGGCGTCATGCCCGAGGACCTGGAGGAGGCCGAGAAGGCGGCGGGCGTGCGCGTCGAGTCGGGCGACATCCTGCTGGTGCGCACCGGCTACTACGGCCGGCGGCTCGCGGAGGGACCGGTGAACCCGATGCAGGCCGGCAACCCGGCGCTCCACGCGGCGTGCTGCCCGTGGTTGCGCGAGCGGGGGGTCGCGATGATCGGCACCGACACCCACAATGACGTCACCCCGCTGCCCTATCCCTCCATGGGCAATTCCTTCCACGTGGTCTGCCTCGTGGCCATGGGGCTCTGGCTGATCGACAACGCCAACCTGGAGGACGTGGCCCGGACCGCCGCGCGCCTCAACCGCTGGGAATTCCTGCTGTCGATCGCCCCGCTCCGACTCAAGGCGGTAACCGGGTCCCCGGTCAACCCGATCGCCGTCTTCTAGGCCCTTGCCGGGCTTGAAGGAATCCCTGGTGGAGAGAAAAAGCGCCTGGCATATACTCGGGGGCATGGAGCGCCACACCCCCTGGTTCCAGCTGGTGGCCGTGGTCCTGGTCCTGGTCGGTCTCATGACGCTGGCCGCTCCGCCCCCGGCGCATGCTATGGATCCCCAGCTCATTCTCGCCATGGCCTCCGCGGCCGGCGCGATCGCGCTGATCGTGGGCTATCTCATCGTGGCCAACAGTCGTGACCGCCAGCGCGCGGCCTCGCTGGAGGGCATCTACACCTGCGCCGATCAGGAGGCCGCGGGTCCCATGGGCTGCGCCGGCCCGGGCTCCGGTAAGTCGGCGCCCGCCGCCTACGCGGCCGCGGCTGCGCCGGAGAGCCCGATGGCGACGGCCGAGAGTGCCGTCGCCGCTCCCCGGCCCACGTCGCTCGCGGCGGTGGAGGGGTGCGCGGCCGGCCAGGCCTCCGGGCCGATGGGATGTGGAGGGCCGATGAGCCCCGAGCCCGCGTACCCCTCGGCTGCTTCCCCTCCTGCCGCACCCTCCGTCCAGGGCCAGTAACCGGATCCAGGCAAAAAACGACCGGCG
>WNFK01207467.1_pt1 | contig 19290 bp, 20 predicted proteins | sample 5400281 | NCBI WGS metagenome assembly WNFK01 (sample SAMN13153350, study PRJNA577476) | soil metagenome | isolation source: 20 cm soil on Douglas fir-dominated hillslope | place: USA:California | collected 2013-09-17
CGCCAGCGTCCACGGCGCGCCTCCCGGCGGACCGCCCAGGCCCTGAGAGCTACTTGACCGCATAGGAGGACAGCTCACCCTTCTGCGCCCCCTTCCGGTTGGACTCGAACTTCACCGGAAACTTCACGCTGGGGGCAAACCACACCACGTCAGTAAAGGGGAAGGCCGTTCCCCCGGACGAGCTGTTCCACGTCCGCTCCATCTTGTACGCCTTGAAGGTCCCTGCCTTGGTCTTCACGTCCTCCAAGGCGCTCACTACTACCGCCACGTCGTACCGGTGGGGGTTGCCGCCCACCAGGCCCTCAGCGGAGAATTTCCAGGCCTTCTTCACCTCCAGCGGAAACTCATAGAACTTCCAATCCGGGCCCAGTCGCAGGAAGCCGAGCTTGGCCGCCTCCACCGGCTTGCCCGCCGCGTCGGTCACCTTCCGGATGGCAAGGTTCCTATCGTAGTGGACATTGCAGGAGGGACAGGAGGCGAGCGAGCCCGTCATGACGGGGTTCCCGTAGTCGAGCTTTATCACCTTGATCTGCTGCCCGTCGGTATAGGCCCACTGGTCGCCCACCGTGTAGCGCGGGGCCATCGCGGGCTGGGCGGCGGCGGGGCCGGCGAGGAGGGCGATCACCAACAGCGAGGGCGCGAGCCGATTCAGCATCGGGACCTCCCGGCTCCGCCTTGAGAGGGCGGGGCGGCCAAGGGTATGATGGCGGCCATGAGCGAGCGGGCGCGCTCGAGGCGCGTGCTGGGCGCGGTGGCGATCCTCCTGCTCGTGCTCGTCGCCTTCGCCGCCGGCGTGGCGACGGAGCGGATGCGCTTCGACGCGCAGCGCGGCGACATGCTCAAGCGCTGGGATGCGGCGCTCAAGGCCCACCAGAAACAGATCATGCAGTCCGAGAAGGAAGGCCGTTAGCGCCCCTCACCGCGGCGCCACCAGCGCGCGGCCCAGCAGGAGCCCCAGCGCGCACGCCCCCAGGCAGAGGCCCGTCGTCAGCAGCACGTTCACGGCGGCGGCGGCGGCGGCGTCCCGCTCGACGAGGCGGAGCGTGCCGTAGGAGAACGCCGAGTAGGTGGTGAATCCGCCCATCACGCCCACCGCGAGGACCAGCCGCAGCGTCTCGGAGACGAGGGACGTCGAGAGCGCCACTTCCTGGATCACCCCGATGAGGAAGGACCCGAGCACGTTGACGATCAAGGTTCCGTAGGGGAAATCGACGCCCAGCCAGCGCGCCGCCGCGACATCCACTCCGTAGCGGGCCGCCGTGCCGCAGGCCCCGCCGAGGCAGATGAGGAGCAGGCGCAAGCGGGCGGGCTCAGAGGCCGGGTGGCCGGCGCTCTCGCCACGGCACCTCCGCCTCGAAGGCGGCCGACGCGGCGAGCACCGTGCGATCGGCGTGGCGCCGGCCCACGATCTGCAGTCCCACCGGCAGGCCCGCCGCGGTGAAGCCGGCGGGCACGCTCGCCGCCGGCTGGCCGGTGAGATTGAACGGGAACGTGAAGGGCGTCCAGCCCAGCGGAGAGACGGGCTGACCCGCGATCTCGCGGATCGGGGGGGCGCCGAGCGGAAAGGCCGCCACCGCCAGGGTCGGGGTGATGAGGAGGTCGAAGCGCGCGAGGAACCGGTGGATCTCGGTCCACAGCGCGCGCCGGTGGAGGACCGCGCGGAGGTATTGCTCCGCGGTGACGCGCTCGCCCAGGCGAAGGAGCTCGACGAAGGAGGGATCGAGGAGCCGCTCGCTCTCCGCGAGGCGGTCGCGATAGGCGGCGAAGGCCTCCGCGCTCGCCAAGGTGCGGAAGATCTCCTCGGGGTCGTCCCAGGTGGGCATGACCACTTCCACGTGGCAGCCGAGCGATTCGAATCGCACCGCCGCCTCCGCGCAGATGTCCGCCACCTCGGGATCCACGCGGCCGTGGCCGAGGTCCGCGGACCACGCCACCGACAGCCCGGCGATACCCGCGTCGCAGGCCTCGAGATAGGACGCCCCGCCGTCGGCGGGCAGCGAAAGGCGATCGCGGTCGTCGGGACCGGCGAGCGCGTCCAGCATGAGCGCGGCATCGCGCACGGTACGGGTCATCGGCCCGGTATGGCCGAGCGTCTCCCAGCCCGGCAGGCCCGGCCCCGAGGGCACGCGCCCGAAGGACGGCTTGAGGCCGTAGATCCCGCAGAAGGACGCGGGAATGCGGATGGACCCGCCGCCGTCGGTCCCCAGTGCCAGCGGCGCGAGGCCCGCCGCCACCGCCGCGCCGGCGCCGCCGCTGGAACCGCCCGGGGTGAGCGCGGGATTCCATGGATTGCGGGTGGGGCCGAACAAGGGATTGTCGGTCACGCCCTTGTGTCCGAACTCGGGCGTGTTGGTCTTGCCCACGATGATGGCGCCGCTGGCGCGCAGGCGCTCCACCGCCACCGCGTCCTCCTCCGGCACGTGGTCGGCGAGCAGCCGCGAGCCCGCGGTGGTGCGCATCCGCCGCGTGAAGAGGAGGTCCTTGATGGAGACCGGCACCCCGTGCAGCGGCCCAAGCTCCTCACCCGTGAGCACGCCGATCTCCGCCGCGCTGGCGAGATCGCTCGCCTCCTCGGCAGCCACCGTGCAGTAGGCGTTCAGCGCGGGATTCACGGCGTCGATCCGCGCGAGCAGCGCCGTCATCACCTCGACGGGCGAGACCTCCTTGCCGCGGATGAGACGCGTGAGGTCGAGGGCGGACAGCCAGCCGAGATCGTCTCGCACGAGTGGCATTGTAACATCGTGGGCGAGGAGGCTTCATGGACCGGGCGCACGTGGAGCGGATGGCGCAGGCGCTGGCCCGGCCCGAGATCCTCGCCCACGATCCCCTCGGCCTCACCGCGCTCCGGCGCGCGCTCGAGGGCGGGGATCCGCCGCTCGGCGCCGGCCGGCGCGGTGCCCTGGTGGGCTATGCCGCCGGCGGGCCGCGCCGCCGCCTGGTGGAGCTCGATCGTCGCGGTCATCTGGTAGCCGCCTGTCGCTGGCGGGAGGACGGCGGGCTCGCGTGGGCGAAGTGCCTCAGCGCCGCCGGCGACTGGATCGGCGTGGAGCCGGGCGCGGGCGCAACGCGCGCGTGGGGGCGCTCCGACGCGATCTGGCGCCTCGCTCCCGACGCGCCCTGGGAGCCGCGCGAAGCCATCACGGTCTTCGAGGCAGTGGACTGGGCGCGGCTCGAGCACATCCCCCCGCTCGCGGAGCCGGCGCGCCTGCCCGCGCACGCGGGCACCGCGGTGCTCGATCTCCTCGCCGGTTTCATGAAGGACCAGGGCCTGGCGCGGGTGCGTTATCGCGGCCCCTATCCCAGCGAAACCCTCTTCACCGCGCTGCTCGAGTGCTTCCGCCACGATCCCGCCGAGCCCGCGCCGCTCGACCGTTTCCTCGGCGGCGGCGGTCTCGACTGGCTCCCCGCCCCGCACGAGCGGCACTGGGTGGCCGAGGGCGTCTGCGCGCAGATGCGCGAGGACCTGGACAAGGTCGTGGCGAATGGCGTCGCGTACTATCGGCCGGACTGGCAGGCGGTCACGCGGCGCGAGCCGCGCGTCATCCGCGTCGTGGGCGAGCGGCGCATCTGCTCGCTGTGGGCGCTCGGCCGCTCCCTCGAGGACCGGCTCATCCGCGCGCGCCGGTGCCCTTCAAGCCGCTCTGGACGGCGGCTCTGGCCGCGCTCATCGCCCACGAGAGCGCGCCCGCGCTGAACGCAAGCATCGCCGAGACGGTGGCCGCGCTCGCGCTCGAGTGGGGCGCGGTACCCGGCGACCTGCTCCGCATGGACGGCGCGCGCGCCCGCGTGAGCCGGCGTCTGCTCGACGTGGGGCTGGAGTGGATACGCGAGGCGCCGCCCGGCCCCGACCGCGGCGGTCGGGCGGGGGTTCTTGCTCTGGAGGTCGCGCGGCTCCTCGGACCCGAGGTGCGGCGCCGGGCCCAGGCGCGGCTGGAGGCGCTGGCGCCCGACGCGCAGCGCCGCGCCTGGGAGGCGGCTGAGCCCGCGGGCCGACGCCCATTGGGAGACGCGGTGGGCCGGCTCCTCACCCTGCTCGCCGGCGGCAGCGGCTAGCTGCGCTCAGGCGCGAAGGCGGCGAGCCAGCGGCGGGTGCGCCACGCGCCCGCGCCCGGCGTGCCCAGATCGCGGCGCAGCCGGTCCAGATCGGCGAGCGTGTCCACGTCGTACCACGGGGGCAGGAGATGCTCCCGGAGCCCGAGCCCGCGGGCCCGGGCGCGCGTCGCCTCGAGGACGCCGGCCGTGCTCCACGCGATGCCCTCGAACAGCGCCGGCGCCGGACGCGCGAGACCGATGAGATAGTAGCCGCCGTCCTCCGCCGGTCCCAGCACCAGGTCGGCGGCGCCCGCCGCCAGCACGCGGGACGCTTCGGTGAGATGCGCGGCGGGCAGGGTGGGCAGGTCGCTGCCGATCAGGAGCGCCGCGCGATGCCCGTCGGCGAGGAGCTCCGCGGCGAGATGGGCCATCCGCGCGCCGAGATCCGCCCCCCGCTGCGCGACGAGGCGCATGCCCGCCGGCGCCAACGCCGCCATGGCGCGCGCCGCGTGCGGAGGGCTGAAGGCCAGCACGGGCGCCAGGCCGGGCAGCGCGGCGGCCGCCTCCAGCCCGTCGAGGAGAAAGCAGCGGTAGAGGAGGGTGGCGGGTCCGACACCGAGCGCGGCGTGGAGCCGCGACTTCACCACCTCCGACCCCGGCGCGCGCGCCATGACGGCCAGCGCCGGCGGTCGGGTCATCCGCTCCCCGCTCAGGGTGCTCCGCTCCCCGCTGAGGGCGGTCCGCTCGCCCCTCAGGCGGTGTGGACGAAGAACCAGACGTTGAGGCCGATGAAGGCGGCGATGGAGACGGTGGACAGCGCCACGTAGCCCACGAACACGGTCTCCTCGCGGTTCAGGCCGCCGCCGCCCTTCAGGCGCTCCCAGAGCACGTTCTTCACGAAGGCGATGGACTCGCTCTTCAGCCGCGGCAGTCCCAGCCAGTCCACCAGGACGTGGTAGCCGTCCATCTCGAGGAAACAAAACGGATAGAGGCTGAAGAAGAGCGACTGGGACTGGAGAATGGCCGAGGCCACCAGAAACGACTTGAGCAGGCCGGGGCCGCACTGGCTGGCCAGGTAGATGTAGAGGCTGCCGAGGAAGAGGTGGACCAGCGGCCCCGAGATGCCCGTCACCAGGCGCGCGCGCCGGCTACCCATGAAGACGTCGGTGACGTCGGCATAGAACGTGGGCAGAAAGCCGTGGAGCATGGTGAAGCCGAACTCCTTCACCCGGCGTCCGTAGTGCACCAGGGCCAGCGCGTGCAGCATCTGGTGGCTGATGAGAGTGAGAAAGAAGAAGAGCTTCACCAGCAGCAGCGCGATCACGGGGTGCTGGCCGAAGCCCGCGTAGAGATCGCTGCTGTCCTGCCAGATCTCCCGCGTGCCCTTGACGCCGAGCACCGTCACCAGAGCGAGCGCGGCCAGCCCCACCGGCGAGAAGATGACGAAGGCGCCGTAGCGGTAGACGCGCGTGAAGGCGTCGTGGGCGCCCCGGCTGCCCACGGTGAGCTTCTCCAGCGCCTTCAGCGTGGCCTCGGCGGCGCGGGCGGCGGGATTCTTCCGGTTGCGCGCGAGCATCTCGCGCAGGCGGGAGATCGGCCGCATGGTGAGCAGCTCGGCGCGCTGGAGCTTGTCGATGAGGGTGTGGATGATGTCGAAGTCGAAGGCGCCGAACTTCAGCACGTAGGCCACCCCCAGCTCCTCCACCGAGGTACGCCCGTTCATCTGGTTCCAGAGGAAGCTCTCGGGCTCGGTGAGCTCGATGTACTTCTCGGTGAGGCGGTTCTTCACCACGTAGGTGGTGGTGCGGCGCACATTCGAGCGCAGCGCCGCCACCTCGTACTGGCCCTCGGGGATGCGCTGCGGCCGGGCCTGGCGATAGGCGAGGCTCGACTCGACCTTGGTGACGTGGAAGTCGTCGCCCGCTTCGGAGCGGACGAGCAGCTCGATCTTGGCCCGCGCGGGAGACTTGGCGCCGGTGTTGCTCAATGGCCGCCAGTGGCCGGGCGCTCGACGTCGAGGCCGGTCGCCTCGAGTCCCCAGCGGGTGACCTCGGCCACGAGGTCGGAGGAGTCGCGCAGCCGCTTGATGAAGACGAGGACGAGCTGGGTGAAGAAGGCGGTGGCCGCGCGCGGGTTCTGTTCGATGAGCTGGTCGAGGTTGGCGCGGTCCAGCCAGTACAGCACGGCATCCGTCTCCGCCTGGATGGTGGCGGAGCGCGGCTGGCCGTCGAAGAGGCTCATCTCGCCAAAGAAGTCGCCCGGCCCGAGCCGCGCCAGCACCTGCTCGACCCGGCCCGCCACGTGCTTGGAGACGATCACCGAGCCGGTGCGGATGAAGAAGAGCTCGGTACCGGACTCACCCTCGCGGAAGAGGGCTTCGCCGCGGCGGAGGCGCCGCTCCTCGAGGCGGGACCAGATGGCATCGCGCTCGCTGTCGGCGATGTCCCGGAACAGGATCACCTGTCGCAGGAAATTGAGGTCGGCCGACTTCGCCACGGGAGGAGGTGCCGGGAGTGGCCGTCGCGGGGAGTGCGCTCAGGTCGCCCAGCGCTTCATCAAGATGGACTGGAACACGCGCGCGCGCTCGACCGCGCTGCCGCTTCCCGTCCGGGCCACTGCCTGCATGAGGGCCTCTCGCTCCTCGGGGTCCAGGTCGAAGCCGGCGAGCACCGTTTCCGGATCGCGGACGAGCTCGGAGAGGAACTCCTTCTCGATCATCGCGCGCCCGATCAGATCTCGGATGCCCGGCCGGCCCATGTCGCCCCCGATAACTGCCTGACTTTCTTGATCGTCTGCACCGCGTCCGACACCTCGAGTTTAACAGAGAGGTGCGTCCCTTGAAAGGGGCAAGCCGGCTTGGGTACTATGGGGCGCTCAGGAGGCCCCATGCCCGAATCCATCCCCGCGACTCTCATCATCGAAACGCTCAAGGACACCTTCCGCGACGCGCGCGCGGCGCTGGCCAAGGAGAACGCCGAGCCCTCGCGGCACGACCACCTCGGCTGGATCCTCAGCGTGCCGGACACCCACCAGAAAACGGTGCTGGCCGCGCTCGACAAGGAGGAATCGATCCGGGTGGTCACCTGCGCCACCGAGGACGAGGCCACCGCCATCGGCGCGGGGCTCTACATGGGCGGCGAGCCGGTGGTCCTGATGATCCAGCACGCGGGCCTCTACGCCTCGGTCAACACGATGCGGGGCGTGGCCATGGATGGCCGGATCCCCACCTTCTACATGGTCGGCCTGCTGAGCCGAGAGAAGGACAAGGACCCGCGCGAGTCGCGCCACTCCATGGTGCGCTACGCGGAGCCGCTGCTCGACACCTTCGGCGTGCCGCACGCGCGCCTGGAGGGGCCGAACGACGTGCATCTCATTCCAGAGTACTACCGGCTGAGCCGGTCGCGCCGCGGCCCCGCGGTGGTGCTGGTGGGCCTGGAGACCTCCTGATGGCCTCGAAGCCAATGAAGCCCCCCATGAAGCCGGAGGACGTGCTCCAGGTGGTCGCCGCGGCGCGCGGTGACGCCATCTGCGTGCCGACCATGACCACCTCGCCGGCGTGGCGCACCATCGCCCCCGACGATCTGTCCGTGGGGTGCGTGGGCTTCATGGGCGGCGCCTCCTCCTTGGGGCTCGGCCTCGCGCTCGCCCGGCCGGACCGCCGCGTGATCGTGCTCGACGGCGACGGCTCGCTCCTCATGCAGCTCGGCTCGCTGGCCACCAATGCCGGCGCCGCGCCGCGGAACTTCGTGCATCTGCTCTTCAAGAACGGCGTCTACCACACCTCCGGCGCCCAGGGCATTCCCGGCGGGCTCAGCGTGGACTTCGTGATGATGGCGAAGGGGGCGGGCTACCGGCAGGTGCTGTCCATCGACAGCCTCGACGAGTTCAAACACCGGCTGCCCGAGCTGCTCCGCGCCGAGGGGCCGGTGTTCGTCGAGCTGCACACGGGGCTCGCCGACCAGACTCCGATGACGGCGCGCGGCGGGGTCCCCTTCCCCGAGCAGGTGGAGACCCTGCGCGTCCGGCTCGTCCGCCCCCGACCGACCGGCTAGCGCGCAACCTCCCCGGTCGGCAGGTCGAGCACCTCGCGGACCTTGTGCGCGAGCGCCGCCGGCGAGTACGGCTTCTGCAGGAACATGATCTCGGGCTCCAGCACGCCATGGTTCGCCATCGCGTCCGCGGTGTAGCCCGACATGTAGAGCACGCGGAGCCCCGGGCGCCGCGCGGTCAGCTGCACCGCCAGCTCCCGCCCACTCATGCCCGGCATGATCACGTCGGTGAGCAGGAGGTCGATCCGCCCGGTGTGCCCTTCGCCGAGCCGAAGGGCCTCGCCGGCCTCCGCCGCCTCCAGCACCACGTAGCCGTGCATGGCGAGGATCTCGAGCGCGAGCTCGCGCAGATCCGGCTCGTCCTCGACGAGGAGAATGGTCTCGTGTCCGCGCGGCGAGGCTCCCGCCGCGTCGGGGCTCTCGGCGGCGTCCGTCGCCTCGTCCACCCGCGGGAGGTACACCTTGAAGCAGGTGCCGTGGCCCGGCTCGCTGTACACCCAGATATTGCCCCCGCTCTGCTTGACGATCCCGTAGACGGTGGCGAGTCCCAGTCCCGTTCCCTTGCCCGGCCCCTTGGTGGTGAAGAAGGGCTCGAAGAGGCGGGCCTGGGTCTCCGTCGACATCCCGGTGCCGGTATCGGTGACCGCCAGCATCACGTAGGCGCCGGGCCGCGCGCCGGCCGCCCGATGGCATGGCGTCGTGAGCGTTGACGGCGAGGTTCATGAGGATCTGCTCGACCTGGCTGGGATCCGCCATCACCCGCCCCAGGCCGGGTGCCGGCAGCGTCACCAGCACGATGTTCTCGCCGATGAGCCGCCGCAGCATCTCCGCCATGCTCCCGATCACGCCGTTGAGGTCGAGCACCTTGGGCTGCAGCACCTGCCGCCGGCTGAAGGCGAGGAGCTGGCCGGTGAGCTTGGCCGCGCGCTGCGCGCCCTGGGTGATGACGTCCACATGCCGGAGCAGCGGATCGTTGCCGGGTAGCTGTTGCCGGAGGAACTCGCTGCGCCCCATGATGACGGTCAGGAGATTGTTGAAGTCATGGGCCACTCCGCCGGCGAGACGGCCCACCGCCTCCATCTTCTGCGCCTGGCGGAACTGCGACTCGAGCTCCGCCCGCTCCACCTCCGCGCGCCGCCGCTCGGTAATGTCGCGCGCGACGATGATGTGGCCATCGAGCTGGCCGTCGGCGGCGGACAGGGGCGAGCCGGAGGCCATGACGTCGATGGACGAGCCGTCGGCGGAGCGGAACTCCGTCTCCAGCCGATCGGGCAGCCGCGTGTCGAGCAGGCGGATGGCCATCCCCTCGGGATCGGCGACACCCTCCGCGAACAGAGAGGCGAGCGGACGGCCCAGCATCTCCTCCGCGGTGCGTCCGAGCAGCCGGCGGGCACCCAGATTCCAGCTCGTGATCCGGGTTTCCAGGTCCACGGTGAGGATGGCCTCCTCGGTCTGCTCGAGGATGGTCCCCAGCCGGCGGTTGGCGCCTTCCTTCGCCCGCAGCTCGCTCAGCACGCCTTCCAGGTTGGCGGCCATGGCGTTGAACGCGCCTACCGTCGGCGCGATCTCCGCCAGCCGGGTCTCGGGCATGCGCACCGAGAGGTCACCGGCGCCGAAGCGGTCCGCGCTCAGCCCCAGCGCCCGCACGGGTCGGAGCGCGATCACCAGGATCAGGTTGAGCAGGACGAGGAGCACCCCCATGAGGAGCACGGAGATGGTGGTGCGCTGCCGGATCTCGCTCCAGATCTCGTTCTCGAGGCTCACCGAGGACGGCGTGATGGCGAGGATTCCGTAGACCACGCCGCCCGACTGGATCCTCGTCCGTGACTCGTGGAGATCGACGGGCAGGATGCGCCGCAGCAGGGTGGGGGCCCGGGCCGACGCGAGGCCGGCCGGGGACACGTCCAGGATCACCTTCTGGCCGTCGGCTTCGTAGAGCCTCACCTCGCGCCAGGCCTGGTCGAGGTTCATGGTGCGAAGCGTCTGCTCGGCGGTAGCCAGGTCGCCGACGACGAGGGCGTTGAGCAGGACCGGCGCGACCCCGGCACTCAGCCGCTGGATCTGGACCTCGGTGCGCTGGCGCGCGGCGGCGATGCGACCGGTCAGATCGAGCGTGAGACCCGAGAGCTCGACGACGATGACCGCGAGCCCGGTGAATCCCAGCAGCAGCGCGCGAAGGCTCGACCTCATTGCCCGATGGCGCGATACACCCTTCGCACGCCGTCGTACTCGCGGTCGGTGGCGGGATCGAAGCCCTGGGAGCGGGCGAGGGCGAGCACCGGCGCCGCGGCGGGATCGGACTTCATTCCGATGAGCGCGTTCCGGATTCGCTCCACGACGGCGGCGGGGAGCCGGGGATGCGCGATCACCGCGAGGTCCGGATACGCCTCGGAGACGAAGATGGTGCGGAACCGCACCGCCTCACGCTCCTCGTACTGGGCGAGGAAGCGGGAATTGACGGCGGCGGCGTCCACGCGCCGGGCCTTGAGCTGGGCGAGCGCGCCTTCCTGGTTGGCGGCGAGGACTTCCTGCATGGTGACGCCCGCGCGCTTGAGCGCCAGGAGCGGCACCGCGTAGGCCGCGAACGCGTCGCGCGAGGGAAAGGCCACGCGCCGGCCCGCGAGCTGGCGTAGCTCGCGGATGGGGCTGTCGGTCGGCACCGCGATCACGCCGCGGATAGGCTCGCCGCTCCAGCGGGCGATCACCTTGTAGCCGACGCCCTCGAACTCGGACTGGAAGTTGTGGTTGGTGAAGACGAAGTCGAACTCGCCCCGTCCCATCATGGCGTCGGTGTCCTCGACGGTGGGTCCCATCCGGAGCTGGAGCGGGATGCCGGAGGTCGTGGAGACGTAGTGGAGAATCGGGTTCCAGCGCTCCGCGGTGAGCGACGCGCTCTGCTGGTTGAGGACGCCGAAGGTGAGCGGCCGATCCTGCGCGCCCACGTTCCAGGCGAGCAAGGTCACGAGCGCCAGCCCGGCCAGTGCGCGAGGCGTCTTCACATTCACGGAGGTCGGTGTGGTCCGGCCCACCCGCTCCGTAGCATAGCGCGCTTCGGGCGCCCGACCTAGGTCTTGGGGCGTGACTGCTCGGCCATGAGGGCCGCGGTGGCGCGGGCCAGCGGGCCGGCGGTGGCCTCCAGCCCGCGGATGGCCCCCGCCTGGTCCACCGCCGGACGATTCTGGCTGAGCTTCGCCTTGCCCTCCATCCGGTCGATGGGCAGCTCGAAGGCGACGATGGCGCGGATCATGCGCCCGGCCTCGTAGGTCGCGACCATGCGGGCAAGCAGCGCGGTGACACGCGCGGGCTCCTCGACGAGCCGGGGCCGGCCGGTGGCGTGCACCGCCACGTAGTTCCAGGTGGGCACGCTCGGATGGGTGGCGTACCAGCCCGGCGAGATATAGGCGTGGGGCCCCTGGAACACGGCGAGCGTCGGGCGTCCCTCGGCGAGCAGACGGGCGTGCGGATTGGCGCGCGCGAGATGCCCCACGATGGTTCCCTGGGGCCCACGGTCGGCGTCGAGCAGGAGCGGCAAGTGGGTCGCGAAGGGCAAGCCATCCGTCCCGGTGCTGACGAGAAGCGCGAAGCTCTCGCGCGCCATCAGGGCATGGCACCAGGCGGGATCGGCGGGGTCGAAGTGCTTCGGCACGTACATGGAGGGGCTCCGGGGTAAGAGTCAGCTCGCGAGATAGCGGCTCGGCGGGGCGCCGAGCGCGCGCTTGAACATGGCGGCAAATGCCGAGGGCGACTCGTAGCCGAGATCCAGCGCGATGCGCGTGACCGGCTCGCCCGCGGCCAGCCGGGCCAGCGCGGCCAGGAGACGCGCCTGCTGGCGCCAGGCGGCGAAGGTGAGCCCGGTCTCGCGGACGAAGAGCCGGGCCAGCGTGCGCCCCGAGCCTCCCGCCTCGCGGCCCCAGTCCTCCAGCGTGCGCGTGGAGCCGGGGTCCGCGCGCCGAGGGTCGGGAGGGCCGCGATCTCGTCCAGGATGAGCGTCATCAGCCGGCCCGGCGCGCCGCGTTCCTCGTAGAGCACGGGCAGCGCGCAGGCCCGCAGGATGAGCTCGCGCAGCAGCGCCGAGACGGCGATGACGTGCACGCGCGCGGGCATCCGGGCGGCCGCGTCGGACCGGACGTACAGCGTGCGCATGGCCACCACGCCCGGCATGCGGATCTCATGCGCGATCCCCGCCGGCATCCAGACCGCGCGCTGCGGCGGCACCGCCCAGCTCCCCTTGTCGGTGCTCACCAGCATCACGCCCGCGGCTGCGAAGATGAGCTGGGCGCGCGGGTGGAGGTGCCGGGCGATGTGCTGACCGGCGGGGAAGTCCTTGGCCATGGCCGCCACCGGGCGGGCCACGTGCTGATAGTCCGCGGGGTCGGTGGATCTGGGCCGTGCGGCGGTTTGTCCCGATCTCGGCATTTCTTGTCTTTCTACAGCGAGTGAGACAGGAGGGCAAGAGGATACAGTAAGGGCCAGCCAAGGGAGGCTCCGGATGCCGCGACTCAGCGCGACCTCGCTGCTGCTCAATGCCGGCCACGCCATCGACCACCTCTTCCTCCTGATCTTCGCCACCGCGGTCGGCGCCATCGCCGCCGAGTGGGGCATGGCCTGGCAGGACCTGATGCCCTATACCGTGGGGGCCTTCGTCATGTTCGGCCTGGGGTCCCTCCCCGCGGGTCGGCTCGGCGATCTGTGGGGCCGGCGCGTGATGATGGTCATCTTCTTCGCCGGCATGGGGGCGTCGGGGCTCCTGATCGCGTTCGCGCCGGGCGTATGGCCGCTGGCCGCCGCGCTCACCCTCATGGGTATCTTCGCGTCCATCTATCATCCGGTGGGCATCCCCATGCTGGTGCAGAGCGCGAAGAACCCGGGCTTCACCATCGGCGTGAACGGGCTGGCGGGCAATCTCGGCATCGCCATCGCCGCCATCCTGACGGGATTCCTCGTCAAGCACCTGGGCTGGCGCGCCGCCTTCGCGGTGCCCGCGGTGTTCGCGCTCGCCTGCTCGGCGCTCTTCGCGCTGCTGGTGCCGCGCGAGGACGCCCCGCCCGCCCGGCGGCCGAAGAAGGCGCTCGCGCTGCCGCCTGCGGTGATGGTGCGCGCCTTCGCGGTGATGACGCTGGCCGCCATCTCGGGCAGCCTGATCTTCAACTTCACCACCAACGGCAACGGACAGCTCCTCGGCGAGCGGCTGCGCGGCGTGGTGGACGACCCGGCCACCCTCGGCACCCTGCTGGCTGGGGTCTACACGGTGGCCTCGCTGGCCCAGCTCGTGGTGGGCAAGCTGCTCGACCGCTTCCCGCTCAAGCGCATCTGGCTGCCGGTGTCGGCGGCGCAGATCCCGCTCTTCCTGCTCGCCGCGCATGCTACCGGCTGGCCGCTGTACGCGCTGGTGCTGGGCGTGATGATCTTCGTCTTCGGCGCCATTCCGTTCATCGACGCGCTCATCGTCCAGTACGTGGACGACCGCCTGCGCTCGCGGGTGACGGGGACGCGGCTGGCGGTGTCCTTCGGGGTGAGCTCGCTGGCGGTATACCTGCTGGGGCCGACGGTCAAGGCCGCCGGCTTCTCCACCTTGCTCCTCGTGCTGGCGGGACTCTCCGCGCTGACCACCATCTTCGTGTCCCTGCTGCCCGGCCGGCTGACCTCCGCGCCGGCGCGCGCCGCGACGGCCCCGCTGGGCGCCACCGGCCGCGCCGCCGGCTAGTCAGGCGCCGGCGGCGGCATCCCGCGGCGGCCCTCGGCGCCCGCATGCGCCAGCAGCCCACGCGCGATCTCGGCGCGTCGCTCCACGATCACGTCGGCGCGCGACGATGGTCAGCGACGGGCTCGCGGCGCGCGCGTGCTCGACGATCTGCCCCGACTCGAAGACATTGGGGATGGCGATGAGGAGCTTGCGCGCGAGGGTGACGTCGGCGGCGGCGAGGATGTGCGGTGTGGCCGCATGGCCCACCACCAGGGGCATCCCGTCGGCCTGGGCAGTCTCTACCAGATCGTCGGCGTCCTCGATCACGACGAAGGTCTCGCCGCGCTCCCGCAGCCCGCGGGCCACGGACCGGCCCACGCCGCCATAGCCGACCAGGATGAGGTGACCGCCCCGGCCCGCCCCGCGCGCCCCCTCCGATGAGCCGGGCACCCCCACGCGCTCGGTAACCCCGTCGCCTCCGGGCGGCCGCGGGACCAGCCGGTCCACCGCCGCGAACACGATGGGATTCACCAGGATGGAGATGATCGCGCCGGCCAGGACGAGATCCCGACCTCGCTCCGGCAGGAGCCCCAGGTCCACACCCAGTCCCGCCAGGATGAAGGAGAACTCGCCGATCTGGGCGAGGCTGGCCGAGATGGGGAGCGCGGTGGCCACGGGATGGCGAAAGAACGCCACGATGGCGAAGGCGGCCACCGACTTGCCGATCACGATGATGAGCACGGTGACGAGCACGGGGATCGGATCCCGCAGGAGGGTGGACGGATCGAAGAGCATCCCCACCGAGACGAAGAAGAGCACCGCGAAGGCGTCCCGCAGCGGCAGCGACTCTTCCGCCGCCTGATGGCTCAGCTCGGACTCGCTGAGGATCATGCCGGCGAAGAACGCGCCCAGCGCGAAGGAGACGCCGAAGAGCCGCGCGGCGCCGAAGGCCACGCCCAGCGCGATGGCGAGCACGGCGAGCCGGAACAGCTCGCGCGAGCCGGTGCCCGCCACGTACTCGAGCAGCCAGGGGATGACCCGCTTCCCCACGATGAGCATGAACGCCACGAAGGCCACCACCTTGCCGAGGGTGAGCGCCAGGGTGACGAGGAGGCTCCCGGTCTGAGCACCCGGCCCCGCCGGCGCCAGCACTCCCGCCAGCGCGGGCAGGAGCACCAGCGCCAGGACCATGGCGAGGTCCTCCACGATGAGCCAGCCCACCGCGATGCGGCCGCGCTCGGTCTCGATGAGGCGTCGCTCCTGCACCGCGCGGAGCAGCACCACAGTGCTGGCCACGGAGAGCGCGAGGCCGAAGACCACGCCCGCCGCCGCCGGCCAGCCCAGCCCGCGCGCGAGGACGAACCCCAGCGCGGTCGCCACCGCGATCTGGACCATGGCGCCGGGCAGCGCGATGGCGCGGACCGAGAGCAGGTCCTCGAGGGAAAAGTGCAGACCGACGCCGAACATCAGGAGGATGACGCCGATCTCCGCGAGCTCCGGGGCCAGCGCCTGATCGGCGACGAATCCCGGGGTGAAGGGTCCCACCAGCACGCCCGCGAGGAGATAGCCGACCAGGGGGGAGATCCGGAAGCGCTGGGCGAGGAGACCCAGCAGGAAGGCCAGGCCGAGGCCCATGACAATGGTGGCGATGAGGGGCGTGTGATGCGCCACGACGACCCTAGCCGGACAGCCCGTGGCTGCCCACGGTGGAGATCGGGAGCAAGATCGGCGGCGGGAGGGCCATTCGCGGCCACTCTAAGAGGCGCACGCGCGGCCGGTCAAGCCGAAACGCGCCGCCCTTCGCGTATAGTAGGGCGCGGTGAAAGTGCACGTGACGCGGATCACCGTGGAGTGGGCGCACTGCGACGCCGCCGGCATCGTCTTCTACCCGTACTTCTACTTCTGGTTCGACGGCGGCACCGAGCGGCTCTTCAAAGCGAATCACCTCTCCTACCCCGACCTGCGCCGCGACTTCGGCGTGGCGGGCATGCCGCTGCTCGAGACGGGCGCCCGCTATACGAGCGCCTGCCGCCTGGGCGACGAGCTCGAGATGCGGAGCTGGGTGGAGGAGTGGGCCGGCCGCACGTTCCTCGTCAAGCACCGGCTCACCCACGTCGACGGCCGCCCCGCGCTGGAAGGCTTCGAGCGGCGCGCCTGGGTGGTCCCCGACCCCGCCTCGCCCAAGGGTCTACGCGCGATTCCGGTCGCTCCGGAGGCCATCGCCCGCTTCGTGGACTGACGACACGCGCGCGCCCGGCCGCCGGCGGACGACTCCCCGGCCGATGTTGCCCGCGCTTGTTGACACTCCCGAACGCGGTCCACTACCCTCGACGGCATGGGGCCCTCTGACGAGTCGACGCCCCGGGCCGCGATGACGGGCGCCGTCGACCTCGCCCCCGCCGCGGAACGGATCGCGGCGGCGGCCCTGCGATTCATCGGGGGCCGTCAGGTCCATCTCTATCGCATCGACGCCTCGGGGGCGCCGGCATGCGTGGCCACGGCGCCGGGCGGCGCCATCGAGGCGGACGTGGTCCGGCGCGCCCGCGCCTCCGCGGAGGGGGCGCCCCCCGGCACGCCGCAGGTGCTCGACGACGGCACCGAAGCGATCGTCACCCTCGCGCTTCACGCGCGCGGCGAGCTCCTGGGCCGGCTCGTCCTCGCCGACCGGACAGGCCGGCGTTACACCGAGGCCGAGCTGACCCTCCTGTCCGTCTTCGCCGAGGGCGCCGCGCTCCTTCTGGAGCACGAACGGCTCCAGGCCGACCTCGCGCGCGAGCGCGGAGCGGCGGCGGAGGTGGCGCGCGTCGCGCATCTCGTCAGCGAGACGCTCGACCTCCGCAGTACCGGGGAGCGGATCGCGGAGGCCGTGCTGCGCCTCCTGGGCGTCCACAGCTCGGCGATCCGGCTCTTCCGGCCGGACGGCGCGCTCGGCGCGATCGCGCTGGGCGGCCGGGCCCGGGAGTACGCGGGCGACGACGTCGTGCCGGCCGGAGTCGGCCTCGTCGGGCGTGTGGCCGTCGAGGGACGTCCCCTGTGGACCGAAGACATCCGGCGCGAGGAGCGCTTCGAGACGAGCCAGGCAATCCGCGACCGCAACGCCGCAGTGGGGACCCTCGCCGGCCTCGCGGTCCCCCTCCGCGTGGCGGGACAGGTGATCGGCGTGCTGTCGGTGGGGAGCGCCACGCCACGAACCTTCAACGAGACGGAGGTCGCCCTCATGGTGACCTTCGCCGACCAGGCCGCCATCGTCATCAACAACTGCCTGGCCCGGGACGCTCTGGCCAAGCAGACCGAGCGCCTGCGCATCCTGCACGAGATCGACCGGGCGCTGATCGCCGAGATGGCCCCGGTGGCGATCGCGGAGGCGGTGCTCGTGCGACTGCGTGACCTCCTCGGCGTGCCGCGCGCCATCGTCAACCTCTTCGACTTCGAGGCGGGTGAGATCGAGTGGCTGGCCGCGGTGGGACGCCGCCGCATGCACCTCGGCCCCGGCGTCCGCTATCCGATGCGGCTGGCCGGCGATGTGGAGGCCCTGCGGCGCGGCGAGCCGCAGGTGATCGACGTCCGGACGCTGCCGCCCAGCCCCGAGACGGAAGCGCTCCTCGCCTCCGGCGTCCACGTGTACATGATGGTCCCCATGATCGTCGGCGGCGAGCTCATCGGCTCCGTCAGCTTCGGCGGCGACCAGGCGAACTTCCCCGAGGAGCAGGTGAGCATCGCCCGGGAGGCGGCCACCCAGCTCGCCATCGCGATCGCGCAGGCGCGGCTTCACGAGCGCCTCGAGCGACAGGCGGCCGAGCTCGATCAGCGGGTGAAGAATCGGACGCGCGAGCTCGAAGCGGCCGTCCGCGAGCTCGACACCTTCGTCCACACCGTCTCGCACGACCTCAAGACTCCGCTGCGTGGCATGGAAGGCTTCGCCCAGGCGCTGGAGGAGGACTACGGCGAGGGTCTCGACGAGACGGCCCGGCGCTACCTCTCCACCATCCGGACCTCCGCCACCCGGATGGGTGAGCTGATCGACGACCTCCTGGCCTACTCGCGCATCGAGCACCGCGCGATCGAGCGCGCTCCGGTGCGCCTCGGCTCACTCCTGGCGCTGCTGCTGGGGGATCTCCAGGACGAGATCGAGTCGCGCGGGCTCACGGTCACCCAGGACCTGGCGCTCCCCGAGGTGATCGGCGAGCGCGAGGGGCTGCGCGAAGCGCTGGCCAATCTGCTGTCGAATGCCGTGAAGTTCAGCCCCCCGGGCGGCGCCGCGATCACCGTCCGCTCCTACCGGGAGGACGGCGAGGCGGTGATCGCCGTCGCCGACGGCGGCATCGGCTTCGACATGAAGCACCACGACCGCATCTTCGGCATCTTCGAGCGCCTGCACCGGACCGAGGAGTATCCGGGCACCGGGGTGGGCCTGGCCATCGTGCGGAGGGTGGCCGATCGCCACGGCGGCCGGGCCTGGGCCCAGTCCACCCTCGGCGCGGGGAGCACGTTCTTCATCGCGATCCCCGCCGCGTGAGGATCGCCGTCTCGGCGGTGCTCGCCGCGATGGCCCTGGCCCTCGGCGTCCACCGCGCGCTCGGCGCCGTCTGGCTGTCCGACGACAGCTTCATCTCCTTCCGCTATGCCGACCACCTGGTGCGCGGCAACGGCCTCGTCTACAACGTGGGCGAGCGCGTGGAGGGCTATACCAATCTCCTCTGGACCCTGCTCCTCGCCGGCGCGCTGCGCCTGGGCATCCCGCCGGAGGTCTCCGCAGCGGTGCTCGGCATCGCCGGCTGGCTGGCGCTGGTAGCGATCCTGGGGTGGCGGAGCTGGCGGCGCGACCGGCCCGGTCCCTTCTTCCCGCTCGCGGCGGCGCTGGTGCTTCTCCTCGACGACTTCCAGACCTGGGCCACCGGGGGCCTCGAGACCAGCCTCTTTGCCCTCCTCGTCGTGGTCGGCCTGCTCCTGGCGAGCCGGCCGCACGCGCGCCCGCACCATCTGACCCTCGCCGGCGTGATCCTCGTCGCCGCGGTGGCCACGCGGCCCGACGGCGTCATCTTCGCGGCGGTGGCGGTGGCGGGAGCGTGGCTCGTCAACGACGACATGTACCCGCGCGAGCGCCTCGCCCTGACCGCGGCCCTCGCCGTCCCGCTCGCGCTGGGCGGCGCGGCCCTGGCCGCCTTCAAGCTCACCTACTATGGGGGCCTCTTCCCGACCGCCTTCTACTCGAAGTCCGCGCTCGACCCCTACTACACGCAGGGGATCTACTACGTGTATCTCTTCGTCAAGAAGAACTGGTTCCTCCTGCCCCTCGTCCTCGTCGTGGTCGCCCTGGGGCTTGCGCGCCGCCGATTAACGGTGACGCGGTCGCACGGGGTCCTCCTCGTCGCCTTCGTCGCCTTCACCGCCTATGTCGCCCACAGCGGCGGCGACTTCATGTTCGCGCGCCGGTTGATTCCCGCGCTACCGCTGCTCTTCATCGTGGTCGAGGACTCGATTGTCGCGCTCGGGGGCTGGCCCGTCCGCGCCGCCGTGGCGGCGCTC
>WNFK01111036.1_pt2 | contig 19280 bp, 16 predicted proteins | sample 5400281 | NCBI WGS metagenome assembly WNFK01 (sample SAMN13153350, study PRJNA577476) | soil metagenome | isolation source: 20 cm soil on Douglas fir-dominated hillslope | place: USA:California | collected 2013-09-17
GGTGCGCACCGACGTGGCCGAGTACGCGCAGGTGGAGGCCCTGGTCGCGCGGACCATCGGCGGGCTCGGCGGTCTCCACATCGTCGTCAATAACTCCGGGATCGCCGGCGTGCGGCCGGTTCTCGAGATGCCGCCCGAGGAGTTCGTCCGGACCATCCAGGTCAATCTCGTCGGGGTCTTCAACGGCTGCCGCGCCGCCGCCGCGCGGCTCACCGGACAGAAGTCCGGCAAGGTCATCAACATGGCTTCGGTGATGGCCACCGCGGGACTCGCCGGTTACACGTCCTACGCCGCGTCCAAGGGCGGCGTCATCGCCTTCACCAAATGCCTCGCGGTGGAGTGGGCGCGCTACGACGTGCAGGTCAACGCCATCGCGCCGGGCTGGTTCGTCACCGACATGAACGCGGAGGCCTTCGCGGATCCGAAGGTCCGCGACCGTCTCCTGCGCGACGTGCCCATGCGGAGGACGGGCGAGCTGTCCGAGATCGGCCCGCTCGCCGTCTACCTGGCCTCGTCCGCTTCGTCCTACATGACGGGCCAGACGATCTTTCTCGACGGCGGCCACACCGCCGGGTAGCCGGGCGGCGATAAGGGCCCATCCGCTTCGTTGCCGCCCTCGACCGGGCGCTCAACGTACAGCAAGTACGCCTCGCGCCCGGTTCTCGGGCGGCGCCTCGCGGCTGAACCCTTCTCGCCGCCCGGTTGCCGTTTGTCTAGCCGGCGCCCGCTGCCGCCGCCACGTCGCCCGGCAGCGAGTCCCAGAAGGCGCGCTCCGGCTCGCGGGGCGCGAGCTCCACCCGACACTCGCGGTCGAGCACCATGGTGGCCCGGCGGGTCGCGTCGTAGGCGGGCCAGTCCCCGATCCCCCCGTGGGAGGGATCCCCGGAGCGCGCGAAGGCCAGCCACGCGTCCTGGATCCGCGCGGCGAGCGCCTCGGCGACCGGCCCCTTGCCCGCGAACGGGCGGAGCAACGGATGGCCCAGAGTGCCGAAGATGAAGGGGAGCTCGAGGGCGTGGCAGGCGCCGAGGATGCCGCCCATGAAGGGCGAGGGCCAGGTGAAGAGGTACGCGTAGGTGCGCGCCTGATGCGCCCGCTGCCGCTCGGCGAGCCGCATGGCGGGATGGCGCATGGTCCGGTCCGACTCGATCGCGGCCCAGATCTCGGCCGGCTCGATCGACTCGCCGCGCGCCTGCCGCGCCGCCCGGTACACCGCCACCGCCCGCGCGGCGTGCGCGCCGAGGATCGCCGCGCAGCGCCGCTCGAGGCCCGCCGCATCGAGCGCGCCGGCTTCGGGATCGAGGAAGAGAAAGAGCTTCGACTCGTCGCGGTTCGTTCCCACGAGCACGGGGACCCGTCGCGCCAGCCCGTCCCCGATGGCCTCCAGGGGCGGACGCGGCAGGACCTGGCCGTCCACCACCGGCTGGAACGGCAGACCGCGCGCTCGGAGCCCGGCGAGCCGAGCGGGCGTCTCGGAAGGCGCCGATCCCGACGCGCGAGCCCGCTGGCGGCGCCGGAGCACGCCGACGAGGCCGCGCGTGAGCGCGCCGGCGGCGCCGCCGAGCGGTCGGCGCGCCAGCGTCAGGCCGAGGAAGGCCGCGCCGACCAGCCGCTGTCCGCCCGGGGACAGGTCATTGAGGAGGTGGTCCCGGCCGAGCATGAGCGAGAGGAAGATACGGCGCTGGGCGGCGAGGATCCGCTCGGGCGGCGCCGCGAGCAGCGCCTCCGGCGTCCCGACGTCGAGCGCGGCGAGGAAGGCATCGGCGACGGCGGCGGCGGTTTCCCGGGGCCACACGTAGTTGGCGGCACCGGACTGGAGGATGGCGCGGTGGAAGAGCCCCTGGGCGCGCGGCGTCCCCAGCAGCGTGGCGCAGCTCATGGAGCCCGCCGACTCGCCGAAGATGGTGACGTTGCCGGGATCGCCGCCGAAGCCCGCGATCTCGTCGCGCACCCATTCGAGCGCGGTGATCTGGTCGAGCAGCCCCTCGTTGCCGGAGGCGGGGAGCGCCGCCCCGAAGCGCGTGGCGAGGTGGAGGAAGCCGAGGGCGCCCAGCCGGTAGTTGAGGGTGACGACCACCACGTCGCCGCGCCGGGCGAGGGTGGAGCCGTCGTAGAGAAGCTGCGAGCCGGCGCCCAGCACGAAGGCGCCCCCGTGGATCCACACGAGGACCGGCCGCCGCGCGCCGTCGGGAGCGGGCGTCCACACGTTGAGATGGAGGCAGTCCTCGGCGGTCTCCCCGATCCCGAGGCGGAAGATCGGCCCCATCTCGGCGGCGTTCTGGGGGGCCGCCGGACCGAAGCGCCGGGCCTCACGGACGCCGTCCCAGGGCGCCGCCGGCTCGGGCGGGCGGAAGCGGAGCGGGCCAACCGCCGCCCGCGCGAACGGAATGCCGCGGAAGACCACGAGACCGCCTTCCTCGCTGCCCTCCAGCCGTCCCCGGCTCGTCGCGACGATCCTGCCCATGCTCCTGCCACTGTACCGCGCCCACCCGCCGGCGGCGGTGGTGTCGCGTGGAGGGCTCGTTTATACTGGCACCCCATGCGCCACCGGCCCCTGCGCCATCGGCCCCTGCGCCATCGGGCGGACCCTTCATGACCCCGGCGCGCGCGTCCGCGCGCGCGTACCCGCATACCGTGCCGCTGCGGGACGGAACGCCGGTGAGCCTGCGGCTCATGACCGCGGCGGACGCGGGGCGGATCGCGGCCTTCGCGCGGAACCTGCCCGAAGACGACCTCCTCTTTCTCCGGATGGACATCACGGACCCCGGCGCGGTGGCGCTGTGGGTGCGCAACCTCGAGGCCGGGCTCGCCACCACCGTGATCGCCGAGGTGAACGGAGAGACCGCGGGCTACGCCTCCCTGGTCCAGAACCGCGTCGCCTGGCAACGCCACCTCGGCGAGATCCGCACCCAGGTCGGCCTCCCGTACCGATCCCGCGGCCTGGGGCGCGCCCTCGCCGGCGAGATCTTCTCCATCGGGCGCGAGCGGGGTCTGCGGAAGATCGTCGCCCAGATGACCACCGATCAGAAGGGGGCCATCGCCACCTTCGAGCGGCTCGGCTTCAAGCCGGAGGCGCTGCTCCAGGACTTCGTGGTGGATCACGCCGGGCGGACGCGCGACCTCGTGGTCATGGCCTACGACGTCACGGGACTGACCGAGTTCGTGGAATAGCCGCAAAGGAGGTACCCCATGGCCGCACCGCCCGGCACACCCCCCGGCATGAATCCGGACGAAATCCGCCAGATGTGGGAGACGGGCTCGCGCTCGCTCCTCGAAGGATTCCGCCAGGCGCAGGAGTTCTGGAACAACGCCGCGCGGAGCCTGGGCGAGGTGGCGGGCGCGTGGACGGCCCAGCTCCCGCGCTCCGCCCCCGGCATGTCCGCCGAGGGGACGGCGGCGCTCCGCGAGCTGCACGAGGCCGCCTTCGCCGCCGGGCAGGCCTGGATGCGCCTGCCCCTCGCGCTGGCCACCGGCGCCTCCCCCACCGAGCTCTCCGACGCCATCGCCCGGCTCACCCAGGCCCAGGGCAAGGCGTACAAGCTGTGGATGGAGGCCCTCGTCCGCGCCGGAGAGACGCTACGCCCAGGCCCCCGGGCCTGAGCCCGCCGCGATGGCGCTGAGGCAGGTCCGCGGCACCACCGTGGTCATTACCGGCGCGACGAGCGGCATCGGGCGCGAGACCGCGCGCGAGTTCGCGCGCGCGGGGGCGCGCGTGGTCGCGGCGGGACGGCGCGAGGACCGGCTCCGCGAGCTGGTGGCCGAGATCGAGGGCAAGGGCGGGGCGGCCCTCGCGGTGGGGACCGACGTCGCCGATGCGGCGCAGGTGGATCGCCTCATCGAGCGGGCCATCGAGCGCTTCGGCGCCGTCGACACCCTCGTCAACAACGCCGGGATGGGGATGGCCGCGCGCTTCGAGGAGCAGTCGATCGAGGACTTCCGCCGCGTGATGGAGGTCAACTTCTGGGGCGCGGTGTACGCGTGCAAGGCCGCGCTGCCCCGGATGCGGGCGCAGGCCAGCGGCGGGCTCATCATCAATATCTCCACCATCATGGGCAAGCGCGGGCTGCCCTACGAGACGGCCTACTGCGCGAGCAAGTTCGCCCTGGCCGGGTTCTCGGAGGCGCTGCGCACCGAGGTCATGGCGCAGGGGATCGACGTGAGCACCATCTTTCCCGGCGCCGTCGAGTCGGAGATCTGGGAGACCACCGAGAACCGCACCGGGCTGGACATGGCGAGTGTGCTGCCGAAATTCCCCGCGCGCGAGCTCGCCCGCATCATCGTGCAGGACGCGCGCGTGCCCCAGCCGGAGATCGTGATGGCGCTCGACGCGCAGGTGGTGGACTTCCTCAACACGGTGGCGCCGGGCATCATGGACTTCGTGCTGGGCCAGAGCGTGCCGTTCCTGGAGGGCTTCCGGAAGGGCACCGCCTCGGGGCGGCCCCCCGAGCGGCCCACTCCCGGCCCGCGGGGCGGGTGAGCGAGATGGCGAAGAAGAATGCCCTCGCCCCGATCCCCCATCCGCCGCGGACCTTCGTCCTCGGCAATCTCCTCTCGCTCACCACCACCTCACCCGTGCAGGACATGATGAAGCTGGCCCGCGAGTACGGCGCGATCTACTGGCTCGACATGCTCGGCAAACCGGTGGTGATCGTCTCGGGATTCGACCTCGTGGACGAGCTCTGCGACGAGTCGCGCTTCGACAAGAGCGTGCGCGGGGCTCTCCGCCGGCTGCGCGACTTCGCGGGCGACGGGCTCTTCACCGCCTACACCCAGGAGCCCAACTGGTCCCGGGCGCACAACATCCTCCTGCCCAGCTTCGGCCAGCGCGCGATGCAGGGCTACCACCCCATGATGCTCGACATCGCCGAGCAGCTCGTGCTCAAGTGGGACCGGCTCAACGCCGACGACGAGATCGACGTCACCCACGACATGACGTCGCTGACGCTCGACACCATCGGCCTCTGCGGCTTCGGCTACCGCTTCAACTCGTTCTACCGGGAGTCACCGCATCCCTTCGTGGGCGCCATGATCGGCGCGCTGGGCACGTCGATGGAGACCCGCGGGCTCCCCCTGGAGAGCGTGCTGAAGAAGGACCGGCAGCGGAAGCTCCGCGCCGACATCCGCTACATGAATGAGATGGTGGACCGGATCGTGCGGGAGCGGCGGGAGAGCGGCGACGACCTCGCCGCCGACAAGCCCGATCTCCTCAGCCACATGCTCTCCGGGGTCGACCGGAAGACGGGCGAGCGGCTCGACGACCTCAACATCCGCTACCAGGTCATCACCTTCCTCATCGCCGGGCACGAGACCACGAGCGGTCTCCTCTCCTTCGCCGTCTACTATCTCCTCAGCAACCCCGACGTGCTCGCCCGCGCCTACGCCGAGGTGGATCGCGTGCTCGGGCCGGACCCGGCCCGGCTGCCCACCTACCAGGGGGTGAATCAGCTCACCTACATGGAGCAGATCCTCAAGGAAGCGCTCCGGTTCTGGCCCACTGCGCCGGTGTTCGCGCTGTCGCCGTACAAGGACGAGATGATCGGTGGAGTGTACCGGATGCGGAAGAACTACCAGATCGTGGTGCTGAGCCCAATGCTCCACCGCGACCGGAAGGTGTGGGGCGACCACGCCGACGTGTTCAATCCCGACAACTTCAGCCGCGAGGCGGAGCGAGGGCGTCCCGCCAACGCGTACAAGCCCTTCGGCAATGGCCAGCGGGCCTGCATCGGCCGGCAGTTCGCCTTGCAGGAGGCGGCCCTCGTCCTCGGGATGATCCTCCAGCGCTTCAAGCTCGTCGACCACACGCGCTACCGGCTCACCCTCAAGGAGACCCTGACCGTGAAGCCGGACCAGTTCCGCATCAAGGTCCGGCGCCGCACCGACCGCGACCGTGCCGCGGGGGGACCCGCGGGGGCCACCATGCGCGCGACGGTTCCCGCATCCGCCGCCGTGCCCCTCGCGCGCGCGTCCCGCCCGGGTCATCAGACCCCGCTGCTCGTGCTCTACGGGTCGAACCTCGGCACCGCCGAGGAGGTCGCGCGGCGCATCGCCGAGTCGGGCGAGGGGAACGGCTTCGCGGTGACCGTCGCGCCGCTCGACGAGTACGCGGGCCGGCTCCCCACCGAGGGGGCGGTCCTCATCACCACCGCGTCCTACAACGGCACGCCGCCCGACAATGCCGGTCGTTTCTGCGACTGGCTGCGCGACGGCGCGCTCCCCCCGCGCGCCCTCGCCGGCGTCGGCTACGCGGTGTTCGGGTGCGGCAACCGCGACTGGGCGGCAACGTTCCAGGCGGTGCCGCGCCTGATCGACGCCCGTCTCGAGGCGCACGGCGCCCGGCGTCTGCACCCACGTGGTGAAGGCGACGCGCGGGACGACTTCGACGGCCAGTTCGAGGGCTGGCAGGAGCCGCTCTGGGGCGCCGTCGCCACCGCGCTGGGGATCGAGCTCGCCCCCGCCGAAGCCGCCGAGCCGGCGCACCTCGCCGTCGAGATCGTGGCCGGGCCGGACGCGGGTGCCCGCGAGGACGGCCATGGCGCTCGCCCCATGCGGGTCGCCGTCAACCGCGAGCTCCATGCCAAGGCGGGTCGCTTCCCCTCGGAGCGCTCGACCCGGCACATCGAGCTCGAGCTTCCCGCGGGCGTCTCCTATCGCGCCGGGGACCATCTGGGCGTGCCCCCGCGGAACCCCGACGCGCTCGTCGCGCGGGTGGCGGCGCGCTTCGGGCTGGACCCGGCGAGCCACGTCATCCTGCGCCGTGACGGCGGGCGGCCGGGCTTCCTCCCCGTGGGCACGCCGATCGCGCTCGCGCGGCTCCTCGGCGAGTACGTGGAGCTGCAGGACGTCGCCTCGCGCCGCCACCTCCAGACCATGGTCGAGCATACGGAATGTCCCTGGACGGGGCCGCGCCTGGCCGAGCTGGGGGGCGACGAGGCGCGCTACAAGGACGAGGTCATGGCGCGGCGCCGGTCGGTGCTCGATCTCCTCGAGGAGTATCCGGCCTGCCAGCTCCCGTTCAACGTGTACCTCGAGATGCTCCCGCCGCTTCGCCCGCGCTACTACTCGATCTCGTCGTCGCCGCTCCACGACGCGCGTCGCTGCAGCATCACGGTGGCGGTAGTGGCGGGCGAGGCGCGGTCCGGCCGCGGGGCCTTCGAGGGCGTGTGCTCGAATCATCTCCTCCGCCACGGAGAGGGAAGCCTCGTCCAGGCCTTCGTGAAGGACACCCGGTCGGCATTCCGTCTCCCCGACGATCCCGCGACGCCCATCATCATGGTCGGCCCGGGCACCGGCCTGGCCCCGTTCCGCGGCTTCCTCCAGGAGCGCGCCGCGCTCGGCGCGCAGGGCCGCCGCATCGGCCCCGCGCTTCTCTTCTTCGGCTGCCGGCACCCCGAGCAGGACTTCATCTACGCGGGGGAGCTGCGCGCCTTCGCCGAAGGGGGCGTGGCGCGGCTCTACCCCTGCTTCTCGCGGGTGCCCGACCGCGCGCGGGTCTACGTGCAGGACGAGGTTCTCGAGCGGACGGACGAGGTCTGGAAGCTCCTGGAGGCCGGCGCGGTCGTCTACGTCTGCGGCGACGCCACCCGCATGGCCCCCGACGTGCGGCGCGCCTTCGTGGCCATCCACCGCGCCAAGACGGGCGGGACCGATGCGCAGGCGGAGAAGTGGCTCGACGATCTCACCGCGCGGAACCGGTACCTCGTGGACGTCTGGGCCTCCAGCTAGCTGGCCCCGCCCGCTCCGCTCCCGTCAGAACAGGCGCAGCAGCAGGTGGATCGCGTAGAGGGCGCCGCCGGCGAGCCCGCCCACCACGGTGCCGTTGACGCGGATGTACTGGAGATCGTCCCCCGCGTGCTCCTCGATGAGGCGCACCGCGCCCTCGGGCCCCAGCGCGTGGACGCCCCGCTCGATGAAGCGCGCGATGCGGTCGTGATAGCGCTCGATCAAGCCGACCAGGCGCGCCTTGATCCACCCGTCGAGGGCCCGGCGGAGGGCCTCGTCCCCGGCCAGCTGCCGGCGGAGCCCGTCGAGACGCGCGGTGATCCAGGCGACCGTTTCCGACCGCTCGCCCGCGAGGTCCGAGACGAGGGCGCGGCGGAGGCCCTCGGCGGCGTCCTCGATGAGCCGGGTGACTTCCACGCTCGCGATCAGCTCCGTCTTCGCCGCCTCCACGCGCGCGGCCAGGTCGGCATCGCCGCGCAGGCGCTCGGGTAGGGCACCGATCACCTCGACCAGGCGCCGCCGCATCGGGTCGTCGGGGTCGGTGGCCACCTTCCGGATGGCGCCGTGGAGGGCGCCGACGAGCCGGTCCCGGTTGATCAGGCCGAAGGCGTCGGCCAGCCCGATCAGGAGGCGCGGGTAGGCGCCCATCCTCTCCCGATAGCCCGCGAGCACCTCGTCCACCAGCTCGGCCACCGCGGTGCGGAAGTCGGGACGATCCAATGCGTCGCCGAGGGCGCCGGCGAGCGCCTCGATCGCGCGCTGGTCCCAGCCCTGACGCTGCGCGATCTCGATGGCCTGCGCCAGGAGGGGGGCCAGGGGGCGGGCGAGGAGGAGTCGCCGCAGCCAGGCCACGATGTCCGCGGTGGCGGTGGGTGAGAGCTGATCCGCCGCCCAGCGCGCCGCCGCCCGCAGCACGGATTCGAGATCCTCGGGCTTCACGCGGTCGGCAGCGCGCGCGAGGAGATCGGCGATGTCGAAGCGCGCCACCTCGCGCGTGACGTAGTCCTTGGTGAGCACGCGGTCGCCGACCATGGTGCCGACGCGCTCCGCCATCAGCTCCCAGTTGGCCGGGATCAGCGCGGTGTGGGGAATGGGCAGCCCGAGCGGGCGGCGGAAGATCGCGGTGACGGCGAACCAGTCGGCAAGCCCGCCCACGATGCCCGCTTCCGCGATGGCGAGGATCCAGCCACCCCACACGGAAGCGCGGAAGGGGTAGGACGCGATCGCCAGGAGGACCGCCGCCAGGAGGACGGCAAGGGCCATTCGGCGCTGGCGGGGAGCGGGAGAGGTCACGGCGAAACCCGGACTATGCATTGCATTATCAGTACTATACCGCTAATTGACTCTATGCGTTAAATCTCGCTTGACAGATTAACGCACCGTGTTAATCTCACCGTGACGACAGGGACCAACCGGGTCCAAACCCCAAGCCGGCGGAGGCCGGAGAAGAGAAGGAGAAGCGCAATGCAGACCACCACCACCGTGAAGGACAAGATCCTGGACGCTGTATCGGCCTATGCCCAGGCCAACGAGCGGGTGATCGGCGAGCTCGTGGAGCTCGGGTCTTCGACGGCCCGCGAGGGCATCAAGACCTACCTCGAGCTGCAGGCGGCGGCCCTCGAGGCCGCCCGCGAGATCACCCTGCCGGGCCTTCCCCAGGGCGACCTGCTCGATGAGCTCCGGCGCGATCCGCTCGCCTGGTACCGCAAGGGCCTCCAGGCGGTGGCCGATGGGACCCAGCGGGCGACCAAGCTCGCCGAGACCAATGCGCAGATCGTCGCGCGCAATGCCGAGCGCTTCCAGGCTTCCACGGAGCGGACGGTGAAGGAGATCGAGGGGGCCGGCAACACCTACGTCAACAGGATGCGGGAGATCTACGCCCGCTAGCCGGCCGCCGAGAAGGGCCCATCTGCGTCGTTGGCGCCCTCGGCCGCTCCCTCAACGTACCAGGGGTACGTCTCGGGGGCGGCTCTCGGGCGCCGCCTCGCATGCGGACCCTTCTCGCCGCCCGGCCGCGTCGCGGAGCTCGGCGAAGGACGCCTTCAGGCATTCGACGTAGAGCCAGACGTCGGGGACGAGGCGCGGATCGGTGGTCACCCCGATGGTGAGCCGCTGGTCGTAGGTAAGGATCGCGTTGCACAGCCCCACGTCGCCGGCGAGGGGCAGGAGCGGGTACCAGCCGATGAGCCGCCGGCCCGAGAGGAAGAGCGGGATCTGGGGTCCGGGCACGTTCGTGGACACGGTGTTGAGCAGCGTGTTCGGGACCGAGAGCTGACCGGCTATCGCGGCCAGCGCGGGCGGGACCTGCTCCAGCAGATTCGTCATCTCGTAGAGTCCGCCCGCCTGGTCCTGGTTCTTGAGCCGCTCCATCGCCTCGCGCTCGGCGGTGAGCCGCGCCACCGGGTCCAGGATGCCCACGTGCAGCGGGGCGAAGATCATGGACACGAGATTGCCCAGCGCGCCGCGCTGGTCGGGCCGGCGCATGCTCACCGGGCACATCGCGCGGAGCTCCACACCGTCGGTGGGGAGGCCCAGCGCGCGGAGATAGCGGCCCAACCCGCCCGCGATCACCGCCAGCACCACGTCGTTGATGGTGCCGCCCAGGACGGACTTCACGTGCCGGAACTCGCCGAAGGAGAACTCCGCCCAGCCGAAGCGGCGCTCCGGCCCGATCGTTCCGTTGAAGGGCACCCGCGGCGCCGGGCGGAGCACATTCGGGGCGGACGACGTGACGGCGCTGGCGAGCTGCCGGACCCGCGCCTCGACCTGGGTGGGGCGGAGGAGCCGGAAGGTCTCGTCGGTCGCGATCCGCGCGACCTCGGTGAGCCGGTCGCGGACCGAGTCCTGCAGCAGGGTGAGGGGATCGGGGACGGGCTGGGGCTGCCAGGGTGCGGCGGGCGGCTCCGGGGGCGCCGCGTCCGGCTTGAGGTCGTGGAGCACCATGGTGAGGTCCACGCCGGAGACCCCGTCGATCATGGCGTGGTGGATCTTCCAGATCACCGCGGTATTCCCGTCGGCGCGCCCGTGCACCACGATGAGCTTCCAGAGGGGATGGTTCCGATCGAGCATCCCCGCGAAGGCCCGCCCGCCCGCCTCCGAGAGCATCCGTTCGTCGCCCGGCGAAGGCAACGTGATCTCGGCGGCGTGATTACGGATGTCGAACTCCGGATCGTCCTCCCAGGTGGGATGGGCGAGCCCGAAGGGCGGAAACACCACCTTCTGGCGATAGCGTGGAAGGAGGTGCAGCCGCGCGTCGAGCGCCCCGATCAGCGCCTCCAGGGACAACCGCCCCTCGTAGATCATGCACCCGCCCACGTGCATGGGCTGGGTGGACTTCTCGGAGTAGAGGAAGGTGGCGTCGACGGAGGTGAGACGGCGATTGAGCTCGCGCGCCGACATCGGGGGATCCTTAGACGCGGGTCCCGGCGGAAGACACGGACCGGCCGACCGCGGCCAGGTGCGTGGCGATCAGCCGGTACACGGCCGGATTCACGACGAGGCCGATGTGGGTGCCCGACACCTCGAAGTCCGTCGCGGGGTCGCCGTTGATGCAGTAGCGCCAGTCCACGATGCCGTCGGACCGGGTGTACACCGCGATCTGCGGGATCGAGGCGGGGAAGGGGGCCATGAGCCCGCCGACCGCCGGGCACGAGCAGAAGCCGGTATAGCAGTCCGGCTTTCCCTCGCGCGTCTGGCTCAGGCGGTTGCGCACCCGGTCGGAGGCGAAGAGCACGAGCGGATGTCCGCGGATCCCGCGGAACGGGGCACCGAGCGTCGTCACCGAGGCGACAAGGTCGGGGCGCCGCGTCGCCGCCGAGCGAGCCAGCATCCCGCCGAGGCTGTGGCCGATCAGGTGCACCGGCCGCCCGGTGGCGGCGCGCGCCGCTTCGATGGTGACGAAGAGGCGCTCGGCGATGACGTCCAGGCAATCCGCGTTCCGCCCCACGCGCGAGAGCTCGGGGCGGTAGCCGATCCGGGCCAGCCAGGCGTGGATCTCGAAGAGGTACCAGTCGCTGGCGAGGAAGCCCGGGACGAGGACCACCGCGCTGCCGTCGCCCCGCGGCACGGCGCAGCCGTAGAAGATGGGGGAGCTCCGGAGCGAGAGCCAGTCGAGCCCGGCCAGCGCCTCCCGCCAGATCGGCACCGGCGCCGGCTTCTGGTCCTTCACGAAGGACGAGGCCGCGGGGGTCGTCATGTACTCGAATGCGATCGCATCCGTGGCCAATGTAACACGAAGTCTTCTGCTACGATACGCGCCATGCGCGCCGCCGTCCTCCACGGGCCCCGCGACCTTCGCGTGGAGTCGGTGCCGGATCTCGCCCCCGGCCCCGGCGAGGCGGTGGTCCGCGTCCTCGCGGTGGGGCTCTGCGGCACCGACTATCGGATCTGGACGGGCGAGCGCCTCGTCGCCTACCCGCGGGTGATGGGTCACGAGTTCATCGGCCACGTCCTCGCGGTGGGGGCGGGGGTCGACAATGTCCGCGTCGGCGAGAAGGTCGCGGTGGAGCCCAACTACTCCTGCGGCGCTTGCGCGCTCTGTCGCGAGGGCAACCGTAATCTCTGTCTCGCGCGCACCGCGGTGGGCATCGACGTGGACGGGGGCCTCGCCGAGCAGGCGCGCCTGCCCGCGCGCGTGTGCTGGCCCGCGCCGCGCGAGCTCTCCGACGATCAGCTGCTCCTCGCCGAGCCCCTGGCGGTGGTCACGCGCGCGGTGGGCCGCGGCGCGGCGCGGGCAGGGGAGACGGCGGCGGTCCTCGGGGTGGGCACGCTCGGCCTCCTCGCCGTGCAGGTGCTGAAGGCGCGGGGGCTGTCCGTGCTCGCGGTGGGGCGCACCGAGGCGCGGCTCGACGTGGCCCGCGCGGTAGGCGCCGACGTGGTGGCCGCGAGCACCGCCACGACGTCCGCGGCCTCGCCGGCGGCGGCGGCGCGGGCGCTCTCCGGGCGCGAAGGCGTGGACCTCGTCATCGAGACCGCGGGGACCCCGGAGGCGGTGGGCCAGGCCATCGAGCTGGCCCGGCCGGGCGGGCGGATCGTGCTCACGGGGCTGCCGCACGCTCCGTCCGCGGTGGAGTTCTTTTGGGTGGTGCGCCGCGAGCTCAGCCTCCTGGGCTCGATGATCTACCAGGCCGAGTTCCCGGAGGCCATTCGACTGCTCGCGGACGGCAAGGTGCGGACCGAGCGGCTGCTCACCCATCGCTTTCCGCTCGCCGCCGCGCTCGACGCCTTCCACGCCCACCGCGCGCCCGAGTCCATCAAGGTCGCGGTCATTCCCTGACGCGTCACCCACGGAGAATTCCGCCATGCCCCACGCCACGCTCAACGGCAATCGGGCGCATTACGAAACCTATGGGCAGGGCGATCCCCTCCTCTTCGTGAGCGGTCTCGGCGGGCCGGCGCGGGCTCACGTGGCTCGCGCGCGCTCGCGGGCATGATTCCGGACGCCCGCCTCCGGATCCTGCCCGGGGCGCACGCCTTCTTCATCGAGGAGGCGCCCCGGTTCAACGGCGCGCTGCTGGAGTTCCTCAAGGGCGTCAGGAAGTGAGCGAGCCGGGACGGCTGGCGGGGAAAACCGCCGTCGTCACCGGCTCCACCCGGGGCATCGGGCTCGCCATCGCGCGGGCCTTCATCCGCGAGGGCGCGCGCGTGGTGGTGAACTCGCGGAGCGCCGCCGACTGCGACGCGGTCGCGCGCGAGCTGGGCCCCTCCGCCCTCGCCCTCGCGGCGGACCTCTCGCGCTCGGACGACGTGCGCCGGCTGGCGCGCGAGGCGGGGGCGGCGCTGGGCGGCGCGCCCGACGTCCTCGTCAACAATGCGGGCCAGCCCCGGGTGGCGCCATCGGAGGAGCTGTCCGAGGCCGACTACCGCGACACCCTCGACCTGAACCTCAACGGCTACTTCGTGCTCAGCCAGGACGTGGCGCGCGGGATGCTGGCGCGCGGCAGCGGCACCATCATCAATATCAGCAGCATCTTCGGCCTGGTGGCGGTGCCGCAGCGCCTGGCGTACTGCGTGTCCAAGGCCGCGCTCAACATGATGACCAAGGTGCTGGCCATCGAGTGGGCGGGCCGCGGCGTCCGCGTCAACGCCATCGCCCCCGGCTACGTGGAGACCGAGTTCATCGGGGGCCTCATCGCCCGCGGCGTCCTCGACCCCACCACGCTCGCCCGGCGCACGCCCATGGGCCGACTGGGGAGCTCGGACGAGATTGCGGAGGCGGCGCTCTTCCTCGCCGGTCCCGGCGCCTCCTTCATCACCGGCGAGGTCCTCACCGTGGACGGGGGGTGGTCCTCCTACGGCTTCCTGTGATTTCGGGAACGTCCGGGACGTGTAAACATTAAGATACAGGGAGACGTCTCACCGTCTTGGAGCCACGCATGCGACGACTCTCCCCGGGCCTCACGTGGGTGCTGGTGGCGGGAGGCCTGGCCGCCTGTTCCTCCGGCGCGTCCGTCCCGGGGATCCGAGAGGGGGCGCCCCCGCGGGCGGCGTCCGCGCCCCCCGCGACCACTCCCGCCGACCCGCCCGCCAGCTATCGCGTCACCCTGGCTCCCTCGCCGCTGACCCCCGAGCAGCAAATCGTCCACGTCCTGGACCGCCTCGGGTATGGCCCGCGCCCCGGCGAGGTCGAGCGTGTGCGCGCGGCCGGGCTCACCGCCTGGATCGAGCGACAGCTGGAGCCCGGGCGTATTCCCGACGAGGCCGTCGAGCGCGGCCTGGCGGACTTCCCGGTGCTGCCGCTCACCGCAGCGGAGCTCCACCGGGACTACCCGCAGCCGCGGCCCCAGGACGTCCAGCGGCTTCAGGGGGGTCAGATGACGCGCGAGGAGATGCGCGAGGGTTTTCCGCCGGCGCGCCGGCCCCCGGTCATCACCGCGCAGCTCCAGGCCGCCAAGCTCACCCGGGCGGTGCTCTCCGAGCGGCAGCTCCAGGAAGTGATGGTGGATTTCTGGCTCAACCACTTCAACGTGTATGCCCAGAAGGGCCCGGTGCGCTGGATGGTGCCCGACTACGAGCGCCAGGCCCTGCGCCCCCACGCGCTCGGTCGCTTCCGCGATCTCGTGGTCGCCACCGCGCAGCATCCCGCCATGCTCTACTACCTCGACAACTGGCTGAGCACGCGTGAGGACTTCACGCTGCCCCCGGCGCGGGGCGGCCGCAAGCTGGGGCTCAACGAGAACTACGCGCGCGAGCTGATGGAGCTGCATACGCTCGGCGTGGACGGCGGCTATACGCAGGGGGACGTGGTGGAGGTCGCTCGCTGCTTCACCGGCTGGACCATCGATCGCCCGCAGGAGGGTGGGGGATTCCTCTTCCGTCCCAACACCCACGACCGCGGGGAGAAGCGTGTGCTGGGGACAGTGATCCCGGCGGGAGGCGCGCAGGGTGACGGCCTGACCGTCATCGACCTCCTCGTCCGACACCCGTCGACGGCGCGCTTCATCTCCAGCAAGCTCGTGCGGCGCTTCGTGAGCGACGAGCCGCCGCCGGCGCTGGTCGAGCGCGCGGCCCGCACCTTCCGGGCCGCGGACGGCGACATCCGGGCGGTGCTCGTCACCATCTTCAGCGCGCCCGAGTTTCTCTCCGCGGCGGCGCATCACGCCAAGGTCAAGACGCCGCTGGAGGTGGTGGCCAGCGCCGCCCGCGTCCTGGGGGCCCGGCTCGACTCGCCGGCGGACACCGCCACGCCGGGCCGCGCGGCGGTGGCGGGCGGGGGCGCCGTGCTCGCGCGCCAGGTGGCCGCGCTGGGTGAGCCGCTCTATGAGGCCCAGCCGCCCACCGGCCATCCCGACGTGGGCGATGCGTGGGTGAGCGCGGGCGCGCTGCTGAGCCGCATGAATTTTGCCCTGGCGCTGGCCCACAATCGGCTGCCGGGCGCGCGGGTCGATCTCGCCCCGCTCCTGGAGGGCGTGGACCGGCGCCAGCCCGCCCAGGTCCTCGAGCGGCTCTTCGCGGTGGTGCTCCGCGGACAGGTCTCGCCGGACACGCGGCGCGTGCTCATCGCGCAGCTCGAGAGCCCGGAGATCGTCCGCGCCACCGCCGACGACCGCGGTCCGAGGAACACCGACGTGGAGAAGCTCACCGCTCTCGTCCTCGGCTCGCCCGAGTTCCAGAGGAGATAGCCCCATGCACGGGTGCACGCGCCGCGCGTTCATGAAGGGAGGCGCGCTGAGCCTGCTGGGCGTCGGCGCCGGGCTCGGCGGTGTCCCCCGCTTCCTCGTGCGCGCCGCCCACGCCCGGGAAACCGGCCCGCGTGCCAAAGTCCTGATCGCGGTGTTCCAGCGCGGCGCGGTGGACGGGCTCAGCATGGTGGTGCCTCACGGGGACCCCGAGTACTATACGGCGCGGGGCGGCATCGCCATCCCGCGGCCCGCTCCGGACAACGCCGATTCCACGCTGGATCTCGACGGCTTCTTCGGCCTGCACCCGGCGCTGGCGCCCCTGCGGCCGCTGTGGGACGCGCGCCGGCTCGCCGTCGTTCACGCCTGCGGCTCGCCCGACACCACGCGCTCGCACTTCGACGCGCAGGACTACATGGAGTCGGGGACCCCCGGCGTCAAGGGCACCGCCGACGGCTGGCTCGCGCGCGGGCTCCAGTCCACGTCCCGGCCGGGCGCGTCGCCGTTCCGCGCGGTGGCCATCGGCCCGCGGCTCCCGCGCGTGCTCCGCGGGGAGGCGGGCGCGGTGGCGATGAACCGCATCGCCGACTTCGACGTGAAGTCCGACGCGGGGCCGGCGATGCCGGGGGCGGTGAATGCGCGCCGCGGCTTCGAGTCCCTGTACGAGGGCGGGGTGCGCGATCTCCTCTACGGCACCGGACGCGAGACCTTCGAGGCGGTGAAGATGCTCCGGAGCGCGAGCCCGCAGGGCCTGACCCCGGCCCACGGCGCGCAGTATCCGCGAGGGCGCTTCGGCGAGAGCCTGCGGCAGATCGCCCAGCTCATCCGCGCCGACGTGGGGCTCGAGGTGGCGTTCGCGGACACCGGTGGCTGGGACACCCACGCCGCCCAGGGCGCGGAGCGCGGGCAGCTCGCGAACCGGCTCACCGACTTCGCCCAGGGGCTGGCCGCGCTGGACCGCGATCTGGGCGAGCGCATGGCCGATGTGGTCGTGCTCACCATGTCGGAGTTCGGGCGCACTGTCCGCGAGAACGGGAACCGGGGCACGGATCACGGTCACGCGACGGCCATGCTGGTACTGGGCGGGCCGGTGCGCGGCGGCAAGGTCCACGGTCGCTGGCCGGGCCTTCGCCGCGACCAGCTCTTCGAGGGACGCGACCTCGCGGTGACCACCGACTTCCGCGATCTCTTCACCGAGGTCGCGCAGCGCCACCTCGCCATTCCCGCGGCGGCGCCGCTGTTCCCCGGTTTCGCGGCGAAATCCACGGGCTATCCGGGAGTGCTCGTGTAGTATCGCGCGCATGTGGTTTTTCCTGGCGCTGGTCGCGGCGCTCTGCCAGGTGCTGCGAAACACGGTGATGAAGCGCCTGGGCGACAGCCTCGACGAGTACATCAACGTCTGGGGCCGGTTCACCTTCCTCCTCCCGTTCGCGGCGGCCTTCGTCGCCTGGCGCGGTGTCCCCCCGATCAAGCCGGGCTTCGTGCCGGCCTGCCTCGCCTTCGCGGCGTGCCAGACCATCTCGACCATGGCGCTCTCGAAGGCGCTCAAGCTCGGCCAGATCTCGATGGTGACCGCCTTGTGGAAGGTGAGCCTCCTGGTCCTGGTGGTCCTGAGCTATTTCACGCTGCACGAGATACCGAGCGCGCTCGGCATCCTGGGCATCCTGGTGAGCATGTCGGGCGTCTACCTTCTCAATGTCAACCGGGCCCACCTCGCCTGGTGGGCGCCGCTCGCCGTGCTCTTCACCGACCGGGGCCTCCGCTACACGCTGCTGGCCGCGCTGTTCTTCGCGCCGTCGGTGGTCACCATCAAGTGGGCCATGCAGTGCTCGGACCCCTACATGGGGACGCTCGGCGGCTATCTCGCGGCGAGCCTGCTGGTGACGCCCATCGTGCTGGTGACCTCCCGGCGCCACTTCGCGGAGGTGCCGAAGCACTGGAAGGCCTTCGTGAGCTTCGGCCTCTTCGCCGCGCTGACCACGGTGAGCCAGGGCACCGCGTATCTCATGACGCTCTCCTCTTACGTGGAGGCGGTGAAGCAGGTCGAGATCCTCTTCGCCATGGGCATCGGGGTGCTCATCTTCGGCGAGAAGCAGAAGGTCCGGGACATCGCCCCCGGCGCCCTGGTCATGCTGGCGGGAGTGGTGCTCCTGTCGCTCGCGAGCTAGTCCGTCCGGAGGATGCCGGGCGCCGGGGTCAGGAATCCGCCGCGCGCCGGAGCACGCGGCCGGGGAGCGCGCCGGTGTGGTCGCCGCCGTCGATCACGACCTGACCGTTGACCACCACGGTGGAGACGCCGACCGCATAACGATGCGGGTCCTCGTACGTCGAGCGATCGGCGATCCGGGCGGGGTCGAACACGGCCACGTCCGCCCACGCGCCCGTCCGCAGCCGGCCGCGATCCCGCAGGCCGAGGGCCCGGGCGGCCACGCCGGTCATCTTGGCGATCGCCGTCTCCAGCGTGAGCAACCGGAGGTCGCGCACGCACGGACCCAGCACGTGCGCGTGGGTGCCGTAGTAGCGGGGGTGGGGCTTGCCCTGGCTGGTGACGCCGGTGACGGCCAGCGCATTGCCATCCGAGCCCACCGTGACCCACGGCGCCCGGGTGATCGCGTGCACGTCCGCGTCGGTCATGGCCGTGATGAGGATGCGCGTCTCGCCGCGATCGGCGACCACGTAGTCGGCGAAGGCGTCGATGGGATCCACCCCGCGGGCGCGGGCGACCTCTCCGAGGGTGCGCCCGGCGTTCTCGGGCATATGCGGCGAGATGGCCACGCGGACCACATCCCAGGACGGGATGCGCCCCCAGTTGGGGAGCCCTTTCCGGGCGACCTCCTCGCGGATGCGGGTGCGCACGTCGCGAACCTGGAGTCGCTCCAGCATGGCTGGGATGCCACCCTCCATCACCCAGAGGGGCAGCAGGTTGCGCAGCGGATTGGTGGCGGTGTCGTAGGGATAGGCGTCGCAATCCACCGGCAGGCCGCGGCCACGGGCCGCCTCGATCTCGGCGAGGAGCCGGGCGGCGCCGCCCCAGTTGTCCACGCCGGAGAGCTTGAGGTGCGCGATCTGCACGTGGACGCCGGTGGCCTCGGCCACGGCGATCGCCTCGCGCACGGCCTCGAAGACGTGATCCCCCTCGTCACGCATGTGCGTGGAGTACGCGGCGCCGTGGCGGCGCAGCACGCGCGCGAGGGCATGAATCTCGGCGGCGTCCGCGAAGTTGCCGGGCGCGGTGAAGAGACCGGACGACAGGCCCCAGGCGCCGGCCGCGAGCGCCTCCTCCAGCAGGCGTTCCATCGTGGCGAGCTCGTCGGCCGTGAGCGGCCGGTTGTCGAGCCCGGCCGTCATCAGGCGCAGCGTGTTGTGGCCGACCTGGAGGATCACGTTCACGGAGGTCCGCGGAAAGCCCGCGACGTACTCGGCAAAGGTGGTGTCGTGAAAGGGCA
>WNFK01220489.1_pt1 | contig 19257 bp, 15 predicted proteins | sample 5400281 | NCBI WGS metagenome assembly WNFK01 (sample SAMN13153350, study PRJNA577476) | soil metagenome | isolation source: 20 cm soil on Douglas fir-dominated hillslope | place: USA:California | collected 2013-09-17
CGACGACCCAAAAGATCAAGGACACCGCTTCGCGCACGGATCCACGCAGTAACCCGATGATGGTTGAACCCAACAGAACCAAAACGATTAAGACATCGGCTCCGGTCAAATCTGCTTTCCGTTTCAGGCGCTGCTTTCCAGGCGCTTCGCGCCACGTTCAACGGGGTCGCGGCGACCCCGTCCGAGAGATTTTGTAAAACCCACTGCATTCTACCGGAGGGCTGCGGGCGCCGTCGTGAAACGCGCGTCACAAACCCCAAATTAGGGTGCCGGGGCCACTAAACTCGCGACTTGTCCCGCGGACTTCAGCTTCGCGACAGCCTGGGTAGCGGCACCGCGATCCGCCATGGGGCCGATGCGCACTCGGTACCGTAGAGAGGGCCCGGAACCGCCCGACACGACGTAAACCGAAAAACCCTGCGCCTTCAATCGGCGCACCAATTTATCGGCGTTGGCGCGGCTCGCAAAGCTGCCCAGCTGCACGGCCCAGGCCTTTCCCGCCATCGCCGGCTTCGCCGACGTTGAAATGGGGGCGGGCGCCCCTGTTTCAAGCGGCTCGGGTCTCGGCGGGGAGGGGAGCGTCGCACTCGCGGGCGGCTCCGCATTCGCGCCCGTGTCTGTGCCGGCGCTCGCGCCGGCACCCGCCACCGCGCTTGCAGCTTCCCCGCTGCGGGGCTCCGGCGGCTGGGCACTCGAGGCGGGAGGCTCGGCCTCCGGGGGCTCCGGCGCCTTGCTGGTGGCCAGATCCACGGTGACGTTGCGAACCGGTTCCGGCGCGCTCGCAGGCAGCCTCGCACCCACGGGAGCGGGCGCGGGTACCGGGGGTCCCGATAGCAGTTCCGGGACGATCAACACGATGAGCACCACCAAGATCGATGCGCCGACCAGGCGTTCTTTGACGCGACGATCCATAGGGGTCAGCCTTGAACTTAAGTGGCTCGGGGCGCGGCAGTATATTCGGGAAGCGCGGCCGGTGGCAGCAGGCCGCGCGCCTCGAGCCAATCCAGCGCAGGCCCTGCCACGTGAAAGGATCCGAAGACGAGGATCCGATCCGACGCCTTTGCAGCCTCCAGCGCTGCCGTGCATCCCGCAGGCGTGCTGTCCGCTGCTTCGACAGGCGCCGCGACCTGGCTCTCCACCATCTGGGCCAGCGAAGCACCGCTGCGGCCTCGATCTCCCTCGGTGGTAACGCACCACCAGGCATCGACGCAACCGCGGAGTTCCGCCACGACGCAGGATGCGTCTTTGTCGGCCAAAATCCCGCATACGGCCAGGGTCCGACCATTGGTCTTAAGGTCGCGCAAATTGCGCGCCAGCACGCGCGCCGCAGCCGGGTTGTGCGCGACATCCAATATCCACGTCGGCGCGTTGGGCTCTGCGGGAGCGATCACCTGGAAGCGCGCGGCCAGCTGCACTCCCGCGAGTCCCTGCGCCACCGCCGCGGCAGGGATGGTCAGGCGCGCATCGAGCTCCTCGAGGGCGGCGATGGCGGTCGCCGCATTCGCGTATTGCATGTCGCCCACGAGCGCGGGCGCGGGCAAATGAGGCAAATTCCAGCGACTGCCGCGGAAGTGCCAGGAGGCGCCCTCCCGAAGGTAGCTGTACTCGTTCCCTAAGCGCTTGAGCGGCGCGCCGATTGCCCGCGCGATGTCTTCGACGATCCCGGGCATGTCGCGGCTGCCGAGCACGGCCGGACGGCCTTGCCGGAAAATACCTGCCTTCTCGCGCGCGATGGCCTCGATCGTCGCCCCCAGATATTCCTGATGGTCGAATCCGATGCTCACGACCACCGCAGCATCCGGATCGACCACATTGACGGCATCCAGGCGGCCTCCCATGCCGATCTCGAGTACCCAGGCGTCGAGGCGCGCCGCCTCGAACACCAGCAGAGCGGCGAGAGTGTTGAATTCGAAAAAGGTCAGTCCCACCTCGCCACGCGCGGCCTCGATTCGCTCGAATGCCGATACCAATTCGGCTGCGCTCACCAACCGGTCATGGACCCTGACCCGTTCGCGATAGTCGCGGAGGTGCGGCGAGGTGAATGTGCCGGCCCGGTAGCCTGCCGCCGCCAAGATTGCCGCGCAATAACCGCTCACCGAACCTTTGCCGTTGGTGCCGGCGATGGTGATCACCGGGACCTTGGGCTGCCGCCAGCCCAGGCGATCAAGCACCAGCAGCAGCCGGTCCAGTCCAAGATCGATGGCTTGCGGGTGCACCTGCGTTTGATAGGCGAGCCACTGCTCGAGACTCGGCACGGCGGCGGATCTTTATTTATGCCGCGGCGGCGGGTTCTTTGCCGGTCAGCAAGCGCAACATGGCGCCGATCCGATCGCGCAGTTCGCGCCGGTCGACGATCATGTCGAGTGCCCCGTGCTCGAGCAGAAACTCGCTGCGCTGAAACCCTTCGGGCAGCGTCTCGCGCACGGTTTGTTGTATCACACGGGGACCGGCGAAGCCGATCAGTGCCTTGGGTTCACCGATGTTGATATCCCCCAACATCCGCGCCTCCGACAGGCGTTTGAGCGCGGCACTGGTCTTCGCCATCTGCAGCAGCGAATACAGCGCTTCCTGCATGCGCGCACCGCCGCTCGCCGCGAAACATACCAGCGGCATTCGATGTTCGAGACAGTGTTCGACCGCGCGCACGAATTTCTCGCCGACGACGGACCCCATCGAGCCGCCCAGGAAGCGGAACTCGAACGCGCACGCGACCACATCCAAGCCGGCCAATTTTCCCGCCATCACGATCAGCGCGTCGCGTTCGCCGGTCTGCTTCTGGGCTTGGGTGAGCCGGTCCTTGTAGCGCTTCGAGTCCTTGAATTTGAGCGGGTCCTCCGGCTCAACCTTGGCGGCAAGCTCGGTGGTGGATCCGGTGTCGAGAAACTTCGCGAGCCGCTCGCGGCCGTTGATCCGCATATGGTGGCTGCACTTCGGGCATACGTGCAGATTGCGCTCGATCTCCGCGCGATACAGAACGGCATCGCAGGCGGGGCACTTGGTCCACAAGCCTTCCGGCACCGAGCGCGTGCGACGCTCGGTTTTGATACGCGACGGGACAATTCGCTCGAACCAGGACATGCGCTAGTTTAGCCCAATCAGCCCGTCGGCGGCAGCAAAAGCCGGTGGTCCGGCGCCGGGATGCCGAAAACCTCCGGGTACTCGACCCTCCACAAGTACAGGCCGGCGGCCGGGGCGGTGGCGCCTGCGAAGCGGCGATCGCCCCGCTCGAGCACCCGGGCCATGGCCGCCGCCGGATCCGATTCGCGCTGCACGTCGAGCAGCGTTCCCACGATGTTGCGCACCATGTGATGCAGATAAGCGTTCGCCTCAATTTCCAGCCATAGGTAGTCGCCCTCGCGCCGCACCTCGATGCGCTCGACGCGCCTGACCGGGGTTTTGGATTGGCACTCCACCGAGCGAAACGCGGAGAAATCGTGCTCGCCGATCAGCGCTTGCGCCGCGGCGTGCATGGCCTCCGCATCCAGTGGGCGGTGGATCCAGGCAGCCCGCGTACGCAGCAGAGCCGAACGCGCGCTGCGGTTCAAAATGCAGTAGCGGTAGATACGGCGAGTGGCCCTGTGCCGTGCGTGAAAGGCGGGCTCGACCTCACCGGCCCATTGCAGGGCGATCGCCGGCCCAAGCTTGGTATTGGCGCCGAGAACCCAGGCGCGGGGGCTGCGAACGGCGTTGGTGTCGAAGTGAATGACCTGGCCGACGGCATGCACGCCTCGGTCGGTACGGCCGGCGCAGATCGCGATGACGGGTTCACCGGCGACGAAGGATATCGCCGCCTGCACGGCGTCCTGGATCGATACCGAGTGCTCCTGCGACTGCCAGCCGGCGTAGTCGGTGCCGTCATACTCCAAAAGGGCGGCGACGCGGCGGGCTTTGGGTCCCGGTCCAGAGGCCCCCACGCTAACCGGGCAGAGTCTCGATCAGCCGTTGCGCTTCCTGTTTCTGGCTGGCGGAGCCTTCCTGCACGACCTCGTCGAGAATGCTGCGCGCGCCTTCGGGGTCGCCCATGTCCATGTAGGCCCGCGCCAAGTCCAGCTTGGTCCCCACCTCGCTCATGGTCACCGGTTCCAACTCGACCGGCGGGAAATCGTCGGCCTGGAGCTTCGCGTTCCGATTGGTCGACGAGATCGCCGCCAGCTTGTTGGTGGGCGCCTCGGAGCCATTCATCGCTTCGCCCACGTCGTGATCGACGCGGCTGCGCTGACTGGCCTCGAATACTTCACTCGAGAACACGTCGTCTTCCGAACGCGGCTGCTCGACGGTGTCGCCGCTTCCCAATGCATTCGCCAGCCGATCCAGATCCAGGTCGATGCTGTCGCCGCTGAGGCCGCGCAGCTTCGAGGTGGAATCCACGTCGACCTTCTCCGCATCATGCACATCCGAGTATTCGGGCGATTTCAAGCGCGACGTGGAATTGACGTCGAACTTCCCCGGCATTTGCACCGTGGGCGCGGATTCGGGGCCCAGCACCGCGGTCTTGACGTCCTCCTGGCCTCCGTCGAGATCCGCGATGAAGGACGCTTCCAGCTCGCGCTCCAGGTTGGTCAGATCGCGATCGCGTGAGCGGTTCTCCATTTCCGCCATCATGCGCCGCGACTTTTCATCGAGGCCTGCCACCATCGTCGGCGCATCGGCCGGATGGTCGGTCTCTTCGAGGTGTGCGTTGCTGACCGACGGCGTCCCGGTCTGTTCGAGCTGGTCGAGATCCAAGCCCAAATCGTCGATGGACACCTCGGCGGTTTGATCGGCGTTCACCGACCCCAGCTTGGAGGAAATACGGTCGCGTACATCGTCGCCTCTCAAGGCCGGCGATTCCGTCGTGGGCGCGTCGGTGAAGCCCATCATCTCGGACTCGACGGTCGGTTCATCGCGCGGCGGCATGTCGCGGGTCGGGGACTCGTCCGAACCGCGTTCCGGCGCATCCAAGGTAAAGTCGAGATCGGATGAGGTGCGGACGGCGGGCGATTCGCCCGTCGACGCCGTATCGTTGGCGAGGGAGTGATCCAGCCTGCTGCGCTCGCCCTCCGGATCGCCGAACAAGTCGATATCGACGCGGTTCTCTCCGCCCTCGAGATTCAAGTCGACCAATGCGCCCGCGCCGCGGCCGCTTCCGGCGGTGGTTGCGAACAAAGGTTCGTCGGGGCAAATCTGCTTGCCCATGATGACGATCTTGTCCCACTCGCCGGCGGGAGCACGGTCGCGCGTCGCCTCCAGTCCCTTCGCCGTTTGCAGGAACGCATCCTTGTTGCCCCAAACGAAATAAATCTCCAGCAGCTTGAGGCGCAGATCGCGCCGATCGGGTTCGCGCTCGAGTGCAATGCGCACCAGATCGGCCGCTTGGTCATAGAGGCCGTACGCCATGTGAAAATCGGCTTCGGCGAGAGGGTCGCCCTGATCGAGATTGACCGCGCTCTCGCTCGACATCGTGTCGTCGGAAGCTTTGACATCGTCGTGCGTGTCGGCCAGGCTTTCGGGTGCGGCATCGAATTCCGGCATGCGATGTTCGCCGGATTCCTCGACCACGAATGAATCGTCGCCTCTGCGCATGCCGGTGAGCTTGGCGCTCGGATCGCGGAAGTCGGCGACGCCGGCCGTTTCCAGCCCGTGCAAGTCGCCTCCGCCGGCGCGTCGCCGCCGCCAAGCGGCGAACATCAGCACGCCGAACAAGGCGATGATCACCGCGGCCGGCATCCACCAATGGGCAGCCACCCAGTCGATCCAAGATCCTGACTCTTCAGGCGGCACCACGGCCGGCTTCTTTTGTACGACCGGCGCCGGCGTGGGCACGGGCGGTGAGGTGCTTTCCACCGGCGGCGGCACCGGAGTTGCCGTGGGCGCAGAGGGCGTGGATGCGGGCGCCGTCGGCGCGGGTGGGGGAGCCGCGGCAACCGACGGTGCGGGCTTCGTTTGAGCAGGCGGCGGCGTTACGGGCGCCGGAGCCGGCGCCGTGGCCGGCGCTCCGAGCTTGCGCTGCAGGGCGCTGAGCTCGCTGTTTCGGATATCGATCAAGCGATGCGATTCTGCGAGCTGCCCTTCCAGATCCTTGACTCTCTCCCTGAGCGCTTGCGCTTCCGCGGTGGCTGCATTCGCATCGCCGGCCCCGGTCGAACCGCCGCCGGCGCCCGGAGTCACGAGACGCAGGTGACCGCCGGATTCGCTGCCGCCCGCGCCGCGCCACGCATTCATCTGGCGGTGCACTTCACTGGTGGCCTCGGATTGATTCAAAGCGGCAATATCATCCGCGCCCGGCACACGCAGCACTGCGCCGCGCCGTAAAATATTGATGTTCCCGCCGAACGCGTCAGGATTCGCGCGATACACCGCCATCATGGTTTGATCGATGTCCGCCTGCCTCACCGGCACATTGGCGCGCAAGCTCCGCGCAATCTTGGTCAGCGTATCCCCCTTGCCCACCCGATAGGTGTTGCCGGCGAGCGGTGCGGACGGCTCTGGCGCGGCGGCGGACGGGGTGGCTGCGGGCGCCCGATTGGGAGCCGGCGGTGCCGCGGCGGGCGCGGGCCGGCGCGTCGGAGCGGCCGAAACGGTTGGCGCGGCGACCGGAACTGCGCTGCTCGCGGTCTCGCCCGGCGTGTACACCGGCGGGTCCAGCAATACCGTGTACTCGCGCATGAGGCGGCCGCGCGCCCAATTCACTTCGACCAAGAAGGTCACGAACGGCTCAGGAATCGCGTCGGTGGAATGCACCAACAAGGTGTCGCGGCCGTCCTTGCCCTTGCCCACCTTGAAGGTCAGCGTCGACAGGAACGGCGGCCGCTCGATGCCATAGCGGGTGAACGCATCGCGGCCGGCCAGGCTCGCGCGCAGGGCAGTCAATTCATCCGGGGTGGCCGCAATCAGGTCGATCTCAGCATTCATCGGCTCGTTGAGCGCCGATTTCAAATGGATCTCACCCAGGCCAAGCGCCCAAGACGAGGACGGCCACAAAAACGAGGAGGATAGCAGGCACGCCATCAGCAGTAGGCGAGGCATCGGCTCGAACATTTCTTCTCCCGGGAATCTGGCAGGCAAGCGGGTAAAGCTCATTGTGCTATAGGAGCTTGCAATCGAATTCTCACTTGCCACTTACCTTTTACATAAGCGAATAACTATATCTCACTGGGGTCTATTTACCAAAATATGGGCCACTGAAACTGCGTTATGTGCCGCACATTTCCGAACATTATCGGCCATGACCCAAAAATTTAGAGCGCGGTCACGAGTCAAATCCGCCCGTAGACGGCCTACATATACCTTATCGGGTGCCATTGCCAATGTGGCAGGCGTCGGGAATTCCATGGTCGAACCCGCTTCGATGACGCTGAGGCCCCTGCCGCGTTGCAACACTGCCTCCGCCTCAGCGGCGCTTAAATGGCGCTCGAAGCTGGCATGCACTGCCAGGCTATGGCCGAAGAACACCGGTACCCGCACCGCCGTCGCATTGATCTTGAGAAGCGGCAAGTCCAGCACTCGGCGGCACTCCTCCCACAAGCGCCGCTCTTCGCGCGATACGCCATCCGCCTCCAAAGCATCCACTTGCGGAATCACATTGAAGGCGATCTGCCGGCCAAACGCCCGTCCCCTCGCCTTCTTGCCGCTCAGCATGGCCACGGTCTCCCCGGCGAGCTCATCCATGGCGGCGCGTCCGCTGCCCGACACCGCTTGATAGGTTGCCACCTCGGCGCGCTCGAGGCCCGCGAGGGCGTGCAGCGGCGCGAGCACGGTGGCGAGCGCCACGCTGGCACTCCCCGGCAGCGCAATCAGACCCTGTGTGCCGACGGCATCCAGAGCGTCGGGGTTGACATCCGCCGCCACCAGCGGCACATCCGCGCGCGCCCGGAACGCGGCGGAACCGTCGATGACCCACGCATGCGCGGCGGCCGCTTCGGCGTAGCGCTCGGACAGTGCCGCACGCCCGCAAAAAAAGGCCAGGTCAACGCGCGAAAAATCAAAAGCCGCGACGTCGCTCACCGGAAGTGTCTTCGCGGATTCCGCTCCCTCGTCCGTCACCGGCCGGCCCACATTGCGTTCGTCATCGAGCGCATGCAATTCGGCAAAAGCGATCTTCCGCGCACGCAGCTCGTCGATCACGGCCTCGCCGATCAGGCTCGAGACGCCGACCACGGCGATGCGCAACCCGGCCTTCATCGCGGGTACCGTCATTGCGTGATGACCGGCGTGGTGCGGACCACATCCCCGCACTGGGCGCGAAACCGCAGATAGTGATCCATCAACACCAGCGCCATCATGGCCTCGGCGATGGGCGTCGCGCGAACGCCGACGCAAGGATCATGCCGTCCGGTGGTGACGACCTCGGTGGGCTTGCCGTGAATGTCGATGGTCTTGCCCGGCAGGGTGATGCTCGAAGTGGGCTTGAGCGCCAGGCTCACCACGATGTCCTGGCCCGAGGAAATACCGCCGAGCACGCCGCCGGCGTGATTGCTCGTGAAGCCCTGCGGGGTGAGTGCGTCGCGATGCTCGGAGCCGCGCTGTTCGACCGCCCGGAAGCCCGCGCCGATCTCCACGCCCTTGACCGCGTTGATACCCATCATGGCGCTCGCCAGGTCCGCGTCGAGCCGTTCGAACACGGGTTCACCCCAGCCCGGCGGTACGCCCCGCGCGATGACGGTCACGCGCGCACCGATGGAATCTCCCGCCTCGCGTATGCGCCAGATGAATTCTTCGAGCTCCTTGATGCGGGCCGGATCCGGGCAGAAAAAGGGATTGTCGTAGGCACTGGCCGGGTCCACCGGCTGCAGCACCAGCGGGCCCATCTGCGCGAGATATCCGTGAATACTGACCTGCAGCCGCTCCCGCAGAAACTTCCGTGCGATGGCCCCGGCCGCCACGCGCATGACCGTCTCGCGCGCCGAGGAACGCCCGCCGCCGCGATAATCGCGAAAACCGTACTTCTGCTGATAAGTGTAATCCGCGTGACCGGGGCGAAATCGGTCCTTGATCTTCTCGTAGTCGCGCGAGCGCTGATCTTCATTCGCCACCAGAAGGCCGATCGGCGTGCCGGTGGTCTTGCCTTCGAACACGCCCGACAAGATCCGCACCGTGTCGGGCTCGCGGCGCTGGCTGGTGTACTGGGACGTGCCCGGGCGCCGGCGCTCGACGTCGGCCTGCAAGTCCGCCTCGCAGAGAGCCAGACCCGGCGGGCACCCGTCCACCACGCAACCGAGTGCGGGGCCGTGGCTCTCCCCAAAACTCGTCACCGTAAAGACACGACCGAATGTATTGCCCGCCACTCGCTAGCTCTCCTCGTCCAAATCCCGCGCCCTCAGCAAGAATACTCCCCCGCCGCCCATCGCGATCTGCGGCCAAACAAACGGGAGCCTCCGAAAGGTGCGTAGCAGCGTGTCTTCGGTATTGCCGACTTCCACGACCAGAATGCCGTCGCTGCGGAGGTGCCGCCGCGCCCCGGCGAAAATCGCCCGCACCGAATCGAGGCCGTCGGCGCCCGAGGCGAGCCCAATTCTCGGCTCGTGCTCATACTCGCGCGGAAGTCTGCGCATTTCCGCGCGCCCGACATAGGGCGGATTGCTCACGATGATATCGTAGCGGCGGCCCTTCACGGCGTCGAAATAATTCGATTGCAGCACCCTGACGCGCTTTTCCAGGTTCAGGCGGCGCAGATTGCGGCGCGCCACCTGCAGCGCAGCCGCGGACACGTCGACGGCATCCACTTTTGCCTTGGGAAAGGCCATGGCACAGGCCAGTGCGATCGCGCCCGAGCCGGTCCCGATATCCAGGACCCGCCGTACGCGGCGCGCATCCACCCAAGGCTGAAAGCGCTGCATGACGAGTTCGGCGATGGGCGAGCGCGGCACCAGGACGCGCTCGTCCACATACAGTTCGAGACCGGCAAAGAAAGATCGGTGCGTGAGATAAGGCAGCGGCATGCGTTCCGCGATACGCCGTGCGAGCAGCGCATCGATCCGTGCCGCCCGGCGCACGCTCAATCGTTTGGAATAGGCGCTCGAACCCAAGTCGTGGTTGAGCCCGGCGATGAAGAACACGAGCTCAGCAGCCTCGTCGCGTGCATTGTCGGTGCCGTGACCGAAGTGCACGCGCGCCGATTTGAGCGCGCGCGCGACCCGATCGATGGCCGAGCCCACGGATTCGCCGGCAGCTTCACGTCTGGCGCCGGCTTCACGTCCGGCCAGAGCGGCGTCAGCGGCTGTGTGGGATAATCGGCGCATGGCGGCTCAATCGAAATACCTGTCGTTAGTGATCTTGTGCATCGTCGGCATTGCGGGCTTCGCCGCCTCGGCAATATGGCGCCACCGCGCGCCCCCGGTTGATCTGTCCACGGGAACCTATCTCACGCTCAAGCAAGAGGCGCCGGATTTTAGCCTGATCGACCAACAAGGGCGGGGCTTTAGCTCCGCGAATCTACGGGGTCACTGGTCCTTGCTGTTTTTCGGCTATACGAATTGCCCGGATTTTTGCCCGACGACGCTCACCACCCTGGCCGCGATGCAGAAACGCCTGCGTGCAGCCAAGGCGCAGGTGCTGCCGCAAGTGATCTTCGTGTCGGTCGACGCCAAGCGGGATACCCCCGCGCAAATGGCCAAGTACGTGCCGTATTTCGATCCCGAATTCATCGGCCTCACCGCCCCCGATCAGCCGAGCATCGAAGCCGTCGCCAAGAAGCTCGGAGTCAGCGTGATCATCCGGCCGGCATCCGACGGCGCTTACACCGTCGATCACTCCGGCGCCATTTTCGTGTTCAACCCCGACGGACGACTCACCGCGATTCTGAGCGGCCCCTTCAGCGTGGAGGCCTTGCAGGGTGATTTCCAGCGCATCGTGGCCGCGCGCGGCGTCCTCTCCGGCCCTGCATGAACGACCAGGGCGGCGCGAGCGGCAGTGGGGGTACGACCCGCGGCGGCATTCGCGAGCGGCTGTTCGTGTGGCTTCAATACCTGCTGCCGCAGCACGGACTCTCACGGCTGGTACTGGCGGCGACCCGGGTGCGCACCGCGTGGTTCAAGAATTGGACCATACGCGGCTTCCTCGAGCTTTACCGCGTCGACATGACCGAAGCCGCCGAGAGCGATCCCTACCGCTACGGAAACTTCAATGAATTCTTCACCCGCGCCCTGAAACCCGGCGTACGCCCGATCGCGAGCGACCCTGCCGCCGTCGCAAGTCCCGTGGATGGCTGCATCAGCGAAGCGGGCACGATCGATCGTGACCGGCTGTTCCAGGCCAAGGGGCGCGACTACCGATTAACGGAGCTGCTCGCCGCACAGCCCTGGGCGAGCCGCTTCGAAGGCGGCTCATACGCCGCGATCTATCTCGCGCCTTTCAACTATCACCGCGTGCATATGCCGCTTCGCGGCGTACTGAAGGAGACCGTGTACGTTCCCGGCCGCCTGTTCAGCGTCAATGCCGTGACGGCGCAGCATGTCCCCAGGTTGTTCGCGCGCAATGAGCGCGTCTTGACGCTGTTCGACTCGGATGCAATGGGCGAGTTCGCCTTGGTGCTGGTGGGGGCGCTCAATGTGGGCAGCATGGCCACCGTGTGGGCGGGCGATATCACGCCCGCGGCGCGGCGAGTGGTCACCCGGATACCCGGCCCGCCGCCGTCGCTGGAGAAAGGCGCGGAGCTCGGCCGGTTCAATATGGGGTCGACCGTGATCCTGTTGTTCGAGCCGAATCGCGTGCGCTGGCATGGCGAGGTGCACGCGGGCAGCGTGGTGCGGCTGGGGCAGCCGCTGGGAGTCATCTCGTGAGCTGGCGCCCGACGGCAACCTTGAGCGCTCTGCAACGCCGCGCGGCGATGTTGGCCGCCGCGCGCTCATTCTTCGCCGGCCGCGGCGTGCTCGAAGTGGAAACTCCGGTATTGAGCAGCGCCGCCGTCAGCGATCCGCAAATCGAATCGCTGGCGACTCGGGTCGCCGGCATGGGCGCACCGGCGTATCTCTGCACCTCTCCTGAATACGCCATGAAGCGGCTGCTGGCGGCCGGCTTCGGCGATATCTACCAGATCTGCAAGGTGTTTCGCGATGGAGAGCGCGGCCGCTGGCACAATCCTGAGTTCACTCTCATCGAGTGGTACCGTCTGGGGTTCGATGATGCGGCTCTGATGACCGAGGTCGAGGCGCTGATCGGCTGCCTCTTGGCGCCCCATCAGCTCGCGCCGGCGGAACGGTTGAGCTACTCGGCGGCCTTGCAGCGGCACGCCGGAGTCGACGCGCACGGCGCGAGCGACAGTGATCTCAGCGAATCGGCGCGGCGACACGGCATCGTTTGCGATGCCGAGCTCGACCGCGATGCCAAGCTCGACCTCTTGATGGGCCTGGTCGTGGGTCCGCGCCTCGGGCTCGAGCGGCCGTGCTTCATCTGCGACTACCCCGCCTCACAGGCGGCGCTCGCTCGATTGAAGCCGGGGCTTCGGGTCGCGGCACGCTTCGAGCTCTACCTCCACGGCGTTGAATTGGCGAACGGCTTCCACGAACTGGTGAATGCCGGCGAACAGCGAGCGAGGTTCACGCGCGAATTGAGCGTGCGGCGCGCGAGAGGCCAAGTGGAACCGCCGCTGGATGAGCGCTTGCTGGAGGCGCTGGCAGCGGGCATGCCGGATTGCGCCGGTGTCGCCTTAGGGTTCGATCGCCTGGTCGCCGTTGCCTTGGGAGGGCCGCGGCTCGGCGACGCCATGGCCTTCACCATCGACAATGCGTAACCCGCGCGATGAGGCGCGATGCGATGAGGCGCAAGGCCTGGGGGGATGGGGAGCTTCAAGGCAACGAAGAACACAGTTGCCTTGAAGCTCCCCATCCCCCCAAGCCTCTCACGCTGGGCCGCTCAACATCAAAATCGCTGTCGAGATACCGGGGCTGCCTAGTTCTTGCCGCGCGACAGGTATTCGCCCGTGCGGGTGTCGATGCGCAAGATCTCGCCTTCGTTGATGAACAGCGGCACCCGCACCACGGCGCCGGTTTCCAGCTTCGCGGGCTTGGAGCCGCCGGTGGCGGTGTCGCCGCGAACGCCGGGATCCGTCTCGATGACCTTGAGCTCCATGTGCGCGGGCGGCGTCACCTGCAGAGGGACGCCGTTCCACAGGGTGACGACGCACATCGTGCCGTCCTTCAGCCACTGGGCACCGTCGCCCACTGCTTCTTTGGACGACGTCAGCTGTTCGAAGGTTTCGGGCACCATGAAGTTGAAAAAGTCACCGTCCCTGTACAGGTACTGCATGTCCGTATCCACCACGTCGGCAGCTTCGACCGTATCCCCGGACTTCCACGTGCGCTCGATGGTCCGGCCGGTTTTCAGGTTGCGCACCCGAACACGATTGAAGGCCTGGCCCTTGCCCGGCTTGACCATTTCGTTCTCGACGATCGCGTACGGGTCGCCATCGATCAGGATCTTGAGACCGGACTTGAATTCGTTCGTGCTGTAGTTCGCCATCGAAGGCCTCGGACTTGAAGGGCGCGTATGATAGCCGCAACCCCTGGCCTTGGCCAATTCCGGGATAATTCGCCCGCTCGGGCGAGTCGCCGGCAGCCTTAGGGGGTTGACGGCGGTCCCAGAATCGATAGACCTCAGGGTGTTACACTTTGCGCCCATTTTTGGAGGATTTTGACCCGTGAGCGAACAGGGGGCCGTTCCGATGATCGTCATGACGCGGTCGCAGGACCACGTCGAGGCGATCAACAGCACGCTGCGCAAGGCCGGCCACCCGGTGCATTGCACGTGGCTGCCGGATGCGCGCGACCTCGGGGATGCCCTGACGCAGCTCAACCCCGAGATGCTGGTTGCGTTCATCGAGGAACTCGGCATCGATCTGGCGTCGCTGATGAAGGTCAAGCAGCAGAGCGCCCCGGGGATGCCGGTGCTCATCATGCGCGAGCACGTCGACGAAGCCTCGATCGCCGAGGCCATGCGCCTAGGCGCACAGGATGTGGTGACCCTGGCCAACCGCAGCCGCCTGCAATCGGTGGCCACCCGCGAGCTTCGGGCCTACCGCCTGGAGCGCGCTCTCTCGACCACCCTGTCCTCGGCCCGCGAGTACCGCGAGCAGCTGCAAAACTTCCTCGAAGGTTCGGCCGACGCCATCACGCACGTGCAGGAAGGCATCATCGTCGATGCGAATCGCGCATGGCTGGAGCTCTTCGGCTATTCGGGCGACGACGCGCTCACCGGCACGCCGCTCATGGACTTGTTCGAGCAGGAGACGCATCCCGCCCTGAAGGGTGCACTGGTCGCGTGCTTGCAGGGCAAGTGGTCGGGCCATGGCCTCAAGGTGCAGGCATTGCTGTCGGACGGCTCGACTCTGGCGCTCGAGCTGCTCCTCACCAAGGCCGACTACGAGAACGAGCCCGCCATCCGCATTGCGATATCGGCGACGCACAAGAAGGACCACGATCTCGAGGTAGAGCTCGCCGATGCCGTCAAGAACGACGCCTCCACGCGCTTTTTGCAGCAGCGCTATCTCATCGCGGCGGTGCGCGAACGGTGCGCGCTCGGCATGAAGGGCGGTGTGCGCCAGTTCGCCCTCATCAAGCCGGACCGCTTCATCGAAATCCAGAATGCCATCGGCGTGCTCGCGAGCGAGGATTTCATGGCGCAGCTCGCCGACCTGCTGCGCAAGCAGCTGACGCCCACCGACCTCTGCGGCCGCTTCGGCGGCAACGGCTTGGTCGTCTTGGTGGAACGGAGCACGTGTTCGCGAGCGACGATAAGACCCTGGCGGCCACGGTGACCGTGGGTTTGGGGCTGTTGCCGGCGGCCAACCCCGACGCGGGAGGATCCATCGTCCCGGACGTGGGCGGGGCGATCACCGATGCGGTCAGCGCGGTGCGGCGCGGACGCGAACTCGGCGGCAATCAGATGTACGTGGTGGACAAATCCGACACCGACACGCGCGTGCAGGCCTACGACAAGATCTGGGTCAAGCACATCAAGAGCGCCTTGATGGAGAACCGCTTCCGCCTGGTGCAGCAGCCGATCGCGAGCCTGCTCGGCGAGGACAAGGGAATGTTCGACGTGCTGGTGCGCATGCTGGACGAACAGGGCTCGGAAGTACTGCCCGCGGAATTCATCGCGGCCGCCGAGCGCAACGACTTGATGAAGAACATCGACCGCTGGGTGATCGGCGCGTCCATGTCCTTCGCCGCCAACCGCAAGGCCTCGTGTATTTTCGTGCGCGTGTCGAAGGACACCGTCCTCGACAAGAGCTTGCTCCCGTGGCTCGATGCCCAGCTGAAATCGCTCAGGATCGAACCGAAGCGCCTCTGCATCCAAGTGACCGAAGACCTGGCGAATCAGTACGTGCGGCAGACCAAGGAGCTGGCGGAGAGCCTGCGCAAGCTCGGCTTTCGATTTGCTCTGGAGCACTTCGGCACCGGGCGCGATCCCTTGAAGCTGCTCGCCGACATCGACATGAATTTCATCAAGATCGACGGGTCGCTGATGCAGGGACTATCGACGAATCAGATTCAGCAACAACGCGTGAAGGGCCTTGTCGAGGCCGCGAAACGCAGAGGCATGGAAACCGTGGCCGAGCGCGTGGAAGACGCCAACACCATGGCCGTGCTGTGGCAGCTCGGCGTCGAATTCATCCAGGGGTACTTCGTGAATGCTCCGGAGGATGTGACCATGTCGTCGAGCGACAAGCGCTAGCTACTTTCCGGCGCAAAAATGACCTTGTGGAATTCGCTAGCGCCGGCCGGCGGCGAGCATGACGGATGGACCGCCACGGATGGCAGTGTAATTGAAGTGGGATTTTTTGGTGAGTTGAGGGCCGATCAGCCGTCGGGAGAAAGATCGTCGAACTTGAGCTTCATCGGCGCGCTGTTGCCGCTGTAGATGGTCAACACCTCGCCGGGAGCCACTACCGCCATCGCGACCAGGTACTCGTCGCGGTCCGCGGACTTCTTGCCTGGGATGCCGAATAGATTCTGTCCCTTGCCGGCGGTCATTTCTTCGATCTGGGAGGCCGGCCGCGCCAATACTTCGCCGCTGTTGTTGACGAATATGGCGAGCGCGGTCTTATCTGCGATCGGCTGCGCCGGCAGAACCCGCGCGTTTTCCGGTACCTTGAGTACCGACTTGCCCTTCTTGTTGCGGCCGTACAGCTCGCGCAATTTCACGGCAAATCCGTAGCCGGCATCGCTCGCGAGCAGCCATAGGTCGTCCGGCTCGCCGATCAGCACGGCGGCAAAAGTGGCGCCGTCCGGAGGATCGACGGTGCCGGACAGCGGCTCGCCGTAACCGCGCGCGGCCGGCAGCTGGTGGGCATCCAGGCTGTAGGCCCGGCCCGTCGAATCGATGAACACGGCTTGCTGCAGGTTGCGGCCGCGGGCGGCGGCCTGGAACTCATCCCCGCTCTTGTAGCTCAGAGAGCGGACATCGATGTCGTGCCCTTTCGCGGCGCGCACCCAGCCCAAACGGGACAGCACGATGGTCGCGGGCTCGCTGGTGAGCAGCTCGGTCTCGGAAATGGCTTGGGCGGCCTCGCGCTCCACCAGGCGGGTGCGCCGCTCGTCGCCGTACTCCTCCGCATCGCTCAGCAATTCGTCGCGGACCAGCCGCGTGAGCCGCGCCTTGCTCTTCAAAATGCCTTGGATTTCATCGCGCTCGACGCTCAGCTCCTTTTGCTCCTCGCGGATCTTCATCTCTTCGAGGCGCGCGAGGTGCCGCAGCTTGGTCTCGAGAATGGCTTCCGCCTGCTCGTCCGACAGCTTGAAGCGCTTGATGAGCACGGGCTTGGGCTGATCCTCGGTACGCACGATGCGGATCACTACATCGAGGTTGAGGTACGCGATCAGCAAGCCGTCGAGGATGTGCAGCCGGGCATTGAGCTTGGCGAGCCGGTGGTTCAGCCGCCGGGTGACGGTGGATTTGCGGAACTGCAGCCACTCGAGCAGCAATGCCTTCAATGGCATCACTCGCGGCCGGCCGTCCAGGGCGATGACGTTGAGATTCACCCGGTAGTTGCGCTCGAGATCGGTGGTGGCGAACAAATGCGCCATCAGCGCCGCCGTGTCCACGCGATTGGATTTGGGCACGATGACGAGGCGCGTGGGATTCTCGTGGTCCGACTCGTCGCGGAGGTCCTCGACCATCGGCAGCTTTTTCTGCTGCATCTGGGCGGCGATCTGCTCCTGCACCTTGGCCCCGGATACCTGGAACGGCAGCGCATCGATCACGATCTCGCCGTCGTCACGATTTCCGCGCCGGTCGGCAGATCGGGCCCCTTGATGTGCGCCATGATCTTGCGCGTGCTCAAATCCGGGTCGTCGAGCAAGGCGACGCAGGCTTTGACCACTTCGCGCAAATTATGCGGCGGGATGTCGGTGGCCATGCCGACCGCGATTCCCGAACCGCCGTTGAGCAGCAGATTCGGCACCCGCGCCGGCAGCATGGTGGGCTCTTCCAGTGAGGCGTCGAAATTCGGCGCCCAATCCACCGTGCTAGACCCCAATTCCTGCAGCAGCAGCGTGGCGTAGCGCGTCAAGCGCGACTCGGTGTAGCGCATGGCGGCGAACGATTTCGGATCGTCGGTCGAACCCCAATTGCCCTGCCCGTCGACGATGTTATAGCGGTACGCGAAATCCTGCGCCATGTGCACCATGGCCTCATAGCAGGCGGTATCGCCGTGCGGATGGAACTTGCCGATCACGTCGCCGACCGTGCGCGCCGATTTCTTGTGCTTGGCGCCGGCGGCCAGGCCCAACTCGCTCATCGCATAGACGATGCGCCGCTGCACGGGCTTCAAGCCGTCGCCGAGGTGGGGCAGCGCCCGGTCCAGGATCACGTACATCGAATAGTCGAGATAGGCGCGCTCCGCAAACGACTTGAGCGGCTCCTTCTCGATCCCTTCGAAATTGAGTTCTTGATCTTTCAAGGTTGCAGCTTCGCCGGAGTTCCTTCGAAATTGAGTTCTTGGTCTTTCATGACATTGTCTTCGCGGCGCTAAATCTGCGCCAGATTACCCTTGCTCTCGAGCCATTCGCGCCGATCGCCGGCTCGCTTCTTGGCCAGCAGCATGTCGAGCATCGGGTCAGGGCTGTCTTTCGCGTCGATGGTCATCTGTACCAGCCGGCGCGTCTGCGGCGCCATGGTGGTTTCGCGCAATTGCAGAGGGCTCATTTCGCCCAAGCCTTTGAAGCGCATCACCACCGGCTTGGCGCGGGGATTTTCCGCGGCAATGCGCTTCAGCGCCTTCTCGCGTTCCGCCTCATCGAGCGCATAGACCACTTCCTTGCCGACGTCGATCCGAAACAGCGGCGGCATACAGACGTACACATGTCCGGCCATCACCAGCGGCCGGTAGTGGCGCAGAAACAAGGCGCACAGGAGCGTGGCGATATGCTGCCCGTCGCTGTCCGCGTCCGCCAGAATGCAAATCTTGTGATAACGCAAACCCGACAGATCGGCGGCGGAGGGGTCGACGCCGATGGCGATGCTGATGTTGTGAACCTCTTGGGATTGCAGGACCTCGCCGGTGTCCGCTTCCCAAGTATTCAAGATCTTGCCGCGAAGCGGCATGATGGCCTGGGTCACGCGGTCTCGCGCCTGCTTGGCCGATCCGCCGGCCGAATCTCCTTCCACGAGGAATAGCTCGCTGCGCGCCGGATCTTGGCTCACGCAGTCGGCGAGTTTGCCCGGCAATGCGGGGCCGGCGACGACGCGTTTACGCGCGATTTTCTGGCTGTCCTTGAACCGCTGCTGCGCATTGGCGATCGCCAGCATGGCGATTTTCTCGCCCTGATCGGGATGCTGATTGAGCCAGAGGGCGAAGGCGTCCTTGATCACGCCCTGCACGATCCCGGCCGATTCGCGCGACGAGAGCTTCTCTTTAGTTTGTCCCGCGAACTGCGGCTCGCGCATTTTCATCGAGAGCACGAAGCTCACGCCGTCCCAGACGTCCTCGGGCGTCAACTTCAACCCGCGTGGAACCAGGTTTCTGAATTCGCAGAACTCACGCACCGCGTCGGCGGCTCCCGACCGCAAGCCGTTGACGTGCGTGCCGCCCTCCACCGTGGGAATCAGATTGACATAGCTCTCGGTGATGCCGTGCTCGGACTCGAGTACCCAGGCGAACGCCCAATCCAGCGAACCACCCTCGATATCGCGCTTGCCGTAGAACGTCTCGGCGGGCAGCCATTCGCCCTTGCCCAGCTCCTCCGCCAGGTATTGATGCAACCCGCCCGTATAGAACCATTCGTCGCGTTCACCGGTGAACTCGTTGGCAAGGGTGACCCGTAGGTTGGGACATAGCACCGC
>WNFK01225483.1_pt1 | contig 19253 bp, 16 predicted proteins | sample 5400281 | NCBI WGS metagenome assembly WNFK01 (sample SAMN13153350, study PRJNA577476) | soil metagenome | isolation source: 20 cm soil on Douglas fir-dominated hillslope | place: USA:California | collected 2013-09-17
CGTTGAAGGCTTTCACTCTATCGCTCCTTGGTTTTCTGTTTTTCGGGCTTTTTCGAGGCCGTATTGAAAAATAGAACCGCCCCCGGCAGGTCACGACGAACGTCAGGTAACGACATCGTCACAACCGCCGGAGGCGCTCTGCTCGTCCAACCTGAGGCGCTAGAAGTTCGCGACGAGGTGAAGGAAGTAAGTCTTTGTGGCTGCTGCGATTGCACCCGAGTGGGGGGTCTGCTCCTGGTAGTCAAGGGACAGGGCCGTTTTCTTGTTGAGATCCCAGGTCAGCCCGCCGATTACCGTGTTGATGTAGCCGGGAGTATCCGTGTTCGGCTTGAACCGGTCCCACCTCGCGACCACTCCCAGAGGGAATGTTGACTGTGAGCTCAGCAGCTGAAACGGCTTCGCCGTCACGAACCCGGCAATGAGCCTGCCGGTGCTATCGAACTCGACGCGGGGCGACAACGCTGTGTTCAAACCGTTTTCCCTGCCGTCTTTCCGCGTATCCCACTCCGCGCCAACCGACAGTCGTGGGTCACGAACACCTGCGAAGATGCCCGCTCTCGTGCGTGAAAGCGACGAGCCGACCGTACCGACCTGCCCCGGTCCGCCGGCGGTGAACTGGCTGCCGACCGCGCCAACGTAGGTCCACCCGGTCAAGGCAAATGTCTTGATTACCTTGTTGGTCGATCCCGAAAACGGCGTGAGTGACAGGCGCGCCGCGTAGTCCTTGAAGCGATCGGTCTCGCGGGATGTGTACCCGGGCCCGTTCACGACCTCAGCGTAGAGCTCACCAAACTTGTTTGGAAAGGTGAGTTGGGTGGCTACCCCTGCATCAGAGGAGGAGAAAAAGCCGGCGCGCTCCACCGGCGACTGCGAGATCCACCGTGGCCAGAATGATTCGACGTGATCGATCACCACGTTGTGGAGCAGTCCACCCCGAACGAGTCCGTTCCACCCTGTCGCGCTCTTGAGGTAGTCGTATTGCAGGTACGCGTACTTAGCGCGAATCACCCAGCCCCGATAGAACACATCGTTGGGTGGAGTCGCCTGCTGGAACACGTCAGCCGTGATGCGGATGCTGGCGCGATCGCCGGCCGGCATTCTGAACGTGAGGTAGGCGCGCTCGAGATCGAACTTGTTCGTCGATTTCGCCGCGCCGGCGTCCCCGCGGTACTGGAAATTCGCGTAGATGACTCCCGAGAAATCCACCGGAATCGAAACGGTGGCGGCAGGTGGAGGCGGGGCCGGCTTCGTGGTATCCGCGGGCTGCTGCGCCTTGAGCGCAATTGGCGTCAGGAGAGACGCGATCAGGATTTTCCGGGTGAGATTCATCGAGCGTCTCCGACGCTGGCGTTGCGGTTCACTTTAATCGTCTTCAACCTGTTTTGAAGGGCCGCGACCATTGCCGCCGGGAGCGGAGCATAGTCCAGTGCGGACGCGGACTTCTCTCCGTCCTTGTACGCCCAGCGCAGAAAGTTCACGAGTTTCGTGCCTTTGACGTGATCGGTCTGATTCTGGTAGGCGAGAATCCATGTGAACGACGAGATCGGGTACGAATCCTTCCCCGGCGCGTTCACGATCGAGACGCGATAGTCGGTGTTCTTCGGCAGTTTTGCTCCCGCGGCTGCGGCGGTCACCGATGCAATTGACGGAGCGACGTACCGGCCATCAGCGTTTCTGAGATTCGCGAACGCCAGCTTGTTCTGCTTGGCGTACGCCAGCTCGACGTACCCCATCGAGCCTGGTGTCTGCCTCACTTGTCCCGCCACGCCTTCGTTTCCCTTGGCTCCAAGGCCGACTGGCCACTTGATATCCTTGCCTTTGCCGAGCGAGCTCGACCAGGACGGGCTCACCGCTGAGAGATAGTCGCTGAAGATGTAGGTTGTGCCGCTGCCATCGGAGCGGTGGACTACCAGTATGTCGGAGTTGGGAAGAGTCACCCCGCGGTTCTGTGCGACAATCCGCGCATCACTCCACTTGGTGATCTTCCCCGAGAAGATGTCCGCAACGACGTCGCCACTCAGATTGAGCGGGCGTGCTACGTCCGGAATGTTATACGTCACTACTACGGCCCCCATTACAGTGGGGAAATGGAGGACCGGGCCACCTTTCGCGTTCGCCAGCTCCTGATCGCTCATCGGGCTGTCGGAGGCGCCGAAATCGACGGTTCCTTCGGACAGCTGTCTGATTCCGCCGCCGGAGCCGATCGACTGATAGTTGATCTTCACTCCATTGCTGGTCGCGTAATCGGAAAACCACTTCGAATAAATCGGGTATGGAAAGGTCGCGCCCGCGCCGGTGAGATCCACAGACTGTGCGGAGGCGACACCTGTGAGAAGTGCTGCAGCCGAGACGGCCACAACAATACTGCAAACGGTTTTGATCACTTGTGACTCCGAGAGGGTAGTTATCGCGCTTGAAGCTCTCTCGGCCGTGTCACGGGTAGTCACATGCCATGTAAAGGATTTGTCACGACTCCACGCCGGCTGCACCAACCGGGAAGAAGATTCGAATCGTGGTTCCGGCACCTACGACGCTCTCAGCCGCAACGGATCCACCGTGTGCTTCGACCAAATGCTTCACGATTGCGAGACCGAGCCCGGTGCCCCCAGACTCGCGGGACCTGCCGCTGTCGGCGCGGTAGAAGCGCTCGAAGATTCTCGGCAGGTGCTCCGGGGGGATACCGGTGCCGGTATCGTTCACAATCAGGTGAACTCCATTATCGGCAGGAGCCGTTTTGATCGTGATGCGTCCGCCCTCGCCAGTGTGGCGAAGCGCGTTCTCGACAAGATTCAGCAGGATCTGCTCGAGCGCAGTGCGATCGGCGTACACCAGGTCGCCGGCGGGATCGACCTTGGTCTCGAGAACGATCCTCTTCGACTTGGCTGTCGCGGCCACGCGCCCGAATACCTCGCCCGCGACGTCGGCGATCCGCACAGCATTCGGCCTCGGTTTCCAGTGGCCTGACTCGATTCGGGAGAGATCAAGCAGCTCATCGACGATTCGCTGCATCCGCTGAGTGCTGCCGAAGATGGTTTTCGCAAAGCTCGCTCGCTTGTCGGCGGGAATATCAGGGTCCTGGAGAGTCTCGGCGAATCCTCCGATGATGGTGAGCGGAGTGCGAAGCTCGTGCGAGACGTTGGCGACGAAATCACGCCTGATGGCCTCGAGCTTTCGAATGGGGGTGAGATCGAAGAGCGCCACGACCGCGCCACCGTTCACAAGTGGGCTTGCCGTCAGAGATAGCGTCGTTTCACCGATGGTTACGTCTTCGGGTTCTGTCTCGGTTCCCTTGAGTGCCCGCGAGATCGCACCCCGCAGAGTCCCCTCGCGCGGAAGGAATTCCATCCCGAATGGAACCGGCTCATCGATCGAAAGCAGACGCCGCCCAGTGTCGTTGATGCGGACAACTTCGTGCTCCGGAGAGATTGCTATCACTCCTTCGTTGAGCGTCTCAACGAGGGCGGTGAGGATCGATTGTTCGGCCGCGAGGGCTGAAAGACGTGCCTCGAGCTGCTCTGCGAGCCTATAGATGGCGTCGGCGAGATCTCCGACCTCGCCCGGCGCCGCGAGCGGCGGGTGCCGCTTTCGTTCGCCCGCGGCGATCGACCGCGCAACGTCCCTGAGCTCCGTGATCGGCCGCGAGACGGAGCGTGAGAATAGAAGTGCGAGCACTGCCGCGAGCAGAAATGAAATGAGGCCGGCAGCTATGACCCCGGTGCGCGCGCCGGCGAAGATCTCCTCTATCGTCCTGGTCGTGACCGAGACTCTTGCGATTCCGCTCGGCGCCTTCACAGCGACGTAGAGTTGCTCCTCTCCGGTGGACGGACTCATTCGACGCACGGATCCCACGCCGTTCTGTCGCGCGGCAATTACTTCGGGGCGAGTGCTGTGATTTTCGAGTCCCTGAAGCGCAGTCCCATCGAACTCGGAGTCACCGACTACATGGCCCGTCGAATCGATGAGGGTTATTCGGTGGCCGGTGGCGACTCCCGCCTCATCGGCCAGAGCGTCGGGATCGACTCCCGCTCTCCACTCCGTCGCCAGTAACCTTGCCTCGCCTGCGAGGTCGTGAGTTGTCTGATCCGTAATGCTAGAGTGGATCTGATTGTCGATGATGACTACTACGGATACGACCATGACCGTGACGATCGCGAGCGACTGAAGAAGCAGCCGATGCGCGAGTCTCACGATCTCTCGTTGACGTTTCGGATGCGATAGCCGAAGCCGCGAACGGTCTCGATGAGATCTCCCGCACCGCCCAGCTTTGCGCGTAGTCGTTGCACGTGCATGTCGACGGTGCGCGTCTGGATGTCAGGGGCCGCGTCCCAAACGATCTCCAGCAGCAGGTTGCGGGGTTGCACGCGACCTTTTCGCTCGGCGAGCAGCAGCAGAAGCTTGAACTCCGTGGGAGTGAGGTCGACTTCGCGGCCGTCGACTGTCACACGGTGCGCCGTGCTGTCGATACGCAGGGGCCCGATCTGTCTCACATCTTCAGACTCTTCGTGTCCCGCCTTCACGCGGCGCAGAATCGCGGTGACGCGGAGCACCAGCTCCTGGGGGCTGAAGGGCTTGGTGAGGTAGTCGTCGGCGCCCATGGTGAGCCCCTTGATGCGATCGCTCTCCTCTCTGCGGGCGGTCAGCATCAGCACGGCTATGCGCGAGGTAGCGCTGTCCTCCCTCAGCTCCTCCATTACCTCGAGGCCGGACATGCCTGGAAGCATGAGGTCGAGGACGATGATCGCCGGCTTGTCGCGGCGAGCGACAGCCAACCCTTCGGGGCCGCTCGTAGCCGTCGAAACGGTATACCCCGATTTGGCGAGGTGATATGCCACCAAGGCCACAATGTCGGGCTCGTCATCTACCACGAGTACGCGTTCAGCAACAGCACTCGGATCAGTCACGTCCTGAAGTTGACGGAACCGGCTGGCCCGAGCAACTCGCTGCCCATCAGAAATGTCACATTCGCGAATATGTGACCGAGTCGTTACACTCCCTCGCCAAAGTTGCGGCCGCTACCTTTGCAGTTCACCCAGTTGCAATGGTCATTTCCAAGAAATGAGATTCCAGCTCTTTCGTTTCGTCGCGCTGTTTTCGCCGGCTTGTGCGCCCACACAACTCCCGCGATCAACCGAGCCCGTAGATCTGGTCGTTGCCACGACCACCGACGTTCACGGGCGGCTTCGTGCGTGGGACTACTACGCCAATCAGGCCGAGGCTGTCCGCGGCCTCTCTCGCGCCGCTACGATCGTGGATTCGGTACGCGCTGCCAATCCGGGGCGAGTGATCCTGTTGGATGCAGGGGATCTACTTCAGGGGAATCCGCTGGCGTATGTCGCGGCGAGGGTCTCCCGCGATCGCACCAATCCGATCATCGCGGCGATGAACGCAATGCAGTACGACGCGACCGCGATCGGAAACCATGAGTACAACTATGGAGTTCCGTACCTCGACAGCGCGATCCGACAGGCGAAGTTTCCATTTCTTTCAGCGAATACGTATCGGATCGAACCAGCTGGCATCCACGCTTACAAGCCCTGGACGATCATCGATCGCGCTGGAGTGAAGGTAGGAATCGTTGGTGCGACGACTCCGGGCGTGATGGTCTGGGACGCCGAGAACATCAAAGGCAGGCTGCGCTTCGGCGACATTGTGCCAGCAGTGCGGCAGGCGGTGGAAGAAGTGCGAACCGCTGGCGCCGACATCGTCCTCGTGACGGTCCACTCGGGATTCAACGAGCCTGCTAGCTACGATACTGTCACCACCGATCGATTTCCTAGTGTACGGCCATTCACACAAGGAGCAGCGGGGCACGACGATCGGTCAGACGCTGCTCGTTCAACCGAAAAACTGGGCAACGAGCGTGGACGTTGCACACCTGCTGGTCTCGCGATCAGCTGGCATTTACCTAAACACCCGCATCGCGGATCGCTACACCGTCACCGAAAGGCGAAGTGAACTGATTCAGGCGGCCGGACACCCGGAGAACGCCGCCGTGCTCGCAGCGACTGATGCTGCGCACCGGGAAACCGTGGGGTACGTCACGACCCCGATCGGCACCACCCCTGAGCGCTGGAGCACGGACTCGGCGCGATTGAAGGACACGCCGCTCATTGATTTCATCCTCGAGACCGAGCGGAAGGCCGCTGGCTCCGACCTCGCTTCCACCGCGGCTTTCTCCACCGATTTGGTGATGGGCCCCGGCCCGATCACAATCGCGCAGGTGGCGCAGCTCTATCCGTATGACAACACCCTGCGCGCGGTGCGCATTACGGGGAAGCAGCTGCGCGACTACCTCGAGTTCAGCAGCAGGTATCACCGGACGCTTGCATCACCCACAGCGACGCTCGAGGCCGATCCACAGATCCCGGGCTACAACTTCGACATCATCTCTGGCGTGGATTACGTCTTTGATCTCACGAAACCGATCGGTTCGCGTGTGGTGGTGCTGAATTATAAGGGCAGGCCAGTAGCGGACACCGACACGTTCACGATGGCGCTGAACAACTATCGTCAAACCGGCGGTGGCGGATACGCGATGCTCAGCGGTTCTCCTGTGGTCTACGACAAGCAGCAGGAGATCCGGCAACTGTTGATCGACGAAGTGAAACGCCGCGGCCAGCTGAAGACATCGGATTACTTCACGCCGAACTGGTCAATTTCAAAAGTCCCATTTACAGCGCTGTCCAACACCGTTCCGGGGCCAGCCCGGCCAAGCGTGAGTGGCGCCCAGTCGCAGATTGGTCGCCCGTCCACGCAGCCACCATTTCCCTCCGGACCTCGCTTCCTGCGCATTATTGCCACCAACGACTTTCACGGCGCGTTGGAACCGAGACCCGACGCCAACGGCGTTCGGCGCGGCGGGGGGAGTGCGTCCCGACCTGCGAGACACTCCTGCTCGATGGAGGCGATCTGTTCCAGGGCACTCCCGCCTCCAACCTGTCTTATGGAGGGCCGGTAGTCGACTACTACAATAGAATGGGCTACGCCGCGGCTGCGCTCGGAAACCATGAGTTCGATTGGGGGATCGACACCCTGCGCGCGCGCATGCGGCAGGCGAGATTCGGAATACTCGGCGCGAACGTGCGCTACACCGACGGTCGCGACGTGAAATGGATCGGAAATGACACGATCGTCTCGCGTGGTCGAACGAAGATCGGAATCATCGGCGTCTCAACGGTGAACACTCCGACCACGACGCGCGCGGCCAACGTGGTTGGGCTTCGCTTCGACGATCCCGCGCCAATTGTGGACAGCATTGGACGCGCGCTCAGATCGCGCGGCGCCGATTTCGTGGTGGTGATGGCGCACGCCGGTGCGTTCTGCGACCGACCTCCCGCCAACACCTGCAACGGCGAGATCATTGATCTGGCACGGAAGGTCACGACCAAGGTGGACGCAATCGTCAGCGGCCACACCCACAGTCTCGTGAACACAGTCGTGAACGGGATCCCAATCGTACAGGCCCGCTCCAGCGGCAGGGCGATCGACGTGCTCGACTTGCCACTCGGCGCTCCCGCGACGGCTGCAAGACACGAGGTGCGCGAGCTGGCAGTGGACACTATCAAGCCAGACGCGTCGATCGACTCGATCGTTCAAAGAGCGGTTGCGCGCGTGGCACCGCTCGTCAATCGTCACGTTGCAACGATCCCCGTGACACTCGCGCGACAGGGCTCCCAGTATCCGCTGGGGAATCTCATCGCCGACGCGCAGCGCTGGGCGGCAAAAGGCGATGTCGCCATTATGAACAACGGCGGGATCAGAACCGAACTCCGGGCGGGCGATGCAACTTACGGATCGCTTTTCGAGATTCAGCCGTTCGGCAACACGCTTTATTCGCTCACAATGACCGGCGACCAGCTCAAGGGCCTGCTGGAGGCGATGCTGGGCAAATCATCGGTTGATGATCACGTCAGCGGCCTGACCATCAGGTACGACCCGACGAAGCCGAAAGGATCGCGTCTCGTCTCGGTGACAATGTCAGACGCAACTCCGTTGTCCGGGACCCGTCGCTACAATGTGATATTGAATGACTTTCTTGCCACTGGCGGGGAAGGCTACAACGCCGGTGGCCGAGCGACCGCATCGAGGCCGACGAACATCGTAGATCTGGATGCGCTGATAGACTATCTCCGATCGTTGCCAACTCCGATTGTGGCCCCGACTGAGGCGCGCATCACTCCGGTTACGCAATGAGCGACAAGGTTCGCGTTTACATCAACGCTCGCCCCGTGGATGTTGATTCATCGGTCACGGCGCTCGAGGCGGTCGAGGCATGGGACGAAATCCAGGCGGCGGCGGTGCGCAACGGCGAGCGCATGATCACCGACAGCCGTGGAATCGTCACCGCCAACGATACCCCCGTGCACAACGGGGCAATCTTTCGCATCGTTCGCGCTCGACAAGCTGACACCGACGAATCAGACCTCAACCCACTGTAATGCCTCTTTCGATTTTCTCCAGCAAGCTCCGCCAACTTCCCAAAGCGGAGCTCCACTGCCATCTCGACGGATCCGTCAGGCCCTCCACGCTCCTAGAGCTCGGTCGCGAGGCGCGTGTCCAGATGCCGAAACACACACCCGAGGAGCTGGCTGAATTCATGAGGGTCGATGACGCGCGCACGCTCGAGGATTATCTGCGGCGGTTCGACGTGACTGTCTCTGTGATGCAGACCGAGGAGGCGCTGGAGCGGATCGCCTACGAGCTGGCGGAGGATGCGGCGGAAGATGGCGTCAGGTACATCGAGGTGCGAAACGCTCCGATTCTGAACGTCGTGCAGGGACTGACTCTGGTGCAGGCGATCGAAGCTCCGCTGCGCGGACTCCGCCGCGCCGAGAAGGAATTCGGAATCATTGGGCGCTTCATCGTCTGCGCTCTCCGGAACTTTACGCCGGAGGACTCGTTGGCGATGGCGCAGCTGGCGGTGGAGTTCAAGAATGAAGGGGTTGTCGCATTCGACCTGGCCGGCCCAGAGAAGGGGAATCCCGCCGCGCGCCACGTTGAAGCCTTCAGGTACGCGCGGGAACACAATCTCGCCGTCACCGTTCACGCGGGCGAAGGCGACGGAGCTGAATCGGTGCGGGAGGCCGTGCACATCTGCAGCGCGAATCGAATTGGCCACGGGACGCGGCTGATCGAGGATCCAGAGCTTACCCAATACGTAAATGACCGGCGCATCGCTCTCGAAATCTGCCTGACCAGCAACGTGCAGACGCGAGTGGCTGATTCGTACGAGGCGCACCCGCTCCGTGAGTACTTCGATCGCGGCCTCAACGTGACGCTCAACACCGACAATCGGCTGATGAGCGGGACGACCCTTACCGACGAGTACGTACACGCCGCCGAGCACCTCGGCTTTACGGTGGACGAGCTGGCCGGGATTGCGCTCAATGGATTCGAGAGCGCATTTCTTCCGTGGGAAGAGCGGGTGATGCTGATCGAGGAAGCGTCGGATAGAATCGAGGAGCTGATCGGATTCGAGGAATGACAGGCGAATACACGACAGAAGCAGCCATCAAGGCCGCGAAAGCGATACGCAAGCGCGCTCCATCGCAGCAACCGGCATTCGGGATCATACTCGGATCCGGATTGGGCGGGCTGTCGAAATCGATCGCGAGCGCGGTGCGCGTTCCGTTCGCTGAGATCCCCGGCTTCCCCGAAGTGACCGTGGCTGGACACGAAGGCGCCGTGATTGTGGGCTCACTCGGCGGCAGGGAGATCGTCGCCCTGAGCGGGCGATTCCACTTGTACGAGGGGCATCCCGCCGCGCTGGCGGCGTTCCCGGTGCGAGTATTTCACGCTTTGGGCGCGCACGACTTGTTCGTATCCAACGCCGCCGGTGGAATCTCACCCAAGCTGGCCGTCGGCGATCTGATGATGATCTCCGATCACCTCAATCTCATGGGCACCAATCCGCTCCTGGGTAAGACTAGGGAGGGCGAGATCCGGTTTCCGGACATGACGGATGCGTACAACCCCGGCTTGCGCTGGCTCCTGCGTACGACGGCGGAAGCGCTCGGCATCAAGCTTCGGGAGGGTGTCTACGCGGGACTGCTCGGGCCGTCCTACGAGACGCCTAGTGAAGTGAAGATGCTGAGGCTGCTCGGTGCCGACGCGGTCGGGATGTCGACCGTCCCGGAAGTGATCGTAGCGCGCGCACTGGGCATGCGCGTGGCCGGCGTGAGCGTCATTACGAACGCCGCCGCCGGCGTCACGGGCGCCGCGCTCAGTCACGCCGAGGTGCTGGAGACAACGACTCGCGTCAGCGCGGCGTTTGAGTCGCTTGTGACTGAGTTCCTGGTCCGCTCCGCTGCAACGCAGTTATCGGCGATCAGATAGAGAGTCAACTGCCTGTCGTCGCGAAATGGACGACTCGCTAACTATCCTCGGCGAGATGGTTCAACGGCCCGTGACCGGAACCAAGCCCGGGCGCGGTGGCGATTGCGTTGTGAACGTAGTCGATGGCGCGGCGGACGGCCGCGTGCAGCGATTCACCCTTCGCGAGGTGCGCCGTGATTGCGGCCGAGAGGGTGCAGCCGGTTCCGTGAGTGTTTCTCGCATCGAGACGTTGGCTGCGGAACGCGCGCACGTTGCCATCGTACAGGACGTCTACAACTCGGTCGGCTGAAGCCAGGTGACCGCCCTTGATCAGCACCGCTTTCGCACCCATTTCGTTCACGATGGTCTCGGCCGCGCGGGCCATCGCGTCCTCGTCCTCAATGGTGTCGCCGACGAGAATCGCAGCCTCGTGAAGATTGGGCGTGACGAGGAACGCCTCGGGAATGAGCTCGCGGCGGATCACCTCGATTGCGTCGGGCTCGAACAGCACATCGCCCGAGGTGGCGACCATCACAGGATCGAGCACGTAGTTGCGGAGGGAGTTCTCGCGGATCGCGCCGGCAACCGACGATGCAACCGCCGCGTTGGCCAGCATGCCTGTCTTGAATGCCGCGGGCGGCAGATCCTCGGCCACGGAATCGATCTGTGCCCGAACGAGGTCAGCGGATACTGCTTCCCATCGAGTCACGCCCTTTGTGTTCTGGGCAGTAATAGCAGTGATCGCCGAAGTGCCGAAGACGCCGAACCTCTGAAAAGTCTTGAGGTCCGCCTGGATTCCCGCGCCTCCGCCGGAATCGGATCCTGCAATCGTGAGCGCGATGCGCATAACGAAAGATGCGCCGTGGCTTCCCACGGCGCATCGTCGTTGCAGCGGAAGAAGGCTACTGGCCCTGGCGCGGTGGCGGAGACGGAGGCATTGACTGCAGTCTCGCCTTGAAGGAGTGGAAGTTTCGGGTGTCCGTGCCGAGACTCGCGAGCTGGGCCCGGGGAAGCTGATTGATACGGGCTTGTATCGCGGTGATTCTATCCTCTTCGAGCGGGTGCGTAATGAACCACGCCTCCACTCCTGCCGGGCGGCTCCTACGCTCGGCCAGAAGTTTCTGGAACATCGTCACCATTCCGACCGGACTGATCCCGGCCCGCACGACATTGTTGAATCCCTCGTTGTCGGCTTCGGCCTCGTCCGCCCGGCTGAACCGCGCGAAGACGGCACCACCGGCGATGTTGATTGCAGCACCCGCTACCTGACTGTTGCAGACGCTGGTAAGGATGCAGGCGAGAGTTACGCCGACGTTGGCGCCCTGTGCCTTCTCCATCTGCTTGACGGTATGGCGACGCACCACGTGTCCGATTTCATGTCCAAGAACCCCCGCCAGCTCGTCCATCTGGTCCGCGCGCTCGATCAGACCACGATTGACGTACACGAAGCCGCCAGGCACCGCGAATGCGTTGACGTCCTTCGCATCGACGATGAAAAAGTGCCAGTCGAGATCGCGCCGACTGGTCAGACGCGCGATCGAATCGCCGAGGACGTTGATGTAGCGGTTCAACTCCGGATCCTGGATGATCGGTAGTTGCGCATTGATCTGTTGCGCATATTCCACTCCCATCTGCACTTCCTGCTGTTGCGAGATGCCGCACGCAGTGAGGGAGGAAGCCAGCGCAACACCTATGAGAATTCGCTTCATTGATACTCCGGCGAGGTAGTTACAGATGAGACGAGAAGGCAAATCCTATTCCAACAAGCTCTTGATGCGAAAGTTGTGAAGCTGCTTACTCTTGCGCGCGATCTGGGGCGCCGTAAGGCCCGCGAGAAGCAATCACTGTTCGTCGCCGAAGGCGTTCGATCCGTCGAGGAGCTTTTGCGATCCGGCCTCAAGGTTCGAGGCGCTCTTGTGGCTCCACAGCTGGTTTCCGCACCGCGCGGCCTGGCACTCCGGCAGAGCCTCGAGAAGTCGGACGTTGAGGTCGCGGAAGTCTCGGAAAAAGATTTCCGCAGCGCGGCGGAGACCGAATCCCCACAGGGCGTGATTGCCATCGGCGAAATACCGACGCGCTCTCTTGATACCCTCGAAGTCGGTTCCAGGTGCCGGCTCCTGCTTCTCGACGGCGTTCAGGACCCAGGCAACGTCGGAACCATCCTTCGCACAGCGGCCGCCCTCGCCGCTACAGCTACCATCGCACTGCCGGGTACCGTGGATCTCTGGAATGCCAAAGTGATCCGCGGCTCGATGGGCGCACAGTTCGCGCATCCCTCGTTCCACGCAGACCTGGATGAAACTCTGTCATTCCTTGATCGCGATGGGATCGAGCTCTGGGCAACTGACGCAGGCGGCGAATCACTCCAGCGCGATCGAGCGCCTGCGCGTCTTGCGATCGCGGTTGGAAACGAAGGGTCAGGTCTGTCGTCGAAGATTCGGGAGAAAGCGCAAAAGACAATCGCCCTTCCGCTGTCATCGAGCGTCGAATCCCTCAACGTCGCGGTTGCAGCGGGAATCATTCTCTACGAGCTTCGGACATGATCGAAATCGTCATGAGTCTGCTGGTTTTTCTGATCGGGGCGAGCTTCGGCTCTTTCCTCAACGTCTGCATAGGGCGCTGGCCCGAGGGGCTGTCAGTAGTGAAGCCCAGGTCCCGATGCCCCAAGTGTGGGCATCAGATCACGGCGAGCGAGAACATTCCTATCCTCAGCTGGCTGCTGCTGCGCGGACGATGCAGCGGATGCGGCGAGCGAATTTCGATTCAATATCCGATTGTCGAGGCACTCATCGGATTTGTCTGGCTGGGTGCCTACCTCGAATTCGGCCCGACGTTCACGGCATTCCGTGTTGCAGTTTTCGCCACCGTTCTCATCGGAATCGCGATCACCGACGCGAAGTACTTTCTCATTCCGGATGGATTCACGGTGTTCGGCGTCTTCTTCGTCCTGGTGTCGGCTTTCGTTGCGCTCTACCTCGGAGAATCGGAGCCGTTTGCGCGCCCGTGGGACGCGATTCTCGGGATGTGCGTCGGCGCGGGCGCGATCTCGATAGTTGGCTGGCTGGGTGAGGTGTGGCTCAAGAGGCCGGCGATGGGATTCGGAGACGTGACCCTGATGGCGGTCGTCGGAGCGGCAGTCGGTCAAGGTCGCTCGCTCCTCACGATTTTCATCGCTGCCGTCCTGGCGCCGATCATTCTGCTCGGCATCGTCTACCCGCTGTCGTCGCGCGGGCTCGCCGACGACAAGGGACAGACCGAGCTCCCTCTCGAAGCGGGCGGAGAATGGCGCAAGCGCGAGCTGCCGTTCGGCGTCTTTCTTGCGCCGGCCGCGCTGATCACATTGCTTTTCGGAAACGCGATCATCGATTGGTATTTGAAAATCTCGGGGCTTTGAAATGAGTGCACGTGCAACGCGCAGTGCTGCAACGGCCGGAGTCGGTCTTCTCTCGCTTGTCTCGGCGTGCGAGAGTCAAAAAACCAAATACGAAGGGCCGTACGCGGCGGAAGTCGCGCAGGCAGTGCCGATGATCGAGAAGGGCATCGGGCTCAAGTTCAAGTCGCCGCCGAAGGTCGAGATGCGCTCGAAGGCGCAGGTGCGGGAGTTCGTGCTGAAGCAGTTCACGGACCCGCAGGCGACGCGTGACATCGCCGGTCAGGAGGCGGCCTACAAACGCTTCGGGATGATCCCCGACACGCTGAAGCTGCAGCCGTTCCTGACCAACCTCCTCGAGGAGCAGATCGTCGGCTACTACGATCCGCGCACGAAAGTTCTCTACGTCGTCGAAGGAGCGGCGAAAGACATCGCGAACATCACCATCACCCACGAGCTGGTGCACGCGCTTCAGGACCAGTACATCAGCATGGACTCGGTTCAGAAGATCAAGGACGACAACGATCGGCTTTCTGCCGCCCAGGCGGTGTTCGAAGGGCAGGCCGTCTACGAGCAGATCTCCATCATGCTCGGCGGCTCCACCAACATGGCGATCAACCTGCCCGGCGGATGGGACAGGATCAGAGACCTGATACGCGAGAGTCAGGCGTCGATGCCGATCTTCGCCGGCGCACCGAGGGTGATACAGGAAACCCTCATTTTCCCCTATCTCAGTGGCGCCGAGTTTTATCGGAACTACAAGGAACGGAAGCCGGGTACGGTGATCTACACAGATATGCCGGCTTCGACCGAGCAGATTATCCACCCGGCGGCTTTTTTCGTGAACCGTGATGCGCCGACGCGCGTTACGCTCGGAACGCTGACGAACGCGACGGACTCCTATGAGAACGATCTCGGCGAGTTCGAGACCAGACTCTTTCTCTTCGAGCACCTGAAGGACCAGAACGAAGCTGTGCGCGGGGCGTCAGGGTGGGATGGCGATCGCTACGCGGTTGTGAACACGCCGCAAGGGCCGGGGATCGCCTGGCTCACGGTGTGGGACTCGCCGGTGGAAGCAGGCGAGTTTTTCGACCTGGAGGGGCAGGCGATTGAAAAACGATTCGACACCAAGGCCGGAGCGACCACGAACAAGAGTGTGAAATCGTATTCGACCGCCGATCGATCCCTTCAGCTGACCGCGACCGAGGTTGAGGGCCGCCCCGTCGTCATCTATGTCGACGTCCCGAAGGGAGCGAGCACCTCGATCATCCAGCCCGCTCAGGTGCGACTGACCCAGTAGTCCGCGCACTCGCGCGGTTACAGTCCAATCAGTTGTTGCAGGGCGAAAGTGCACATTCCGATCAACCCGCCGAGTACGTAGCCGGTGGTGATGATCAGGTTGAGCTCGTTCTGGATGACGTTTCGCAGAATTTCCTCGACGCGATCGACGCTGAACGCCATCACCTTGCGCTCGACCATCGCCTGAACATCGAGCTTCTTGATCAGCTCCGGCAGCTGATCATGCACCCACTCCCAGATCACCGGCCCCGCCTGCGCGGCCAGCCGCTTGGGCGCCTCCGGATCCTTTTTCGCCTCGACGTCGCCGAGAATGTCGGAGATGGGCTTCTGCAGATAGACGAGGATCGCATCGTGAATCGCTTTCGAGATCTCTTCCCTGATCTCCGGCTCCTCGAGTAGTCCCACAACCTGCTCGACACCATCCGACTCGATGGCGTCGAGGACCGTGTCAAACTTTTTCTCCGTCATCATCAGCTTCGCGAACAGGCGCTCGTGAAAGCGCATGTCGTCGACGAAGCGATTGAACATCGAGTGAAGCGCGTTCCGCAGCTTGACGCGGGTGGTCGGTTGGCCGAGAAATGCGCCGAGCTTGGTCATAGCCACCGGGAGATACGACGTCATCGCTCCTTCGAGCGCGGTGACGACGGCGGGCGGAACCTTGTCGATCAGGGGATCCTTCGACGTCAGGATCGTCGCGATGACTTCCTCGAGCCTCGACTGGAACGCGACGAGCAGCTCCGGCCGCGCCAGCTCGCTCTGCAGATCTCCCGGGGTGAGCAGGCGCTCTCCCACCGTTCGCCCGAGACTTTTTGCCAAACGCGCCTGGTTCTTCGGAATCGCTCCCTGAAATCCGAATCGCTTCTGTTTCGGATTGAAGAGCATCCACACCGCTACGGTGTCGGACAGCCCTCCCGCCATCGTGCCGACGAAGACGTGGATTCCGAACTGAACCCAGGTATTCTCGAGGTTCACCTACTTCGTGACTGCTCCCGCCGACTCGGACCGGTTGATCGACGCCGTCGTCGAATCGCTCACGGCATTCTTGGCCGGAACATCGCCGTGCGGCTCGGCGGAGTCGGCGAGAGTTCCCGGAGGCTTGGGCAGGAGCGCGAGGTGGATGATGTCATCCATCGTGGAGACGAAGGTGAAGGTCATGCTGGTGACCACTTCGTCGGGAATTCCGCGCAAATCCTTCTCGTTCGCCTTGGGCAACAGCACCTGTCTCAGACCAGCGCGATACGCCGCCATCACCTTCTCCTTGACGCCGCCGATCTCGAGCACCTTCCCACGCAGGGTCATCTCACCGGTAAGCGCGATGTCGCGGCGCACCGGGCGCCGGCTCAGCACACTCGCGATCGCGAGAGTGACTGCGGCGCCGGCACTCGGACCATCCTTGGGAATCGCGCCGGCGGGGAAGTGCACGTGGAGGTCGCACTCCTTGAACTCGACATCCTCGACGCCAAGCGTGTGCGCGCGCGACCGAACGTAGGAATACGCGGCGTCGACCGACTCGCGCATCACGTCGCCAAGCTGGCCCGTGACCGTAAGGCGTCCCGTGCCCGGCATTCTCAGAGCTTCGATCACCATCAGGTCACCGCCGGTGGCGGTCCACGCCATGCCGGTGACTGCGCCGATCTCCGGCTCCTGCTCCGCGTCTTCCAGAGTGTAGGTCGGATTGCCGAGAATGTTTATCACCATCGCATTGTCCACGACCCACGCGCCCTCTTCGCCGTCAGCCTTCTTGCGCGCGCGTTTTCGCATCAGCGCCGCAATGTTTCGCTCGAAATTTCGCAGTCCCGCTTCGCGCGAGTAGCGGTTGGAAATGAAGCCAAGGACTTCGTCGGTGAACTGGATGTCCTTGTCGGTGATTCCATGGTCTTCGATCAGCCTCGGCAGCATGTACCGCCAGGCGATCTCGACTTTCTCCTCGACGGTGTAGCCGAGCACGCGGATGACTTCCATGCGGTCGCGCAGCGGCGCTGGAATGTCGTAGAGATTGTTCGCGGTGCAGATGAACAAGATGCTCGAAAGGTCGAACGGCAAGTTGAGATAGTGGTCGACGAAATTCGAGTTCTGCGACGGATCGAGCACCTCGAGCATCGCAGCGGTCGGATCTCCCGAGGGGCCGCCGCTCGTCATCTTGTCAATCTCATCGATCATCAACACCGCATCCCGAACCTGAACGCGACGCAGCGACTGCAGGATCAATCCGGGCATCGCGCCGACGTAAGTGCGACGGTGGCCGCGGATCTCCGCCTCGTCGCGCACGCCACCGACCGAGATGCGGTAGAAAGCGCGGCTGATGGACATCGCGATGGCTTCGCCAAGCGAAGTCTTTCCTGTTCCCGGCGGCCCGACGAAGCAGAGAATCGGACCGTGCGGATCGCCACCGCGGAGCTTCCGTACCGCGAGGTATTCGGTGATGCGCTCCTTGGCTTCCTTGAGGCCGTAGTGCCGGCTATCGAGGAGCTCTTCGACTTTCTTGAGCTCGATTACTTCGTCGGCGGCCGACCGCTTGTTCCACGGCAGCGCCAGCATCCAGTCCAGATAAGTGCGGATGACCTGATACTCGCTCGACGCGGGTGACAGGTTCCGCATCCGCTCGATCTCGCGGCGTCCCTCCTGTGCCGCCTTCTCGGGCAGATTCGCTTCTTCGAGCTTCTTGAGCGTCTCGATCGATTCCTTCTCTCCGGGATCGCCCTCGCCAAGTTCCGACTGGATCGCGCGCAGCTGCTGGCGCAGGTAGAACTCGCGCTGGTGCTGCTCGATCTTGATCTCCGTCTGTCGCTTCACGTCCTCGGCGACGCGCGCGCGCCCGACTTCGCGCTCGACGCGGCCGAGGAGGAACTTCAAGCGCTGCCCAATGTTGAGACGCTGAAGAATCTCGTCCTTGTCCGAGACCTTGAAGTTGAGATTTGTCGCGGCCAGATCGGCGAAGCGCCCCGGATCCGAGATGTTCATCTTGAGGATCGCCGGTACTTCGTCCGGAATGCGGTCGATCAGCTCCGCCAGCGTCTCGGCACCCGCGACAATTCGCGAAATGAGGTCATCGACCTCGTTCGGATCGGGCGGAATTTCCTTCGCGGGCTTGATGCGCACGATTGGGAAGGGCTCCGTCTGCGCCACGCCTTCGACGATCAGCCGTCGCAATCCCTGCAGCGTGATCTGAACCGTCTCGCCCGGCAGGTTGATGCGCTCGTGTACGCGGGCCGCGACTCCCACCCGTCCGACGAATCTTTCAGGATCGAGAACATCGTCGTGGTCGCCGGTAGCTACGACGAGTCCGACGATGAGGCCCGACTGTTCGTTCGCTTTGAGCAGCGAGAGATTCTCGGGGGCGCCCATCTGTACGGCGATGGTGCCCAACGGGTATACGATCGTCGATCGAAGCGCCATGAGCGGCAGCGTCGATGGTAGTTCAGCGTGGAGTATGTCGTCTTTTCGCTGGGCAGGCGGCATCCAATCCCTCTCGAGCGGCGTGGTGCTTCAGTTGTTTCAGAAGTTAACGGCGCCTATGTTTAAAGGCTATGTTCGAGGACCTGAGCGAAAAGCTCGAAGCCACGTTCGCCCGCCTCCGTGGCCGCGGTGTTCTTAGCGAAGCCGACATCAAGGAGGGCCTGCGTGAAGTCCGGCGCGTGCTGCTCGAGGCCGACGTCAATTTCCAGCTCACCCGCGAGTTCCTGGAGCGCGTCGAGAAGAAAGCGACCGGCGTCAATGCGCTCAGTACTGTCTCTCCCGGACAGCAGCTAGTCAAGATCGTCCACGAGGAGCTCGCTGCCATGCTCGGCGAGCGCCGCGAAGGGCTGAAGCTGAGCACCGTCCCACCGACGGTCGTGATGATGGTCGGACTCCAGGGATCAGGTAAGACCACGACCGCAGCCAAGCTGGCGCGCAAGCTGAAAGCAGAAGGTCGTGCGACCCGCCTCGTCGCGGCCGACGTGTACCGACCGGCGGCCATCGACCAGCTCGAGACCCTGGGCCGGGAGCTGTCGATTCCCGTCTATGCGGATCGCACGACCCAGGACGTGGTCAAGATCGGCCGGGCCGGAGTGGCGGAAGCGCTCCACGAGCGGGATCGGGTGGTCATCATCGACACTGCCGGCCGGCTTCAGATTGATGAGGCAATGATGCAGGAGCTGTCTCGACTAAAGGACGCGCTCCGCCCGACGGAAATACTGCTCGTTGCCGACGGCATGACAGGTCAGGACGCCGTGAAGATCGCCCAGGGCTTCGACAAGGTCCTGGACATCACCGGCGTCATCCTCACCAA
>WNFK01195576.1_pt1 | contig 19251 bp, 12 predicted proteins | sample 5400281 | NCBI WGS metagenome assembly WNFK01 (sample SAMN13153350, study PRJNA577476) | soil metagenome | isolation source: 20 cm soil on Douglas fir-dominated hillslope | place: USA:California | collected 2013-09-17
CCTTGTCGCAGAGGTCCTGGGAGAGCTCGACCAGCCGGTCCTCCGAGAGACCGCGGTACGAGCGATAGAAGAGCTCGTTGAAGGTCTTCCGGTTCATCCGGTCGGCCAGCGCGTAGATCGGCGCCATGGCCAGGCCGCGGAAGAGGCGCTGCGCGGTCCCGAAGATGGTCCCGCGGTGGAAGACGTAATAGGCGTACGCGTCGACGACGTTGGTCGAAATCAGCGTGCCATCGACGTCGAAGAACGCCCCGCGGTCCCAGGGCTTCTTGGCGCTCTCACTCACGCCTTCTGCCCATGAAGCGGAGCAGGAAGAGGAAGAGGTTGATGAAGTCGAGGTAGAGCGCGAGCGCCCCGACCAGCGCGTGCCGCTCCTCGGCGTTCTCGCCCATCGCGCGCAGCTTCTGCGTGTCGTAGGCGGTGAGGCCGGCAAAGATCAGCACGCCTGCGCAAGAGATCACGAAGTCGACCGCCGGGCTGTGCAGGAAGATATTGACGATGCTGGCGAGGATGATCCCGATCAGCCCGATGAAGAGGAAGCTGCGCCACCCGTCCAGGCTGCGCTTGGTGACCGTCCCGTAGACGGAGAGCCCGAAGAACGCGCCGCCGGTGACGAACAGCGTGGAGGCGATGGACGCTCCCGTATAGACGAACAGATAAACCGACAGCGTGACGCCGGTGAGCGCGCAGTAGGTGAGGAACATCGCGACCGCGGCGCCGATCGCGGCGCGCTGGACCACGGGCGCGAACAGGAACACCACGACGAGCTCCGCGATCCCCACGACCCAGAAGAGGCCCGTGACACCGGCCAGGCGGCCATCCTGGAAGATCATGAACGCGGAGCGCAGCCCAGGGGTGGTGGCGACGGCCCAGGCCACGATGCCGGTGAGGGCCAGGCCGAAGGCCATCCAGCGATAGACCGACGCCATGAACTCGGCGGTCCGGGTGCGGCTGACGGGTGCTGCGGAAGACCAGCTGTCCATTGCGAGCTCCCTCCTCGGGCTTCGAGGAATCCTAATGGTCAAGTCGGAAGACCGCCACCGCCGGCCTCTTCCCAGAGCGCCACGATGGCCGCGCAGCGGGCGGTGAACAGCGCCCCGAGCGCGGTGAAGCCCGTCAAGGAGAGTCCCCGGGCGAACCAGAGGCGCGAGAACAGGTCCAGGGCCTGCCCGCACTCGCGCTCCAGGCGCCGCAGCACCGGCTCGTCCTCCGGCGCGGGCGGGCAGAGAACCTCGATCCACCGCGACGGAGCTCCGCCCCGAAGCCGGGCCCAGCGCACCCGCTGCCAGGTTCCGACCGCCCCAAGCAGCGCCTCCGGGTCGGGCGCCAGGCGGCCGGCCCCGGCTTCCTCGGCGAAGAGGCGCAGAAACCAGGCGACGCGCAGCGACTGCGAGAGCCCGGCGTAGAAGGTCCGGAAGGCCGGGGCGGCGGCCGCCGCCGGGTTGTCGGCCAGGAGCCGCGCGAGCCACTCCTCCTGCGCCGTCATGAAGGGGTCGCCCCGCGTGTCCATCTCCGCGAGCAGCGCAACAGGGGCGCGGCGGCGGCGAACCCGACCAGCCGGAGGAACGAGGCGTGGGCCGCGACCAGCGCGGCCGCGCTGCCGGTCTTCGCGACGTCCTGGCCGGCCACGACCAGCCGCGCGGCCTCGGCGTGGGCCCTGCGCTTGAGCTCGCCGCGCTGCTGCGTCCGCTCCGGCCTGGCGCCGATTCCGTCGAGCACCGGCGGACCCGGAGCGATGGGAGCGCGCGGAAGCAGGCCGCGGGCCAGGACCACGTCCCAGCCGGGCGCGCCGTCCCAGGCGTAGACGTCGGCGTGCTGCGCCAGCCCTTCCAGCTCGGCGAGAGCGGGATCCGCGGGCTCGTACCGGGTGAGCGGCAGTGCCGCCGAGACGGCGTCCAGGATCAGCTCGGAGAGCTGCTTCGCGCTCGGCTCGCGCTCGGCGAACTCCGGCCGGAAGGCGCCGAGCAGCGCCCGCGCCAGTCCTTCTTCCGGCGCCTGCGGGGTCATCCGGCGATCAGCCTTCCCGCGACGAAGGTGGCGGCGGCGGCGATGGCCCCGATCAGCACCGTCTCCAGGCCGCTGCGCAGCCAGGGGCGGCCGGTCATCCAGGTCTTGGCGGCGCCCGCGCAGAAGAGGGCCACCAACGTGCACCCGACCGAGAGCGCGAAGGCCGTGGAGACCTCGATCGGCAGGGCGTAGGGGATGACCGGGAACGCGGCCCCGAGCGCGTAGGCGCCCGAGACCACCAGCCCGGATCGCAACGGAGCGCCGGTGGGGACGGCGCTGAGGCCCAGCTCTTCGGTCATCATGGTGTCCACCCAGAACACCGGGTCCGCGGTGACGTGCTGCACCATCTGCTCCAGCGCCTGGCCGCGGAATCCCTTGCGGGCGAAGATGGTGCGCACCTCCTTGCGCTCCTCGTCCGGGAACTCGCGCACCTCGCGCTCTTCCCGCGCCCGCTCGCTGAGGATGAACTCCCGCTCGCTCTTCCCCGCGAGGAACGCCCCGAGCCCCATCGCGATGGTCCCGCCGATCAGCTCGGCGAGCCCGGCGAGCAGGATGATGCGGGTGGAGACCGCGGCGCCGTGCACGCCGGAGACCACCGCGAACGCCGCGACCAGGCCGTCGTTCGCGCCGAACACCAGGTCGCGCAGCGAGCGGCCGCCCGGGATGTGCGCCGCCTCGGTGTGGGTGGCGCCGTCGTCGCGCGTGCGGATGAAGTACCCGGGAAGACGCATGTGCTCCGCGCGACGACTTGCCACGGTTCGGGGGGAGTGACAACAGCCCGCTTGCCCACTATCCTAGCGACACGTGTTGAGAATGATTCTCAGTCTCACTCTCGCCGCGACCGCGGCGAGGGCCCAGCCGAGCGGGAGCCCGACGGCTTTGCCGGCGGGCGGGCCGGAGCCGAAGGCGAAGGCATTGGAGGTCCAGCCGCTGCGGCGGGTGGTCGCTTTGCTCGACTACGTGAGCGGGGATTACGCGCGCGCGGTGGGTGAGCACGGCGAGATCCTCTCGGAGGCGGAGTACACCGAGCAGATCGGCTTCGTCCAGGACGCGGCGCGCGAGCTGCGCGCGGACGTGGGCGGCCGGGGGGAGGATCTGGCGAAGCGGCTGGACGCCCTGGGGCGCCGCGTGGAGGAGCGCGCTCCGCCGCTGGAGGTGGCGCAGACCGCTCGCGACGTCCGCGACGAGATCGTGCAGCGCTTTGGCGTGGTGCTCGTCCCGCAGCGCGCGCCGGATCCCCGGCACGGCGCCGAGGTGTACGCGCAGGCCTGCGCAGCGTGCCACGGGGCGGACGGGCATCCGAATCCGGCCCTCGATCTCCCGACCAAGCCGCCCGACTTCAAGACCGAGGCGGGACAGCTCACGCCTCAGCGCATCTTCAGCGCCTCGACGTACGGCGTCCCCAAGACGGCGATGCCCGCGTTCGATACGGGCCTGACCGACGAGCAGCGTTGGGACGTCGCGTTCCACGTGCTCTCGCTCGCGCACGCGGCGCCCTCGCCGCGCGGCGCGGAGCTGGCCCGCGCGGCCCTTCTACCCACGCGCTACGCGGACCTCGCCGTGCTCTCGGACGAGAACCTGCGCTCCCGGCTGTCGGCGGCCAGGCTCTCGCCGGCGGACCAGGAGGAGGCGCTGGCGGCGGTCCGGAGCGGCCCCTTTGCCGAGGATTCCAATCCGAACGCGCGCGGCCTGGCCGAGGCGAGGACCGCGGTGCAGCGCGCGATCGTCCAAGCCCGCAAGGGCGAGCGTGACCGGGCCCGCCGGGGACTGATCTCCGCCTACCTGGACCACTTCGAGCCGCACGAGGCCGCCCTGCGGACGCGTGATCCGGAGCTCGTGCAGGAGGTCGAGTCGGCCTTCCTCGCCCTGCGCGCCTCGATCGACGGCAGGGACGCCCAGCTCGATTCCCACGCGGCCCGGCTCGATTCCTTGCTGGAGAAGGCGGACTCGCGCGGGCCCGGAGGCGGTCTCGTCGCCTTCGTCGCGGCGCTGGTGATCGCGCTGCGGGAAGGCGTGGAGGCGGCGCTGCTCGTGGCGGCGATGCTCGCGCTTCTGCGCAAGGCGGGGCGCGAGCGGGACGCGCACGCGGTGCACGCCGGGTGGATCACGGCGATCGTGGCCGGGGCGGCGACCTGGTGGGGATCGGGGATGCTCCTGGTCCGGCTTTCGGGTGCGGACCGCGAGCTGACCGAAGGCGTCCTGCAGCTCGTGACCGCGGCGCTGCTCTTGTACGCCAGCCACTGGCTCCTGGCATCGCTCTCGGCGAAGCGGCTCGTCTCCTTCCTCTCCGCGAAGACCATGGCGGCGGGCAGCGCGGCGGTGATCCTCGGGCTCACCTTCGTGGCGGTCTACCGGGAGATGTTCGAGACCGTCCTCTTCTTCCGCGGCCTGCTCCTCGAGACGCCCGGCTACGGCGCGTCGGTGGCCGCGGGGGCCGGCGTCGGGCTCTGCGCGCTGTTCGCGCTGGTGGCCGCCTTCCAGCGGCTGGGGCGGAGACTGAAGCCAAGACCGCTCCTGGTCACCTGCGGCGTGCTGCTCTGCGCGCTGGCGGTCCTGATGGTCGGGCACGGCGTGCGCAGCCTCCAGGTCCTGGGCGCGGTCCCCCTCACGGTCTGGGGCGCGTTCCAGGTGCCCGCCCTCGGCTTGTACGCCACACGCGAGGGCCTTTGTGCGCAGGCCTTCGTGCTGCTGGCGCTGATCGGCTCCGCGCTCTGGACCGCGCTGCGGCGGGATCCGCGGGACGGCGGTTCGAAGGCGGATCGGCAGGCGCCGGCTACGGCCTGAAAGGCTGTCAGTTGGAAGGGCCTGTTCTGGCCACGCAGCGGTTCTGGACGCAGACCGGAGTGATGGTCTGCGCCGGCGGACGGCAGAGCGGCAGCGCGCACGGCTTGCCCTTGTTGCAGGTGCCCACGTTGGCCTCCAGGGCGACGGCGCGCTTGCGCGTCACCACCCGCGGCTCGCAGAGCATCGGGCAGCAGCCGCCGGGCTCCACGCGCGTGAGCGCGCAGTCCTGGTCCGTGTCGCAGCCGGTCACCTCGTCGTCGGGGCTCGCGTTCGCCCGGTGCGCGCAGCCGAGCGCGAGGATCAGCAGCCATGCGATGCGCATGGTCGAACCATGCTTGGCGTGCCGCTTCCAGGCAACCCGATCCGCGATCACGTCTTCTGCCGAGCCTTGCGGGGCAGCGCGATCTCGAAGATGGTGCCTTCCGCTTCGCTCGATCGCGCCTCGATGGTTCCTCCGTGCGCGAGCACGATCTGCCGGGCAATGAACAGCCCCAGCCCGACCCCGCCCGATCGGGCGCCGTTGCCGCGCCGGCCCGGCTCGAAGACGTGGGGGAGCACGTCCGCCGGAATGGGCGGGCCGCCGTTCCGGGTCCGGAACAGCACTTCGTCGCTTTCCCCGCGGAGCGTCACCTCCACCTGGCCGTCGCTGTGCTGGAGCGCGTTTCCCACCAGGTTGGAGATCACCTCGTCCCAATCGCCCCAGAGGTCGCCCTCCGAATCCAGGTTCACCTCGCGCGTGTAGGCGAACTCGAGCTCCTCGACCGTCTGTTCGCAGATCTGCCGCAGATCGACGCGGCGCCGGCGGATGGGGAACTCGCCTCCGAGCCGGGTGCGGGCGAAGTCGAGCAGGTCGTCGATCATCCGGGTCATGCGGTTCGCACTGGCGGAGATCCGGGCCACCACCCGGGCCTGGCGCTCGTGCAGCTCCCCGTAGCGCAGGAGCAGCTGCGTCGAGGTGACGATGGCAGTGAGGGGATTGCGCAGGTCGTGGCTCACGATGCCGATCAGGTGCTCGCGGAAGCCGGCGGTGCGCACCATCTCCTCCTCGCTCTGTTTGCGGTCGGTGATGTCCGCCAGGATGGCGATCGCGCCCGAGATGTCGCCGCTGGGTTCGCGGAGCGGGGCGATGGAGAGCGCCAGGTGCAGGGTGGTTCCGTCCTTGCGTGTCCTGCGCACCTCGCGATTACGGATGACCGCGCCGGCATCGATCTCGCCGCTGATGGAGCTCGACTCCTGCGAAGGCTCCGGCGGCAACATCGGGTTCGGCTTTCCCAGCACCTCTCCGCGCTGCCACCCGAACAGCTCCTCGGCGGCGCGGTTCCAGATCTGCACCCGGCCCTCGCGATCGTTGGAGACGATGGGCAGCGGAGAGGCCTCGATCAGGGATTCGAAGGTGCGCAAAGCAAGCCGCAGCCGCGTCTGCGGCTCATCCTTCGCCAGCAGCCCGGCCGCACGGCTCGCGATCGCCTCCAGGAAACCGAGCTCGTCGGGGCTGAACTGCCAGACCGTGCGCGAAGAGACGCGGAGGATGCCGGCGATCTCCGCTCCCGACCGCAGCGGGAAGGCCACGACGGCGCGGGACCCCTCCTGATCGGAAGCCTCGACCCGTTTCCTCTCCGCCAGCGCCTGGGCGGCCAGGCTCTGGGATGCCATCGCTTCCGCGGGAAGCTCCAGCCCGGCGCCGGTGCGCAGGACCAGGGCGCCGCTCTCGGCGTTCAGCAGCGCGGCGGAATCGGCGGACGCGGCGCCTTCCAGGGCCAGCCGGGGCAGATCTCCGGTCGAGCCGCCGGAGACCGCACGCTCCAGGGCCTCGAGAGCGCGGCGAGGGTTGGAGAGCCCTTCCAGCGCGGCCGCCTGCGCGGCATCGATCTCGCGGATGAGCATGCGCAGGTCCGCGCTGCTCAGCGTTCCCTCCTCCGCGAGGGCCGCCAGGGAATCGCGCAGCATCCCGCAGAACCGCGCGGCATCGGCGGACCCGCTGCCGGTGTACGCCTCGGCCACCAGCCGCGCGATCCTTTGCGCCGCAAAGGCAATCCCGCCTCCACGAAGGAGGCCGGCCAGTTGCCTGGCTGCGCCTGCCTCCAGACCCATGGCGCGAACATACGCATCCGCGCTGTGGAGGCGGAGCGGCGACCGCCCACAGTCGTACGGCAGCCGGGCGGGCAGCCCTGGGGCGTACCCCCGACGCGGGATCCTACTGAGCCGCGGCAGCGCGGTGATTCGGGCGGGGCGGCACCGGGTCGGTCACGCCCTGGCCCGCGCAGCACGAGGGCGCGTGCAGGCCTTCCCAGGCGCTGCTCCAGAGCGTCTCGTTCTCGGCGATCAGGCGCGCCACCGCATGCCGGCCGACGATGTCGGAACGGTCGAACTGCACGCCCATCTGGTCCTTCGCCGTCCAGGCCACGCGCGCATACGAGAGATCGTGGAAGGTGAGCCGGTCCGAGTTGAGCAGCCGGAGCTCGATCTGTTCGCCCGGAGCGAATCCTTCGATCCCGGCGAGCCTCGCCCCGCCCGCGCTGACGTCCAGCATGCGCCCCGAGATGGTCAGCCTTTCCGAGCGCGCCTCGACCAGCGCGTCGCATCCGCTGCGCGGGCTGTGCCGGGCCTCGGCCGCGGGCGCAGCCTGTAGCGGCCGCGTGTCCGTCAGCTCCAGCCAGGTCCCGCCGCCATCCGCGGCGCAAACGACCTGTCCGTGCAGAAGGCGCGGCGTGCCGGCCTCTTCGAGCGCGACCGAGATGCAGACGGGCGCATCGGGCAGGAAGCGCAGCTTGTCGTCCCGGAGGAAGAACAGGGCACGGCCGTCGACATCGTGCAGGTGCGCGCGGGCCTGCTCGAGATTCGTGAACCGGTAGCGGATTCGCGTGTTGCTGCGGCCCTGGGCGATCACGGGTTCCCTCCCTGCCGCTGCCGCACCGGAGGTGCGCTCTGCGGCCTCATTCTGGGCAAGGCCGGGGTACGAGACTCGATCGCCGTGTAAAAAAACAAGGACCCAAGGTGCGCCCGGGGCGCACTCGATCAAACCGCGAGAAGTATCGCGGCGGCAGGGAGCCCGGTGGCGGCAGCCACCGCGTCGCGGTAGAGCCGCAGCTGCGCGGCGTACCGCGGATGTGAATCTGGCGCGGCGTCCGTCTTGAAATCGACCACCGTCCAACCCGCCGCGTCGCGGAAGGCGAGGTCCACCACGCCCTCCAGCAGGGTTCCGTCCGGCAGGCGGTGCAGGAGCGGCTCCTCCCTCCGGCACTCGGCCGCCGCCGCCGCCCGCCGAAGCAGCGGGTGCGCCAGCGCCGCGGTGACGGCGCGGATCGCGGCGTCCACTTCCCCGGCGGTGCCACCGACCAGGCGCGCCTGGGACCGCGCGACCAACGCGACCGCCTCGGGTCCGGCGCGCAGGTCCAGCTCGGCGAGCACGGCATGCACCAGCGTGCCGAAGCGCCGGCCGCGCGGCCTCGAGAAGTCCCGCAGCTCGACGGAGGCCACCTGGATCTCATCGCCGCCGGCAGGCGCTAGCAAGGAACGCGCGGTGGCCGTCTCCACGCGCAGCGAGGGCCGCGTTCCCGCCGCGATCGCCGCGGTGCGCCGCTCCTGCCAGCGCTGGTGCGCCTGCGCCGTGCCTGCCGCCGCTCCGTCGTCGACCAGGAGCAGATCGCGCTCGCGCAGCCAGTTCTCGACCTCGCGCTCCAGGTCCAGCTTGCGCGGGTCCCACCAGACCACCCCGTGAGATCCCGCCTGTGGCGTGTGCAGTCCCGGAGGCACCGCGAGCGCCGCGAGCGCGCCGTCGGGCCGGTCGAGGACCGCGTCCTTGCCGAACTGCGGGCAGCCGGGGCCCGCCGCCGGCTGCCGCCGGAGCAGCGGCGCGGGGTAGACGGCGGCGTTGAGCGGCGTCAGCCAGCCCGGCAGCTCCTGATCCGCGGCGACGGGGACGACCAGAAGGTCGCGCGCGCGGGTAGCCGCGACGTAGGCGACCCGCACCACCTCCTCGCGATCGCGTTCCAGCAGGGCCGGCGCGTCGGCCAGAAGCTCCGCTGGAGCACAGCCGGCGAGCGGCATGGCCCACACCTTCCGCTCCGGATCGACCAGCCGCGAGGGGTTGCGGGGCGCGGCAGGAGCGCAGGGATCGCAGAGGATCACCACCGGGAACTCCAGCCCCTTGGCCCGGTGCACGCTCATGATGCGCACCCCTTCCGTCCCCTCCTCCACCACCGGGGCCTCGGAGGCCTCGCCGCGCTCGGCGTCGGCCGCCAGCCGGTCGACGAACGCCCGGAAGCTGCTCGCGCCCGCTGCCTCGAAGCGGCGGGCGAGCTCGAGCACGCGCAGGACGTTGCCCAGGGCCTGCTCCCCGGCGGGCCGGATGGCGATGCCGGCGTGGGCGCGCGTCGCGTCGAGCAGGCGCGAGAGCGTCTCCGCGATGGGCCGCCGGTTGCGGCCGAGGGAGAGCTGCTTCAACAGAGTCAGCGCCTGGAAGACCTCCTCTTCCAGCGGGCCCAGCGACTCGGGTCGGGGGCGCATGGGGTGCAGCCGCCCGTGGCGCTGCCGGTAGAGGAGCAGCGCGTCGTCGCCCAGGGCGAACAGCGGGCCCTTCAGGGCGGCGAAGACGGCCAGCTCATCGTCGGGCCATTCGATGGCGGCCGCGGCGGCGCGCATGGCCAGCACTTCCTCGCGGGAGTGGTACGAGCGGCCGCCGACCAGCACGTGCGGGAGGCGCCGCGCCTCCAGCGCGCGGACGTACGCGCGCGTGAGGTCGCCGTCGAAGTTGCGCATGCGCTTGAACAGCAGGCAGACGTGCCGCGCCTCCACCGGCACCGGCTCCTTGCGGTCGCGCTCGCTTACCTTCCACCCGCTCTTCCCGATCAGCCACTCCACGTAGGCGGCGACGGCGTCCGGGTACGACTCCTCGATGCGGAAGTTCACCACCTTCTCGCGGTCGCCGTAGATCTTCGGCGCGGGGAGGGCGACCACGGCGGGCTGACCCGGAATGGCGGCGCGGAATGGATCGAGCGCGACGTAGCTGGCCTGGCTTCCGCCCTGCATCACGGGATCGAAGGCCGCGTTGACCGCCTGCTGGATGGCGGGCACCGACCGGAAGCTGGTGGTCAGGTGGAGCAGCTCCGCGCCGGCCCCGAGCAGCAGCCGCTTCACGTCCTCGTACAGCGCGATGTCGGCGCGGCGGAAGCGGTAGATGGACTGCTTGGGGTCGCCCACCACGAACAGCTTCCCGGGCGCGGGCCGCACGCTGCGCCAGCGGGACTCGGCCGGGTCGGCGGAGGCGATCAGCAGGAGGATCTCGGCCTGCAGCGGGTCGGTGTCCTGGAACTCGTCCACCAGGACGTGCGTGAACCGCTCCGACAGCTCGGCGCGGACCTCGGGATCGTCGCGGACCAGGTCCCGGGCGCGCAGCAGCAGGTCGAGGAAGTCCAGGCAGCCCGCGCTCTGCTTCAAGGCTTCGTACGCGTCGCAGAGCGGCCGCAGCTCCTCGCGCAGGCAAGCGGCGAGGTCCGCGTCGCAGCGGTCGAGGAAAGCCTGCAGCTCCAGCTTCACGGCTTCCCGCTGGGCCAGCACGGAAGCCTTCTCCAGGTCTTTGGCGAACCACTTCGCCCCGCCCCGCCAGTACCAGAGCCGGCGCCGCAAGAGCTCGTGCAGCTCGGCTTCCAGCCCGTCGCCGTCGCGCGGGCGGATGCCCTCCCGCCGCCGCAGCTCGGCCACCCAGCGCGCCATCTCGGCCACCGACTGCGCGGCCCAGTCGTCGGGCCGCTGCGCGCGGGCCGCCAGCGCCCCGACCTCGGCGAGGCGCGCGACGATCTGGTCGAGCCCCGCGGCGCGATCGAATGGCTCGCGCTTCCAGGGCCCGGTGAAGTCGCGGTGCTCGGAGAGGTCCCAGCCGGCCTGCCGCAACAGCTCGCGGGGCGGGACGTCGGAGGGCCGCACCTTCCGCCGCAGCAGGCGGCGCACGCCCTCGGGCGGGTCGGCGACGATGCCCTGGAACCAGCCGTCGAAGGCCTGGTCGAAGAGCCGCTCCTGCTCCTCGCCGGCGGCCACCGCGAACACCGGATCGACGCGCGCTTCCACCGGGCGCTCCCGGAGCAGATCGGCGCAGAAGGAGTGGATGGTCCCGATGGGCGCGGCCTCCAGCCGCTCGAGGGCTGAGGTCAGCCGCTCGCGCTCCCCGGCGGCGGCCCCCGCGCGAGCTGCCTCCAGCTCGGACCGCAGGCGCAGCTTCATCTCGCCGGCGGCGAGGTCCGTGAATGTGACCGAGAGGATGCGATCGAGCGTGGTCCGGCCGCTGCGCACCAGGGCGACGATGCGGGCCACCAGCTCGGTGGTCTTGCCGGTGCCGGCGGCCGCCTCGACCACCAGGGTGGCGTCCAGGTCGCCGCGGATGCGCTCGCGGGCAGCGCTGTCCAACAACGTCGTCATGGCATTCCCCGCAGCTTCACCAGCGGCGCCAGCGCGTCGGCCGGCTTGCGCTGCGTCCGGTTCCATTCGGACGGACCGCACACCTCGAGGTAGTCGCACCGCCCGCACTCGCGCTGGTCGCGAGGGGCGGCGGGCAAGAAGCCCTGGGCGATGGAATCGCGAAGCGTTTGCGCCAGCGCCTGCACGCTGCCGCGGGCCTGGGCGTCGAGCTCGACCGGGATGGAGGTGAAGTCGCCCGCGTAGGTGGAGTAGTAGAGCCGTCCGCCCTCGACGCGCGCCTCGGGGAAGAGCTTTTCCAGCGCCAGCGCGTACAGCGCCGGCTGCAGCGTGCCCCCTCCGCCGATCACGGTCCCGGGGACGGCCCAGGCCTTGCCCGTCTTGTGGTCGGTGGCGCGCAGGACGCCGTCGGCGGTGCGCTCCACCAGGTCGATGGAGCCGCGCAGGTGGATGCCCTCGTCGAGCGCCACCGCTTCCTTCGAGCTGTGCGGGTCGCGCTGCGAGATCTCCGGCAACCCGAACGAGAGCTCGAACCGCCACGGCGTCCAGCGCAGATCTTCGCTCAGGCGCCGCAGCCACTCGCGCAGATCCAGCTTGACGCCCGCGATGCAGTCCTTCCAGACCCGGTCGATGGCGGGAGCCAGCTCGTCCTCCCACCGGGCGGCGACGCGGTCCACCACGGCCTCCAGCCGCTGGTGGGCTGCGGGCAGGTCGCGGATGGGCAACAGCCCGGCTTCCGACAGCTCGCGCATGAGCTCGTACTGGATCTCGTGGATCAACGAGCCTCGCGAGAGCGGATCGATCTCGTCGATGGCTTCCGGCACCTCGCGCGGGGCGAGCCGGTGGATGGCCTGGAGCACGAACTTGTACGGACAGGCCGCGTAGTTCTGCAGCGCGGTCGGCGAGTACGGGCGCGCCGCGAGCTGGTGCGCCTGCAGCTCCGACAGCGCCGCCGGGTCGGGCTGCACCAACCCGTCGGCCGGGGTCCAGCGCTTGAGCCACCGGCGCGCGCGCGATCGGAGCGCCCGGCGCAGGTGCGCGTTGACTTGCAGCAGATAGGCGGCGGTGCCGCGGCTTGCCATAGGATCGCGCACTGCGCGCTCGAGCAGCGCGAGATCGTGCTCGGCCTCGTCGATGGCGTCGGCCGCCTCGCGCGGCGCCGGCCAGCCAGCCCTGGCCTGCGCGGCCTGTTCTGCCCGGCGCGAGAGCGCGGAGAACGCGGGCAGCACGCCCTCCGCCGCGCGCATCACCTCCAGGCCGTAGAACGAGGGCACCCGGGCGCGGCCCTGGGAGAGGTCGATGCGCGGCCACGAGAGCACGAGCCTGTGCCGGGCGGCCCCGGCCGCGAGGCGGAGCGCAAGCCGCTCCTCGCCGATGCGGTCCTGGGCGGTCGCAAGGCCCGCGAGCGCCCGACGCTCGCGGTCGCGCAGCAGCGGGTCCTCCATCACCTTCTGCGGGAACAGACGCTCCGCCAGACCAGGCACGAAGACCGCGTCGAACGAAAGGCCGCGCGCCGCGGCCACCGGCGCGACGTAGACGCGGCCCTGGCGCCGGACCGCCGGCGGCACCGACAGCTCGGTGAGGCGCCGGGAGAGAACGAGCCGGACCTCGCCGAGGGAGACCGGTCCGACGGGACCCATGGGCGCGAGCTCCGCCAGGAGCGAAAGCACACGGCTGGGATGCCGCAGCGCCCGCGTCGCCAGCGCGGTGAGCGGGTCAAGCCAGCCGCCCCAGGTCGCGCTGGCGGGCAGGGCCTCCAGCGCGTCCAGCAGCGGCAACGCGAACTCGCGGAGCGCTGCCAGATCGCCGAGCTGACGGCGCAGCCGCAGCGCGCGCGCCTCGTCGTCCGCGAAGGCCGTGAGTGTCCCGCGGAGCTGCGCAGCCAGGCCGTCCAGCCGGCGTTCCCAGCGGGAGCGGCCGCCGATCACGGCCGCCTCGAGCAGGAGCTGTTCCCAGCGCCAGGGCGCCCGCAGCGCGCCGGCCACCACCGGGGCGTCCACGTCGTCCGGAGCATGCGGCTCCACGGCTGGCGCCGGCTCCTGATCCGGGCGCGCGGTGAGCTCGACATCCGGCGGCACCCATCGGTCGCCGGGAGGCGGCGGCAGAGGCGGCTCGCCCTCCACGGCCTGCGGGACCTCGCCGAGGCTGAGGTACTCGGCGAATCGGCGGGCGGAGAGCCCGTCGGCCGCGCAGGCCAGGAGCGCGAGGAACGCGCGGCCAGCCGGATCGGGCTGCAGCGTGCCCGACGAGAAATGGGCGGGGACGCCGGCGCGCGCGAACGCCTCTTCCAGCAGCGGCCGGTACTGCCCTGGCGCGCGCAGCAGCACGGCCATCCGGTCGAAGGGCACGCCCCGCTCGGCCTCCTTGCGCACCAGCCTGGCGATCTCCACGCACTCGCGGCTCTCGCCAGGGGCCGAGAGCAAGAGGACGTCCTCGCCCAGGGGGGCCGGCGGGGCCGTACCCTCCAGGAAGAGCCGCTGCTGCACGCGCGCCAGCGAGGTGTCGCAAGACTCGTCGAGCTGCGCCGGCTGGACGCCGAGCGCCCGCCCGAGGCGCTCGGCATCGGAGGTGGGCGCGACTGCGAGGACCGGGCCGGAGAGTCGGGCGACGAACCGCTCCTCGAGCGCGGAGCGCAGGGGCAGATCGAGCAGCAGGGCCGGAAGGCCGAGCAGTGTCGAGTCCGACTCCAGCGCGAGCCGGAACACCTCGGCGCGGTCGGCCAGCCCCGCCCCGCGCAGCTCCGCCTCGTAGGCCTCCAGCACGCGGCCCAGATCTCCCGGCGGCCGCGCCCCCGCCATGCGCAGCTCCTGGAGGCTGCGGGCCAGCGCCCTGGGCAGGCCGGGCTGCTGCGCGACGGCATCCAGCCTTCCCAGCCTGCCGCGAAGCTGGGGGACGACCCGGGCGCAGACCGCCTCGACCCCGAGCGGCGAGAGCGGCGACAGCCCCCGTTCCGAAAGCGCATTGGCCGCGACCACTGCGGCCAGCCGCCCGAGCGTGAACCGCTGCCAGCCGAAGGCCGCTCCGGACTCGCTGGCGCAGGCCCGCACCAGCTCGGCGGCCGCCTCCGGAGTGGCCCCGACGACCAGGGCGCGGCCGCAGGGCCCCAAGGCCCGCAGCCACTGCCGCGCGCGTTCGAGCCGCGGATGGGCCGCGGCGGATGTGACCAGCTCCCTCACATCGCACAGCCTACCCCAAGGGTCCGACATTCCCCTCCGGACAAGTGGTTTGAGACACTTGGGCATGTTGCTCTTGCCCGTGCGCGTCGAGGACGCGGAGGTCGATCGCGTCCCGGCGATCTCCGTCGCGATCGCCGCGGCGTGCGCGGTGACGTTCGTCATCACCTGGATCCTGCCGGCGAACCCCGACGGCATGCGGGCGGAGGGCTTCCGGGAGATCGTCCGCTATTACGAAGACCACCCTTATCTCGAGCTGCAGCCGCGCTTCCTCTACGACTACCTGTCCCCGCACGCGCGAGCCTCCCTCGAGGAGATGCGCGAGGAGCAGCCGGTCACGGTGGACACGGCCACGCTCACCGTCGAGCAGCGCCACCTGGACTCGCTGGTCGAAGGGTTCGAGGCGGAGGCGGAAAGCTCGCTGTTGCGGCGCCTCGGCCTCGTTCCCGCGCGCGGCCTGCTCCAGCCCGGCTGGCTCACGCACATGTTCCTGCACTTCGGCTGGATGCACATCCTGGGAAACCTCTTCTTCTTCTACCTGGTCGGGCCGCTACTGGAAGATCTCTGGGGGCGGAAGTTCTTCGCCGGCTTCTACCTGGCCGGCGGGTTCGCGGCGGCGATCGCGCACTTCGCGCTCGACCCCCGGTCGGCGGTGGTGATGGCCGGCGCCTCCGGGGCGATCGCCGCCTGCATGGGCGCCTTCAGCTATCGCTGTGCCAGCCGGCGGATCCGCATGTGGTACCTGATCTTCTGGATCCGCAGCGGGACGTTCCTGATCCCGGCCTGGGTCTGGGGCGGGTTCTGGTTCGCGGGCGAAGTCTTCAGCATGGTCACGCAGTCGAGCGGCGGCGTGGCCGTGATGGCGCACATCGGCGGTTTCCTCTTCGGGTTCTGCGCGGCGGTCGCGCTGGAGAAGAGCGGCTACGAGCAGCGCGCGCTCGCCCCCGCCGTGCAGCGCAAGACGACCTGGACCCAGCACGTGGGGACGGACGCGGCCCGTCGGGCGCTGGATCGCGGCGACTCCCGCGCGGCGGCCGACGCATACCGTACCGTGGTCAAGGACCGCCCGATGGACCGCGAGGCGGCGGTCGGGCTCTCGCGCATCGAGCAGGATCCCCGGGCGGCGGTGGTGCTGCTGCACGCCCTGGCCAGCAAGGGAGAGATCGCGCAGGCCTGGGAGGTGGCGATCGAGCTCGGGCAGGTGTTCGACCCGGACAAGCTGCCCGACAAGCTCGCCTACCAGCTCGCCGGAACCGGCGATCCGCCGGAGGGCGCGGGCGATCTCCCCGAGCGCCTGGACGTCGCGGTGGGCCGGCGCAAGGGCCCGCTCGCGGCCAAGGCGCTGCTGCGCGCGGCGAAGCGCTGCTTCGCGTGCGGGCGCGTGGAGCAGGGACAAACGTATCTGGAGGAAGCGCGGGCGCTGCCCGATCTGCAGCCCGCGATGAGGGCGCAGCTCGACGCCGTGCAGAAGCCCCCGCGCGGCGCTGTGCGCGCCTGGGCAGCGCCGCCCGGCTTGAAGACCGAGCCGCAGCCCGTGTCGCAGGGGCCGGGCGGCGCCGTGCGCGTCCTCGCCTGCAAGCTGGTCCGCCTCGCAGAGGACGCGCTGCACGTGGAGCTCGCGCCGGGCAAGACGCGCCGGATCGAGTTCAGCCGGCTGGTGGGCGTGGCCGCGGGCGTGGTGGCCACCTCGGAAGGCAGCTCGATCCTGACGGACTTCGTGTTGAGCTGGGGGAACGGCTCCGAGACTCCCTCCGCGATCCGGATCCCCGGAGCGCAACTCGGCCTCGGGTCGCTCTATCCCGGGCTGGCGCCGCGGCAGGCGTACGCGAAGCTGATGGCGTACGTGCTGGCCCGGGTCCTGGGCGATCCGCTGCCAAGCCGCGAGGCCCTGGCCAGGGGCGACTACCCGAAGTTCGCCAGCGTGGCGGCGCTCAACACGGCCTTCTACGGCGCGCGCGGCTAGGGTCTAGGCGCTGTCGCCGAAGGCGACTCTGGGCCTACGCTTTTTCTGCCTGTTCGCGCGAAGGCGCGAACACGCTTGGGACTGACCGACCAGGAAGGCGCTAGATTGGCGCGATGGTCGAGCCCCTGCGCATTCCCGCGCGCGGCGACGGGTACTCGCTCTCGGCCGGCCTGTTCGTCCCTCGAGGTCCGCCGAAAGCCGCGGCGCTGATCGCGGGCGCGATGGCCGTCCGCGCCAGCTTCTATGCGCCCTTTGCCCGATATCTCGCGGACCAGGGGCTGGCGGCGCTGACCCTCGACTACCGCGGCATCGGCGGCTCGCGCCCGCAGGGATCGCTGCGCGGCTTCCATGCGACCTTCCACGACTGGGGCGAGCGCGACCTGGGTGGCGCGCTGGACTGGCTGGAGCACCGCTTTCCCGGCGTTCCCCTGGTCTGGGTCGGTCACAGCGCGGGAGCCCAGCTGATGGGCCTCGTGCAGGAGCCCGCGCCCGGGGCGGCGCTCTTCGTCGCGTCGGGGACGGCGTACTGGAACAGCTACCGCGGCCTGGGGCGGGCAGTCATGGCATCGCTCTGGTACGCGGCGCTGCCCCCGCTGCTGGCCGCAGCCGGGTTTCTCCCCATGCGGCTGTTCCGGCAGGGCGACGACGTCCCGGCGGGCGTCGCGCACGAGTGGATGCGCTGGGGACGCGATCCCCGGTACGTCTTCAGCTACGCGGAGCCGCGGGGTGGACTGGGATACACGCGGTACGACGGGCCTCTGTTGGCGCTCTCCATCGAGGACGATTGGTACGCCCCGGCGACCGCGGTCGCGCACCTGCTCTCGCTGTACACGCGCGCGCGCAAGGAGGAACGCATCCTCCGGCCGGACGCGCAGCCGATCGGCCACTTCGGTTTCTTCCGACGTTCGGACCTGTGGAAGGAACCGGTCTGCTGGCTGCTTGCCCACGTCGCTTCCTGAACGTCGCCGCGGAATTAGCTTGGAGGGTCGAATCGGCGGCCCCCGCAAGGCATCCCCTCGCCGCGGAGAGAGATCCAGGAATGTCCGAACAGCTCGAGGAGGCACGGCGGCAGGGGAGAGGAGCGCGGCCCAAGCAGCGCGACCCCCACGAATCGGAGACGGGCGAGCAGCCCGCCCAGGAGGCGCACAAGGGGCGCAAGCGCCTGTTGATCGCGGCCGGGCTTGCGGTGGTGGCGGTGGGTGCGCTGCTCTGGTGGTTGCACGCCCGCAAGGTCGAGGACACCGACGACGCGCAGATCGATGGCTACATCTCCGCCATCGCTCCCCGCGTCCCCGGCAGCGTCGTCCGCGTCGCCGTGGAGGACAACCAGTCGGTGAAGCCCGGCGACGTCCTGGTGGAGCTCGACGCCACCGACCTCGAGGTTGCCGTCGCCCAGGCGGGCGCAGCCGTGGTGCAAGCGGAGGCGGCGCTCGCCGCTGAGGCGCCCAACGTCCCGATCACCGAGACCTCGAACCGTACAACGGTGCAGACGGCCGGGGACGAGGTGGTGAACGCGCAGGCCGACCTGGAGGCGTCCCGGCGCGACCTCGACCAGGCAGAGGCAAACAACCGTTTCGCGCAGCAGCAGAAGGAGCGCGCCGCGCAGCTGCTCGCGTCGAAGACGGTGCCGCAGCAGGAGCTCGACCAGAAGTCCGCTGCAGCCGACGTGGCGCAGGCGGTGGTGTCGGCCGCGCGCAAGCGGGTGGAGCAGCGGGTCGCGCGGATGCAGCAGGCCCAGGCGCGGCTGGTGGAGGCTCGGGCCAATGCTCCCAGGCAGCTCGTGGTCCGCGCCGCGGGCGTCGGGGTACGGCAGGCGAATCTCGAGCTCGCACGGGCGCAGCTACGGCAGGCGGAGCTCAATCTCGGCTATGCGAAGGTGACGGCTCCGGTGGCCGGCATCATCGGGAAGCGCTCCGTCAACATCGGCGACCGGGTCCAGCCGGGGCAGCAGCTCATGGCGCTCACCCAGAACGCCCAGATCTGGGTGACCGCCAACTTCCGCGAGACGCAGATCGAGCACATGCGGCCGGGCCAGCCGGCCACCGTCCACGTCGACGCCATCGACCGCGACTACGAGGGAACCGTGGAGAACTTCGCGGGCGCGACGGGGTCGCGATACAGCCTGCTGCCGCCAGAGAACGCCACCGGCAACTACGTGAAGGTCGTCCAGCGGATCCCCGTGCGCATCGCGCTCAAGCCGGATCAGCCGGAGATGGAACGGCTGCGCCCGGGGATGTCGGTCGAGCCGAAGGTCAGAGTGAGATGACGCCCGAGGAGGCGCAGGCCCTCACGCCCGAGGAGTCGCTGCGCATCACGCACGAGCAGGGGTGGACCGGCGGGCACAACCCCTGGGTCGTCGCGCTGGTGGTCACCATGGCGACGTTCATGGAGGTGCTCGACACCGCCATCGCCAACGTCTCGCTGGCGCACATCGCCGGCAGCCTCTCGGTCAGCCCGGACGAGGCGACCTGGGTGCTCACCAGCTACCTGGTGTCGAACGCCGTGGTGCTCCCGATCAGCGGCTGGGTGGCGAACCGCGTGGGGCGGAAGCGGTTCTATCTCAGCTGCGTCGTCCTCTTCACCCTCAGCTCATTCCTCTGCGGGCTGGCGCCCAATCTCGGCCTGCTGATCGTTTTCCGGGTGCTCCAGGGCGTGGGCGGCGGCGGCCTCGCGCCCAGCGAGCAGGCCATCCTGGCGGACACGTTCCCGCCCGCGAGGCGCGGGATGGCCTTCGCCGTCTACGGCATGGCGGTGGTGCTGGCCCCGGCGATCGGCCCCACGCTGGGCGGCTTCATCACCGATCACTACTCCTGGCGGTGGGTGTTCTTCATCAACGTGCCGGTGGGCATCGCCTCGGTTCTCCTCACCACCCGGATCCTGGTCGATCCACCTCACCTGGTGGAGGTGAAGAAACGCGTC
>WNFK01213939.1_pt1 | contig 19234 bp, 19 predicted proteins | sample 5400281 | NCBI WGS metagenome assembly WNFK01 (sample SAMN13153350, study PRJNA577476) | soil metagenome | isolation source: 20 cm soil on Douglas fir-dominated hillslope | place: USA:California | collected 2013-09-17
ATGGGACCTGAAGCGCCACTTTGAGTTAGCTGTAGGCCTGGCCTGCCCCTCCAAGGGCGTGGTCGTACAAGCCCTGAAGGACGGCGTAGGCTGGCAGGCCGTGATCTCGCCTGGTATCGAGGGGGCGGTGGCCGGGTGGGCGGGGCGGCTAGACGCCGACGCACCGAAGTGGGCGGCGCCGCTATACGGTCTCGAGGTACGGATTACGGTCGCGCCGCCCGAGGTGGTGCGCTACGAGCCCGTGCCGACGCAGCCGGCCGTCGAGCGCGACATCTCGCTGGTCGTGCCGGGAGGGGTGACCGCCACAGCAATCGAGGCGGTGCTGCGGACGGCCGGGGGGCCGTTGCTGACCCGGCTCCATGTCTTGGACGAGTATCGAGGGGCCGGTCTCCCGGCAGGCACGCGCGGCGTCACCTGGCGCTGCACGTTCCGGGATGCGGCCCGAACGCTGACGGAAAAAGAAGTCGACGCGCTCCTCGGCAAGATGCTGAGTGCGCTGGAGGGTGAGCTTGACGTACGTCGGAGAGAGGCTTGAGGTTCGGGAAGCGATCGATCAGCTCGAGGCGATCCTGCGCGACGTCGCGGAGGAGCTTGCGGGCTGGCGGGCGCGCGCCCTCAAAGCCGAAGGCCAGCTGAAGGGCGCCGAGAACAAGGTCTTGCGCCAGCGCGTGGAAGGTGCGCGCACGCGCGTGCACGAGCTGCTGCAGCGGCTCACGTTCCTGGAAGAGCAGGCGCGCGAGCCGGCGCGTGGCAACGGCGGTACCAAGTGAGCACCAAGCTGCATGCCGTGCGGGTGATGATCGGCGGCGAGGAGTACACGGTCCGCTCCGACCTGGCGCCCGAGTACACGCGGGAAGTCGCTGCGTACGTCGATCAGGCACTCAAGAAGGTGCTCAGTCAGGGGCCGCTCGTGGAGACGCACAAGGCGGCCATTCTCGCGGCGCTCGATATCACGAACGAGCTGTTTCAGGCCAAGAAGGGTGAGCGCGAAGTCGCAGCGCGACTCGCCGCGGTGGCGGACGATCTCGCCAAAATGCTGCCGCCGGGGAAACGGAAAGTCGCGCTAGGCCATTAGCCTATTTCGCCTGGGCCGCGAGGCTCGGGTGTGAAGGGATAGATCCATGTTCGCCATCATTGCAGCCGTTCTCGGCGGCGGTATCGTCGCTGGAACGGCTTTGTACGTCCTGGATACGCGGCTGCGGGCGCGGGCTGCTCGCGCGGCGGAAGAGGCAGCTCGCTCCCTCGAAGAGGCACGCCAGCGGATTGCGCTGGCGGCCAAGGAAGAGGTCGTCGCCGCGCGGGAGCAGCTGCAGCAGCAGCTCACCCGGCGCGAGCAGAGCCTGGACCAAAAACTCAGCGCCGTGGAGCAGCACGACCAGGAGCTGCGGCGCCGCGAGCAACAGCTCGAGCAGCGCACCCATGCCCTCGGTCAGCGCGAGCAGGAGATCGTCGTGCGGCTCGAGCAGGTGGCGGGTCTGTCGGCCGCCGACGCCAAGCAGGAGTTGGTGCGGCGTCTCGAGGACACGGCGCGCGACGACGCGGCGGCTCTGGTGCGCGACATCAAGGAGCAGGCCAAGAAGAGCGCCGACCGCGAGGCGAAGAAGATCGTCGCGTTGGCGATCCAGCGCATCGCCGCGGAGCAGACGGCCGAATCGAGCGTCGCCGCTATTCCGCTCCCTTCCGACGAGCTCAAGGGCCGCATCATCGGGCGCGAGGGCCGCAACATCCGCGCGTTCGAGGCCGCCACGGGCGTCGACGTGATCATCGACGACACACCCGATACGGTCGTCGTGTCGTGCTTCGATCCGGTGCGCCGCGAAGTCGGGCGGCTGGCGCTGGAGCGCCTCATCGCCGACGGACGCATTCACCCTGGGCGGATCGAGGAAGTCGTCAAGAAGGCGCAGGCCGACGTGGACGCGAGCATTGCCGAGGCGGGAGAACAGGCGGTGTACGAAACGGGGATCCACGGCCTGCACCCCGAGCTCGTGAAGCTCGTCGGTCGCATGAAGTACCGCACCTCCTACGGTCAGAATATCCTCGAGCACTCGAAGGAAGTCGCCTGGCTCGCCGGTATCATCGCCGCCGAGCTGAAGCTCGACACCTTGCTCGCCAAGCGCGGCGGCCTGCTGCACGACATCGGCAAAGTCCTCACGCACGAGCACGACGGCACGCACGTGCAGCTCGGCGTCGAAGTGGCGACGAAGTACGGCGAGCAGCCCCCCGTGATCAATTGCATTGCGGCCCATCACGACGACGTGCCGCACGAGTCGTCTGTGAGCGTGGTGGTGCAGGCGGCCGATGCGATATCGGGATCTCGCCCCGGGGCGCGCCGCGAGGCGTTCGAGACCTACGTCAAGCGGCTCACCCAGCTCGAGCAGATCGCCGCGGAGTTCAAAGGCGTGGAGAAGGTCTTCGCCATCCAGGCGGGACGCGAGGTGCGCGTGGTGGTGACGCCCGATGCGGTGGACGACGCCGGCGCGGCGCGGCTCACCGAGCAGATCGCCCGCAAGATCGAGCGTGATCTCCAGTATCCCGGACAGATCCGGGTCGTCGTCATCCGGGAGACGCGGGCGGTGGACTTTGCCCGGTAGCGCCACGCTGATCGACGGCAGCGCCGTCGCCAAGGCAATGCGGGCGGAGCTGGCCGGCGAGATCGACGCCCTGAAGGGCCGCGGCGTGACGCCGGGCCTCGCCGCCGTGCTCGTGGGCGACAATGCGGCGTCGCAAGTCTACGTACGCATGAAGGGCAAGGCCTGCGACGAGGCGGGACTCTACCACGAGACGATCAGGCTCCCTAAAGAGACGACCGAGGCGGACCTCCTCGCGCTCATCGAGCGCCTCAATCTGGATCATAAGATCCACGGGATCCTGGTGCAGCTGCCGCTCCCGTCCCAGATCAGCGAGACGCGCGTGCTGCGGCGCATCGATCCGGCCAAGGACGTGGACGGCTTTCACCCCGAAAACGTCGGCAAAGTATCGATCGGCGACCCCAGTGGCTTCCGGCCGGCCACGCCCTTCGGCGTGCAGCAGCTGCTGATTCGCAGCGACGTGGACACGACGGGGCGGCACGCCGTGGTGGTTGGCCGGTCGAACTTGGTCGGCCGCCCGATGGCCGCCCTGCTGCTCCAGAACGGGCCCGGGGGCAATGCCACGGTCACGGTGTGCCACTCGCGTACGCGCGACATCGCCGGCGTCACGCGCCAGGCCGATATCTTGATCGTGGCGATCGGCAAACCCGAGTTCGTGACCGGCGAGATGATCAAGCCGGGCGCCGTGGTGATCGACGTCGGCGTGAACCGCGTGGACGATCCGTCGCTCAAGCAGGGCTATCGCCTCGTCGGCGACGTGAAGTTCGCCGAGGTCAAGAAGATCGCCGGTGCCATCACGCCCGTGCCGGGCGGTGTCGGTCCGATGACGATCACGATGCTGCTGTACAACACGGTTCAGGCGGCGCGGCAGTGGGCACACCCCTAGATCTGTTTGCCGCGGCGTCGAGCGAAGGCGCCTGGACCGTCAGCGAAGTCACGCGCCGCGCCCGCGCCGTCATCGAAGGCGGCCTGCCGCCGCTCTGGGTGCGCGGCGAGGTGACGGGCTTCAAAGCGTGGCGCTCGGGTCACTGGTATTTCTCGCTGCGCGACAAGACCGCCCAGATCCGCTGCGTGATGTTCCAGAGCGACAATCGCGGCCTGCCCGCGCCCCCGACCGAGGGGACGCAGGTGTTCGCGTTTGCGCGGCCCACGATCTACGACGCGAAGGGCGACTTTCAGCTTACCGTGCACGAGCTACTCTCCACGGAGCAAGGCGGCCTGTGGAAGCTCGCGTTCGAGAAGGCGAAGGCCGCCCTCCTCAAGGACGGCCTGCTCGATCCGGCGCGGAAGCGGCGTCTGCCGCCCTTCCCACGCCGCATCGCCGTGGTCACGAGCCCCGACGGCGCCGCGCTGCGCGATATCGAGGCGGTCATCACGCGGCGCTGGCCCATCGCGGAGCTGGTGCTCGTGGCGGCCAAGGTCCAGGGGGACGGAGCCGAGGCCTCCGTGTGCGCGGCGCTCGCGCGCGTCGGCCTGGGCAAGTTCGCGGCGGACCTCGCGATCGTGGGGCGCGGCGGCGGCTCCGCCGAGGACCTGTGGACCTTCAACAGTGAGCGCGTGGCCCGCGCCGTGGCCGCCGTGCCGGTCCCCGTAATCTCGGCCGTCGGCCACGAGACCGACGTGACGTTGTGCGACTTGGTCGCCGACCTGCGGGCGCCGACTCCCTCGGCCGCGGCGGAAGCGGCGACCCCCGACCAGGCTGACGTGCTGGTGCACATCGAGCATCTCGCCGAGCGGCTGGCGCGCGGCCTGTCGCAGCGCTCGCAACGGACTGTGGATCGCTTGGGCCGCATGGGCGATCGCCTGACGGGCGGAATGCAGTTCCGGCTCGAGCAGTCCCGCGCACTGCTCGCGGCGCACGGCGCACGTCTCGACGCCCTCAGTCCCCTCAAGGTCCTGGCGCGTGGCTACGCCGTAGCGCGCGACGAGAACGGTCGGGTGCTGAAGCAGGTCAAGCAGCTCCCCGCCGGGCGCGAATTCACCCTGCGCGTGACAGATGGAGAGGTCGATGCCCGGGTTCGGTGAGCAGCTGGAGCGCCTCGAAGCCATCGTGCGGAAGCTCGAGGCCGAGGATCTGGATCTCGACGAGGCGCTGAAGCTCTTCGAAGAAGGCGTCGAGCGGCTCCGCGCCGCGCGCCAACAGCTTACCCAGGCCGAGGTGAAGGTCAAGAAAGCGCTCAAGGGTGAAGGCTCAGGCCCCTAGCCGTGGGCTCGCTGCCTACCTCGCCGACGCCCGCGCCCGCGTGGATGCCGTGCTCGAGGTCTGGGCCGAACGCGGCGACGCCGTCATCCGCTACAGCCTGCTCGGCGAGGGCAAGCGCTTGCGGCCGACCCTCGTCTTCGCCGCGCACGAAGCCCTGGGCGGGACGGGCGGGGAAGGCGTGGCGGAGCTCGCGGCGGCCGTCGAGGTCGTGCACGCCTACTCGCTCGTCCACGACGACCTCCCCTGCATGGACGACGACGATCTGCGGCGCGGCCGGCCGACGGCGCACCGGGCCTTCGATGTCCCCGGCGCGACTCGCGCCGGCTATCAGATGGTCGCCCTGGCGGCTCGGGTGCTCGCGCACGGACTCGACGCCCTGCGGCTGTCGGAGCAGCGACGGCGCCAGATTGCCCTCGAGCTGTTCCGCGCGGCGGGGGCCGGTGGGATGATCGGCGGCCAGGCCCTGGACCTCGAGGCCGAGGCCAAGACCTTGCCGATGGAACAACTCGCCGAGGTGCGCCACAGGGGCACGTCGAGGCGCTGCGCGTCTACGGTCAGGCCATCGGGCTCGCCTTCCAGATCGCCGACGACGTGCTCGACGCCACCGCCACCTCCGACCAGCTCGGCAAAACGGCCGGCAAAGACGCGGCGCGGGCCAAGGCGACCTTCGTGACGCTGCTCGGCGTGGGCACGGCCCGCGCGGAGGCCGAACGGCTCGCCGCGCAGGCGGTAGACCAGCTGCGGCAAGCGGGGTTAGTTTCCCCTACGCTGATGGAGTTGGCACACTACATCGTGACGAGGCCGAACTGACCGTGTCTCTGCTGGAGACGATCCGCAGCCCCGACGACGTCAAGAAGCTGCCCCGCGCCGAGCTCCAGAAGCTCGCGGACGAGGTGCGGCAGCGCCTGATCGACGTCGTGTCCCAGACCGGCGGGCACATCGGCGCCGGGCTGGGGGTCGTCGAGCTCACTGTGGCGCTGTGCTGGGCCTTCGACTCGCCGCGCGACAAGATCGTCTGGGACGTCGGCCATCAGGGCTACCCATGGAAGATCCTGACGGGTCGCAACGACCGGCTCGCCACCCTGCGCCAGGTCGGGGGCCTCTCGGGCTTTCTGCGGAGGACCGAAAGTCCCCACGATCAATTCGGCGCGGGCCACGCCGGCACCGCCCTCTCCGCCGCCTTCGGCATGGCGACCGCCCGCGATCTGAAGCACGAGGACTTCAAGGTTGTCGCCGTCGTGGGCGACGGCGCGATGACCTGCGGCCTGCCCTACGAAGCGATGAACAACGCGGGGCACTCGGGCCGCGACATCATTCTCGTTCTGAACGACAACGGCATGTCCATCGCGCCCAACGTCGGCGCGATCAACAAGTATCTCGGCTCGATCATCGCGAACCCGGTCACGGTGCGGTTGCGTGAGTGGGTGAAGGGCATGATCGAGAAGACCTCGCACATCGTGGGCGGCCCGAAGCTCGTCGAGTTCGCGAAGAGCGTCGAGGAGAGCATCAAGAACCTCTGGTCGCCGGGGATGCTGTTCGAGGAGCTGGGGTTCCGCTACTTCGGGCCGATCAACGCCCACAACGTCGAGCAGCTGATCCAGACCTTCGACATCGTGAAGACGCTCAAGGGCCCGCGTGTCGTCCACGTGATCAGCGAAAAGGGCAAGGGCTTCCCGCTCCCCGAGCCCGACCTGGAGAAGTATCACGCCCGCGCTCCGTACGACCCCGTCACCGGCAAGCTCAAATCGGTCAGCGCCGGTCCACCGCAATGGACCAAGATCTTCGGCGACGCGATCACTCAGCTCGCTGCCGAGGATCCCAGTTTCGTCGCGATCACCGCGGCGATGCCGTCGGGGACCGGGACGAACATCTTCCAGAAGAAGTGGCCCGAGCGCTTCTTCGACGTGGGGATCGCGGAGGGCCATGCAACTACATTCGCCGCTGGCCTCGCGACGCAAGGCGTGCGGCCGATCGTCACCATCTATTCCACGTTCCTGCAGCGCGCCTACGACTCGATCATTCACGACGTCGCGATTCAGAAGCTGCCCGTCATCTTCTGCATGGATCGCGCGGGGATGGTGGGCGAAGACGGCCAGACCCACATGGGGTTGTACGACATCGCGTACATGCTGGCGGTGCCGCACATGACCGTGACCGCACCGAAGGACGGCGCGGAGCTGATCGGGCTGCTGCGCTGCGCCCTGGCGCATGAGGACGGGCCCTTCTCGCTGCGCTACCCGCGCGACAAGGCGCCCGCCGAGCCGCCGCCGGCGGCGGAGGTCGCCCCGATCCCATACGGGACGTGGGAGCTGCTCCGCAAAGGCAAGGACTGTGCGATTCTCGCGGTCGGCGTGATGTGCAAGCCGGCGATGGAGGCTGCCGAGGCGCTCAACGCGACGCTCGTCAACGCCCGGTTCCTGAAGCCGATGGATCGCGAGATGCTCGACGCCGTCGTGCGCGACCACAAGCTGCTCGTCACGGTCGAAGACGGCACCGTCGTGAACGGGTTCGGCGCCGCGCTCGCGGGGCTGGTGCAGACCACGGCGCCCGACGTCCGGGTCGTCGCCCTCGGTGTGCCCGACCGCACCTACGAGCACGCGCCGCGCGCGCAGCAGCTCGCCGAGGTCGGCCTCACCGGCGCCGGCATCGAAGCCCGCATCCGCGCCCTCGCCGCCGAAGAGTCGCTCAGCCCGCGATGAACGTCGGGGTCGTCGGCAACCCCAACTACCCGGATCTCGGCGCGTTCCTCGCGACGCTGCAACAGACGGCGGCGCGCGTCGGGCTCAATCTGTTCACCGAAGAACTCATTCAGTCGCTCTGGCCCACCGGTGATGGCACCGTGCCGCCGCTCAGCCAGGCACCGGCCGGCGACCTGGACTGCCTCATCACCCTCGGCGGTGACGGCACGCTGCTGCGCGGTGCCCGACTCCTCGGTAGTGCCAACACCCCGATTCTCGGTGTCAATCTCGGCCGCGTCGGTTTTCTCACGACCGCGGGACCCGACACCCTCGACTGGGCGCTCGATGCCGTGGCGCGTCAAGCGTACGCGACCGAACCCCGGCTGGCCCTGGAGTCCACGATCGTCGGGAAGGGAGCCAAGGGCGGTCGCGTCGAGCCGCTCGTGCTCAATGATGTCGTCGTGCACAAGGGCGGCGTGGCGCGCGTGGTGCGGCTCAAGGTGTCGGTGGATGGGGACGAGGTCGCCCAGTACTCGGCGGACGGCATCATCGTCAGCACGCCCACCGGCTCCACCGCCTACTCGATGTCGGCCGGCGGACCCATCGTCGTGCCGACGGTTGACGCCATTGTGGTCACCGCCATCTGTCCCCACACGCTGGCCGTGCGACCCCTCGTCCTGGCGGCGACGGCCGTCGTAACCATCCAGCCGATTCCGCCCTGGACCGATGAGGTTCTCGTCTCCTTCGACGGGCAGGTGGGAACGCCCATCCTTCCGGGCGAGCGGCTCGAAGTCCGTCGCGCGGAACGTCCCATCCTACTGATTCGCCTCGGTCCCGAGAGCTTCTTCAAGCGACTGCGCAAGAAGCTACACTGGGGCGACCTGAGTGATCGGACGCGCAAGTAGTGCTGACAGAGCTGCGCGTGCGCGATCTCGCCGTCATCGCCGACGTCACCCTCCCGCTCCAACCTGGCCTCAACGTCTTGACCGGTGAAACCGGCGCGGGGAAGTCGATGCTCGTGGACGCCCTCGCCCTGTTGCTGGGCGAGCGGGCCTCGGCGGATCTGGTGCGCCCCGGCGCTGAGAAGACGGTGATTGAGGCGCTCTTTGAGGATGACCTCGTCGTCAAGCGCGAAGTGACGAAGGACGGGCGATCGCGTGTCTGGATCAATGGCTCCCCAGCCACCGTTGGCATGCTCGCCCAAGTCGGCGCGACCCTCGTGGACCTGCACGGCCAGCACGAAACGCAGTCACTCCTCAAGCCCGACGCCCAACGTGACATCCTCGACGCGTATGCAGGGGCGCACGTCGAGCGCGTCGCCGTGCGGGACGCGCACCAGCGACTCCACGATCTCGAGCAGCGTGAGTCGGAGCTGACGGCCCGACAAGACGACGTGCGTCGCAAGGCCGACTATTTGCGCCACGTGGTGCAGGAGATCGAGAAGACTGCGCCCAAGGTGGGAGAAGACGAATCGCTCGAGACCGAGGCGAAGCGCCTCGCTCACGCCGACGAGCTGGGTCGACTGGCGCGAGAGTTGGAAGAGGCCGTCGATGCGGCGGGACTGCCGCGTGCGCACAAGATCCTCGCCGGGCTCGTCAAGGTCGATCCGTCGGTGGCCAAATGGCAGGAGCTACTCGACGCGGCTGCGGCCAACGCCGAGGAGCTCGCGCAGGCAGCTCGCGATTACGCCGCCGACATCGAAGCAGACCCGGCACGGCTCGCGTCGGTCGAGCAGCGGCGCGACCTGCTATTTCGTTTGCAACAGAAGTACGGTCCGTCCATCCCCGACATTCTCGCGACCCGCGACTCCTCGGCGCGCGAGCTGGAGCTGCTCGACACCGCGGACCTCGACCTGCGCAACCTCGCCGAGGACCGTAGCAAGGCGGCGGCGGAGTTCACGCAGGCCTGCGCCGCCTTGACCAACAAGCGTGAGGCGGGAGCGGGCACGCTTTCCCGCGCTGTCAACGAGTTGCTCCCCGCGCTCGGTATGCCGGGTGGACGCTTCGAAACATCCCTCTCCCCTCTCCCTTCTCCCAAGGGCGATGGTGCCGAGAGTGTGGCCTTCCAAGTCGAGCTGAATGTTGGGATGGGACCGCGCCTCCTCGCCCGTGTCGCGTCGGGCGGCGAGCTATCGCGACTCATGCTGGCGCTGAAGGTCGTGCTCTCGGCACACGACGCGGTACCCACGTTGGTGTTCGACGAAGTCGATCAGGGCATCGGCGGCGAGGTTGGCGTTCGCGTGGGAGAGGCACTGGCGCGCGTCGCGGGCGCCAAGCGGCAGGCGCTGGTGATTACTCACCTCCCTCAGATCGCGGCCTACGCCGACCACCACGTCAGGGTTGCCAAGGGGAAGAAAGGTGGCGTGGCGACGAGTGATGTGGAGGTGGTCGCGGGCGAAGGGCGGGTGAAGGAGATCGCGCGGATGCTGGGTGATGCCGACATGGAAACCGCGCTGCGCCACGCCGCCGAGCTGCTCAGAACGGCCAGTGCGAGGTCCGCATCACGATCCGCAGCACCGTCGCCACGGGGATCATCCCACCGTAGCCGCTGACCGTCTGCTCGAACGACAGGCTGCCTTCGCCGTTGGGGCCGACGTACGTCACGGCCGCGCCGAGTCGCAGCCGCCGCTCCGAAGTCCCCACATCGAGCACGCTGGCTGAGCGCGGAGCGCCGAGTATCGTGATAAGCGACAGGGAGTCACCCGTGGTCGCGAAGGTGTAGTGGTCCCGTCCCTTGGTGTAGTAGCCCACCGTCACGCCGGCCCCAAGGCGCGGTCCCAATCGCAGCAGCGGGGCAAAGTCCACGCCGACATAGTCGCCCGGGTCCCAGTTGAGCCACAGCTGCGCGCCGGCCGGCACGAACCACGAGTCCTGAGACGCCACGCGGCGCTCGCGGATGCCGGGGCGCTGTTGCCCGGCCCGGAGCGACAGGTTCAACCACAGGCGGTTAAAGAGGGTGGCTTCCTGAACGACGCGCAGCTCGAGATCGGTCTGGTGATCGCCGGCCGCTAAGTCGAACGCGTCGTTGGGGGAGTCCTGGTGACCCGTCGGCAGGCGGACGAGCACGGTGGCCGCGGCGGCCCAGTTGCGGGCAACGGCAAATCGATATTTCGCGCTCAACTCGGCGTCGCCCGGGAAGTATCGCAAGCGCCTGAGCGTTCCGCCGAACGGCGCGAGGCCCGCCGCGCTCAGCCGAGCACCGAGAATGCTATCGAGTGTCGAGCCTGGGACGGGTGCCTCGGGGAGCAAGAACGTGTCTTTCGAGAACTTCGCGATCCCGAACGTGTCGGCGAGCGCTCGCCCGAGGCTCGACACGATCGACGCGATGCTCTGGCCCGCCTGAGATGTGACGAGTGGCAAGTACAACGCGGCCGTATCGACGCTGCCGTACACCGCGCGGCGCAGCGCGTCGCGCAGCTCCTGACCTTGTGTCTGCAGCGCCTGCGCGCGCGCGCACGCCGGTGCGGCGGGACAACCGTAGGCGCCCGCGGCGATGCTGTCACCGAGCAGCGTCAGCGCCGAGTCGAGGTGACCGAAGAACGTGCTGTAGCGCAGCGAGTCCGTGGACCGTTGTGGCAGGAGACCGAGGTTCGAGCCTGGCGGATTGACGCGGAATGACTCCTGCACGTTCACGCGCACGAGCGGGACCATGACGCCGACCGACAGCCGATTCGTGATCCCGAACTCGAGCCCGATCGGCGTCGTCCGCCGCTCGGCCCGGATCGCGAGGACTTGACTCCCGATGCTCGCGACGTAAGCCCCGAGGCCGGTGACCGTGCGCACGTCCCGCTCGAGCCGGACGATGCCGGGGAACCAGACGCGGGCCGAGTCACCGGTGAACACGCCGCCGAGGGGCGAGCGTCGCCCGTTGACGAACTGCGCGCTCCAGGTCTCGACGGTGGGGTCGACGGTGACGCGCAACGTGCCGGCGCGGGGACCGTCGCTGCGCGGGACGGCCTGTGCCCAAGCAACCCCGGGCGCGAGCCCGGGGATCGAGAGCAGGATGGCGAGGTAGCGAGGTCGCATTAGCAGAACGGCACCCGGTTCGCCGGGTGCCGCTCCGTTACCCCTCGTCCGCGCGGAGGTTCGCGCTCAGGGGATTGGTCGAATGGCGGTGCCGTACTTCGCATTGATCGTCGGAATGAGTGCGTTCGCGATCAGCTTGTGTGCGGCTCCCGTTGGATGAATGCCGTCGAGGCTGAAGATCGTCCCGAACGGAGTCGTGGCGGCAGCCGGGAACAGGGCGGTCACCGACGGAATGTTCGGGAACGTGGGGATCGCGCCTGCCGGCAGCGCCGCGAACAGCGCATTGGGATCGAGGTAGGCATAGCCCCGGGCAGTGGCCTCTGCCGAGATCACGCTGTTGTAGCGGGCCACCGTCGCGACGAGCGAGGCGAACTCGGTTGGGGACACGTTGTGCACGTCGTCACAATCGACCCCGACGGTGATGCCGGGGTTCACGCGCGCGAAGGCCACGACCGCTGCCCCCCGCTGGAAGGGTACGAACACGGAATCCCCGTGCGGACCCGCGCAGTTGGGTGCGACCAGGAAGTTCGACGGGAAGTGGCGACTCGTCGTATCGGGTCCGGCGATGCTGTCCGTTCGGGCCTGCACCTTGTAGAACTTCGAACCGCGGCTCAGGAACGGCACGAGCGTGACATTAGCGACGCCGATTAACACACCGCCCCGCGGACCGATGACGTCGATCGAGTCCAGCAAGGCCTGATAGCGTTGCCGGAACGCCGCCGTATCGGTGACGAACACCGGGTTGCCAGCGTTGGCCGTGTCTAAAATCGACCCGAGGACGTCGTTGTTCCCGATCCACACGGTGACGAACGTCGGTTTGGCACGCGCCGCCATCTGCACCTGCGTCAGACCGCCCAGGATGAACGTGGTCAGTCCGTTCGAATTCGACCTCGGATCGAGGTTGTTCGTCGGCGAGAGCGAAGTGGCGCCAGGGACCGCGACGTTGCTGATGAACGGCGGCGGCACCGCTTGGGCGCGCCGCAGCGCGCAGTTGTTCGGCACCGCGGGTAGCACGCGGGTCTGCAAGTACACGTTCGTGTACGGCGGCGGGCACCCCGGCTGTCTCATGTACGGCACGAAGAACGGCGAGCCCATCCGGTTGGCGAGGAGGACCGGGTACGCCTGGATCTGCGTGCTGTCGTTGATCCCCGCCGATTGGAATCCTGCCGTGATCGAATTCCCGAACGAGACGTAGCGCTCGAACAGGGGATCGATCGGTACGAAGTTCGCCGGCCGGTACAGAAGGTCGTCTTTGCACGCTGCGGCGCCGACGAGAATGCCAAGGGCGGCGGCCGCGAAGAGCTTGGTCGTCCTAGTCATGGTCGCCTCCCTTAGAAAGTGTACGCCAGGCCGGCGCCGAACAGATGCGCCGAGAACTGGAAGATGCCGGTGTTGCCGGCGAGCACGTTGACGAGGCCGCGCCGATCATTCTGCCGGATGTATTGATAGCCGAGGTCGGCGTGCATCTTGGGCGTCAGGTTGATCCCGGCGCCGATCGTGAACTCGTTACGAGCGGCCTCCGGGAGAAGCGGCGTGACGAACTGTGCCGGTGACGCGCCCGTGTGATACAGGTAGCCGCCGCGCAGCGTGACCTTGGACGAGTACTGGTACTCGCCGCCGAAGCGGAAGCCGTGCGTGTCCTTGTTCTCGGGACGCAGCGTAATGTCGGGCGACGCCGGATTCACAAAGTCGATCGTCAGGCTATTGAACCAGCCCCACACCACGAGCTGATAGTCCGCCATCACTGTCAGTTTGTCCGTCATCTTGTACGCCAGCCCGATGCTGCCCTGGGGCGGCATCGTGATCGACGTCTTCGCGCCGCCGGAGGCGAGCGGCCCACCTGCTCCGAACTCCGCACCGACCAGCAGGTCGACCTGGGTTCCGGCAGGGAGTGCCAAGGGGTTTCCCGCGGCGAGCTGGAGCCCTGTCGGAATCTGGTTAAACGCGACAGCGCCGCTGTAATCGATCGTCTTCCGGGTGAGCCAATGCCCGCCGATCGAGAGCTTGTCGTTCACCTTCAGGATGCCGCCGAAGTTGATCGCGAACCCGGTTCCCGTCGCCTCGAGCGCCGCGTCGGCGAAATCGGTCTCGTTCGGGATGCCGAGCGCGGCGAACGTGAACGTCTGCCCCGGCACACCCTGCTGCGACAGATCGGCGCGCTGGCGCAGCTTCACGCGGCTCGTGATATAGGCAAAGCCGACGCCGACCTTGAGGCGCGGGTGCACCTGGTAGGCGATCGTGGGCTGGATATAGATCGACCGCAGGTCCGTGTTATAGCCGACGAACCGGCCCTCGAGCCCCTGGGTGGGCCACTTGGTCTCGAGGCCATAGGGGGCGAAAACGCCGACTCCGGCTGTCAACTTGGGGGAGAAGGCGTGGGTGATGTAGAGATTGGGGACGGGAATGATGGGATTGTCGAGCGCGGTCTTTTGGGCCAGGAAGTCGTCGGTAAAGCCGCCCTGTGCCCCGATCAGCGTGACGCCCAAGCTGATATGCGTGCCCGACAGGCCGGCGAGGCCGGCGGGGCTGAAGAAGATCGCGGAGCCGTCGGCGCAGGGACTTGCCGCGGCCACGCCCGCGCGACCCATGGCGCAGGTGTTGTGCTCGTAGACGCCAAAGCCCTGGGCGGCGACAAGCGAGGGGAATCCGGCGCACAGCAACAACGCAAACCGCCGCATACGGTGTCTCCGGAAAAGAACGAAGGGGAGATGGTGAAACCGGCTGGCATACGGTAGCATTGCCTCCAACCCTTGTCAAACCAATGCCACACCCCGCGATAGCTCTGTTTCAGAAAACCTACGGCGTGGCCCCGCGGGCGGCTGCGTCGGCGCCCGGGCGCGTCAATTTGATCGGCGAGCATACGGACTACAACGGCGGTCCGGTGCTGCCCATCGCCATCGCCGCTCGCACCACGGCCGCTGTGGGCCCCGCGGAGGATGGTGTCCTGGAAGCAGTGTCGAGCCGCGACGGCGCTGTTGTCCGCGTCCCTTGGCGGGACCAGCTCCCGGCGGGATGGTCGGCGTATCTCGCCGGTGTGCTGCGCGAATTGTGGGCGGCGGATGCCCTGCCGTCCTCGCGCGGCGCTCGTGTGGCGGTGACGTCCGACGTCCCGATCGGGGCCGGGTTCTCGTCGTCTGCTGCATTGACCGTCTCCGCAACCCGTGCCCTCGCCGAGCTGGCGGGCGCGAAGCTGACGGGGCGCCAAATCGCGGGGATCGCGTTCCGCGCCGAGCGCGATCACGTGGGGGTGCGCTGCGGCGTGATGGATCAGACGATCGCCGCGCTGGCCAAGCCAGGCCACGCGCTGCTGCTCGAGTGTGCGTCGCTCGAAGCCAAGCACGTTTCACTCCCTAAGGCTTGCCGGCTCCTCGTGGTCGACACCGGGGTGCGTCACGATTTGCTGGCGAGTGCGTTCAACGAGCGGCGCGCCGAGTGCGAACTCGCGGTGAAGCGGCTCAGAATCGAGCTGCCTGAGCTGGTATGGCTCGCGAGCTGGCCCGCGGAGTGGCTGGCGCGTCTCAAGAAGGCATTGAAGGAACCGTTGCGGTCCCGAGCCGTGCACGTGGTCGGTGAAACGGCGCGGACGCGGTTCGGGGCACAACTGCTCGCCCAGGGAAAACTCAAGCCCTTCGGGGCGCTCATGTACGAGTCACACGAATCCTGCCGCCGGTTCTACGACTGCAGCGCGCCGGAATTGGACACGGTGGTCCACGCCGCCAAACGCGCGGGTGCACTCGGCGCCAGGCTGACTGGGGCAGGGTGGGGCGGTGCGGCGATCGTGCTGGTAGGGAAGGGCGAAAAGAAGATCGTGGGCGCGATCACGCGGGCGTTCGTGAAGGCGTATGGGCGTGAGCCGGGGGTCTTCGATGTGAAGGCGTCGGCGGGGGCGAGGGTCGAAAAGGCTGGGTAGATCGCTCGGTCCTTCAGGACCACACGGCGCCGAGCGTCCCCTTCAGGGGACGTCATAACGAAGCGGGGGGATCGCTAATCCCCAAGAATCTCCGAGTGTCGTGAATCCCGAAGGGTCGTTGGAATCCCCGGGCTGAAGCCCGGGCTCGGCGCGATGGCGTCCTGAAGGACGTGGTCACGAGGCTCCCCGGCGTTTCCATTCCGGGCTAGTTTCAACGCCGGCAGGCCCGGGTGGCGAAACTGGTAGACGCAAGGGACTTAAAATCCCTTGGGGGCAACCCCATGCAGGTTCGAGTCCTGCTCCGGGCACTCGCGTTGGCGTCTAGTCCCTGAACGCGCTGGCCAACACCACGATGAATGCCGCGAATCCGACGGCGGCCGCCCCCGTGACCGCTAACCCGGGCAGCGCGCCGATTTCTGTCCCGACCGAGACTCGGCCCCCGGATCGCCAGGAGCACGTGCTCGGTCCACATTGGTATTGGCGCGCCACCTCCGGCCGTGCGGCCAGCGCAAACCAGTGATTGGGGCTCCACTTGACCAGACCGAAGACGGCGCCCGTCCGCATGTTTTGATCGCCGGCCAGCGGCTTGCCCACCGCCACCTCCAAGGATGCCACGGGCGTTAGCCAGCGGCGGTAACGGACGCTCGGGCCGACAGCGAACCCGTCTCGGTCCACACTCGCGAACAGGGACCCACCGATTGCGTCCCGCGTGTTGAGGTTGACCATGAATCCATAATCCAAAACGCCGCGCGCAGCCGTCTCGCCGCTACTATTGCCACTGAACATGACGTAGGCACCCGCGTTCGTGAGCAAGAACACGGAGCAGGCGGGCTTGGGCTCGGCGTGCAGGCAGAGCCGGCCCGGCGAGGTGAGAGCCGTCGAGCCCTGGGCGGCGAGTCGCGTGACAGTTGTAACGACGACAAGAGCGACAGAGATCGACGCACGCATAGCGTGGCTCCTCAGGGCGAGATACCCGAAACAGCCGCACGGGTCGAAAAGGCACTCCGTGCCTGGCAGGGAGGGTCGCGGGTGTCGGAGGGACGTCCACAAAGGGCGCCGGGGCGGCAGGAGCGGCCATAGAGGCCAGCCCTGAGCAAGGTACAGGCGGGACTGCCTTCCGCAATCCGGCTAGATTTGCAGGCCTATGACCCAGCGTCGAACCCTCGCGATCCTCGCGGCCGGTGGGCCCGCACCCGGCATCAACAGCGTCATTGGCGCGGCCACGATCCGCGCGCGACTCGAGGGCCTCGACGTCCTCGGCGTCCGCGACGGCTTCGAGTGGCTCATGCAAGGCGACATCGAGCACGTGATGCCGCTCGGGATCCAGGAAGTCAGTCGCATCCACTTTCGCGGCGGCTCCTACATCGGCATCTCGCGCGCCAACCCCACCACCGATGCCGCGCTGCTCGAGAACACGCTCGTGTCCCTGTTGCGGCTCAATGCCACCGATCTCATCACGATCGGCGGCGACGACACGGCGTACTCGGCGATGCGCCTCGCGCAGCAGGCGGCGGGCCGGATCCGCGTCGTGCACGTCCCCAAGACGATCGACAACGACCTGCCGTTGCCCCCCGACGTGGATACGTTCGGGTTCCAGACCGCCCGTCACTACGGCGTGGATATCGTCAAGAACCTGATGGTCGACGCCCGCACCACGTCGCGCTGGTACTTCGTCATCGCGATGGGCCGCAAGGCGGGCCACCTCGCGCTCGGCATCGGCAAGGCCGCGGGGGCGAGCCTCACGCTCATCCCCGAAGAATTCCAGGGTGGGCCCATCCACCTCAAGACCGTCGTCGATACGCTCACCGGCGCCATCATCAAACGTCTCTCCGACGGGCGCCGCGACGGCGTGACCGTGATCGCCGAAGGGCTGGTGCTGGGGATCCCGACCGCGGACCTGGCGGGCCTGGAAGAAGTCGAGCGCGACAGCCACGGCAACGTGCGCATCGCGGAAGTCAATCTCGGCGAGATTCTCAAGGCCGAGGTGATCAAGCGGCTCAAGGGCTTCGGGATCAAAACGACCATCGCCGCGAAGAACATCGGCTACGAGCTGCGCTGCGCCGATCCCATCCCGATGGACATGGAGTACACGCGCGACCTCGGGTACTGTGCCGCCAAGTATCTCCTCGAGGGCGGGAGCGGCGTCATCATCTCGCTCCAAGCGGGACACTTCGTGCCGATCCCGTTCGAGCAGCTGCTCGATCCCACGACGGGGCGACCGCAGATCCGCCTCGTCGACATTCACTCGGCGCGTTACGCCATCGCGCGGCGTTACATGCTGCGACTACGGCGCGACGATTTTGAGGATCCGCACGAGCTGGCGCGCTTCGCCGCGGCGTCAATTCGAGTACTTGGTGGAGGCGGAGCCGCCGCCGCTCATCATCGCGCCCACCGCGTAACCGTCCGGAATCGGTCAAGCGCCGCCCGCGTGCAACCTTTTTTGCCTCGTGTGCGTCTTACTCCCTGAAGCCGAGACGCCGGGGTTGGCCCGGCGACCGGAGACGCCATAGGAGGAACCGTATGCGTGGCTTGACGATTCTCGTTGCGACGATACTGACGTTTGGATACGGCTTCGCCGCCCAAGCCGCCATGACGGTCAATCGGGCCCAGACCCTGCGGCGCGTGGCCGGCATTACCGACACCCCAGCGCCCACCGCCGTGGAAGCGGCTACCCGCGTGTGGTATGGCGGGATGCTGGCTCCCGTCACGGTCGAAGCAGCCCCGATGAGCCCTGCGCCGGCCAAGTGCACCCTGACGTGACGGGCTGAAACTTGACACCGCCCGCTCCCGTAGCTTCTACTATGAGTATGCCGGGCGATCAGCCTTCCCCCTTCCGCCGGTTCCTGAGCACGTGGCGTCGCGAGATCATCCGCGGCGGCGTGCTCTTTGGCTTGGTGATCGCGGTAGGGGTCGCGTTCAACAACATGCGGGCGGGGATCAGTGCCCCGTGGGCGGCGCTTCGCTCCTTCAACGGGTTCGACATCGATCCCGACCACGACCTCTTCGGTCCCGGCCGCGAGATCGGCGATCCGTGGAAGTGGCACGGCGCGGTGAAACCCTCTCAGCTCGTCTGGATTCGCAACACCAACGGCCCCGTGACCGTCGTTCGGGGTGAGGGGGACATGCTCGAGGTCACGGCGGAAAAGAGCTGGCGTAGCTCGGAGCCGAGCGGCGTGGAGATCGTGCCGGTGACGAGCGAGCTGGGCGTCACGATTTGCGCGCTGTGGGCGGCGCAGGAACGCCGCTGCGGCGATGGTGGCGACTACCAGTTGAGACACGTCGAGAAGAACGACATCGCAGTGCGCTTCACGGTGCACCTGCCGCGTGGCGTGAAGGTGGACGTCTCGACGGTGAACGGCGAAGTGGCGATTGACGGCGCTGCCGCGCCGGTCGCCGCGAAGACGATGAACGGCCGCATCCTCGTGCATACGTCGGTGGGCCCGGTCAACGCGAGTACGATGAATGGCAGCGTCGAGGCCGCGATGGACGCCCTGACGGGCGGTGACATGGAGCTCTCGACGATGAACGGCGCCGTCACGGCCGTGCTGCCGAGCGGTCTCAACGCGGTCGTCGACGCCTCGACCGTGAACGGCCGGGTCGAAACCGATTTCCCCCTGCAGCTCACGGGCAAGATCAGCCCGCGCCACGTGCGCGGCACGATTGGCAGCGGTGGCCTGACGCTCAGGCTGAAGAACGTCAACGGCTCGGTCTTCATCCGTCGCCCCGACGGGCGGCCGGCGCATCCCGAGCCCCCCCGCGAACCTCGCCGCGCCCGCCACGCTACACCGGCTCCCGACAGGCCCTAGTTAGCCGAGGTACGTTCCGATCTC
>WNFK01044747.1_pt1 | contig 19228 bp, 16 predicted proteins | sample 5400281 | NCBI WGS metagenome assembly WNFK01 (sample SAMN13153350, study PRJNA577476) | soil metagenome | isolation source: 20 cm soil on Douglas fir-dominated hillslope | place: USA:California | collected 2013-09-17
CGGGGATGTAGGCACCCGCCCCTGCCCCGGCCTCGACGAGTACGTCGTAGCCGGCGGCTTTGATCTGGCGGACCGAATCGGGTGTCACGGCCACGCGGCGTTCCCCCGGCCCGATCTCCTTCGCGATGCCGACCTTCATGGTGAACGGCTCCTGGAAGTGCCGCGGATGAATCCAGTAGGATGACTGCATCGACGAATCGGCGAATCGAGAACCCGCATCCTACCAAAAGAGGGAGAATCTTGTGAAACGATTCCCAAGCAAGCGGCGATCGCGCCGTTTCGTGGTGACGCCAGAGATTCGCGCCTATGTGAGGAAGATTGACGGCTACCGCGCGGGGCGTAGCCCGGTCTCCTTGATGAAGACCGCTCCCGCCAAGTTCGCACGCGCCGTCGTCGGGCTGAACGCGGCCCAGATGCGACGCCGACCTGCGCGGGGCAAATGGAGCATCATCGAAATCCTGGGGCACCTCCACGACACGGAGATCGTGTACGGCTACCGATACCGGCTCGCGCTTTCCCAGCCCGGCTCTGACATTCTCGGTTACGACCAAGCGCGCTGGGTGGTGGAGCTTCGCCACCGCCGTAGCAACGCGAAGCGGCTTCTCGAGCGTATTCGGATTCTCCGCGAGGGGAACCTGGATGCGGTCTTAGGCGTGCCGCGTCCTTACTGGAAGCGATTCGGCAGGCACACGGAGCGGGGCAAGGAGACCGTGCGAAGGACGCTCGAGCTGATCGCCGGGCACGACCTGAACCACATCGATCAGATCCGGGCGATTCGGAAAAAGTACGGCTGGTAGTCGCGCGAGCTAAGAAGCCTTGGCCCATGCGCCGCGGGTCGCGGCGACGAACGCGCGGAGGAGCTTTCGCGTGATCTGCGATTCGGCCATCCGCTCGGGATGCCAGTGGATGCCGATGAAGAAGGGGTGATCGGTCCGCTCGATCGCTTCGATGATCCCATCGGGGCTTCGCGCTGCGGCGCGAAAGCCAGGAGCCACCTCTCCGATCCCTTGGTGATGGTAGGAATTTACCGTCGCCGAGGTAACCCCGAGCGCACGCGCGAGAATCGTCCCGGGCTCGATCTGGATCTGGTGCTCGGGCGATGCGCCGGCCGGCTCGTCCTCGTGCTGGAGGGCGCCCGGCACGTCCTCGGGTATGTGCTGCAACAGGGAGCCGCCGAACGCGACGTTCAAGGTCTGCGCGCCGAGGCAGATCCCCAATGCCGCCATCCCCCGGTCCTTCGCCTCGCGCACGTAGGCGAAATCGGAGGCCGTCCGCTCACGCGGAGCAAGCCGCTCGGGGTGGCGCGCGGCCTGGCCGTAATGCTTGGGATCGATGTCGGCGCCTCCGGTCAACACGAGCCCCTCCACCCGCTCCAGCAGCTCCCGCGCCTCTTCCCGGCTACCGACGAGAGGAAGAATCACAGGCAACGCCCCGTTTTGTGAAATCAAGGATGCATAGAGCGAATAGAGGAAATAGGCGTCGCCGAACGGCTGGCCCGATTTCAGATTGGGGCAGATGCCGATGAGCGGTTTCGACATGGGCTAGTACCCCCGCTCGATGTCGACCTGATTCAGGAGGGGGAGCCCGGCGGCGTCGCGGCGCAAGTTTGCGCGGAAGAGCGCCATGGCGCGGGGCCAGAAGCCGATCGAGTTGCCCGAAATGTGAGGCGTCAGGATCACGTTGTCGAGCGTATAGAGTTCGCTCTCGCGCGGCAAGGGCTCCGTCTCGAACACGTCGAGCGCAGCCGCACCGATGGATCCTTTTCGAAGCGCCGCTACGAGGTCCCGCTCGCGCACGATCTTCCCTCGCGCGACGTTTACGAACCAGGCTCCCCGTTTCATCCTCCCGAACGCCGCCGCGTCGAACACACCTTGCGTCTCGGACGTAAGCGCTGCGGCGACGACGACGGCGTCGGACGCCTCGAGCATGCGATCCAGATCGCCCGGACCCATCACCGCATCGATGCGCGGTTCCTCTTCAGGCAGGCCGAGTGCTCGGAGCAGATCCGGCTCCCAAGCCGAGGGTCCTTCCGGATGCCGGCGGACCGCGATCACGCGCATTCCGAACGCGAGCGCGCGCCGCGCGACCTCGCGCCCGATCGCGCCGTAGCCGAAGAGTCCAAGCGTCCGTCCGTAGAGCTCCCGCGGACGCCCCGCACCCTCGAACCATCGCTCCCGATCCAGGCCGTCCTGGATCTGGTCCGCGATGGCCGTACGGAGCTGGCGCGCGAGGGCCACGAGAACTCCGAGCGTGTGCTCCGCGATCGGAACCGCATGGACTCCGCGCGAGTTGGTGAGGAGGATCTTCCGCTTGGTGACGCTCGGGGTGAGGTAGGCGCCGATCCCCGCGGCCGGGGCGTGCAGCCAGCGGAGGTTTCGCGCACGGGCCACACTCGCTTCACCGGGAGCCCAGGAGAAGAGAATCTCGGCGTCGGGGATCGCCGCTTCCAGGTCTTCCTTCGAGCGGGCGCGCGTGATCTCGAGATCGGGGAAGTCGAGGCGCAGTCGCTCGACCTCCTCGTCCGGAATGGTCCACGCCTCGGAAGCGTGGAAGAGCCCGAGTAGGAGCCGTCGCACGCCCAAGGATCCCCGCCCGAGACTAGAGCGTCGGGCCGCTGTCGCCGAGCAGGATTCGCCTCAGGAGCGCGACGGGGAGAGCACCCTGCGAAAGGATGCGCGCGTGGAACCGGGCGAGATCAAAGGCCGGCCCCTCCGCGCGCGCGACGTCGTCGCGGAGCTTCCGGATCTGGAGCGCGCCGAGGGTATACACGATGTACGTGGGGTCGAAGGCCGCGCGGTAGGCCTCCCGCTCCGCATTGGCGCGCTCCATGTGCGCGTGGTCCATGAACAGTGCGATCGCCTCGTCCATGGTCATCCCGCGCGTGTGGACGCGAAGCCCCACCTGGAAGCGGCACGCGCGCACGAGAGCCCATCGCAACATTCCGAACTCGACCCTCGGGTCCTCCTTCTTGTACCCGTGGTTGACGAGCGCTTCCTCCACGTAGAGTCCCCAGCCTTCCGCGAAGCTGCCGCAGCCCATGATCTTCCGGACCAGGCTCGGTGCCCGTTTGGAATAGAGGAAGTGGACGTAGTGCCCGGGGTAGGCCTCGTGAATGGAGACCGACGGAAGCGTCCATCGGCTGTAACCCTGGAGGTGCTGCTCCACCCGCGCGGAGTCCCAGCTCTTGTTCGGGAGCGTGATGTTGTAATACGCCTCGCTCGCCTGCTTCTCAAACGGCCCCGGGGAGTCAAGGCTCGCGAAGGACCTCTCCGCCGCGAAGGAAGGAGTCGGACGCACGGTACAGCGCACCTCCGAGGGGACATCGATGAACTTGGAGGTCATGCAGAACGAACGAATGTCCTCGAGGAGACCCGTCGCGTAGGGAATCAGGCTGTCCGCGGAGGGGTGGTCCTGTCGCATCGATTGGGTCAGCTCGTCGAGGCTCGCGTTCGGGTTCACCCGCTTGGCGGCCGTGGCGTAGCGAGCCTCGAGGCGGTCTAGCTCGTGCTGGCCCACGTCGAGCAGGGTATCGAGCGGCATGTCTACCATCTCGTCGTAGTAGAGCTTCTTGCGATAGCGCTCCGGGCCCAGGACGTACGAACCCTGGGCGTGCGGCACCAGATCCTCGCGCATCCACTTGATGTACTCGCGCGTCGCCGTCTCCGCGGTCGATTTCGCCTCCTCGTAGCTCTTGAGGAGCACCGGGTCCTTGACCGTGGCGAACGCGGCAGGCACCTCGTGCTCGAGGAACTCGATCGACCCTTCGAAATCCTCGGCGGCGAGCTGCGCGAACATCGCCGGTGGATTCTTGACGTTCTGCTTCCCGCTTTCGAGAAGCCGTGGCACCTGCTTCAGGCGCGCGATCACCGAGCGGAGCCGGTCCTCGGGAGGCGCGAAGCTGCGGGCCACGAGCGCGAAGATTCCCTCCGCGTAGTTGTAGGTGCTCGGGTCGTTCTCCCAGCGGCGGATCTCGGTGAGATCGAAGAGGTGCCCCTCGACTTGGCGGGTGAAGAGATCGTAGTCGATCCTCGTGGCGTCGCTCAGCCTCCGAGGGTCGATCCGCTTCGCTTCGGCAACCGCGCGCCGCGTCCGGGCGATCTCCGCGTCGATCGCGGCTCGCGAGCGGTCCCCGAGCTGCGAGTCGTACCGGTGCAGGCCCGACGTCGTTGCCCACGATGGCTCGAACGCAAAGTACCCGCGCGCGTAGTCCGAGACGAGCGCGGCGAACCCGCGGAGGCTCGGGTAGAGCGAAGGCGGTCAGAGATAGGACCAGGAGCAGCGAGATACGCGGGTTCGGGGGCCTCATCGTGGCGATCCTCCTGAGCGTTCGGATGAGCCAGCGACGTTATCACGCTGTCCCCCAAAAATCATCTGGGAGGAGACAAGCAGGAGGAAGAGCGCGAAAAGCCTCGATAGCGTTGCGGACTCGATGCGGTGGGCCAGGAGCGCCCCGAGCAAGGCGCCCACGGCGCCCCCCGCCATCAATCCCGGCAGGAGCGCGCGGACGATGTGGCCGTGGCGGGCGTGGCTCAAGGCGCCGACGATTCCGGTGGGCAGGATCATGAGCAGCGAGACCCCCTGCGCGACGTGCTGCGGAATCCGCTGACCCAGGACCAGGATTGGAACCAGGATCGTGCCTCCTCCGACCCCGAGGAGACCTCCCAAAGCCCCGACGAGGGCCCCAAGTAGGATGTTCCAGGGAGGGTCCCAAAGGCGCGGCACATCCGTGCGCATCGGCACCGCGATCAGGATGCGGACGGCCGTGGCGAGCATCAGGATGCCGAGCGCCTGCCGCAGTCTCCGTGCGGTCATCTTCCGGGCGAGGGCGGCGCCGAACAGCACACCCGGGACGGCGCCCACGGCGAGATAGGCCGCGAGGACGAAATCGAGGTTCCCGGCTCGGAAGTACGCGAAGGCGGCGACCAACGCGGTCGCCGTGACGAACGCGAGCGAGGTCCCCTGGGCCTCATGCTGTTCCGCGTGCAGCAGGTGGACGAGCATGGGGACGAGCAGGATTCCACCCCCGACGCCCATGAGGCCGCCTAGTGCGCCGGCCACAAGTCCGAAGAGAAACGGCATGGCACTCGTCCCCATGGAGTTCGCGCACCCTACCACAGCTTTTTGCCGCGCGCGTTGACATTGCGCGCCTTCGGTCGCTACCCTTGCGCGAGCGTCTCAAGCGCCGCCATGGCCAACTTCCCCCCCATCAAGCCATCCCGACTCCTGTGGACGCTGCTTTTCCTCGGGGCTCTCCTCGTGCTCGTCAACGGGACCGTGATCTACGCGATCCAGACGGCCCACCATTTCCTGGACGAGGAGCTGGGAAAGCGCTTCGAGGCGACCGCCCACACAGCCGCCCTTCTGATCCGGTCGGATCAGCTCGACGCGCTTTTCCCGGCGGGGGCGGACTCCTTGAGGGCCGATCTTGACGTGGAGATGGATACGGCCGAGGCGGCGGAGGCGGTCCGCGATCAGTGGCGGAGGCTTGCCAGCGGGGCGGGAGCCTCGAACATAGTCCTCCTCGACCCGGATCATCGGGTTGTGCTCGCCTTGCGGCAATCGATGGCGAGGGATGCCGGCCGGGCCACCCTGGACGAGGCTGCATTCGCGCGCGCGATGATCGGCGAAGCCGCCCACTCCCGGCTCTTCGAAGAAGGGGACACGTACCTAAAGGCCGGCTACGCCCCGGTGATCCAGTACGACGGACGAATCGTCGGCGCGGTCGTCGTCGAGGGGGGATCAAGCGCCTTTCGCCCGCTCGAGCAGGTGAAGGCGTCCCTTTACACGGCCGCGTTCCTGGCGTCGATCCTGGTCGTGCTTGTCGGGCTGGGATACGTGCGGACGCAAGCGCGGCTGGCCCGCGTCGAGGAGCGCATGAACCACGCCGACCTTCTCGCCACGGTCGGGCAGGTCGCGGCCGGGGTGGCTCACGAGATCCGCAATCCCCTGGCCGTGCTCCGCGGCGCCTCGGCGCGATTGCAAAAGCTGGAGCAGCTTACGGTCGAGGATCGAAAGGAGCTCCTCAGCATGATCAACGAGGAAGTCCACCGGATGGGGAACGTCGTCCAGAACTTTCTCGACCTCTCCCGCCGGCCCGACACCGAGCCCACCACCTTCGTCCTGCGCCCGGTTCTCGAGCGCTCGATGGAGATCATCAATGTGGAGCTGTCGCGGTGTGGTGTCCGCTCGGGCGTGCGTTGGGAGGCCGAGGACGGGGTCTGCATCCGTGGGCGGTCCCAAGCCATGCACCACCTGTTCCTGAATCTCGCGCTCAACGCGCGTGACGCGATGCCCGACGGGGGAGAGCTCACCGTCCTGGTTCAGACACGAAAGTCCGAACTCCGGATATACTTCCAGGACAGCGGCCCGGGCATCCCCCGGACCATCCGCTCGAGGATCTTCGAGCCGTTCTTCACCACGCGCGCTGAGGGGACCGGCCTCGGCCTGGCGTTCGTTGAGCGGATCGTGCTCGAGCACGGGGGGACGATTTCCGTAGGCTCCTCGCCGAGCGGCGGGGCCCAATTCCAGATCATTCTTCCAATCGAGAGTTGAACGATGCCTGACCGGATTCTGATCGCCGAGGACAACAAGAACCTGTGCCGGATTCTTGAGCGCGCGCTGAGCGAGGCGGGATACGAGGTTGTGGTCGCGCTCGGCGGTGACGCGGCGGTCCACGAGATCAAGTCGCACCCCTTCGATCTCGTGATCTCCGACATGCGCATGCCGGGCGCCACCGGCGTGGCCGTGTTCCAGGAAGCGCGCGCGCAGGAGTATCAGCCGGACGTCATCCTCATGACCGCCTTCGGCGACACGAGAGAGGCGGTGCGCCTCATGAGAGACGGCGCGGCGGACTACATCCTCAAGGACTTCGATCCGGACGAGCTCGTGACCCGCGTGGGGCAGGTGCTTGAGCGGAGGCGGCTCAAGCAGGAGTCCACCGTCCTCAAGGGACGCATCGAGAGCCTGAAGGAGCAGATCAGCCTCCACCAGTTCGACATGATCGTGGGACAGAGCCGCGTTATGCGGGACGCTCTCAGCCTGGCGGAGCGGGTCGCGCGGACCGACGCGAACGTCCTGCTCCTGGGGGAGAGCGGCACAGGGAAGGAGGTCTTCGCCCAGGCGATCCATGCGGCGAGCAAGCGCTCCGAGGCCCCCTTCGTGCCCGTGAATTGCGGCGCCCTCCCGGAGACGCTCCTCGAATCGGAGCTTTTCGGTCACGAACGGGGCGCGTTTACGGGCGCGATCCGAACGAAGCCGGGCCGCTTCGAATTCGCCGAGGGAGGCACCGTCTTCCTGGACGAGATCGGCGAGGTGCCGCAGAGCATTCAGGTGAAGCTGCTCCGCGTGTTACAAGATAGGACCTACGTGCGGGTCGGCGGCGAGGAAATGCGCCGCGCCGACGTGCGCGTGATCGCGGCGACGAACCGGAATCTCGAGGAGATGATCCACACCGGAAGATTCCGCGAGGATCTCTATTACCGTCTCAATGTCTTCCCGATCCGATTGATGCCCCTGCGGGAGCGGCGCGAAGACATCCCCGAGCTGGTCGAGTTCTTTCTGAAGCAGCAGGAGAGATCGGTGGAGGACGTCACGCCCGACGCGCTCGAGCATCTCCGTGCGTACGAATTCCCGGGTAACATCCGCGAGCTGCAGAACCTCATCGAGCGCGCGTGCATCCTCGCGGGCACGGGAAAAATAGAGCGCTCGCATTTTCCGATCGGGAAGACGCGACTCACGGCGGACCCGGCCGAGCTTCTCTCCCTCGGCTTGAGTCTCGATCAGATCGAGAAGCGCCTCATCAAGGAGGCGCTGGAGCGCGCTCAGGGCAACAAGACCAAAGCGGCGTCGCTTCTGGGGATCTCCCGCCGCGCGCTCTACTCGCGCATGGAAAGCCACGGCATCCCGATCGGGGGCGCTGAATCGGAGCCCGCGGACTGAGTTAGGCCGGCCCGGTCGGAAGCCTCCCGGCGACCCTCGAAACAATACCGAACCGTACGTGCCGGGTACGGCGGCGGCCATTCCCAGCAGGTCGGGCGCCCGCGATGTTACGGAGAGCCGTTCGGCCGGGTTTCGTAACTCCATCAGCCGCCGAACCTTCTCTGAATCGCACCACGCCCGATGCCATAAGCTCAAGTCTGGCATAGAGGTTGCGGAATTATGGGGGGTTATGGTCCCCCCGACCGTGCACCGATTCCAGCCGGTGAGTCGCCGAACTATGTCCGCCGCACGCGCGGGGGCGCGATTCGTCGCGCTCTGCGCGCTCATGGGATTGGCTATGTTCGGCGCGCCCGGTCCGGTTGCTGCCCAAAAGACCGCGCCGGACGACTCCACGCAGGTGGCAACAAGAACGCCCGCGCCCCCGGAAAAAACCTCTCCAGCCGAAGCGCATTCGAACCCCGCACCGGCACCCGCTACCACCGCCCGGGCGGACTCCGTCGTCGCGGAGGCGGTGAAGGATTCGGCGTCGGCGACCCCTGCGGGGGATGACGCGAAACCGAAGGATGCGCCGCCGGCAGAGCGCGCCGAAGATGCTGCCGCGACCCCTCCGGGAAAGGCGCCGGAAGCCGCGTCCGTACCCGCGAACGTGTCCAAGCCTCCCGAAGCTGAGACCAAGGAACAGAAGGCGATCCCCACAGGTCCCGACGTGAAGGCGCGCCCCAAGGGAGCCACGCGCGCTGTCGTCGGTCGAGGGCAGAAGGGCGCACCCAAGACGGGAGCGATCGCAAGACCCATGACGACCAGGCAACCGTCGGATGGAGCCGCTCCGCCTTCGCTTCTCCCACACGAAGGTCCCTCCGAATCGGATCGGGTCGGCTTGGAGCTGGATCGCACCGAGCGCTTCGCCGCGCGGGCGCAACGCGTGGTTCTGAACTCCAAGAATACGCGCGCCATGAAGCTGTATGCCTCCGCGCTCGATTTCCAGGCCGATTCACGCGAAGCCTACAAGGTGCGCCAGTACGCCCGCGCCGAGCGTCTGACCCTCGCCGCGCGGGATTTCGCGGACCGAGCGTCCCGGATGGTGGGCCCGCCACGAGAGGACCCGGACTTCGTCGAGCACATCTTGAGGCGCACGGACGACGCGCTTGAGCGGACGAAGGACGTACTCAGGAACGGGGCCGACCGCGCCTCATGGCGTAGCCACGACGATTTGAGGAATCAGCAGAAGGATGCGTGGAAGACATTCAAGGGCGGGGACGTCGGATCCGCCTACAAACAGACGCTCGCCGTTCGCGAAGGGGTGCTGGTCCTTCTCCGGCAGCTCCAAGACCTCCCGGTCCCGCGCGAGACGGCGGAGAAAGCCATCGGCGGCGCGCAGGCGGCCCTGGAGCAGGCGACCAAGGAGCTGGGACCCAAGCCCAACGCGGAGGCGGTGCGCCTGGTCCGGCTCGCGAGTGACTATCTCGCCAAGGCGCGCCAGTCCTTCCAACGTGGGAGTTATCGCTCGGCGCTCCTTCAGGCGAAGGTGGTCGAGCGCCACGCCGAGCACGCGGTGGACGTCGGCAGGCCGCGGTCGGGTTAGTCGCAGCGTATGACGGCGACCGTGACGTCGTCGCCGGGTTTCCCCTCGCTCGAGAATTCGTGGACCGCGCGGATCAGAGATTCCACGAGGAGTTCCGGAGCGAGCCCTCGATTCTTCCGCAAGAATGCCTGCAGGCGCTCCTCACCGAACTCGTCATCCGCGTCGTCTCTCGCTTCGGTCACGCCGTCGCTATAGAGCACGAGGATGTCCTCCGGGACCATCCGCATGGCGGCGGATTCATAGGTCGCCTCCGGGAACATGCCGAGCAAGAGCCCCCCGACCGAGAGCTTCTCCGTCTCCCCGGATGCATGGACGAGAAAGGGAGGGTTGTGCCCCGCGTTGACGTAGCGGATCTCACCGGTCGAGCAATCGATTGCGATCAGCACAAGCGTAATGAAGCGCTCTCCTCGAACGGCGTGGTGGATCGAGCGGTTGAGCCTGGCCATTACGGTCGGCAGGTTTCCATCCGATTCGACGTGCGCGCGGACGCTCGCGTGAAGGTTGGTCATCAGGAGCGCCGCGGGCATCCCTTTCCCCGCCACGTCCCCTAGGCAGACGGTGAGCAACGCGCCTTCCCCTTCGATGAAGTCGAAGTAATCGCCCCCTACGTCCGATGAGGGGATGTTTTTCCCCGCCACTCGGTAGGGAGGACGATGGAGCGGCCCCGTCGGGAGAAGCGACTGCTGGATGTTCGCCGCGCGCTTCAGCTCCTCTTCCATCTGCTTCCTTCGCTGCAGCTCCTCGAACGATTTGGTCTCGAGAATCTTCACGGCCGCGAGGTGCCCGATGTGCGTGAGGATGAGGAGGTCCGTGTGCTCGAACGGAATCGGCGCGGCGACATTGTCGACGTAGAGGACGCCGAGGACCTCGTCCTCGTGCCATAGCGGAACGCACATCGCCGAGTGGATCCTCTGGCGGATGACGCTTTGCTGCTCCTTGAACCGGGCGTCGCTCTGGGCATCGCTCGTGAGGATCGCGGTGCGGTCGTCGATTGCGCGCCGGGCGATGCTCCGGCTGACGATGATCTCCTGCCCCACGGTCCGGCCGCGTTGCTTGGTCGCTTTGGGAATCAGCTCCTGGCCGTCTTCGCCGCGCAATACCAGCACGGTCCGATCGGAGTGGAGAACGTCCGACGTCAGGTCCACGATGAACTGAAACAGCTCGCCCATCGGCTTGTGCGCGAGGAGAGCAGGGCCCAGTCGCTCCATGCCCTGGAAGAACTGCGCCATGCGCTGCGGCGACGCGCCGGTCGCGGCGATCGCGTTGATGTTCGTCCCGGACTGGGAGGTGCCTACCAGATCCGCAAGAGGGACGGCCTGGACGGTGCCCGGCGCCTTCGTGTCGGCCACCCGCGCGGAGGATCCCGGGTCTTCCCCCTCGGGTGCGAATTGAATCTGACAGGCGCCGAGCCCGATTTGATCTCCGGGCTTCAGGCGCGATTCCTGGATCAGAGCCCCATTCACCTTCGTCCCGTTCTTGCTCATGAGATCCCGGATCCAATAGCCGTCCTCCCGGAGAACGATCTCCGCGTGCTTCTTGGAAACCGTGGAATCGTTGACGACGATCTTGTTCTCAGCCGCGCGGCCGAGAAGGAAGGGGCCGTCCCCCTCAATATGGACGAGCTCGTGCTCGCGACCGGGGACGCGGATCAGGAGAGATTGGGTCTGGCTCATGCGGATGGCCTTTCAGTGTGGCGGCGTCGGTCCCCAAGTTCCACTCAAAAACGCTTCTCCAAGCGAACGGTACGAATCGCAAGGCAGTCGTGGTGGGCTCGGCCGCCTGCTCCGGCTTGTTGCCATCCGTGAACCGATGTGGTATCCTCGTAAGCTAGGTGGATGCTTGATGTTACTCCCGGTTGACCACTCAGACGAGGCATTCCAGTGAAGGACCATCAACCCGCCAACATTCGCAACATCGCTCTGGTCTCTCCCCATGGAACGGGCAAGACGTCGCTGGCCGAATCGTTCCTCTTCCGCGCCAAAGCGACGACCCGCCACGGAAAAGTGGAGGAAGGGACGACAGCCCTCGATTTCTCGCCCGAGGAGGTCCACCGCAAGATCACGATCAGTCTGGGAATCGCCCCGATCGAATGGCGCGACACGAAGATCAATCTCCTCGATACCCCCGGTTACTCCGACTTCGTGGGCGACATGGTCGCGGGCCTACGTGTTGCCGACGCTGCCGTCTTCTGCATCAAGGCGTCGGCCGGAATCGAGGCGGGCAGCGAATCGGCGTGGGACCGCGTCGAGGAGCGCGGATGCCCGGTGTTGTGTCTGGTCACGCAAATGGAGCGGGAGCATGCCGGCTTCTCCAAGGCGCTCGAGGGCGCCTCGGGGAGGCTGGGGAAGCGGTTTGTCGCGGCCGCCTGGCCGATTGGAGAAGCAGACAAGTTTCGGGGGCTGGTGGACCTCGTCTCGATGAAGGCGTATCTCTTCGAGAAGGATGGATCCGCCAAGGAAGCTCCGATCCCGCCCGAGCTCGAAGCTGAGGTGCAAAAGGCTCGCGGGGCCCTCGTCGACGCGGCCGCGGAGGCCGACGACGCCCTTCTCGAGAAGTTCCTCGGGGGGGAAGAGCTTTCCACCGAGGAGGTGCGCCGAGGCATCCGCAGCGGGCTCCTCCAGAAGAGCTTCGTGCCGGCGCTTCCCGTGGCCGCCTATCCGATGATGGGAATCGACCACGTGCTCGATACCTTCGTCTGGCTCATGCCTTCACCTCTGGATTGTGGACCTGTCGTCGGCACGAAGCCGGGGACCGAGGAGAAGGTGGAATTCAAGCCGGAGCCAAGCTCGCACCTCGCCGCGCTCATCTTCAAGACGAGCAGCGAGACCCACGCCGGAGACCTATCGATGATCCGGGTGTTCGCCGGAACGCTCTCCCCTGGAAAGGAAGTCTGGAACGCGAGCGCCCAGCGCGCGGAGAAGACCGGCCAGCTCTTTTACGTGCTCGGCAAAGAGCGCAAGGATGCAGGGCAGATCATGGCCGGCGACATCGGCGCCGCCGTCAAGCTTCGCGAGAGCCACACCGGGCAGACGCTCTGCGACAAGAGCGCGCCCATTCTTCTCCCGCCCATCCCCTTCCCGCATCACGAGCTGGAGGTTGCGATCTTCGTGAAGAACAAGGCGGACGAGGAGAAGATGGGATCCGGCCTCCACAAGCTGCGCGAGGAGGACCCGACCCTGCACGTCCACGTGGATTCCTCCCTTCACCAGACCCTGCTTCAGGGCACGGGCGATTTGCAGGTTGATGTCATCATCGAGAAGCTCCAGCGCCGGTTCGGCGTCCATGTGGAGCTGATGAAGCCTCGCATCCCCTACCGCGAGACGATCCGAAAGTCGGTGTCCAAACAGGGGCGTCACAAGAAGCAGACCGGGGGGCGCGGGCAGTTCGGCGACGTCCACGTCCGTCTGGAGCCGCTGAAGTCGGGCTCGGGCTTCGAGTTCGTGGATGAGATCGTCGGAGGCGCGGTGCCGAGGAACTACATCCCCGCGGTCGAGAAGGGAATCGTGGAAGCGATGCACGAAGGGGTCCTCGCGGGGTATCAGGTGGTGGACGTGCGCGCCGCCCTCTACGACGGCTCCTATCACTCGGTCGACTCGTCCGAAATGGCGTTCAAGATCGCCGGCTCGCTTGCCTTCAAGGAGGGCGCGAGGGAGGCCGGTCCCGTTCTCCTCGAGCCGATCGTGGAGATCGAGGTGCGCGTTCCCAAGGACCTCGGGATGGGGACCGACGGGCGCTACGAGGTCATCCGCGCTCAGGTGCCGCAAGCGGAGCTGTACAAGTATTCCACACATCTTCGTTCGCTCACCCAGGGAAGGGCGTCGCACAAGACCAAGTTTTCCCATTACGAGGAGATCCCGCGCGAGCTCGCGGAAAAGGTCGTCAGTCAGGCCCGCGCCGAGAAAGAGGCCATGGCGTCCGCATAAGGCGCCCCCAAGGAGTGCTCATGCGCCGCACCACGCTCCCGCACCCGCGCGTCCTGCTCCCGCTCATCGCGGTGCTCGTTCTATGCGTCCCGCGCCCGTCCCGCGCGGCGGAGGACCCGCACGCCCGGTATGCTCCCCCCGCGCCGCGAGGCGCCGAGGTGATCACCCCGGCGGCCACGGCGCGCTTGAAGCAGGGTGAGGCGGCGCTGTGGATCTATTTCACGGACAAGGGCGAAACCGACGCGCGCACGTTCGCCCGATCGCGCCGCGCCCGCGAGATGCAGGGCCGGTTCGTGCCGGACTACTACGACGTCCCGGTGTCGCCGCGCTACCTTGACGCGGTGCGATCCACGGGCGCCACGGTCCGCCACTCCTCGCGATGGCTCAACGCCGTGAGCGTCGAGGCGGACGCGGCTGCCGCGAAGCGCATCGCGACGCTCCCCTTCGTCCGGTCGGCCGAGCCGATGGCCTACTCGAAGCGCGTCGCGCCGGTCGGCCCCGCCGTCCCCGTGGCGCCCGGATTCGCTCTAACGCCGGCGCCCGAGAGGGGAATGGCTCCTGGCACCCCAGAAGAGCGGGAGTCCTGGCAGGCGCCCGCGCTCGGTCCACCCGCGGGGTACGGTGGCTCGATCACCCAGCTCAACGGGATCAACGCCAGGGCGGCGCAGGACTCCGGCTACACGGCCGCGGGGGTGATGGTCGCCATGCTCGACACCGGATTCAACAAGGCCCATAACGCGACCATCCAGCTCAAGCGGATCGCGGAATACGATTTCGTCTTCCACGACGGCGAGACCGCGAACCAGGGGAACGACGCCCTCGGGGCCTGGGATCACGGAACCGGCACGTGGTCGGTTCTCGGCGGGTACTACTCGGGCAACTTGATCGGTCCCGCGTACAACGCTTCCTTTCTCCTCGCGAAGACGGAGGATGTGCGCACCGAGACCCCGGTCGAAGAGGACAACTGGCTGGCCGCGGTCGAGTGGGCGGACAGCATCGGGGTGGATGTGATCTCTTCGTCGCTCGCCTATTTCGACTTCGATAACCCAGCGAATAGCCACACCTATGGACAGCTGGACGGCCGCACGACCACGGTCACAAAGGCGGCGGCGCTCGCCGCGCGGCGTGGGATCGTGGTGGCGAACGCGATGGCGAACTCGGGGCCGGCGGTAGGATCGCTCCAGGCGCCCGCGGACGCCGACAGCATCCTCTCGACGGGCGCTGTGGACTCGAACAACTTTATCGCCGGCTTCTCCAGTCGAGGCCCGACGGCCGACGGCCGGGGAAAGCCGGAAATCGTGGCTCAGGGGGTGAACACGATCTGGGCGGTCGCGGCCAACGCCACGCAGGTCACGGGCGTCAACGGCACCTCCCTAGCGACCCCGCTCATCGGCGGGGCGGCGGCCCTGGTCCGCGAGGCGCACCCTGAGTGGACCGTGCAACAGCTCCGGTACGCGCTCAAGGCCACCGCGGACAAGGCCGGTGCGCCCGACAGCACGACCTACGGCTGGGGCCGGGCCAACGTGGTCGCGGCCATCTATAGCTCGCCGCTCGGCGGTCCTGTCTATCCCAAACCCTTCGACCTCGCGTTTCCGGTGAACGGCGGAACGATCACATCGCCACCGTTCCTGTTTCGCTGGAGGAGGACGGTGGATCCGAACGGGGACGCGGTGACCTACCGGATCAAGATCTTGAAGGCACCGTCTGATTCTTCCGTCTTCGACGCGACCACGACCGACACCACGATCACGTTTCCGGGATACCTCGGGCCCAGCACGACCTACCGTTGGTACGTGAGCGCCAGCGATCCGGCGAGTCACGGCCGCGAAAGCCGTGAGCGGTTCACGTTCGTGACCAGCTCGACGACGGGGGTCGTTCTCTCACCGCCGGCCTCGGGCGTGGTTCTCTACCCCAATCGACCGAACCCGGTTCAGTCCTCGACCCTGATTCCGTTCGCCATCGCCGCGTCCTCGGCGAATGGGATGCCCCTTGTGACGCTGCGGATCTACGATGCCGCCGGGCATCTCGTGCGGACCCTCCTCGAGAACGAGCCGACCGCCGTTCCCCTTGCCCGTTTTGAGGCCTGGGACGGGAGGGACAAGAAGGGCCGACGCGTGAGCTCCGGAATCTATTACTATCGGCTCACCGCGGCCGGGAAGGACCTCTCCAGGCGGATGGTCGTGTTGCGCTGATTCACCGATTGTAGGGTTCCTGATTCTTGCCGCGCCCGCTCAGAGGGAGGAGCGACCGTGTCGGGTCATTCGAAGTGGAGCACCATCAAGCGGAAGAAGGGCGCTACCGACGCCAAGCGCGGGAAAGTCTTCACCAAGTACATCAAGGAAATCACGGTCGCGGCGAGAGCGGGGGGTGGGGATCCGGGCAGCAACCCCAGGCTCAGGACCGCAATCGCGGGCGCCAAGTCGGTGAACATGCCCGCCGATAACATCGATCGCGCGGTCAAGAAGGGCACCGGGGAGCTGCCGGGAGTCTCGTACGAGGAAGTCACGTACGAGGGGTACGGACCGGGCGGGATCGCCATCCTGATCGACGCCTTGACCGACAATCGCAACCGTACGACCGGCGAGATCCGCCATATCCTGACCAAGAGCGGTGGCCGGATGGCGGAAGCCGGGAGCGTGCAATGGATGTTCCACCAGAAGGGCGCGATCTCGATTCCGAAATCGGCGGCCGATGAGGAGACCGTGCTCAACGTCGTCCTGGATGCCGGCGCGGAGGATGCGAGCACGGACGATCCGGAGATCTACGAGATCACGACGTCGCCTCAGGCGTTCGAGGCCGTAAAGGCGGCGCTCCAGGCGAAGAACATCGCGACGCAATCGGCGGAGCTGGCCAAGGTGCCGCAGACCACGATCACGCTCAGCGAGAAGGACGCCGAGCAAGCCTTGAAGCTCATGGAGGCGCTCGAGGACAATGACGACGTCCAGCGGGTCTCGTCCAATCTCGACATCGCGGACGAGGTTCTCGCCCGCATCCAAGCCTAGCGCCACCGTCGGCGCGGGGGAGCCCACGATCCGGCCGGACGAGCCCCGTCCCGGCGCTCCGCTCATTCTCGGGATCGATCCCGGAAGCCGGGCGACCGGCTACGGATTCATCATCCAGGAGCGAGGCGGCGCCCGCTGCGAGCGTTCCGGCGTCATCACCCCGCGCGGCCAGCTCTCCTTCCCCGACCGCCTCCTCGCGATCCACGACGCCCTCGAGGCGCTCCTGGCCGACATGTGCCCGGCCGAGGTTGCCGTCGAGAGCGCGTTCGTGCGAAAGAGCGCCGCCGCCGCGCTTCAGATCGGGCACGTGCGCGGGGTCGTGATCGTCGCGGCGCGGAAAAGCGGGGCGCAGGTTTTCGAATACACGGCGCCGGAGATCAAGATGGCCGTCGTTCGAAACGGCGGCGCCCAGAAGGAGCAGGTGGCGTTCATGGTTCGGAGACTCCTGCCGGGGCTCATGAAGCTCAAAGAAGACGAAGCCGACGCCCTCGCGGTCGCGCTCTGCCACATGCACCGGGCCAGAGCCCGCGCGCTCGGCATCGCGAGGGTGCGCTCGTGATCGCGGCCGTCCAGGGCCCCCTCATCGCCAAAATGCCCACCGCGGCCTTGGTCCAGATCGGCGGCTTGACCCTCCGGCTTCAGATCTCGGTCTCCTGCTTCGAGACATTGCCGGCCGCGGGACGTGAGGTCCATCTCCTCACCTACCTCCACGTCCGCGAGGACGCCCTTCAGCTTTTCGGCTTCACCGACGAGCAGGAGCGGAGCCTTTTCGAAAACTTGATCTCCATTTCGGGCATTGGTCCGAGGCTCGCGATCGGCATCCTGAGCGGCGCGACGGCCGCGAGGCTCCGCGAGGGGATCGAGGCGGGGGACACCGAGTTCCTCGTGACCCTGCCCGGGGTAGGAAAGAAGCTCGCCCAGAGGCTCGTCGTCGAGCTCCGCGAGAAGTTCGCCCCGGGAGCCCCCGCCAAATTACCCCTGGCCTCCGGCACCCCCGGGGCGCTCCACGTCGGCACGGGAGGGGACGCCGCGTCGGCGCTCGTTTCGCTCGGCTTCTCGCGCATCCAAGCCCAGCACGCGGTCCAGGAGGCGCTGCAGGAATTGGGCCCGGGCGCTTCCGTCGAGGAGGTCATCCGGAAAGCGTTGCGCCAGGGAGCGCGCTAGTGGGAAGCTCCCGCGGGATGCGAGGGGAATGAAAGAGCACGAGAGGATCACCGATCCGGAGCCGGCCGGCAACGAACGCGATCTCGACCGCACGCTAAGGCCCCAATCGCTCGACGAGTTCGTCGGGCAAGAGTCGCTTCGCGAGCAGCTCCGCATCGCGGTTGAAGCCGCGCGCGGACGGGGCGAGGCGCTCGATCACCTCCTTTTTCACGGCCCGCCCGGGCTGGGAAAGACCACCCTGGCCTCGATCCTCGCGCACGAGATGCGCGTTCCCATCGTCCAGACCTCCGGTCCCGTTCTCGAGCGCGCGGCCGATCTCGCCGGGCTCTTGACCAATCTCGAGGAGCGCGCGGTGCTCTTCATCGACGAGATCCATCGGATGAACCCGGTCGTCGAGGAGTATCTCTATCCTGCGATCGAGGATTTCCGCCTCGACATCATGATCGATAGGGGTCCGAGCGCCCGCTCGGTGCGCATCGACTTGAAGCGATTCTCCTTGATCGGCGCGACCACGCGGACCGGGCTCCTGAGCGCCCCACTGCGCGGACGCTTCGGCATGACGGCCCGACTCGATTACTACACCGCCGAAGAGCTGGCCCGGATCATCAACCGCTCGGCGAAGCTCCTCGGCGTGCCGATCGACGAAGCGGGCGCGCGCGAGCTGGCCTCGCGCTCGCGCGGGACGCCGCGCGTCGGCAACCGTCTCCTCCGTCGCGTTCGGGACTTCGCCGAAACGCGCGCCCAGGGGAAGATCACGGCCAAGGTGGCCCGCGACGCGCTGGCCCTCCTCGAAGTGGACGAGCGGGGGCTGGACGACATGGACCGGCGGATGCTCGAGGCCATCGTGATCAAGTACAGCGGGGGTCCTGTGGGCCTTTCGACGATCGCGGTGGTCGTTGGGGAAGAGCCGGATACCCTGGAAGACGTGTACGAGCCCTATTTGATTCAGGAAGGATTCTTGAAGCGCACCGCGCGGGGGCGTGAGGCGACCGACCTCGCGTACCTGCATCTTGGGCTGGCGCCTCCCAAGCGGACCCCGGCCGCCGATCCGGAATCGCCGCAAAGCACCCTCTTCTAAGAGCTGGTTTCCACTGAACGCGCCGCACCGACTCAAGACATCCGACTTTCATTACGACCTTCCCAAGGATCGTATCGCGCAGCACCCCGCGCCCGCGCGCGACGGGTCGAGGTTGATGGGCCTCGACCGCTCTACGGGGGCGATCCGGCATCATCGGTTCCACGAGCTGCCGTCGCTCTTGAATCGCGGAGACCTCCTGGTCGTGAATGACACCCGCGTCCTGCCCGCGCGGCTCTACGCGGCCGTCGCCGGCGGCGCGAGCGAGGCGGCGAGCCGCGACCGGGAGGTCGAGATACTGCTCCTGCGCGAGGAGCCCTCCCAACGCTCCGAGCATGTCTGGTCCGCGCTGGCCAAGCCGGCGAAAGCGCTCAGGCCCGGGACGACGCTGCGGTTCACGGATCCCTCGTATGGGGGCCAGGTCACGGGGATAGGCGAGCGCGGGGTGCGCCATCTCGTCTTCACCGCGGCGACCGTGGGGGCGCCCTCGTTCGAGTCCTGGCTCGCGCGCGTGGGACACGTGCCGCTCCCGCCCTACATCGCC
>WNFK01242686.1_pt1 | contig 19215 bp, 23 predicted proteins | sample 5400281 | NCBI WGS metagenome assembly WNFK01 (sample SAMN13153350, study PRJNA577476) | soil metagenome | isolation source: 20 cm soil on Douglas fir-dominated hillslope | place: USA:California | collected 2013-09-17
AAGCGCCGCGGTGCTGCCCGAGCCACCGACCTCCACTCCCTGGCCGCAAGCGGACGCGATTCTCGCGCGGACTGCGCTTCCCCGGATTCCTCCCTCGACCTACCCGGTTTCCCTTCGAGATGCCTTGCGGACCAGGAGCATCCAGGACGCCATCGACGCCTGCCATGGCTCAGGCGGAGGCCGCGTGATCGTGCCTGCGGGCGTGTTCCACACCGGCGCGCTCCGCCTCCGAAGCCGCGTCGAGCTCCACCTCTCGGAAGAAGCGACGCTTCGCTTTTCCGAAGACCCGGAGCAGTTCCCGCCCGTGCCGACGCGGTACGAGGGTCTCGAGTGCGTCAATCGCTCGCCGATGATCTACGCCCTCGAGGAGACGGACATCGCCCTCACCGGCGGCGGCGCCTTGGACGCCTCCTCCACGGCTGCCTGGAACAGGGGCGGCGACCGCGCGGGGCAGCTCGAGCCGCTCGTGGGCCAGGGCGCGCCGCCCGGAAACCGGATCGTCGTGGGCCGCCTGAGGACCTCGACGGTCGAAACGCTGCGTTGCGCGCGCGTGCTCATCCAGGGAGTGCGCATCTCCGGTTCGCAGTTCTGGCAACTGCACCCGACGCTTTGCGCGGACGTGACGATCGACGGCGTCACCACCGCGCGCTCGGGCGCGAACAGCGACGCCTGCGATCCGGAGTCGTGCGACCGCGTGGTGATCCGGCGCTGCACGTTCGGTTCGGGAGACGACGACATCGCGCTCAAGTCGGGCCGGGACGAGGATGGCCGGCGCCTCTCCGTGCCCTGCCGCAACGTGGTGATCCTGGGTTGCCAGGCCGAAGGGCCCTATGCGTTCCTCGCCTGCGGAAGCGAGCAGAGCGGGGGGATCGAAGACGTGTATGCCTTCGCGAATCGCACCTTCGGGCGGGGCGTCGGGCATGCCCTGTGGGTGAAGTCGAATTCGCGGCGCGGAGGGTATACGCGCAACATCCATCTGAGCGGCCTTCGCGGCTGGGTTCGAAAGGCGGCAATCGCGCTGACGATGCGCTACGACGGCCAGTCAGGCTCCTTTCCACCGGTCTTCGAGGGCACCCACATCGAGGACTGCGCTCTGGAAGCCGAGGACGTCGTGATGGACGCGGAAGGTCTACCGGAGTCGCCCATCCGCGGCGTGACGGTGTCCAACTCGGTCTTCGAGGGCGTGCACGCCAGCGATTCCATCCGCTCCACGCAAGTGGTGTGGCGCGAGGTGTCGGTGAACGGCCAGAGGCGCGGCTGACTTCAGCGGTCCGTCGCGTCGAGGAACGTCGGGACGATCGCGGCGAGCAGATCGGCTTTGTCCACGATCAGCGCGTGCGTGGCGCCCGGGAGGATCGCCAGCTGGCCGTTCGGGAGCAAGCGGTACATCTCTACCGCGTGCTCCGGGCGGACCACGTCCGCGTCTCCGGCCACCACCATCGTCGGCGCGTCGATCCCGCGGATGACTCCCGGCGGCCAGTCCTTGAACTCCAGCATCCTCTTCACGGACTTGTCGTGGAACGTGCCTAGCTGCTCGGGGTGGGGCGCGACCTGGACGTAGGCCTGGCGCAGCTCGGCGGGCATGCTGTCGAGGGTCGCGTGCTCCATGGACTGCCAGAACCCGGGCGCCATCCCAGCGCGGTTGAACATGGCCGAAACGACGATCAGCCTCCGCACCAGCTGCGGGTGCCGGATGGCGATCTGCAGGGCGATGCTGCCGCCGTTGCTGAAGCCGAGGAAGTCCGCCCGATCGATCTGGAGGTGACGCAAGAGGGCCGCGGCGTCGTCGGCCGACTGCTCGAAGCTGAAGGGGCGCTCCAGGATGTCGGCCGTCCGCCCGTGCCCCTGCTGGTCGAACGCGATCACCTTCCGCGTGCGGGCGAGGGACGGCAGGAGCGCGCGGAACGACGTATCGATGGTCGAGCCGCCGCCGTGGAGCAGGATCAGCGGCCTCCCGGCGCCGCGGACCTCGTAGTAGATCCGCAGCCCGTTCACCGGGGCGTAACCGCGCTGGACCGCGGCTGCCTGCGCATCGAGGCCCGCTAGCGCGGCGGCAGCGAAGAGGACGGGAGCGGAAGGAGTCATGCTGGAGGAACGAACGGCCCGCTGGAAAAGATACCAAGGCCGCTTGGGTGGTCACCGGGAATCCGACCAGGTTCTCGTCCCGGTCCACGCCCGCGATGACCGGCACGCGGTTCACCCGGCCGCTCTCGAGGGCTTGCCGCAGCGTCATCGGAAGCGTGGTTCCGTTGAGAGTCGGCGCGACGGTGCCTTGCGCGCCGTACTGGTAGCCGGAGCCTGGAATCGAGGAGACGTCCGAGGCCATCTGCGCGGGAACCGCGCGCAGGCAAGCCGCGACGTCCGCCGCTTCTCTTTTCCAGGCATGTGTGTCGATCTTTGTCGTGAGGTATCCTTCCGACCTTCGATTCTCCTGGGGGAACGATGCTGGCGACGCTCCTGCTGTTGATCGCGGCTGGAATGAATCCGGCCGCTGCCCGGTTCGCCGGCGACCACCCGAAGAGCACCCGAGTCGTCGACGCGGACGGGAACCTGGCGCACGCGAGCGGCTTCCTGGTCGACACGGGCCTGCGCGATCCGGCCAGTTCGGCGCGAGCATTCCTCGCCGAATCCGGCGATGCCTTCGGCCTGGCCGGAGAGGCGCTCGTGCTGGAGGGCGCGCCCGCCGCCGGCGAGGTGGGGGCGGTGAGGTTCTCCCGCTCGATCGGCGGGCTTCCCGTCTTCGGCTCGGCCCTCGTCGTCGGGGTGGACGGCCGCGCCCGCCCGTTCATCGTGAACAGCGGGAGGATGGCGCCGGCCATTTCGGGAAGCCACCGGATCGGCAACGACCGTGCATCCACCCTGGCGATCGGATCGATCGGCGCGCGGGGAGTCGGACCCGCGACCGTCCTTCCGGGTTGGCGATCGTTCCCGGGGACCACCCGCGCGGTCTACCGGGTGGACTTCATCGCAACGCAGCCCGCGGGCGATTGGCGCGTCTTCGTCGACGGCGAGACCGGCAGCATGCTGTTCCGCCAGAACTTGCGCTACCGCGCGACGGCTCCGGCAATGGCCTTCGACGTCTCGCCGGTCGAAAGCGCGTCGGCTCTTTGCCCGGCGTCGGGACGGATCTGACCGGAACCCAGACCACGGTCTTCAACTGCAACGGCCAGAACGCTCCCACCAGCTCGGCGCCCGGGCTCTGCGTCGTGGTGCCGAAGAACGCCGGCGGTGACTTCAACTTCACCGCCGACTCCACGTTCAGGTCGCCGACGGACAACTTCTCGGCGGTCATGGCCTACCAGCACCTCGACAAGCACGTCAGCTTCTTCAAGGCGCTCGACTCCAATCTCCCGACCGCCGGCCAGAGCCGCGCGCTGGTCGGAAGCATGCCGGCCCTGGTGAACGCGTTCGAGGGCAACGCTCCCCTCGAAAACGCGTTCTTCTCGGGTTCGCTCGACGCGATGGTGTTCGGACAGGGCGCGGCAGCTGACTTCGCCTACGACGCGACCGTCATGTACCACGAGTTCACGCACGGGGTGGTGTTCGCGTGGGGCGATTTCAACATCGACATCGACAGCCTCGGCGGGCTGGACGAGCCGGGAGCGCTGAACGAAGGGACCGCCGACTCGATGGCGGTCTCCGAGACGGGTCGCAGCTCCATCGGCGGATTCATCGGCTCGACCTCGAATCCTCCCGCGCCCAACCTGCGCGACATGAACGATCCGGGCATCTCGAAGAGCTGCCAGGGCGACGGGACGGTCGTGAACCAGTTCGGCGCGAGCTCGGTGAACGGCTTCGACGGCGAGGTCCACGACGACGGCGAGGTCTGGAACGGCTTCTACTGGGAGGTCTTCAGCGGGCTGAAGGCCGCGGGCATCAAGGGATGCGGGGGGACCTGCGAGGCCGGTCCGGCGATCCAGTACAAGGCGCTGCAGCTCGCGGGAGGAACGAGCCCGACGTTCAACAACTATTGGCAGACGTTCAAGTCGGCGGCGGGGGCGATGTTCGCGTCGCAGCCCACGGTCGCGGCGTACGTCGATTGTGTGGCGAAGCGGCGCAAGCTCTACAGGTGCGATCGCACCGTGCCGCTCTACGCCGGCGAGACCAAGGTGCAATTCGTGCGGCTGCGGTATTCGCCCTTCCAGGTCGCCCTGCAGGCGACGGGTGCCACGCAATTCAATTTCTGCAGTGCGCAGGGGATCTCGACCACCGTCTACGCGCGCGCTGGAACGCCGGTCGTCCTTTCGGTGATCGATCCCAACACTGGAAACGCCACCATCACGGCGGATGTCCACCAGACCTTCACCCAGGCTTGCAGCGGCGGGCCGGTGTCGTTCCCACTTCCCGCTCCCACGGGGGGAGTGTGGTATCTGCTCGTCGACGCTCCCGATGCACTCGTCGGCGCCAATCCGGGTTTCGAGCTCTACCGGTTCGATGCCGCCTCCACCGGCATGGCCGCCCGCCCGGCGTCCAGCGCGGCCGGCACCTGCACCAATCCCGGCCCGCTGCAGATCTCGGGCCCGACCAGCTTGCCTCCGCGCGGGCACCAGACGTTCGCGGCCACCGGGGGCAGCACGACCGGCTACACCTGGAGCATCCTCACGAACAATTCCGGCGGCTCGATCGGCGCGTCGTCGGGTGTCTACACGGCGGGAGCCACGGGCAGCGTCTCCGACGTGGCGAGGGTCATCGACCTGATCGGAGGGATCAAGACGCAGACCGTTTCCGTGACGGCTGGCGTCACTCTGACGCCGCCCGCCGCGATGCTCGCGCCGGGCGCCAAGCTGACCTTCGCGGCGGCCGGCGGCTCAGGGACTGGATTCGTTTGGACGCTCACGTCGAACGGCTCCGGCGGCACCATGGACGCTTCCGGGGGCTACACGGCGGGTCCGACGGGAAATGCCACGGACATCGTCACGGCGACGGACTCGCTCGGCAATGCCGGCACCTCCACTGTGACCGTCGCATCGAAAGGCGGCGGCTGCGCCAGCGGAGGTACCGGGGACGCGGCAGCGATGCTGGCGATCGCGGCCGTCCTGCTCGGACGTCAGCTCCTGCGCAGGCGGCCGGCATGATGAGCGTCCTGGTCCTGACGGCCGCGGCGAGCTCTTCCGTCGCAGCCTTCCGAGCGGATTTCCCGAGCGCGACCCTGACCGAGTCTCCCGCGGGGGGACGGCTGACCAGCGCCTCGGGCTTCGAAGCACGCGGGCTGGGTGCGGATCCGGAAGGGGCGGCCCGCGCGTTCCTCGACCGATACGGCGCTGCCTTCGGCATCGCCGGGAGGCAAAAGTTGGCCTTGGGGGACGCGGCGGAGTCCGGTGAGCCGCCGCGCCGGGTCCGCTTCGAACGGCGGATCGACGGCCTTCCGGTCTTCGACGGAGACGTGGTCCTCGCCGTGGACGCGGCGAACGCGGTGATCCTGGTGAACACCTCCGACGTCCCCCCGAACACTTCGGGCCAGTTCCGGATCTCCAAGCAGTCGGCGATCCGCGCCGCCCTGAAGGCGCTGAAGAACCCGAAGACTTCCGATCCGCCGCGCGCGGTTCGCGGCTGGAAGGCCGTCGGATCCGCGCTCCGTCCGGTGTGGCGGGTCGACGTCGCGGCCGAGCAGCCGCCCGGTGAATGGCGGTCGTTCGTCGACGCCCAGACGGGAAAGGTCGTTCTCCGCAGGGACCTGCGCACTACGGCAGGACACTAAGGGCGGGACGTCTCCCGGAGCTCCTTCGAGAAGAGCAGGGCACGCCTCTCGAATCGCCGCTGCTCGTAGAAGGCGTGCGTCTCCTTGCGGTGAAACGCGGCGTCGAGGAGGAGATGGTTGCATCCGGCGGCCACCGCCAGCTCCTCCAACCTCTGCATCAGCATCGTCGCGATCCCACGGCACCGGTGGTCGCGATCCACCACCAGCTCGTCCACGTAGCCCATCGCGCCTTCCCGCAAGCTGGTCTTGATCGTGAGCGAGGCGAAGCCGACGACCTTCGCGTCGAGCTCGGCGCACAGGTAGCGCTGGCGGGGAGAGGTCAACGCCCGCTCGAAGAGTGAGCGGAGCTGCGGCTCCCGGAAGACTTCGTCCGGCCAGTGTTGCCGCAGCAGCGCGTAGACGTCCGCGAAGTCCTGCGAACGACAGCTCCGAATTTTCGGCACCGTGCCTCCCCCAGGCCACCATCAGATGCGGGACGCGCAAGGGCGCTTCGCATCGACGGCGCGTGCAGCTTCGCGCAGTCACGCAGGTGTGCGCAACAGCTAAGAAAAGGGGATTGCAGCCTCCTTGTCTTTTTCGCGTCGGAAAGACGATCGCCCAGGCCCTTCCCGTCGCACGGGCTCGCCCCGGCTGTTAGCCTTTCCGACCAGGATCGGAGTCTTCATGAACAAGAGGCAGACCGGATTCAATCTCGCTTACGTGCTCATTGCCGTCCTGGGGGTGCTGCTCCTGCAGGACTTCTGGATCCGACGGCAGGCGGTCGCGACCATCCCCTATAGCGAGTTCCAGAAGCTGGTCCGCGAGGACAAGATCGCCAACGTGGTGGTCGGGCAGGACCAGCTTTCGGGTGAATTCAAGGAGCCCATCAACGGGAAGAAGCGATTCTTGGCCGTCCGGGTGGACCCGGACATCGCGAAGGAGCTCGACCAGCGCGGCGTCGAATATCGCGGCCAGCCCGAGTCGAACTTCATGGCGCTGATCTTGTCGTGGGTCGTGCCCATCGCCCTCTTCTCCGTCATCTGGTTCGTGGTCGGGCGCCGGATGGCCAAGCAACTCGGCGGGCCTGGCGGCGGGCTGATGGCGATCGGAAAGTCCAAGGCCCGCGTCTACGTCGAGACCGACACCAAGGTGACGTTCTCGGACGTCGCCGGCGTCGACGAAGCGAAGGCCGAGCTGGAGGAGGTGGTCTCCTTCCTCAAGAACCCGAAGGTGCACGGGCGGCTGGGCGCGCGCATGCCCAAGGGCGTCCTTCTGGTTGGCCCTCCCGGGACGGGCAAGACGCTCCTGGCCAAGGCGGTCGCCGGCGAGGCCGGCGTTCCATTCTTCTCCATCTCCGGGTCGGAGTTCGTAGAGATGTTCGTCGGAGTGGGCGCCGCGCGCGTCCGCGACCTGTTCGAGCAGGCTCGCGCCAAGGCCCCCTGCATCATCTTCATCGACGAGCTGGACGCCCTGGGCCGCGCCCGCGGCGCCGTTCCCGGGCTGGGTGGCCACGACGAGAAGGAGCAGACCCTCAACCAGCTCCTGGTCGAGATGGACGGGTTCGACCCGGCCGCCGGCATCGTCCTGATCGCGGCCACCAACCGGCCCGAGATCCTCGACCCGGCGCTGCTGCGCGCGGGCCGTTTCGACCGGCAGGTGCTGGTCGACCGGCCCGACCGCGTCGGGCGCGAGCAGATCCTGAAGGTCCACACCCGGAAGGTGGTCCTGGCGGTCGACGTCCAGCTGGAACAGGTGGCCGCGCTGACGCCGGGCTTCACCGGCGCCGACCTGGCAAATTTGGTCAATGAGGCCGCGCTGGTCGCGACCCGCCGCGGCGCGAACCAGATCAACATGAACGATTTCAATCTGGCGATCGAGCGGATCGTCGCCGGCCTGGAGAAGAAGAACCGGCTCCTGAACCCGCGCGAGCGCGAGATCGTGGCGCACCACGAGATGGGCCACGCCTTCGTGGCGGCGGCGCTGCCGGGCAGCGATGCGGTCCACAAGATCTCCATCATCCCGCGCGGGATCGGCGCGCTCGGCTACACCATCCAGCGGCCCACCGAGGACCGCTACTTGATGACCCGCGAGGAACTGGAGAGCAAGATGACGGTCCTGCTCGGCGGGCGCGCCGCGGAGCATCTCGTCTTCGGGCACCTCTCCACTGGCGCCGCCGACGATCTGGCCAAGGCGACGGACATCGCCCGCAGCATGGTGACCCGGTTCGGCATGGGCGCGACGCTCGGGCCGGTGACGTACGAGAGCGAGCCGACCACCTTCCTCGGCCAGGCCTACGGGTCGCGCCGGCTCTATGGCGAGGAGACGGCGCGGGAGATCGACGTGGCCGTGCGCGCCCTCGTCGAGGCGCAGTTCCAGCGCGCCCGGGCGATCCTTTCCACCAACCGGGCCCTCCTCGACGAGGCGGCCCGCAAGCTGCTCGCCACCGAGACCCTGGCGGGAACGGAGCTCGAGAACCTGTTGGGGCGGGTGGGCAAGGAGCAAGGGCCGCGCATCGCCGCCGCGGCCACGGCCTGAAGCTTCGGCCCGTCAAGGCAGCAAGGCGAGGACCCGCACGGGCGCGCCCGACCCGTTGCGGATCTTCATCGGCAGCGCATAGAGCGTGGCGCCGCGGGGCGGCAGCGAGTCGAGGCTGGCCAGGTTCTCGAGCGCGTAGATGCCGGCCTTGAGGAGAACCTGGTGCGCGATGAAGTCCTTCGACGGGCCATGGTCGATGCTGGGCGTGTCGAGGCCGGCCCCCACGATGCGGCGGGAGACGAGGACCTTCGCGCCCTCCGCGGAGAGACCCGGAAAGTGAAGGTTCGAGGCGTCGCCGGGCTTGTCGTCCCCGAAGTACGCCTTCCGGTCGGGCCACCGCTTCGCCCATCCGGTCCGGAAGAGCACGATCGCGCCGCGCGGGATTGCCCCGTGCGCCTTCTCGTCCGCCGCGATGTCCTGCGCGGTGACGCGGTAGTCGGAATCCTTCTCCGCCTGCTCTTTGACGTCGATGACCACCGCCGGGCCGACCAACCGATCCGGCGGAATCCGATCGACCGTCGCTCCCCCTTCGGCGAAATGGATCGGGGCATCCATGTGCGTGCCGCCGTGCTCCGGGGTGCAGAAGGAGTACGCGCTGTAGAAGTAGCCCGCCTCGGTCGGTCCGTAGGCGAGCTGCTTCAGCTGGAAGCCGCCCTCGCCCGATGGCCAGTACAGCGTCTTGTCGTCGAACGGGTAGGTGAGATCGATCAGCATGGAGGCCGCCATCAGGAGCGACAGCATAGGGGCCGCAGCTTAGGACAACGCGGTCTCGCAGGGTAAGCTGGAAGTCAGTGCGGGCGATCGGAGTATCGGCGCTCGATCTCCTCGGCACGATCCGGCGTCGTCCGATCGCAGGCCGCGCTGATGAAACTGGCCAGGTCCGGCCCGTCGGGGATCCGGGCCTGGCGCGCTCCGAGCCGCACGTCCCAGCGGACCGGAAAGCGGCGGCTCCAGTCGGAGAGCAGCTCGATGTCGCGCCGCACCTCCGCGCAGGCCATCGATCGCTCATCCGCTGGGTTGACGGTGCGGAACGCCCCGACCTTCGTCTCGTATTCGCTGAGGCGGATGCAATGATGGCCGATCAGATGCCGGCCGAAGACCGCCTTGGGCCCGACCAGGTAGAGGTTCCCGGCCCAGGTGTTCTTCCGTTCGGAAGCTTCCCGGATCATCCGTTCCGCATGGATCGCGGGGACGACGCCGCGGCTGCGGAATGAGAGCTCTTCCGCGCTGCCCTCGATCGCCGGAGGCCGCTCGCAGGCGAGCAGCAGCGCGAGGATGGCCACGCCACGCATCCGGAGGCTTGGACGCCCCGCCCGGATCCGGATTCAGTGGCGGGCGATACCCCGGGCGGGTATAGGCGGCCGAATGTCCCACACGATCAAGACGAGAAAGAAGCTGCTCGACCGCGTCCGGCGCCTGGCGGGACAGGTGCGCGCCGTCGAGCGCGCGCTCGAGCAGGGAGCCGGGTGTGGAAAGGTGCTGCAGACCCTCGCGGCCTCCCGCGGAGCGCTCAACGGCCTCCTGGCGGAGGTCGTCGAAGGACACGTGCGCGAGCATCTCGCGGATGCGCGGGTGCGGCCCAAAGACCGCGCTGCTGCGGCCAAAGAACTGGTCGAAGTCGTGCGTGCTTACGTGAAATGATGAGCACCGGTTGAATGCCGGGAAGGGTTGACACGTCGAAGGGCCCGTCGTGATCCGCGTACGGGCGCATCGGATCGTTCGGACTACCGCCAGCGCGCTCGCGCTGCTGGTCTTCGCCTCCCCGGTCCTCGCGACCCTCCACGAGGCCTCGGTCCGGCACGTCGCGTGCCCCGAGCATGGCGAGTTGGTGGAGGAGGCCCCGCAAGCGCCCCACCAGCACGGCCGGGCCGCCTGGACGTCGCCGGCGCTCTTCGCCGAGCGGGACTCCGCCGGCCCCCGCTCCGCGACGGAAGAGCACCAGCATTGCGTCGTGACCCTGCAGGCGCAGGTTCGCGGTCACGCTCAGGCGTCCAAGACCTGGGTCCCGCCGGCTTCGGGTGCGGCCGTTGCCGCGCCGATGGACCGGGAGCACCTCGAGCTCCGGCGCCTCGCGCTCTACCGTCTCGCTCCGAAGGCATCGCCGCCGCTCGTCTGACGCATTCCCCAGCGTCGTTCGAACAGCAGCGCTTGCCCACCGCGGCGCTTTGCGCCGCCTTTGAATCGGAGCTTCCAAGTGAAGAAGACCGTGGCTTTCGCCGCCGCGCTCGCGTGCGCGTGCGGCAGCAGCAGCAGCAACAATCTCAATCAGAATCCAAACTGCCAGCCGGGCTCGGGCAGCACGCTGAACGCCGCTTGTGATCCGGGCTTCACCCAGACCGCGCCCAACAAGCCCGGTTCGATCGAGGTGACGTTCTCGGGTGAAACGCTCGGCGTGCAGGGCCTGCCGTTCCAGCCGGTCAATGCGGGAGACCCGGTGTTCGTCGACGGCTGGAACATGGCTTTCGACGAGTTGCTCGTGGTCGTCGGCAACTTCCGGCTGTCCCCGGGCGCCACCCAGTCTGCGGACCAGTCGGTCATCGCGACTCCGGTGGCTACGATGCCAGGACCGTACGTGGTCGACATGCACAAGCCCTCCGGCTTCGTGGGCAAGGATGGCGAGGAACCGGCCGGCGGAATCTTCAAGTGGGATGCGGACGACAGCGGCAAGGGGTTCGACACCAATACCCGCTATGCCTTCAGTTACGACGTCGTCAAGGCCGCCTATCCCGCGACGCAGGTCAATCTGACCTCGGATCAGTTCGCCGACTACGCGCTGATGGTGCAGAACGGCTGGAGCAAGCTCTACCGGGGGACGGCGACCTACGTCGGTACGGGCACGTTTCCCGACGCAACGGTGCAAGCCAGGTTCGCCGCACTGCCGATGACCGTCCACTTCGTCTTCGGCTGGAACGACGCGGGCAGCCACATCAACTGCATCAACCCGGACTTCGGCAACGGCGAAGACCTCGCCAACCGCGGCGTGCAGCCGAGCAGCAACGGCGCGGTGATCGCGCAGGCCACGCTTCACGTGGACCACGTGTTCTGGGACATCCTCAAAGAGCACAACGACGTAAGGCTGCGCTTCGATCCGATCGCCGCCTGGGCGCCGGCCAATACCAGCGCGGCCAGTCCCCTCGATGTGCACAGGTTGGGGAGCAAGCCGCTGGCGGCGACGTTCTCCGACGGCACGCCACTGCCGGACCGGGGACCGTACCAGAACGTCCCCGGGGGGTACGCGTGCGGAGGGACCCGGCCCTGCGCCCAGGTGACGATGAACCTGAACGGCGTGACTGCGGGAGTGGTGCCGGGCCTGGCCAACTTCATGGCCTTCAGCGGGCAGTCGCAAATGCACCTGAACGCCGACGGCCTCTGCTACGACAAGGGCCAGCACGCGGCCGATCCCTTCTACGCGCCGGGGATCTGACCATGCGCACCTCGCTGATCGAGCTGCTCAAGCATGCCTTGCTGGACTTGAAGGCATCGTGGGTGATGTGGATCCTGCTCGCGCTCTCCGTCGTCGATCTCATCATCATCCTCGAGCGGGCGGCTTTCTTGCGCTCGATCCGCGAGGACGTCCCCCGCCTGGCAAGGGAGCTCGACGCGCTGCTGCGAGGCGGCCGCGTCCGCGAAGCGCTCGACCGGGTGAAGGCGTCGAAGTCGGCGGAGGCGGCGGTGGTGGTCGCCGGCCTCCGCCACGCTGATCTGGGGCCGGCCTCGGCGGAGAAGGCGATGGCCGGGGCGCAAGCCCTGCAGCGCGTGCGCCTCGAGCGGGGGCTCGCGATCCTGGGTACGGTGGGGAACAACGCGCCGTTCTTGGGACTGCTCGGGACGGTGATCGGCGTCATCGAGGCCTTCGAGATCCTGGGGAGGCCCGTGGACGCGGCCAGCGCCGCGGCACAGGCGGCCAGCGCGCTGGCGCCGCAGGCGATCATGTCGTCGATCGCTGAGGCGCTGGTCGCGACCGCGGTGGGCCTGTTCGTCGCCATTCCGGCGGTGGCGGCGTTCAACTGGTACCAGCGCCGGATCCAGACGATCGAGGCGAACACCGAGGCGATCAGCAACGTCCTTCTGGCGCATCTCGCCGCGGAGTCTCCGCCGGAAACCCTCGCGCCGCCCACCGTGGGCCCGGCAGGAGGTGGGTGATGGCGGGCGGAACCGGAAACGGCAACGCCGGGATGATCAACGGCATCAACGTCACCCCGCTGGTCGACATCATGCTGGTGCTGCTGATCATCTTCATGGTGACGGCCAAGCTGGTGGTTGCGCCGGCCAGCGCGCTGGGGGTGCAGCTGCCGAAGTCCGTGACGGGCGACGCGGTGCAGGTGATTTTCTCCGTGCAGCTCACGCGGCAGGGCGGCAGCTACGTCAACGGACACGCCGTAGCCAGCGACGATGCCATCAAGTCGCAGGCGGACCAGGAGCTGGCGCAGCACCCCGACCTTCGCGCGGTGATCCAGGCGGACGGCGAGGTGCCCCACCGGCGCGTGATCCACGTCATGGACCTGCTCTCGCAGGCGCGCGTCAACAACATCGCCTTCGCGGTGGACGTGATTGGCGCGCCTGGGGCACCGCCGGCTCCGTGAGCCTTCCCTTGCAGCGGGGGCGCAGGCGCCGGCTCGTGATCCCGCGGGGAACCCTCGCGGATGGCGAGCCCCCGTTCGCCGCGGTGGAGCGGCTCGACGCCGGCCGGCACGGGACGCGCCACCTGGCGGCGCTGCTGATCGCCCTGGCAGCGCACGCCGCGCTGGGCGGGACCGCGGCGTTGCAGCACGAGACCGGGGCGCATCCGCCTCCGGCGCATCCACGACCGCCTATCGCGGCCACCCTGCAGAGAACGGAGCCTCTCTTGCCGCCGCCGCCTCCTCCGGAGAGACCTCCGGCTGCGTCGCGCGCGCCCCGACCCTCGCGGGTCCCGCCCGCTCCGGCGCAGGCGGGTCGGGTGATCGCGCAAGCTCCGCAGCCCGCCGGCCCCGCGGACCTGACCGGATTCGATCTGGTGGTCGGGCAGGGCGAGTCGTACGCCGGCGGGTACAGCTCCGCCCAGGGCACGAGCAGCAATGCCGTCTCCGACCCGAACGCGAAGGTCGGCGGCGTGCCGGACGCGCCTCCGTCGGACCGGTCCCGTCCTGCCTCGCCGCTTCGCCGCGAGTGGTCCTGCCCGTGGCCGGAAGAGATGAAGGACAGCGAGGTCCGCTATGCCCGGGTCACCATCCGGGTGAGCGTGACCCGCGACGGCGCCGCATCGAGCGTCGAGGTCCTCGCCGCTCCGCCCGGTGGGTTCGCCGAGGCGGCACGCCGGTGCGCGCAGGCCGAGCGTTACCAGGTCGCTTTCGATCCACAGGGTCAACCGACCGACGGCGATACCCGTCTCATCAACGTCAACTTCCAACGCGGATGAACCGCCACCTTCTCCTCGCGGCGATCATCGCCTTCGCGGCCCCGGCGGGTGCGCAGCAGATCACGCCGCCGCAGCCGGTGGAGATGCCACCCGCGGTCGCGCCCGAAGGCGGAAATCAGGAGGCCACTGTGGTCCTGCTGGTCACCATCGGTGCCGACGGCAGCGTCCGGGACGTAGCGGTGGCCTCGTCCGCGGGCGCGGCGCTGGACGCGGCCGCGATCGCCGCAGTGCTCCGCTGGAGGTTCAAGCCGGCGTTGCGCGACGGCCAGCCCTTCGAGGCCCGCGTCCGCATCCCCTTCCGGTTCGAGGCCGCGCCTCCACCAAGGGCGCCCGCGCAAGGAGCGGCGCAGGTTCCGGTGCTGGGCGCCCCAACGCCTCAGCAGTGACCGTGCGCGGCTCGCAGGTCAAGGTGGAGCATGGCGCGAGCGACTTCGTGATCGACGTCGGGCAGCTCGCCGTGGTGCCCCGCCGGAATGCCGAGCACCTCCTCGAGCTCGCGCCCGGAATCTTCCTCGCCAACGAGGGCGGCGAGTGCCACGCCGAGCAGGTGTTCCTGCGCGGGTTCAACGCGGAGCAGGGGCAGGCCATCGAGTTCAGCGTGAACGGCGTTCCCATCAATGAGGTCGACAATCCGGACAGCCACGGCTACGCCGATACCCACTTCATCATCCCCGAGCTGATCAAAAGCCTGCAGGTGACCGAAGGGCCGTTCGATCCCCGGCAGGGCGATTTCGCCCGGGCGGGCAGCGCACGCTACGAGCTCGGCGTCAGCGACCGCGGCCTGCGCCTTTCCGCGACCGCGGGATCATACGACACGCGGCGCTTCCTGGCGCTCTGGGCGCCGGAGGGCGAGCGGGAAGGCACTTTCGCCGCCGCGCAGTTCAGCGACACCGCAGGCTATGGAGTCAATCGCGCCGGCAGCAACGCCAGCGCCATGGCCCAGTACGAAGGGGAGCTCGGGCAACGCGGCCTCTTCCGCGTATTCGCCTCCACCTACGCGGGCCACTGCAAATCGGCCGGCGTGCTGCGCAAGGACATGGTGGACGCCGGCACCATCGACTTCTTCGGCACGTTGGATCCCAGCCAGGGCGCGGACGCGTCCAGACACATCGTCTCGCTCCAGCTCGAGTCGCCGCTGGAGAGCGGCGTCCTTTCGGGGCAGGTCTTCTTCTCCGTCCGTACGCTCCGCATCGTGGAGAACTTCACCGGGTTCCTCCTCGACAACCAGGAGGCGGGGCAATCGCTGCACGGACAGCGCGGCGACGCCGTGGAAAAGGACTACAACGCTTTCACGACAGGCGCCCGGGGCAGCTATCGTCTCCGGTTCCGGCTGCTGGACCGGGAGCACGCCATCGAGGTCGGCTCCTACGCCCGCTACGACCACACGAGGCCCCTTGTCCAGCGCCTCCGGTTCGGGACCCAGGATCCGTACTTGAACGACCTGGACCTGGAGACCGACGTCGTGAACATCGCGGGATACGTGGACGCGGATCTGCGTCCCTTGCCTTTCTTGACCTTGCGCGGCGGAGTGCGCGACGAGTTCTACCAATACAACGTGCTGGACAACTGCTTCACGCGGGGGAACTTCAAGCCCGGCCAGCCGCTCGACGTGGATTGCCCGTCGTACGACCGCGCTGGTCCCCGCTCGCCTTCGCGAAGGGTCACGGCCACCGGAGACCTCCTGGCCCCGAGAGCGACCGCCCTGATCGCGCTGCCCCTCGGCCTGACCCTCACGGCCAGCTACGGCGTCGGAGCCGTCTCGCTCGATCCGGTCAGCATCACGCAGGACGAGAACGCGCCGTTCGTGAAGTTGAAGGCCTTCGAAGGCGGCCTGCTCGCGAGAGGAAGGGGATCTGGCTTCGACTGGACCGCCCGCGCGGTGGGCTATCAGACGAAGGCGGATCGCGATCAGATCCTCGATCCGAATCTGGGGCGGGCCACGACCACCAGCGCGACCACCCGGACCGGCCTGGTGCTGGCGGCGCGCGCGACCTCGCGCTGGCTCGACGAGGCCGCGTCGTTCACAACGGTCCACCCCGTCTTCGACGATACGGGCACGCTGGTGCCTTATACGCCGCTCGTGATCGGCCGGTCCGACACCGCCCTGTCCGGGCCGCTCCCCTGGCTCCGGTTTGGAGAAAGCCCGCTGCGAGGCACCCTGGGGGTCGGAGTCGGCTACATCGGCAAGCGCTCCTTGCCGTTCGGCCAGTTCTCCGATCCGACCCTGCAGATCGACGCTTCCGCCAGCGTTCGCTGGCGCTGGCTGAAGGGTGGAGTCCAGGTGACGAACCTCACCGATCGCAGGTTCCCGCTCAGCCAGTTCTTCTACGCGTCCGACTTCCACAGCCGCCCCTATCCGACCCTGGCGCCCGCCGAGCACTTCACTGCAGCTCCGCCGCGCATCGTGCTCTTCACCTTCGAGCTTCTGCTCGACCGGGAGGGGGACTGAATGACGCGACCCCACCAGCTGATCAGCCTGGTCCTCTTCGCCTGCGGCCTCTCATGCGGCTCCACCGGCGGCGCCCTGGTGACCCTTCCGTTCAGCACTGGTGGCCAGGCCGCGGGACCGCTCACGTTCACCACCCCGACCGGCTGGACGGTGACGCTCCAGACGGCCACGATCGCGCTCGGCCCTTTCTACTTCAACAATGTGCCCCCCTCGACGCAGACGTTCCGGAGCGGGCTGGTGATCATCCAGGTGACCCGGCAGGTGGTCGTGGACGCGCTCGACCCGGCGCTGCATGACGTCCCCTCCGGCGCCGATGGAGAGACCGGTGTTTCCGTGGCCGTCGAGATCGACCTGTTCCCGCCGGACGATACCCAGCCGTCGTCCGCCCGCGCGCAGTTGGGCGGGAACGTCGGCCTGGTGGCCGGAACCGCAACCAAGGGCAGCACGACATTGGCGTTCAGCGGACCAATCACCATCGACGCCAACCTCGTCACTCCCACCACGCCGCTCGCGGCCCTGCAGCGCGTGCGCGGGGCCGCCGTCAACCTGGACTTCACGGCCGCGCCGCAAGCGCTGGTGCTGCGCGTGGATCCGATCCATTGGTTCGACCTGGTTGATTTCTCGGTCCTGCTGCAGGGCACGCCTTCCGGCGGCGTCTACACCTGGGACGTCCACAGCACCTTCCTCAACTCCCTCGTCCAGGGCGTGAAAAGCGAGAGCGGCGTGTACCAGTTCGAGTTGGTTCCGCGCTGACCACCCGCTAGGCGGTCAGGCCGCGAGCGTTGCCTTCCGCCACCGCGTGCGAGGATCGCCCCCGATGCTTTCGCAGGAGCCGGTCGATCGAGAGCGGCCCCGCGCCGGCGACCGCGATCCAGAGCGCGAGCACGATGTAGGTCCACTCCTCGAAGCCGAGCAGATCGGCGAGCGAGTGCAGCGCGTCGCGCTTGGCCGTCAGGATGGCGACGGTCATGGTGACGATCAGCGGGATCGCCGCGAGGCGGCTGAGCAGCCCGATCAGGAGCAGCGCTCCACACCCCAGCTCGGCCGAGGATACGAGCAAGGCGTTGAAGCCCGGAGCGGGAATCCCGAGCTCGCCGAAGAACGCCGTCACCTTCGGCAGATTCTGCAGCTTTCCCCAGCCGCTCCCGATGAAGATCACGCCCAGCGTCAGGCGCGCCAGCGTGGGACCGAGAAAGGAAAGGCGGCCGGCGACGGAGAGCAGTCGATCCTGGACGCGCGCGATCGAGGACATGGGTTTCTCCTCCGGCTTCAACGCGCGAGAAAGCCTTCGCCGAGCCAGCCTTGCAGCGTTTCCACGGCGCGCGCCGGGTCGCCCAGCGCGCCGCAGACGTCCCCGAGTGCCGCTCCCTCGATCGCGAGCTGCACGGCCCGGGCCTCGTCCGAATCCACCTCGACGTGGAACACCTCGAATCCCGCGCGCCAGACCACGAGCGCCGCCGGCCGCTTCTCCGCGGCCTTCGCCGTGCCGTCCCAGAGGGGGCCGACGTCGTGCCCGAGACGCAGCAGCCGCAGCGCCGGGATGAGCCGGACGCGGTGGCTCGCGAACGCGGCCGGGTCCTGCGCCAGCTGCGCGAACTCCTCGGTGGAGAGCGAGTCCGCGGGCGCGGCTTCGAACACCTCGCCCCGCGTCCATTCGAGGCGCGCGAGATCGGCCAGATCGGCGCGATCGAGGAAGCCGGCGAACTGGCGTCCGAGCTGTCCCAGGTCGGGATGCTCGGAGGGATGGGCGAGGACGTACCGGGCCGCCAGGTCGTGGAAGGCCCCGTCGCCGAGCGCGGCCGCCACCTTGGGGAATGCTTCGTGCAAGGCCTCGACCTGGCGGTCGACGAACATGCGCGCGTAGATCGCCATCCGCTCGGCGGCGGGAAGCTCGGGAGAGCCGACGAAGCCCTCCAGCGGCCGCCGCGCGCCGCGCAGCAGGTCCCAGAAGAGCCGCTGGGTCTCCGCGAGGTTCATGGGAACGCCTCCGCCTCGACGGCGCGTGCCCTCTCGCTCTCCTCGACCACGCGCTCGAGCTCGGGAATGTGGTCGTCCCACTCCACCAACGCGGGCGTCCGGCCGAAGCGGCGGAGAGCGGAGCGGTAGAGCTGCCAGACCGCGTCGGTCACCGGCGCGTCGTGCGTGTCCAGGAGATAGGTGCCGTGGTCACTGTGGCCCGCGAGGTGGAACTGCCCTACGCGGTCGGCCGGAATGCCCGCCAGGTAGGCGTCGGGATCGAACCCCTGGTTGCGCGCGCTCACGTAGACGTTGTTGACGTCGAGCAGGATGCCGCAGTCCGCCTCGGCGGCGATCCGCGCGAGGAACTCCCACTCCGGCATCGACGACGACGCATAGGCGACGTAGCTCGAGACGTTCTCGAGCAGGATCTGGCGCCCGAGCGCGTCCTGCACCTGGCGCACGCGGGAGACGACGTGCGCCAGCGCCTCCTCGGTGTACGGCAAGGGCAGCAGGTCGTGGGCGTACCGGCCGCCGTGGCGGCCCCAGCAGAGGTGATCCGAGACGTAGGCGGGCTCGACGCGGTCGGCCAGTGCCCGCAGGCCCCGGAGCAGGCGCTCGTCGAGGGCGTCGACCGAGCCGATGCCGAGCGAGACGCCGTGCAACACGACGGGAACGTCGCGGCGCACCTTCTCCAGCACGGCGTACGGCCGCCCGCCAGGGGCGAGGAAGTTCTCGCTGATCGCCTCGACCCAGTCCACGGGCGGCGCTTCCGCGAGGAAGCGCCCGTAGTGCTTCGGGCGGAGCCCGATGCCGTGCCCCAGGTCTTTGCGCGCGAAGCCCACCCTCGCCCCCGCGCCTGGCTACTTCTTCTCCGCGACCTGGACCTTGCCGCCCTTCGCCTTGCACTCGTCGGCGGAGGTTTCGGTGAGGCCCTGGCCGTGGCACCCGTTCTGGCCTTTGCAGCCGTTGTTGGCGCTCTTGCATGCGCCGGTGCCCTTGCACGAATTGATGCCTTCACACTTCACGGTATCGCCGGCCTTCTTTTCCGGCTTGTCCTTCGCCAACGCCGCGCCCGAGGCAAACATCGAGGCGACGGCGGTGGCGAGGATGGCGTTCTTCATCGACATGAGCTCCTCCCGGAGGGAAAGTGGACTGCCGCCCTGGATACGCCGAGGCGCGCGAAGCGTTACATGAGCG
>WNFK01237137.1_pt2 | contig 19181 bp, 19 predicted proteins | sample 5400281 | NCBI WGS metagenome assembly WNFK01 (sample SAMN13153350, study PRJNA577476) | soil metagenome | isolation source: 20 cm soil on Douglas fir-dominated hillslope | place: USA:California | collected 2013-09-17
CTGCAGCATGAGCGGCGTGCGCATCCCCTCGTCGATCGCGGGGTGCGCGCAGACGAAGAGGAGCGCGAGCCGCTCGTCCGGGAAGGCGGACGCCGACGCGGCCGCGCCGTCCGCCTCGTCCACCGCCGCGTGGAGCGCGGGGAGAGCGCGCCCCTGCACGGTGGCGTGCCGGCCCGCGTCGAGCAGCCGGCGCCGGGCCACCGCGAGGAGCCACGCCTCCGGCTTGTCCGGCACGCCATCGCGCGGCCACGCGGTGAGCGCCGCCACGAAGGCGTCGCCCAGCGCGTCCTCCGCGGCCGCCACGTCGCGCCAGCGCCGCGCGAGATAGGCCACGAGCCTCCCGTAGGAGGCCCGGGCCGCGAGCTCCGCGGCGCGATGCGCGTCGCCGCCGGGCACGGAGACGGTGGTCACATGGACAGGTTGGGCCGGACCTCCACGGCACCGGTCGCGGCCGCGGGGCAGCGGCCGGCCCAGTCCAGTGCCGTGTCGAGGTCGGGCACGTCGATCTCGTAGAAGCCGCCGAGCTGCTCCTTGGTCTCGGCGTAGGGCCCATCCTGCACCTGGCGCTTGCCGTCGTGCTGACGCACGGTGGTCCCGAGCGGCGGCGGCTGCAGGCCGGCGCCGCCGATCATCACGCCGGCGGCCTGCAGGGCCTGGGTGTAGGCCCGGTAGGCGCCCCAGTAGGCTTCTCTCTTGCGGTCGTCGGTGCGGGAGCCGAAGGCCGCCTGGGTCTCGTAGACCAGGATCGTGTATTTCATCGGTGTCCTCCGTCAGGGGGGTCGGTCACCCTGATGACGTCCGACCGGGCTTCATTTCGACAGCCGTCCAGGATTCGAGCGGAGGCTAGCACAGCCCGGGGACGCGGGCTAAGATGCTGCCGTGATGCGTCTCTGGCCGGACCTCCTGTTCGCGAACGGCCGGGAGGTGAGCGGCCACGTCGTGAGCATCGCGGATGGCCGGATCACCGCGGTCGCCCCGCCGTCCCCGACCGACACCGCCGCGACCTCCGACGTCATCCGACTGCCCGGCAAGGCCCTCCTGCCCGGCACCGTGAACGCCCACTGCCACACCTTCCAGTCTCTGCTGCGCGGGCTGGGCGACGACCTCGACTTCATGGCCTGGCGCGACCGCGTGCTCTACCCCTACTCCACGCGCCTCGACCGCGAGGGCATCTACCTGGGCGCCGCCTTCGCCTTCACCGAGATGCTGCTGCACGGGGCCACCACCTGCGTGGACTTCTTCTACCTCCAGGACGGCGGCAACGAGAACGCGGAGGCGGTCATCCGCGCCGCGCGCGACGTGGGGATCCGCCTCGTGCTGGCCCGGACGATGTACGACTGGGACGGCGCGCCCGCCCGTTATCGCGAGACGCCCGCCGACGCCGCGCGGCGCGTGGCCGAGCTGATCCGCGCGCACACCGGCGACGCGCTGGTGGCGGTGCAGCCGGCGCCGCACAGTCCGCACGGGGCCTCACCCGCGATGATCCGCGCGGGCTGGGAGGTCGCGGAGGAGGCCAACACCAAGTTCCACATCCACGCCGCCGAGGGCCAGTACGAGGGCCAGCGCACGCTCGCCGAGCACGGGGCCACCCCGATCCGGCTGCTCGACAAGCTGGGCGTGCTGGGTCCGCGCATGATCGGCGTGCACTGCGTGTGGCTCGACGACGAGGAACTGCGCCTGATGGCCGATCGCGGGGCCGGGCTCGCCTACTGCCCCTCGTCCAACATGATCCTGGGCGACGGGATCACCCGCATCACCGAGATGGCGGCCCTCGGCATCCGGATCGGGCTCGGCACCGACGGCGGCTGCACCAACAATCGCCTGAGCGTCTTCGAGGAGATGCGCATGGCCGCGCTGCTCCAGAAGGTGCGGCACCTCGACGGCACCCGGCTCCCCGCCGAGCAGGCCTTCGCGATGGGCACGGTGGAGGGTGGCCGGCTCCTGGGCGTGCCCGCGGGCGACATCGCCCCCGGCATGCTCGCCGACCTGGTGGCGGTGGATCTCGAGCACCCGTCGCTCCATCCGCGGGCGCACCTGCTGAAGAACGTGGTCTACGCGATGTCCCACCAGGCGGTCACCGACGTGTGGGTGCACGGCCGCCCGGTGGTGCGCGGCCAGCGCCTGGCCACGATGGACCAGGGCGGCCTCATGGAGCGCGTGCGCGCGTTGACCGCGCAGTGGCGGCCCGCATGAGAATCCTCGAAGTCGTCGGGCTCACCTGCCGCGTGGGCGTCGTCACGGTGCTCGACGCGCTCTCGTTCACCGTCGAGGAGGGCGAGATCTTCGCGCTCTGCGGCCCCGCGGGGGCGGGCAAGACGGTCGGGCTGCGCTGTCTGGTCGGGTCGCTGCCGTTCGAATCCGGCCGCCTCATTTACGACGGCCGGGAGATCACGGGAACGGATCCCCGCGAGCGCGCCCGCCAGGGACTGGTCCGGGTCGGCGAGATCTCGATGCCGCCCTGGCCCCTGAGCGTCACCGAGACGATCACGGTGGCGCGCCGCTGGCCCCGGTGGGGCCCGCTCAGCGCGGTCATGGGCCGCTGGCCCGGGATCGAGGGCCGCGCGCATGACGCCGCGCTGCTCGAGCGCGTCGGGCTCGCCGCCGACGCGGGCCGTCGGCGCGACGAGCTCCCGGCCGCGGCGCTCGCGCGGCTCGAGCTGGCCCAGGCGCTGGCGCTGGCGCCGCGCGTGCTCCTGCTCGACGGGCCGCTCGGCCGCCTGCCTCTCGAGGATCGCCCGGGAATGGCCGCGCTGATCGTCTCGCTGCGCGCCGCCGGCACGACGATCGTATTCGCCGAGCGGGAGCCGGCCGTCGCGGAGGCGATCGCCGATCGGGTGGCCACCCTCGAGCGGGGAGCCCTGGTCCGATGAGCGCGACGGGGCTCGCGCACCTGATCGGCAGCGTCCCGCTCGCCTCCACCGAAGACGTCTTCCACCGGCTCTCGGCCGCGCTCGGTCCGGTGCTCTCGCGCATGCCCGACGGGGAGACCGGCGAGCGCCGCCGCTGGATCTACTGGCAGCGGACCATGCTCGAGCGTCATCCCGCCATGGAGGTGGACGCCGACGCGGGGCTGCTCGAGCTACGCCAGTGGGACGGCTCGCTGTTGCGCTGCACCGACCTCCTCCGGTTCCGGCCCGGCGTGGATCCCGATGCGGTCGAGTTCCCGACCGGCTACGCGGAGGCCGCGCGCGAATCCTGGGCCGTCTTCACGCGGCTCCGCCGCGAGGGCGTGGTGCCGCCGGGTGTGCGCTTCCAGGTCTGCCTGCCCACCGCGATGTCGAGCGCCTGCATGTACGTGAGCCCGCGCGCCCACGACGACTACCTCCGGGTCTACGAGCGGTCACTGCTCCGCGCCCTCGACGACATCACGGCCGCCATCCCCCACCAGGAGCTCAGCATCCAGTGGGACATCTGCCAGGAGGTGCTGGTGTTCGAGAACTACTTCCCGTCCCGCCCCGCCGACTACAAGACGCAGATCTTCGCCCTGCTCGAGCGCCTCGGCGCCGCGGTCCCCGCCGACGTCGAGCTGGGCTATCACCTCTGCTACGGCAGCCCGGCCGATCAGCACCTGGTGATGCCGGCCGACGCGGGCGTGCTCGCCGAGCTCACCCGCGCCATCGTCGCGGCGGTCCGGCGGCCGCTCGACTTCATCCACCTGCCGGTGCCGCGCGAGCGCGACGACGCCGCGTACTTCGCGCCGCTCCGTGGGCTGGGCCTGCCCGCGCGCACGCGCCTCTACCTCGGGCTCATCCACCACCGCGACGTCGAGGGCGACCGCCGGCGGATGGACACCGCCCGCGCCGCGGTGGGCGGCGGCTTCGGGGTGGCCACCGAGTGCGGCTGGGGCCGCGGCGAGCCCGCCCGGCTCGACGGCCTGCTCGAGAGCCACCGGCGCGCGGTGGACTACCTCCTGTCCGGAGCCGCACGATGACCGACTCGATGCCGGGCCCCGCGTCCCATACCTTCTTCTCCCAGCGCCTCCGCCTGCACTACGTCGACTGGGGCAATCCCGACAAGCCGCCGCTCCTCCTGATCCACGGCGGGCGCGATCACTGCCGCAACTGGGACTGGACCGCGGCGGCGCTGCGGAACGACTGGCACATCATCGCGCCGGACCTGCGCGGTCACGGCGACAGCCAGTGGTCCACCGACGGCAGCTACTCGATGGCCGGCTACATCTACGATCTCGCCCAGCTCATCCACGGCCAGCGCCTGGCCCCGGTCACCATCGTGGCCCACTCGCTCGGCGGCAACATCGCGCTGCGCTACGCCGGGATCTACCCGGAGACGGTGGCCAAGCTGGTCTCCATCGAGGGCCTCGGGCCCTCGCCGCGGAAGCGCGCCGAGCGCTCCGCCAAGACGATCGCGGACCGGATGGACGAGTGGACCCGGGAACAGCGCGGCCTCGCGGGCCGCCTGCCCCGGCGCTACGCCTCGATCGAGGACGCGTTCCGCCGCATGCAGGAGGAGAACCCGCACCTGTCGGCCGAGCAGGCGCGGCATCTCACCGTCCACGGCGTGAACCAGAACGAGGACGGGACCTATAGCTGGAAGTTCGACAACTACGTGCGGGTGTTCCCACCCTACGATATGCGGACGCGGGACATCGCGCTGCTCTGGTCGCGGATCACCTGCCCGACCCTGCTGCTGTACGGCAAGGAGAGCTGGTCGGGCAATCCGGCCGAGGACGGGCGCCTCGAGCCGTTCCACCACGCCAGCGTGATCGGCTTCGACCGCGCCGGCCACTGGCTGCACCACGACCGTCTCGACGAGTTCCTGAAGGTCCTCCGCCGGTTCCTCGCCTGAGGCTCAGCGCGGCAGGCGGCCGATGAACGCGGCGACCGCTTCGCCGATCTCGTGCGGCGAGTCCTCCTGGATGAAGTGGGTTCCGCGCACCGTGATCTCCCGTTGGTTCGGCCACGTCCGGCAGAACTCGCGCTGCGGCCCGGTGAGGATGACCCCCGGATCCGCGTTGACGAAGAGCTTGGGCAGGTCGCGGGCCTCGGCCAGCCAGCGGGCGTAGGCGTCCGCGATGGCCACCACGTCGGCCGGCTCGCCCTCGATCGGGATCTGCCGCGGCCAGGTCAGCGTGGGGCGGCGCGACTCCCCGGGCTCGAGGAAGGGCCGGCGGTACACCGCCATCTCCGCCTCGGTCAAGCCGCGCAGCACGCTCGCGGGCAGGATGCGCTCCACGAACACGTTCTTCTGAAGCACCATCTCCTCGCCCCCCGGCGATCGCATCGCCTGGAAGATCTTCCGCGCCGGCTCCGGCCACTCGGCCCACGTCACCGGCCGGACGAGGGCCTCCATGTAGACGACGCCCCGCACGCGCTCGGGATGCCGCCGCGCCCAGTGGAAGCCGAGCGCCGAGCCCCAGTCGTGCACGACCAACGTCACGGGCCGCGCCGGGACGATGGCGTCGAACCAGGCGTCGAGATAGCGCGCGTGGTCCACGAAGCGGTAGGAGCCCGAGGGCGCGCGGCCCGAGTCGCCCATGCCGACCAAGTCCGGCGCCAGGCAGCGGCCGAGCGCCTCCACGTGCGGGATCACGTTGCGCCAGAGATACGAGGAGGTCGGGTTGCCGTGTAGGAAGACCACCGGGTCGCCCGCCCCGACGTCCACGTAGGCCATCTCGGTGTCGAGCGTCTTCACGCCGCGACGCGGATATGGATCGATGGCGGAAACAGGCTCGGTCATCGACGCCTCCGTCAGGATGGGCAGGCCGCGCCGGTCACGGCCCAGCGCTTCACCGCCTCGTGGAACTCGAACTGCGACACGGGCGGCGTGGTGCGCTTGCCCGGACTCCAGGCCCACTGCACGAGCGCGTCGGTCGTCATGTGGTGCACCAGCGCGGCCATCGACCGCCCGCCGTTACGCGCCGGATCCTTCACCGCCCGGCAGAGATCACCGTCGCCCAGCCCTTCCCATCCCATGGGTCGCGGCGCCAGGTGCCAGTGCGGCGCGCCGGGCACCTGCCCGTCGGCGGTGTTGACCGTCTGGTGGCAGGTGGCGCAGCGCATGGCGGGCGTGCCCCGATTGTCGGAGCCCCGCATCACGAGCATGCGGTGGAGATGGCGATTGTCGGCCTGGCGCGGCACCTCGCCGGTCGGGTGGCAGTTCATGCAGCGCGGGTGCCGCAGCACCTCCGCGACGCGGGCCCACGCGCGGAGCGAATCCTCGGTGGCGGCGCCGCTCTGCGCGTGTGCCGGAGCCGCGGGCCATCCCAGGGCCAGGAGCACGAAGAGCGCGCGCACAATCATGGGGCACCTCATCACGCGGACTCGAAGCCGTGACGGACCAGCGGCAGCGAGCGGACACGCTGGCCAGTCAGCGCGAAGAGCGCGTTGCCCAGCACCGCGGCCATCAGCGGCGTGCCCGGCTCGCCGATGCCGGAAGGTGGCGCGGTGCTCGGCACGATGTGCACCTCGACCACCGGCATCGAGCTGAGCCGCAGCACCGGGTAGTCGTGGAAGTTGCTCTGCTGCACGCGGCCCAGCTTCATGGTGATCTGGCCGTAGAGCGCCGCGGAGAGGCCGAAGACGATGCCGCCCTCCATCTGGGCTCGGATCGTCTCAGGGTTGATGGCCCGCCCGCAGTCCACTGCGCAACGAGGCGTGCACCGCGATGCCCCGCGCGCGGCCGGCGGGCAGCGGGGTGCCCCAGCCCGCCTTCTGGGCGGCCAGCTCCAGGACGCCGAGATGCCGCGCCTTCCCCGCGAGCAGCTCGCGCCGGTAGGCGTACGGGTCCTGGCCCGCCGCGTGCGCGAGCTCGTCGATGAAGCTCTCCACCACGAAGCCGGTGTGCGTGTGGCCGACCGAGCGCCACCAGAGGACGGGCACCGGCGACCGCGGGCTGTGCAGGTCGACGGCGGCGCTGGGGACCTCGTACACCAGGTTCGCCGCGCCTTCCACCGACGTCCCGTCGACGCCGTTCTTGATCTCCCCCGCGAACGGGGTGTTCTCGACGATCGATTGGCCGACGATCGTGTGCTTCCATGCCACCGGCTTGCCCGCGGCGTCGAGCCCCGCGCTGAGCGTGGAGTGCCACATCGGCCGGTAGTAGCCGCCGCGGATGTCGTCCTCGCGTGTCCAGATCGTCTTCACCGGCGCGCCGGCGGCCTTCGCCACGTGAACCGCCTCCACGATGAAATCGGACCCCGGCACGGCCCGGCGGCCGAAGCCCCCACCCAGGAACATCGTGTGGATCGCCACCTGCTCGGGCTTGAGCCCGGCCGCCCGCGCCGCATTGGCCTGGTCGATGGTCTGAAACTGCGTGCCGGTCCAGATCTCGCAGCGATCGGGCCCGAGTGAGACCAGGCAGTTGAGCGGCTCCATCGGCGCGTGCGCCAGGTACGGCATGTCGTACTGCGCGCTCACCCGCCGCGCCGCGCCGGCGAGTGCCGCGTCGGCGTCTCCACGACGGAGTGCCGGCGCGCCGGGCGTACGGGCGAGCCTCTCGTACTCCGTCTCGAGCGCGTCGGTGTCGATCGTCGCGCCCGGGCCCTCGTTCCACTCCACGACGAGGGCGTCGCGGCCCTTCTTGGCGGACCAGAACGAGTCGGCCACCACCGCGACCCCCGACGGCACCGCCACCACCTGCTTCACGCCCCGCACCGCCTTCGCGCCCGCGTCGTCCACGCTCTTCATGGTGGCGCCGAATACGGGCGGTCTTGCGATCACGGCGATCAGCATGCCCGGCACGGAGGCGTCCAGACCGAACGTCGCGGTGCCGGTGACCTTCTCGCGGCTGTCGAGCCGCCGGGTCGGCTTCCCGATGATCTTGAACTGCGACGGATCTTTGAGCGGTGGGTCAGACGGGACCGGTTGGGTACGCGCGCGGTCCACGAGCTGTCCATAGGTCAGCGCGCGCCCCGCCGGCCCGAGGACGCGGCCATTCTCCGCGCGGAGGCTCGCGCGATCCGCCCCCCAGGCCTGCGCCGCGGCGGCCAGCAGCATCTCCCGGGCCGCCGCGCCCGCCTTGCGGAAGCGGTCCCACTCGCTCGCGATGCTCTGGCTGCCGCCGGTGAACTGGATGCCCGCCTGGGGATGCGCGTAGGCCGCGAGCATGGGCAGCGCGGTGTTGACGCCCTGCCCCATCTCCGACTTGTTCACGATGATCGTGACGACATTGTCGCGGCCGATGCGGATGAAGGCATTGGGCGTGAAGTCCGTACCCGCCGGAGCGGCGGCCGAGACGCCCCCAACGCGAAAGGCCAGGATGAATGAGCCGGCGGCGGCGGTGGCGAGGAACTCGCGACGCGAGTGGCGGGTGGCCATCTCAGGCCCCCTTGCCCATGCGCGTGGCCGCCTGCTTGATCGCGGCCCGGATGCGCTGGTAGGTGCCACAGCGGCAGATGTTGCCGCTCATCGCCGCGTCGATGTCCGCGTCGGTCGGGCTCTTACGAGCGGCGAGCAGAGCGGCCGCGCTCATCACCTGGCCGGACTGGCAGTATCCGCACTGCGGCACGTCCTGCTCGATCCACGCCTCCTGCACGGGATGGAGCCGGCCGCCGCGCGCGAGGCCCTCGATGGTCGTGATCCTCCGGCCTTCGACGGCGGTGACGGGCGTCACGCACGAGCGCACCGGGGAGCCGTCCACGTGCACGGTACACGCGCCGCAGAGGGCCATGCCGCAGCCGAACTTGGTGCCGGTGAGCTGGAGATCCTCACGCAAGACCCAGAGCAGCGGCTTGTCCGGGTCGCCCGCCACGTTCACCGTCCGCCCGTTCACGTTGAATGCGGTCATCTGATACTCCTTTGGGCACGTCTCGGACTCCTCGAATGCTACACTTCCCGCACCGTGCCTGCCACCGTGGCCTCGCGCGACATCGCCGTCGCATGATTGCTGCACTCGATCACGTGGTCATCGCGGTGCGCGATCTCGACGCCGGGATCGCGGCCTACCAGCGGTTGCTCGGCCGACCCCCGTGCTGGCGGGCGGAGGCCGCGGGCGGCGGGGGTGAAACCGCGGTGTTCCAGCTCGCCAACGTCGCGGCGGAGCTGATCGCGCCCGCCGGCCATGGCCCCGGCGCGGACCGCCTGCGCGCCGTGCTCGACACCCAGGGCGAGGGACTCGCGAGCCTGGCCTTCGCGGTGGACGATATCGAGCGCGCGCACCGGCGCCTGGCCCGCCTGGGCCTCGTGCCCGAGCCGGTCGTCGCGGCGGAGAGCACGGACCGGGCGACGGGGGCGCGCCGTCGCTGGCGCCGCACGCGCGCCGCGACAGCGGCGACCCACGGCGTGCGCGTCTTCCTGATCCAGCGCGAGGCGCCGCTGCCCGCGGCGCCGCCCGCCGGACCCGGAGGGGTCACCGGCCTCGACCACGTGGTGGTCCGCACCCCCGATCCGGAGCGCGCCGCCGCCCTCTACGGCGCGCGCCTCGGGCTCGACATGCGGCTCGACCGCTCGAATCCCGCGTGGGGCGCGCGGCTCATGTTCTTCCGCTGCGGGGATCTGATCGTGGAGCTGGCCCACGATCTGCGGGCGGGAGTCTCCGCCGGACCGGACCACCTCTGGGGTCTCTCCTGGCGGACCGACGATCCGCCGGCGGCGATCGCACGCCTGCGCGGCGCCGGCCTCGACGTCTCGGACGCCCGGCCCGGCCGCAAGCCGGGCACGCAGGTCTTCACGGTGCGCGATGGGACGTGCGGCGTCCCGACGCTCATGCTGCAGCCGCCCGGACCGCCCGCTCAGGCGTGAGCGCAGGCGGCCGTCAGGGCTTGGAGCCGCCACCGTCGCGCAGGTGGCGGCCAAGGAACTCGAGCACGTCCTGCTCCCACACGGACATGCCCTGGGCCGAGAAGACCTGGTGCCCGGGGGCGCCGGCTCCGAGCGTGCGCCCGGGCCCGAACGGCGGGTAGATCACGACCCGATGCGCGATCCCCTGCCGCTCGAGCACGTCGCCGACGGCGGTGATGGACTCGGTCGTCCGGTCGTTCTCTGACACGAGGAGCAGCATCGGCGTCGTCACACGGCCGGCGGCGGCGGTGAGCGAGCTCCGGATCGCCGGGTTGGCGTTCCAGGTCAGCGCGCCGCCCGCCTGATCGACCGCGGCCAGGAACTCGTGACTGCGGCTCACCGCGAACAGCGTCACGATGCCGCCGAAGGACCAGCCCATGACGCCCAGCCGCTTCGAGTCGACGAACGGCAGCGTGCCGAGATACGGCAGCGCGGCCAACACGTCGTCGGTTTCCGCCTCCAGTCGCGGGACCACGCGCCGCGAGTCGGTTCCGACCTCCTGCGACCAGGTCGGCCCGTCGGAGCGGCCGTAGCCTCGGCGCTCGGTGACCAGCACCGCGTACCCGGCCCGGGCGAGCAAGCGGCCGATGTGCTCGAACGGAGCCGATTGGCGCTCGCGCGCCGGCGGGCGCGACCCGTGGTTGTAAATGACGGTCGGGAAGGGACCGGCTCCATCCGGCCGGTAGAGGTACGCCTGGATACGCAGCTTCCCGCTCGGATAGAAGACCTCGGCGTGCGTGGGGCCCGCGGCCGGCTGGCCGCGGGCCGCCGGCGCGCCCGAGCAGAGAAGGCCGGCCACCACGAGAGCCACCAGCGCGCCCCGGGTGGCGGTCACCGGGAACGAGCTACTTCTTCGGGCCTTGCTGGATCGCCCGCCACACACGCTCGGGGCGCAGCGGCATGTCGAGGTGGCGCACCCCGAACGGCTTCAGCGCGTCCACCACCGCGTTGACCACCGCGGGCGTCGAGCCGATGGTCGCGGCCTCGCCGATGCCCTTGGCGCCCAGCGGGTTGAACGGCGAGGGCGTGACCGTCTGGTCCGTCACGAAGAACGGCAGGTCCTCCGCGCGCGGGACCGCGTAGTCCATCAGCGTGCCGGTCACGAGCTGGCCGTCCGCGCTGTAGACCACCTCCTCGAGGAGCGACTGCGCCGCGCCCTGGGCGATGCCGCCGTGCACCTGCCCGTCCACCAGCAACGGGCTGACGCGGACGCCGCAGTCGTCCACCGAGGTGAAGTCGCGCAGCGTGACCCGGCCGGTGTCGCGGTCCACCTCCACCACCGCCACGTGCGCGCCGAACGGATAGACGAGCTGCGGCGGGCGGAAGTACTCGGTGGCCTCGAGCCCCGGCTCCATCCCGGCGGGCAGGCCCTCGCCGTACGCCTTCTCGGCGATCTTGGCCAGGGTCAGGCTCTTGTCCGGCGAGCCCTTGACGTGATAGCGCCCGTCGGTGACCACGACGTCTTCGAACGCGGCCTCCAGCGCGGACGCCGCGACGCGGCGGGCACGCTCCTGGACCTTCTCGGCCGCCTTCACCATGGCGGAGCCGCCGACGACCAGGCTGCGGCTGCCCCCGGTGCCGAAGCCCATCGGCGCGCCGGTCGTGTCGCCGTGGCGCACCACCACCTGATCGAAGTCCACGCCCAGATAGTCTGCGATGAGCTGGGCGAACGTGGTCTCGTGCCCCTGCCCGTGCGCGGAGGCGCCGGTGTAGGCGGTCACCGTTCCGCTCGGCTCCACCCGGATCATCGCGCTCTCGTACGGCCCGAAGCCGCACATCTCGACGTAGCACGCCATGCCGATGCCGAGGAGCTTCCGGTCGCCCTTCTCGATGCGCTGGCGCTGCTCGGCGCGGAGCGCGGTGTACTTCGACACCTCGAGGCTCTTGGCCAGCGCCCGCGCGTACTCGCCGCTGTCGTAGTTCTGCCCGGTGGGGGCGGCGTAGGGGAAGGCGCCGGGCGGGATGAAGTTCACGCGGCGCACGTCCTCCGGGGGCTTGCCCAGCTCCATCGCGATGCAGTCCACCAGCCGCTCGAGATAGTAGGCGGCCTCCGGCCGGCCCGCGCCGCGGTAGGCGGCCACCGACGTGGTGTTGGTGAACACGCACGTGCTCTTGAGCTCCACGTTCTTCACGTGGTACACGCCCACCCCCATCATCAGGGTGAGGTCGGGAATGAACGTGAAGATCGGGTAGGCCCCGATGTCGGCCACCACGTGCATGCGGAGGCCGTCGATGCGGCCGTCGGCGTCCACCGCCGCCTCCAGGTCGGTGACCTGGGCGCGGCCGTGGGTGGTACCGGTCATGTGCTCGACGCGGCTCTCGATCCACCGCAGCGGGACCTTGCGCAGCCGCGCGAGCGCGGCGACCGTCACGTCCTCCGGATACGTCCCGAACTTCACCCCGAACCCACCGCCCACCTCCGGGCAGATGACCCGGATCTGGTTCTGGGGCATGCGGAGCGCATCGGCCAGGCCGCCGCGCAGCACGTGGGGCGCCTGGTGCGTCGCCCAGACCGTGAGCCCTCCGCTCGCGAAATCGGGCGCGGCGAGGACCGCACGGGTCTCCATGGGAACGCCGGAGAGGCGCTGACTGTTCATGCGCTGCTTGACCACCCGGTGCGCCTTCGCGAAGGCCGCGTCCGGGTCCCCGGCCTTGATCGTGGTGCCGTGCTCGATGTTCTTGGGCGCGTCGTCGAAGAGCTGGGGCGCCCCGTCCGCCATCGCCGCGAAGGCGTCGGCCACCGCGGGCAGCGGCTCCCAGTCCACCTCGACGAGGGCGGCCGCGTCCATCGCGGCCTCCGGGGAGGTGCCGATCACCGCGGCGACCGGCTCGCCCACGTAGCGCACGCGATCCAGCGACAGCGGGTAGTGCTGGCGTCCGACTTTGATCTCGGCCGCGCCGCCGCCCTCGGCCGAAACGGTCGCGGTGGGAATCGGCGCGAAGTGCGCCTTGAGATCCTGGCCGGTCACCACCGCCACCACCCCCGGGAGCTTCGCGGCGGCGGCGCTCTTGATGCCGCGGACCCGCGCGTGCGCGTGCGGGCTTCGCACGAACACCACGTGCTGCATGCCGGGCATCGCGATGTCGGCCACGTACTGCGAGACGCCCGTGATCAGGCGCGGGTCCTCCTTGCGCTTGACGTGGGCTCCCAGGAGCTTGGATGCCATGATCGGATCTCCTCTAGAGGATGCGGCAGGCGTCGTCGAACGGCAGGCGCGGCCCGCGCGGCGTGAGCTTGGTCGGATCGCCGTGACCCAGATTGCACAGGAAGTTCGACTTCACCCGTCCGTCCTGGAAGAACTCGGCGTCCACCTTGGCGTTGTCGAAGCCGGACATGGCCCCGCAGTCGAGGCCGAGCGCGCGGGCGGCCAGCATCAGGTAGGCGCCCTGGAGGCTGCCGTTGCGGAACGCGGTCGCGGCCGCGAACTCGGGCTTGCCCGCGAAGTTCGCGCGCATGTCGGCGGCCGGGAACAGGCGGGGGAGCTCGTCGTAGAAGTCCACCGCGTGGCCGATGATCGCGGTCACCGGGGCCTGCATGGTCTTGTCCACGTTGCCCGGATTCAGCGCCGGCCGCAGCCGCTCCCGGGCCGCGCGCGACCTGAGGAACAGCAGGCGCATCGGGCTGCAGTTGGCGCTGGTCGGTCCGAGCCGCGCCAGATCGTAGACCCGGCGCAGGAGATCGTCCGGCACGGGCCGGTCCAGCCACACCTTGTGGGTGCGCGCGTCGCGGAAGATGAGGTCGAGGCCTTCGTCGCTGAGCATGGGGCGAGTATCACGGCACCGCCGCGTGGCGTCAAGCCGCTGCCCCCAGGCGTCAGGCCGGGCGAGGCGAGCGCGTGGAAGTCCGCGGCGTTGCGTCTCTTCGAGCGCGGTATCCGCCTTGCACCGTCCCCTGCCCATGTGGCTCGAGGGGGGCCGGCTCCAGCAGATCGACACCGCGCTCGAGGGCGACCGGCCGACCAGCATCGATGCGGTGCTGGCCGACATCCTGAATGGCGCCCGCGTGCAGCAGTCGGTCCCGACCGCCTGCCCATCCTGCCGGCGCGACCTGCTTCGACATCCGTTGCCGGTGGCGGGACTCTTCGTGAGCCGCTGTCCCGACGGGCACGGCGCGTGGATGGATCCGTCCGTCGCCGACGGTCTCCAGCGCTTCGTGGAGACCCACGCCTCGGTGGCCGCGCGGCGCCGGCATCAGGTGCGCCTGCTACGGGTGGTGCTCGTGATCTTCGTCATCTCGCTGACCCTCGCGCTGCTGTCCCAGCACGGCGGCCACGTGGTGGTCGGGCTCGTGGACGCGACGGAGTGGGTGCAGAATCGGCGCGTGGGCGAGACCCACTGGCCGAGCCGGGGCTGGATGTACAAGCTCTTCTGGATCCCGACCAAGACCGGCTCGTTCACGCGACACGACGAGCTGGCGTACTTCGTCGCCCTCACCCGCGTCCTGGACGAGGGCATCACCCACCGCATCAACATGGACGGCGTGCTGCGGACGTCCCGGACCCCCGCCGAGTACGCGCGCCTCTACGAGCTCTACCGGGAGCGGCAGGGCGGCGTCCTCGCCCGGCTCGAGCGACTCGACCCGCCCCCGCCGCTGCGCGAGATTCACGGCCACATCCTGGTGGCCGCGGTCGAGCAGATCCGCTTCTACGAGCGATTCACGCGGGCCAAGCAAGGCAATCCGGAGGTGGGCCTCGGCGACATGCTGGGCGACCCGTCGCTGCAGACCGCGAACCGCGAGCTCCACACCGCCTGGAACGAGATCGTCGGCCGGTATCCAAGTCTCGATCCCCTGAGCAGCGGGGCGATCGAGCTCCGCTTCTGCGGCTTCGACCCGCTGTAGTCCCGCGCTTGCCGGGTTTCTGGAGCCCCTGTACTGTGGGGGCCGCCATGGCGAGCGACCCCGAGCGTCCGACTCCCGGCCCCGCCCTCACGCCGGCCCAGGGGCGCCTGAGCGCGCTCTGGGAAGACCACGTGCGGTTCGAGTTCGCGACGCGCGACACCGAGGACACCCTCGCCACCATGGTCGAGGACGCCTACGTCAACCACATCCCGGTGCTGACCGGCGGCGTCGGCCGGGACGCGCTGCGGACGTTCTACTCCCGGCGCTTCATCCCGCAGATGCCCCCGGACACCGAGATGACGCCCGTCTCGCGCACCATCGGCGACGACCAGATCGTGGACGAGATGGTGTTCAGGTTCACGCACTCCATCCGGATGGACTGGATGCTGCCCGGACTGGCGCCCACCGGGAAGCGGGTCGAGATCCCGCTGGTCGCGATCGTGCGCTTCCGCGACGGCAAGCTGGCCCACGAGCACATCTACTGGGACCAGGCCTCGGTGCTCGTCCAGCTCGGCCTGCTCGATCCCGCGATCCTGCCGGTGGCCGGCCGCGAGAGCGCCCGCAAGGCCCTCGATCCCCGGCTGCCGTCCAACGTGCTGATCGAGCGCGCGGACCGGGCGCTCGGGCATCCGCCCCAGGCCAAATGAGCGCCCGTCGGGCCGCGCGGTACGGTATGCTCTACGGCAATCGCGGCTATCCCGCAACGTAGCGGAGACCAATCGCCCTATGTCGAACACGAGCCCCACCGCGCTGCTCCTGAACGTCGGTCACGCGATGGACCACCTCTTCCTGCTGATCTTCGCCACCGCGGTGGCCGGGATCGCGGCGCAGTGGGGGATGGTCTGGCAGGACCTGATGCCCTACACGGTGGGCGCCTTCGTGATGTTCGGGCTGGGCTCGTTGCCCGCGGGGCGCCTCGGCGATCTCTGGGGCCGGCGCGTGATGATGATCATCTTCTTCCTGGGGCTCGGAGGCGCCGGGCTGGTGGTGTCGGCGGCCCAGCGGCCCTGGCAGCTCGCGGTCGCGCTCACCCTGATGGGGGCCTTCGCGTCCATCTATCACCCGGTGGGCATCCCGATGATCGTGCAGAACTCGACGCGCCCGGGCTTCACCATCGGCCTCAACGGGCTCGCGGGCAACCTGGGCATCGCCTTCGCGGCGATCCTGACCGGCTTCCTGGTCCAGCAGGTGGGCTGGCGCATGGCCTTCGTGGTCCCGTCCCTGCTCGCGATCACGTGCGGCGTCGCCTTCGCACTCGTCGTTCCCCGGGAGGAGATGGCGCCCGCCAAGAAACCCCGGCGCCAGGTGGACCTGCCGCCCTCGCTGCTGGCGCGGATCTTCTTCGTGATGTCGCTCGCCGCGGTGTCGAGCAGCATGATCTTCAACTTCACCACCAACGGGAACAACCAGCTCCTCGCCGAGCGGCTCCGCGGCCTGGTGGACAATCCGGCGACCCTCGGCGTCCTCCTCGCGGTGGTCTACGCGATCGCCTCGTTCGCCCAGATCGTGGTGGGCAAGCTCATCGATCGTTACCCGCTCAAGTACGTCTACCTGCCCATCGTGGCCGCGCAGGTCCCGCTCTTCGCGCTGGCCGCGCGCTCGGAGGGCTGGGCGCTGTACGCCCTCATGCTCCTGTTCATGGTGGTCGTGTTCGGCGCCATCCCGTTCATCGACGCCATGATCGTGCAGTACGTGGACGATCGGATGCGCTCCCGGGTGGCCGGCATGCGCCTCGCGGTGTCCTTCGGGGTCAGCGCGCTCGCGGTGTACCTGCTGGGGCCGACGGTCAAGGCGGCGGGCTTCACCACGCTGCTGCTGGTGATGGCGGGCATCTCGTCGCTCACCACGCTCTTCGTCTCACTGCTGCCCGGACGCATCCCGTCCCACGCGCCCGCCGCCGCGCCCGCGCCGGCGCGCTAACGCGGCGAGCGGGAGGCCGTCCATGCCCGATCCGGCCTTCACTCCGGGCGCGCACCGGCTCGCCGAGCCGCGCTGGTTCGAGGATCTGCAGCTGGGCGAGCGCTTCCTCAACCCCTCCCGCACCATGACCGAGGCCCTCTTCGCGGCCTTCCAGCTCGCCTCCGCCGACAACCACCCGATCCACTACGACCGCGAGTACTGCCACACCCACGGCCACCGCGACCTGCTCGCCCACGGGCTCCTCGTCACCGCGCAGGCCGCGGCCGGCGCGGGCATGTTCCCGCACGGGATCGGCGAATCGCTGATCGCGTTCCTCGAGCAGTCGTCCCGCTTCCTCAAGCCGGTCTACGTGGGAGACACCGTGTACCCGGCGCTCACCATCACCGCGCTCGAGCCCGGGCGCACCACCGGGGTGGTCGTCATGCGCGCCACCGTGCACAACCAGGCGGGCGATCTGGTGATGGAAGGCGAGCACCGGTACCTGCTCCGGCGAAAGCGGCCCGCCTGATCTCCCTCCGGTCCGGCCCGAGCGCGCGCTGATGCCGCGTCCGGACACCCGCCGCTGGCTGATCGTCGGCGCGCTCTTCGTGGTGAGCTACGGCATCTCGACGCCGCTCGCCGCCTACGGCGTCTTCCTCCCCGTGCTCGCCGAGCACTTCGGCTGGAGCCGCGGCGCGATCTCGGCCGCGCTGTCCGTCAACCTGCTGGTGGGCGGCGTGGCCGGCTTCGGGGTCGGCGCGCTCGCGGACCGCCGCGGTCCCCGCCTGCTCCTGGTGGTCACGGTGGTCCTGGCCGGCACCGCCTTCGCGCTCGTCTCGGTGGTCACCGCACTCTGGCAGCTCTACCTGCTCATCGGGATCCTGGGCGGCATCGGCATGTCGAGCTTCTATCTGCTGAGCACCGCCACCGTCACCCACTGGTTCGACGAGCGCCGGGGCCTGGCGCTCGCCCTGGTGCTGGTAGGGTTCAATCTCGGCTACATCAGCGGCGGCCCGCTGGCCGCCTGGCTCATCACGAACATGGGCTGGCGCGCCGCCTACTGCGTCCTGGGCGGCGGCTGCGGGGTGCTGAGCTTCTGCGCCGCGATCACGGTGCGCCTCCCGCGCCCCACCGAGCGGCGCGACCTCCTGCGGGCGGCGCCCGGCCCGGTCGGCGCGGGGGTGACGCTGCGCCAGTCCCTCGCCGACCCGCGCCAGTGGGGACTGAATCTCTCCTGGCTGCTGCTCGGCGGGCTCGCCATCATGATCTCGGTGCACGCGGTCCCGTTCGCGCGCGACCGCGGCGTGAGCCTGGCCGACGCCTCGCTCGCCCTGACCGCCTACGGGATCGGCTCGGTGGCGGGACGGCTCACCGCGGGATTCATCTCGGACCGGGTCGGCACGCGCCTCACCATCAACGTGGCCTACGTGTTCGAGATTGTCGCGCTGCTCGGGCTGCTGTGGTTTCCGTCGCGGGCGGCGCTGCTCGCCTCGCTCGTGCTGTTCGGGGTCGGGTTCGCCGCCTCCGACACCATGGTCGCCAAGGTGATCCCGGAAGTCTTCGGGGTGCGGGCGATCGGCGCCATCATGGGGATCCTGACGCTCGGCTGGCGCCTGGGCGCCGCGATCGGCCCCGCCGCGGCCGGCTTCCTCTATGACCTGACCGGCTCCTACACGCTCCCGTTCGGCGCGGCCCCGCTCGCGGTCGCGCTGAGCTGGCTTCTCTTCACTCTCAGCACTTCCGGTCCCCGCACATCAGCGCATGTTGCCGGTGTGGCCCAATGAGTATCTCCCCGGCTGCGGCCACACCGTGAGGCCGTGCGGCTCCTTGCCGACGCGGATGCTGCGGACCTCGCCGCTGGTGGTGTCGATGGCGTAGACCAGGTTGTCGAAGCGCCCGGAGAGCCACAGCACCTTGCCGTCGATGCTCACGTTGCCCATGTCGGGACTGCCCCCGCCGGGAATCGGCCAGGTCGCCACGATCTGGCGGGTGGCGAAGTCGATCACCGAGACGCTGCCCTTGCCCTTGGGCGGCCCGAAGACGTGCGACGTGCCGCGATTGGCCACGTAGAGCTTGGTGCCGTCGCGGCTCGGGTACAGTCCGTGGGTGCCGATCCCGGTCTTGATGAACGCGGTCTCGGTGAAGGTGGCGCCGTCCACCACGAAGACGCCGCCCGCCTTCATGTCGGCCACGAAGTAGCGGCTGCCGTCGGGCGAGCTGCGGATGTCCTGGGGCATCCCGCCCCGCGAGAGCTTGAGATAGCCCAGCACCTTCCGGTTGGCGAGGTCGATGCGGGCGAGGCTGCCCTGGAACTCGCACGTGAAGATGGCGATGCGCCCGTCGATGGAGAAGTCGGCGTGGTTGATGCCCTTGCACTGGGGCACCTCGATCGAGTACTGCATCGCCATCGTCTGGGGATCGCGGAAGTCGAGCCGCTTGAGCGCCTCCGCCACCACGATCGCCGACTTCCCGTCCGGCGTGAAGTACATGTTGTACGGGTCCTCGACCATGATGGTCTTGCCCGGCTTGCCGGTGGTGGGATCGATGGGGGTGAGGCTCCCGTCCGGGCGCCCCTCCGCGTTGTTCGTCACCCACAGCGTCTTCATGTCCCACGAGGGCACCACGTGCTGCGGGTTGATGCCCACCGCGAAGCGGTCCACCACCTTCATGGTGGCCGGATCGATCACGGTCACGTCGTTGCCCTG
>WNFK01224375.1_pt2 | contig 19141 bp, 18 predicted proteins | sample 5400281 | NCBI WGS metagenome assembly WNFK01 (sample SAMN13153350, study PRJNA577476) | soil metagenome | isolation source: 20 cm soil on Douglas fir-dominated hillslope | place: USA:California | collected 2013-09-17
CGAGTGGGCACGTCGACCGCGGAGACGGTGAAGAACCCCGGCCTCGCCGGATCCCCGACGTTGGCGACGAGCAGGAGGCGGCGGCTGGCATCGTAGGCCAAGCCATTCGGCCTCAGGCCCACCTTCACCTTGATCAGCGCTTCCTCCTGATCCGGTGGAAAGATGCCCACGGTACTCTCGGCCCGGTTCGATGTGAACACGAGATCGTGCTCCTCAGATACCAGCGCACCTGCCACACCCCCGAGGCGCGGGATCGACCGGAGATACGTGTTCGTCGCACAGTCGATCACGTCTACCGCATCGTTGGCCGTGTGGGCGACGTAGAGCCGTCCCCGGGGCCCGTGTACCGCCGCATGATCGAAGCCGCCCGACTTGTCGTGGGAGGGAAGTTGCACTTCACCAACCTGTTCGAGAATCATGGCCTTTTATTTTGCCGTTGTTACCCGCGCCCGGCAGTAGTCATAGAGCGCGTCGTACACGGGGAACTGCTTCTGCATGTTGTCGAAGTCGTCACGCGCCAAGGCCTGGAACCCGGTCGCGACCGCGTACAGGCCCGCGGATTCCGGCGTGAGCGCCCGCGCGTCCGTGTCGGCCCCGCGCACGATGAGGGCAAGCTCTCGCAGCGCGGGATCAGTCAGCTTGTACTTGTCCACAAACGCATCAAACGAGCACTGGTCTCCGTGATGGCCCAGCTCGACATCCGGCACATCGTACGGGATCGCCTCCTCTTTCTTGGCCACGGCCAGCACGTCACGCGCCGGCACAAAGAGGAACGTGGGCTCCTCGTCGATAAACCGAGTAATGAGCCAGGGACAGGCAATGCGATCAACGCGGGCCTTCTCTCGCGTAACCCATTTCATGGGCAGAGATCCTTTCTGTGGCGGAGCCCCTCAGGGCTTCGCGCTGTTGGTCTGGTCCAGGGCAGCCTTGAGCCCCTGGGCAAGCTTGAGCGGGTCGTCAGTCGCCCAGAAGTGCATGTAGAAGAGTCTGGGCATGTCCATGAGGCCGTGGTTGTGGATGGCCGTCACGTCAATGCCGTGCTGCATCAGGGCCCGGGCGACGGCGTTCACTTCTTTGTCGATCAACACGAAGTCGCCGGTAATGGCGGCCTTGCCGTCCCCCGTCGGCTGGAAGTTCATCACCGTCGTCACGCCCATGGCCGGCAGTAACGGCACGCCCATCTCGGTGATGACTTCTGCGCGGGGAACGGTCACCTGGAACACACCACCGTCCATCGCCCTACCCGTTCTCCCCAGACCCTGCTCGATCTGTTTCGTATCGAGCGCAGGCCCGGCAGACGGGGCGGCAGTCGCACTGCCGCCGCTACCGAGCGGCGTGCCACTGGCGGACAATGCCTGGCGGAGCGCCGTCGCCAGCTTGATCGCATCGCCGTGACCCCCGTAGTGCATGTACATCACGTGCGGTGACACTTCGTTCAGGTGATTGTGGACGGCGGTGACTTCGAGCCCGCCTCTGAACAGGCCCGCCATCACGGCGGGAATCTCCTGATCGAGGAGCACGAGGTCGCCCATGACCATCGTGTGATCCCCCACCGACTTGAATGCCGCGTACGAGCCGAGGGCGAATCCGGCCTTGACCGGCACCCCCTTCACGGTAACGGTGAGATCGGTCCGGGGCATTCCGATACGGAAGACACCGCCAGGCTGTATCTGTCCCGACTTGCCCAGCGCCGACTCGACCGCCTTCCAATCAGGCTCTGCCGCGAGCGTTCGTCCCGGTGTAGCGGCAATCATGATCAGACTGAGGATGAAGATCACGCGCTTCAGTCCCTGAGATGTCATGTGCTTTCTCCCTCTGTGTCGATACGTGCCCCTTAGCGCGGGGCCTCAAGCGGCTCCCGTCACGCCGCGAATCGTAAGGTCGTTGAACGCCGTAATCGAATCGGCTTTTGTCCACAGCCCGACTCGACCCGCCTTGAAGCGCGAGTCTCGGTGGTCGAGCAACATGGCCCCGTCGAGCCAACCCTGGATGTGGTCACCCACGGTAACCACTCGGAGCAGGTGCCACTGACCGAGCGCGGGGGGTTTAACACTCGCGCTCGCCAATTGACGGCGGCCGCGGTCGTAGGCGTACAGCCGGAAATTGCCTTCGAGCGCATTGGCCCGGACAACATAGTACTTTCCATCAGTGAAGCGAAACACGATGCCGCCTGATGCGTCCTCCTTCCCGGATAGCGGGTCGAATTTCACCGACACGTCGACATCAGTGAACGGGCCGGCCGGCGCCACGATCACATTGAACTCGTTCTTGGTCGCGCGCTGCAGCAAGGCCTTCTTACCAACTGGTGCACCAGCAAAGTCCTCGACGACCCACTGGCCTCCGGCCTGCGTCCAGCCCTCGATCCCCTTCGTCTCAAAGTCGAATTTCTGCTCGGTGGCGCCATCTGGCATCCTGATCTCCGGTGGGGCGGCCTGCGCGGAGGGCGATGAGCGGAGCCCATATGCTCCGAGCACCGCCCCCGCGACCTTGAGCAGCCCTCGTCGTGACATGATTGGGGCCTGCATTGCTTCTTCCCTAATCCAGCTTCTCAGACACAGTCTTCCACTCAGCACCCTTTACCAGCGTGACGTCGGCCACGGGATGGCCGTCTTTCAGCGCGGGCATGACACTGACGACGCGGTACCCCTTGTTCTCCTTCACCGCCTCGGCCGCCGCCGCATCGAGGGAGCGCGTCGCCTTGGCCATCGTCTCGCTCTGTACCTTCGCCGCCGTCAGATCGTCGCCGCCAGTGATCGGCTCTGCCTTCGCCACCTTGCCCGTCTTATGGTCCACGATGACCTCAGAAAACTTGTCTCCCTTCATGGTGTAGACGGACAACTGAAGCTTTCCGTGCTCCACCTCGTACTTCGCCGAAATCGGCTTGCCTTCCTTCGTGCTGGCGGTGAGTCCGCGCTGCAGCGAGATGTTGGCGTCGCGCAGCGCCTTGGCAAGCTCGGCATGCTCCGCGTCGTCGGGCTTCTGCGCCCAGCCCATCGGCACCATGAACATCCACACCACAAGGAGCGCCACCGTCACCGCTGTCTTTTTCATGGCTCGCCCTCCCGATTTCTAGTTGATTTAGTCCTAGGTCTTGCGCTTCAACACCGTGTACAGGCCATCGAAGATCGCCATACCACGCTCGAGGAGGTCCTGGTCGTCCGGAGTGGCCTCGGCGAGGCCCTTGATCGCGAGGTCAAGTCCCGTCGACTCGTTGCGAGTGAACTTCCCGTCGTGCAGGTCCGCCTCGTGCACGATCTCGGCGATGACCTTGGCCCGCCGATCCTTGACGCTGAACCGCTTGATGAGCGTCTCGAACGTGCAGTCTTCGCCGTGATGCCCAAACTCCGCGCCAAGCACGTCGAACGGGATGCCCTTGCGGGCCGCATCGGCAGCGTCGGCGAACGCGAATGTCGCGTCGGCATCGTAAAAGCGCCTGATGAGCCAGGCGGAGGCGATCCGATCGATGTGGGGCCGCGGCCGAGTCACCCACGTGCTGCCGGGTGGCGGCAGCGACCCCCGCTGACGACCGGCGGGTGCGAGCGGGCGAGCCTCCAGTGTGCGTAGGCGCTTGGCCGCCGTCTCCCACAGGTCGCGCGCTTTCCGACCAATTGGTGTCTCCAGGTAGTCGATAGCCTGGATCCGGTCGAGCTCCCGTTTGACGCCGTCCAGCTTGCCCCGAAGCTGAGCGATCGAGCCCCTGTGGCTCACCCGGTAGCGATCAAGCTGTACGAGGATCTCCCGGCAACCTTTCATGGCCGACTGGTACTCGGAAGCCCGGGCCCTGTGGAAGAGCTCGGTCACTTGTTCCGGCGTCATGTTCCCTACCCGCTCGACGTGCAGCAGGGTCGCCTCGCCCCGGAAGGAGTCGATCTCCTGCACGAGCCACTGAAAGAGCTCGGTGGTCTCCGGCGTCTCGGGAAGGATCCAAGCCGACCCGCGCAGGCGGACTGCGCCCATCCGTTGCAACTTCCGCCAGACGCCGACACGATGCCGAGTCGGCGTCGGGGGTAGGGTGGTCAAGATGGTCAGCCAACGCATGGTGAAGTCAAAGTAACTCTTGATACAGAAGCCGTCAAGCGTTACACTCCAAAAAATTCTACGGAGGTACATCATGGAACCGGAGAAGACGGCGCAGCGGGTGCCTATTCGAGAGCTCGTCCGATACTATCTGCGCCTCGGACTGATTGGCTTCGGCGGCCCCGTCGCTCTGGTGGGCCAGATGGAGCGGGAGCTCGTCGGCGAGCGGAAGTGGCTGACCAAGGAGGAGATGCGCGAAGGCATCGCGGTCTGTCAGTCCCTCCCGGGCCCACTGGCCATCCAGGTCGGCATCTGGATCTCGTACATTCGCGGGGGCTTCTGGGGCGCGTGGGCGGGAGGGTGGGCCTTCATCCTGCCGAACTTCGTCATCGTCACCGTGCTCGGCGCCCTCTACATCCACTTCGGCGGCCTCTCCGCGGTGCGGGCGGTCTTCTACGGGGTGAGCCCCGCGGTAATCGCTCTCATTCTGCACTCCTGTTACCGACTCACGAAGCTCGGTATGAAGGATTGGCTGGAATGGGCCCTCGCCGCCGCGGCCTTCGTCATCACGGTCACCGTGAAGGCCGAGGTCGCCCTCCTCTTCATCGGCTGCGGCATCGTCGGCATGCTCTACTATGGCTCCCTCTTCCGCAAACGGACCTCGTCGTCGACAACCACCTCGCTGCTGGTCGGCCTCCCGTTGGTCGCTACCAGTGCCGCTCCCGGCACGGCCGGCGCGATGCTCGGCAAGCTCTTCACTTTCTTCCTGAAGGCCGGGTCGCTGACCTTCGGGAGCGGCCTCGTCATCGTGCCGTTTCTCGAGAAGGGCCTCGTGCAGCAGACAGGTTGGCTGAATGAGCGGGAGTTCCTGGTCGCTGTCGCCATGGGCATGATCAGTCCGGGGCCGGTGGTGATCACGGCGACCTTCGTCGGTTATCTGGTCGCTGGCTTCTGGGGAGCTGTCGTCGCGACCATCGGTATCTTCCTGCCGTCGTTCCTGCTCATTCTCATCGTGGCCCCCATCCTTATGCGGTACCGCACGAACCTGAACGTGCAGGGCTTCATCAAGGGCGCCTACGCGGCCGCGATCGGCACCATCCTCGGGGCCTGCGTCCTCCTCGGGAGAATCGCCATCGGCGATTGGCTCACCGCCCTCGTTGCCCTCGTCAGCCTCATCGTCCTGTTCCGCTGGAAGGTCAGCAATCCGCTGTTGGTCGCCGCTGCGGCTGTCATCGGGCTCATCGCGTTCCCGCTGCTCAAGCCCGAATGGATCTTCGTGAAGTAGGCGGTCACTCGGATGCTACCCGAATTCGGGTCGGCTTCTGTTCCCAGAGGACGCGTCATGCTGAAACCACCAGCTCTGTCCTTGTGATAGTCGGAACGTACCCCGAGCGGCCGTGACCTCGGCACGGTCGCGGCTCGTCGAGACACTCGGGCTCGAGCGCAACATTGTCGCCGTCTCCGTCGCAATGTTCCTGCTCGCCCTCGGTGAAAACCTTTGGAAACGCTTCCTGCCGAAGTATTTGCAGATGCTCGGTGCTCCCGTTGCCGCCATCGGGTTCTTTGGAACCTGTGAGGATTTCCTGGACGGTGTGTACCAGTACCCAGGTGGATGGATCGCCGATCGATACGGTCGTCGCCGTGCGCTGCTCCTCTTTGTCACGCTGGCCACCATTGGCTATGTCCTGTACTGGCTGGCTCCATCGTGGCCGGTCGTGTTCGTGGGCCTCGTCTTCGTCATGGCATGGTCGAGCATGGCCAGTCCGACGCTCTTCGCTGTCGTGGGCGACGCGCTGCCCAGGGGCCGACGGGCGCTCGGGTTCACGGTGCAATCGATCCTGCGGCGCGTGCCGATCGCCATCGCGCCAATTCTCGGTGGCCTGGCGATCGCGGCGTACGGCCTGCAGAGCGGTATGCATCTCGGGCTCGCCGTGACCGTCGTCCTCTCGATGGTAACGCTTGGGGTCGTCAGTCGGGTCAATATCCCGGTGACGGCAGATCCCGTTCCGACGCACATCGTCGCGGTGTGGCGGTCCCTGCCGACACCACTTCGGTGGCTCCTCGCCTCGGATATCTTCATCCGCACCTGCGAGGGTCTCGTCGACGTCTTCCTCGTCCTCTATGCGATCAACGTGATCGGCATCAGCGCCCCTGCCTACGGGGTCCTCATCGCCGTGCAGATGACCACGGCGATCGCGAGTTACATTCCCGCGGCCAGGTTCGCCGACCGCATCGGCCGCAAGCCGTTCGTCATGGCCACGTTCGTCGCCTTTGCGCTCTTCCCCGTCGCCGTGGTGCTGGCCCGTGACTTCGCAACGCTCGTGGCCGCGTTCGTGGTGGGTGGCCTCCGCGAGATCGGTGAGCCGGCTCGCAAAGCGCTGATCGTGGATCTCGCAGCCCCATCACTCCGGGCTCGTTCCGTCGGCCTCTATTACCTCATCCGGAGCCTCACTATCGCACCCGCCGCGTTCATCGGCGGGCTGCTCTGGGAGGTCACGCCCGCACTCCCGTTTTGGATGGCGGGCCTGATCGGCCTTGTTGGCGTGCTTGTATTCGCGATGACCGTCGAGGAGCGCTACGCGGCATAAGAGTTTAGGTGGTGAAGGGGCGGGTGGCCGCCCTGAATCCTCGCAGGACAGGGAGGTAGCTCCTCAGCACGCCGAGCGCGGCGCCAGCGATCATGAGTCTAAAGACGCCGGTCCTGAAGATTATCTGCGCCAGAAGGGTCGCCGCGAGTATCGCGATGGCGAAGGAATCAGGAAGGGCCGCCGGTGCAAGCCGAAGCAGCGAGACGGCGAGCACTCCGATGACGGCGGGCCCCATGCCCTTCATGACTGCTCTCATCCAGGCGAGCTTCCGGACGCGATCGAGCACGGGAAGAATGATCAGCATGATGATGAAGGATGGAAGAAATGCCGCGGTGGCGGCCACCGCAGCCCCCGCGATGCCGGCCACTTTGTAACCCACGTAGGCCGCAATCATGAGGACAGGCCCGGGGGTGAGCTGGCCGAGCGCCAGTCCATCGATAAATTCTCTCGGCGTCAGCCAGCCGAACTGCCTGACGACCTGGTCCTGGATGAATGCGATCATCGTCAGACCACCGCCGATCGTGAAGGCTCCCACTTTGAGAAAGTAGGCTCCGATGTCCAGCAGACTGCTTGGATTCGGAATTCGTCCCGAGCCGGCCGAGCCGGGAGCAGAGGTGCTCAGCCACCACACGGCTAGGAGCACAGCGAGGGATAGCGCCGAGGAGAGGGCGATAATCCTCGCTCCAGGCTTTCCCGGCCGGAAGAGGGCCAGTCCCGCGCAGCCAGCCAGGAGCAGAATGGCCACGATCCCCAGCGGAGTCCAGAAGGATGCGGCAGCCGCCATGAGGCCAATGACCGCCTCAGGTACTGTGGTCATCGAAGACTTGCCGAGGCGATAGACCGCGACGGCGAAGAGGCCGATGACGACCGGGCCCAGCCCGTAGAGGGCCCCGCGCGCCATTGGCGTGAAGCCCAGGGTGGCATAGGCCATAGTGAGGACGAGCATGATGACGAAGGCCGGGGCCACGAAGCAGAGGCCCCCGATCAGTCCGCCCCACCATCCACCGCGCGCGTAACCGAGAAAAATGCCGAGTTGAGTTGCCGTCGCGCCCGGCAGCATGTTCGCCACCGACAGGCCTTCGAGAAAGCGTTCCTTCGACACCCACTTACGCTTTTCCTGCAGCTCGGCCTGCATGATACCCATGATGGCCGGTCCCCCGTAGGAGGTCGCACCGAGCCTGAAGAGTGAGCCCGCAATGTCCCGCCAGCCTCCCGCGAGTTCTGCCTCACTCCTGGCATTCATGTCCACCTCCTGAGCGTGAGACCTTTGCTTTGGGTCAGCCCGAGACTCGTCACTTTGCGGGTGTTCCCGTGACCTCTAGGTCCGCGAACTCCGTCACGGAGTCCGCTTTGGTCCAGAGCCCAACCCAGCCGCCCGTGAAGGTCTTCTGCTCATGGTCGAGGAGGAGGGAGTCGTCCAGGTACGCCTGGATCTTCGGCCCTTTGGCCACGACACGGATCCTGTGCCACTCGCCGAGCGTGGGTTCGGTGACTCTCGCCGACGCGATGGTGCTGCGCTTGCCGTTCACGATCGTGTAGAGCCGAAAATTGTTCTCGAGGGCATTGGCTCGCACCAGCAGATAGTTCTTTCCGTCCTTCGCGCGGAAGATAATCCCTCCGCTCGCGTCTTCTTTGCCGGAGATGGGTCGAAAGCGGACGGTGACATCGACGTCGTCGAATTTTTGATCCTCGAGGATCGCGACTGCCCAGGGTTGGGTCTCGGCGACCTGAGCGAGCACCTGGCGTCCGCCCGATGGGCGATGGGCCCAATGCCCGGCCGCGAACTTCCACTTCGGGTTCTCCTTGCCGAGGTCGTCCTTCATGCCGGTCTTCTCCGGCGATGTGATGGCGAGCCGTGGGACATCGGTGGCGGCGGCGAGTTCGCCGGCGCCCAGTGCCAGTAGCGAGAGAACTGCGAGCGCGATCTTCATGGGCTCTCCTTCCTTGGGGCAGGAACTCTCTCCCGCTGATCATGACCCCTGATCGCGCTCGCGCCACTGAAGACTTCCTGACATTCGTGTCAGCTTGCACCGACGCCCGTGCAGCCCCCGGCTGTCTATGTCTCGGCGAGGGACGCGCGAACGACCCTCGGCAACACGATCCTGAAGAGACTTCCCTTGCCCTCCTCGCTTTCCAGCTCGATCCGACCGCCGTTCACGTCCACCGCCCATCGCGCCGTGGCCAGGCCAAGCCCCGTCCCGCCCGCTTCCCTCGAACGGCCCTGGTCGACACGGTAGAAGCGCTCGAAGATCCGCCCCTGATGCACCGCAGAAATGCCCAACCCTGTGTCCTCGACCTCGATCGCCGCCTCCCCGGAGGGCGTCTCTCGCACCTCTACGCGAATCGCCCCCCTGTGGGGTGTGTATTTGATCGCGTTATCGACCACGTTGATCAGGCCCAGCCTGAGGATGGCGGGATCGCACGTGGCCAAGACTTCCGCCGCGGCGTCGATGGTGACGCTCTGCTCTTTCTCCTCAGCAAGCACTCTGAGATGCTCCACGACGCTCGCCGCCAACCCACTCAGATCGACTACTTCGGGTGCCGGCTGGATCCGGCCGGATTCACCCCTCGTCAGCGTCAGGAGACTCTCCACAAGCCGCGTCAGGCGGTCGACTTCCTCGAGCATGCTTCCGATGACCTCCCGGTAGGCCGCGGTACTGAGCGAACGCTGCAGTGCCACCTCGCCCACGCTGCGGATGGCGGTGAGCGGGGTGCGAAGCTCGTGGGAGGCGTCCGCTGTGAATCGCCGAAGCTGCTCGAACGCCCCCTCGAGTCGCGCGAGGCTCTCATTGAACACGCTGGCGAGCTGGCCGAACTCGTCCTGGAGGTTCCCTACGGGGAGACGCTGGGTCAGTGACTCCGCCGTAATCTTGCGCGCCGTCTCCGCCATGGCGCCCACAGGTGCGAGCATGCGGCCCGCGAGGAAGTAACCACCCCCGATCGCCAAGCCAATGGCACAGGGCGCGCCGATCGCCAGGATGACGCCGAGCGTCCAGAGGGTCTGGCGGACGGCCGTCTCGTCCCGAGCCGCGGCGATGCGATGGGAAGGGTCCCCACGCGTTCCAAGAACAGACGGTGTCGTCCCGCCCGGCGGCCAGTCGGGTGTCTGGTACAGGATCGTCTCGCCTTCGGCGACCTGAAAAAGCGTGATGCCCATCCGGTGAGCGAGTTCCCCCAGATCACCCGTCTCTTCCTGATAGACCTTCTCGATCGTGGCGAGGTCGGCGCGGATCTGGTCATCCAACGTGCCATAGAGTCGCGCTCTCACGAAAAGGAAGATGCCGGCCGAGAAAATATATATGACGAGCGCCAGCACACCGGCGTGCCATAGCGTGAGGCGTGTGCGGACGCTCGGGGTCAGAACTCTCACGTCCGCTCACTGCGAAGGACGAAACCCACGCCGCGCACCGTATGAAGCAGCTTCGTCTCGAATGGGTCGTCGATCTTCCGGCGCAGCCGGGTAACCGTCACGTCGATCACGTTATCCAACGGGGTGGCGCGAGCCGTGACACGCCAGACGTCGCGGGCCAGCATCTCTCTCGATACAACGTGACCGACATGGCGGAGGAGATACTCGAGCATCTCGAATTCCTTCACCGTGAGCTCGAGAGCCCGCCCGGCCCGCATAACCTTGCGAGTCACGAGGTCCATCGTCAGGTCGTCCTGTCGCAGTCTCAGGACCTGATCCGGGCGGCCGCGGCGTAGGAGGGCACGGATTCGCGCAAGCAGCTCAGGGAACGCAAAGGGCTTGACGAGGTAGTCGTCGGCGCCGCTGTCGAGTCCGTGCACCCGATCGTCGACGGTGTCCTTGGCGGTCAGGATCAAGACGGGCGTCTGGAGGGCCTGCTTGCGGAGCGTGGTGAGAACCTCGAGGCCGTCGCGGCGCGGCAGCATGAGATCGAGGATCACAAGATCGAACGACTCGTGGTTCACGAGGAAGAATCCTTCCTCGCCGGTGCCCGCGACACGGACCTCGTAGTGCTCGGCCTCGAGCCCATCACGAAGGGCTTTCGCGACCTTTTTTTCGTCCTCGACGATCAAGACACGCACAGCACACCGGAGTATATCGACCGTCCAAGGGCGACGCACCTGACATGAATGTCAGGAACTCTTCAGTGGGGCCGACGAGATCCGACACCATGATTGAACCGGCAGTCCAGAAGCCAGAGACGGGACCGAGGAGGTGCAGAATATGAGAGGCGGGCTCCGTCACTGAGCGAGAAGCCGTGGCTAGGGAACTTCGAAATGCTTGGCTTCCGCTCGAGAGTGGACTGGCCGTGAGCGGGAGTGAAGGCACACCCATCTCGGCCAGGTATGAGATCGACAACGACACATTCAGTCCTGAATCTCGGTCCGTATAAGTGCGCGTAACTATTTGATGTGGAACACAAGGCTCACGACGGCGTCATGCGCTGGAGTGCGCTGGAATGAACCCGACGCGACGACGCGCTTCCAGGCGCGCCTGCGCTCCACGGTGGCCTCGCCGAAGAGCGCGCCCGGTCAGCCCATGAAGTCACGGACGATCCGGTTGAACTTGTCCGGGTTCTCCAGGAACATGAAGTGATTCCCGCCCTCGCTTTCCTCGAAGATCTCGATTTTCGACCCCCGAACCTGCTTCTGGATCCACACCTGCGACTTCCATGGAACGACGCTCACCCTGCCCCCGACGACCAGCGTGGGCAATGTGATCTGCGGGATGACACGGCGCCAGTCCTGGGTCGAGTGGTTGTACAGAAGGGCGGCCGCATACTCCCGGGGCATCTTCAGGTTCTGCTTGACGACCCACTCCACCTCCGATCGTGAGTACACCTTCGTGAACATCCCCCCGATGAACCCTTCCGTCGTCTTGACGCCGTCCGGGCCGGCAAGCTTGTTGATCGTATCGTAGAGCGAGGCGGGGTCGAAGATCGCGCCGGAGTCTTCCTTCTCCTGGGCCGACCACGCCGGATCCGCGGTGATCATCGGCATTTGGTCGACGAAGATCAGCTTCGCCAGGCGCTCCTTGCCCCAGAGCTGCCAGTAGCTCCAAATGACGGAACTGCCCATGGAGTGCCCCATGAGCGTAACGTCGGTCAGATTTCGCGCGACGAGCAGGTCCTGGACATCCTTGGCCAGTCGCTGGATGGTGTAGCCGTTATCCGGTTTGTCGGACTCCCCGTGTCCGCGCATGTCCACGGCGATCACTCGATAGCGGTCACTGAGGCCGCTCAGTTGATGCTTGAACTGGGCGGCGGTCTGCGACCAGCCCGGGATGCAGACGAGCGGCTTGCCCGATCCGGCTTCTTCGTAGCGCAGGACAATCCCGTCGTTGGTGGTCGCCGACCCCGTTGCGGCTGCCGTCGGCTGCGGCGTCCCGAGGCGCGAGAATGAAGGCTCCTCCCTCCACGAGGAAAGGTGTCCCGCGCTTCGCTCCGACGATACGAGTAGAGCCCGCGTTAGGGGAACGTAACCGCGCCGACAGCCCTTGTCAATCGATGGACGGCCGGTCCAGGCGCGGTGGTCTCGCATCGTCAATTTGACCTCTCCGGGATTTTTGGCTCACATCCCATCAGAGAATCCCCGCCTGCTACGATGCAGGCGTGAACCTCTACAACACGCTATCGGGCGCGGTCGAGCCGCTCGAGCCCACCGGACGGGCCGTCACCTTTTACGTGTGCGGCATCACGCCCTACGACACCACGCACCTGGGCCACGCCTTCACCTATACGGTCGCAGACGTGCTCGTGCGGCACCTCGAGGGTCAGGGGTTGGCCGTGCGTTACGTCCAGAACGTCACCGACATCGACGACGACATCCTGCGCAAGGCGGCCGAGGTCGGTGTGGACTGGCGCGCCCTTGGTAATCGCTGGACCTCGCACTTCATCGGCGACATGCAGGCACTGAACGTCCGGCCTCCCGACGATTACCCCCGCGCTACCGACGTTATCCCCGACATCGTCACCGCCGTCGGCGGTCTGATCGAGCGTGGTCTCGCCTACGTGTCGGGCGGCAGTGTCTACTATCACGTCGATGCCTGGCCGGCCTTTGGCCGACTAAGTGCTCTGCCCCGGTTCGAGATGCTGGCGGTAGCCAATGAGCGCGGCAACCGGCCGGACGATCCGCACAAGCGCAACCCCCTCGACTTCGTGCTGTGGCAGGCGCAGGGGCCGGGCGAACCGACCTGGGACAGCCCGTGGGGTCCGGGACGTCCCGGCTGGCACATCGAATGCTCGGTGATGAGCACGCGCCTACTGGGGTCCACGCTCGATCTGCACGGGGGCGGCGGCGACCTGGTCTTCCCGCATCATGAGTGCGAGATCGCTCAGGCCGAGCCCCTCACGGGCCGCACGCCATTCGTCCGCACCTGGCTGCATACGGCGATGGTCGAGTACCAAGGCGCCAAGATGAGCAAGTCACTGGGCAACCTGGTCATGGTGCGCGACCTGCTGAAGGACTGGTCGCCGGACGCGCTCCGCCTCTACCTCGGACGGCATCATTATCGCCATGGATGGAGCCACGATACCGGCAAGCTCGCTCAGGGAGCGCAGCTCGCGGAGATGTTGCGCACCGCGGCCACGGTATCCGGGGGCGACGGCAAGCCCCTAGACGTGGCCGGCGCCGAGGCCGACTTCGCCATGGCGATGGACGACGACCTGAACACACCGTTAGCGCTCAGCAGGCTCGAATCTCTCGCGGGCGACGTGATCGCCGCGGCGAGGGCCGGCCGCCGGGTGGAGACGGGCCGGGCACTCGTGCGACGACTCGCTCAGGTGTTCGGACTGCGCTTAGATCGCTCGGGCGTCGAGGAACGGGTGACGCGCGGCTGGGGCGCGCATCTGCTGCGCTTCCCCTTCCTCTGAGCCGGAGGCCGCGGTCAGCAAGCTCAGCTTTACACCGTGTCGCGCAAGCTCCAGGGTGGTCGCCGTGCTCGAAAATCCCGGTCGAAATGCGGAAGAACAACCAGTTCGCGCCCCTCGGCTCCCCCGACGGGTTGGTGAAGACGGCTATTCTGGGGGAAACTCGGCGCGCCTCTATCACGTCGACGTCAAGTCCGCCCGGAGCGGGATCACCACGGACAAGATCACTTCGATCAAGGCGGAGTACGTGGGCATGGGCAGCTTGCGCTCCAACACACGCTAAGGGCGGAGGACGCCTCCTCCGCCCTCGTTGCTGTTCACCGCGCGCCCCTTCTCGGCTTAGTCGCGCCCCGTCTTCCAATATCCTCTCAGTCGCCGGCCGAAGGTCTGCGGAGGATCCGAAAGACCTTGCGCCCCCGAATAACCGCATGGTGCTCTGGCTTCTGCCGCCGGCGAGCGAGGAGAGGCTCGAGGGCCTCCGGCCCGCCAAATCGCTCAGGGTCGCCCGCGCTATAAGCCGAGTTCGCGGATCATAGCCATAGTCAGGGTCACGCCCGGTATCTGATGGCGCGGTTTTGTCATGAGCACCCGGAGAGTCGTGCGGACCACGCTCGACGATAGTCCGAGCTTCCGCAAGAGGGTGGTCAGTGGATCGAAGCCGGTTGCCCTGCCGAGATAGAACGCCCCTACCCCATCCTTCGCGCCACCGAAGCTGACCAGGAACTCCGCCGGCGTATCAGCGTGATACTGACGTTCGATATAGATGATGAGAGCATCGCAAGCCGTGTGGAGGTGGACGACCCTCTGGTCGGAATACGTGTAGGCGAGCGTCGCGTCGGCTTCGCCGCAAATCAGGCACGGCCCCGTGTGTGATTGTCCGAGGACGATCCGCGTGACTCGTATAGTTTGGCCAGGGACGGTCGTCTCTACCAGTGGAGACCCCAGGGGAAGCTCGCCCGAGGCCATAAGAAGACGAATCTTGGCGCGCAGATCGGCTGTGGACATGGGCGCGTTCGTGAGAGCAAAAAGGAGGCCATTAGCCCCAGGCCCAATACTGATGCGGGGTTGGGCGAGCCCTACCAACGGTCCGATAAAAACTGATGCAAATCTCGACACCTCATGGGACAGAGCGCGAACCAGGCTAAAGCCTTGCGCAACTCGCCTTCTGCAGGTCGCAATACTTGTACGGGCTCGGTCTCGACCATCGACCCCGAAGCTGGAGCGAGCAGGCGCAATGGTTCGAGCAACAAGGTTCGCGCGCAGGCGCTCCCGTTGATGTACAGCCCCATGGGTCCCGGATGTGGAACGCGCCGCTCGTCAGGTCGAGCGATCACGCGCCGGGATGGGGCGACCCGGCGTCAGCGCGGCGAGTCGAGGGCGGAGAACACCTTTCGCGCGAGCGCGGGCAGCTCGGGGTCGCGCGCGCCCATGATCAGCACCGTGTCGCCTGCGCGCGTCTCGCTCTGCACCCACTCGATGACAGCCTCGTGGTCGGCCGCGTAGCCGCACCGAAGGGCCGCCGGCAGGTCCGCGGCGAGCAATCGGCTCGACACGTCCTTGGCCACGGTGCCCCCCGCATAGAAGATCTCCGCGTAGCAGAAGCGGTCCTGGGCCCGGAGGAGCCGGGGCAAGAGGGCCTCCAGCTCGGGACGTAGGAAGCGGGCCGGGCCGAAGCCGTGAGGCTGGAACACCGCGACCAGTCGTGGCGCCCCGAGCTGGGCGGCGGTGATGGCCGCGCGGAGTTTTTCGCCGTTGTGGGCGTAATCGTCGACCACGCGAATACCGCCGCCGGTGACGCCGATCACCTCGAAGCGGCGCGCCACGCCCGGGAAGCGCGCGATCGACGCCTCGATGGCCCGCGGCGGGATGCCGAGCTCGAGCGCGATGAGGGCCGCCGCCGCGGCGTTGTCCAGGTTGTGGCGTCCCGGCTGGGGCACGTCGAGCGTGAGCGTTCCCGACCTCGCGTGGAGGGCGCCCACCGCGCGGTCGGGGCCAGCGCTAGCCACCTCGAGCCGCGCGTCGGCCGAAGGGCGGGTCCCGTAAGTCACCGCCTGCACCGCCCGGCCGACGGCGGCGGCGTCGGCCGAGTCCGCGCTCACGAGGAGGCGGCTGGCGTGGCGCGCGAAGGCCTCGAACTGCGGGCGCAGCGCGTCGACCTCGCCGTGGTCACGGCTAATGTTGTGGATGAGCCCGATGCCCGGGTGATAGCCGGTGAGCGTCCCGTCAGACTCGCACGCCTCCGCGAGCACCGGCCCCTCAGCCGGGCCCGGGAAGAAGCAGCCGCTCACCCCCTCGCCGGCCAGCGCCGCGCCGCCGAGCGCCGTCGCCGGCAACCTCGCCTCGCGCGTGATCCACGCCAGCATCCCGGTGACGGTGCTCTTGCCGCTCGTGCCCGCGATGGCCACACCGGGCCGGCCCGCGTTGACCACCTCGGCCAGGAGCGCCGGGCGCGGCACGAGCTCGAGGCCGAGGGCGCGGGCCGCGCAAAACTCGGGCGTCTCGGCCTCGACGGCGGTCGAGTACACGAAGCGGTCGAGGTCGGCGGTGACCGCGGAGCCGTCCTGCGGCGTGACGACAATGCCGAGGCCGGCGAGGCGCGCGGCGAGCTCGGCGCCCTTCCCCTGGTCGAACGAGCGGTCGGAGCCCTGGACGGCATGGCCCCGGGCGCGCATGAGCTGGGCCAGCGGATTCATCCCGGCGCCGGCGAGCCCGGAGAAGTGATAGCGGAGCGGGCGCTCCGTCAGTCTCGCCATCCGTGCCGGCCCCCGGTCATCATCGCGGCTTTTATCGTGCCACGGACGCGCGCGCAACGCCTCATTCCGCGTGCGTTCGGCGCTAACGAGATCGCCGCGAAGCTTCAGACCCTCGCGAGGCCGGCGACGAGCGCGTGGCCATGAACCCGGTCCGCGGGATCGTCTCGCTCCGCCGCCTCCCCCGCGAGATCACCAGCGTTCTGGGGCCCAACCATGCATCATATTTGCATTGACGTGCACAAGAGGGGAAGCCAGATCTACATCCTGCCCGGGCTCTAGCCGAGGCGTGTCTGCTCGGTACCCCGCGCCTGGGTCCCGTCCCCGCGACATAACCGGCCACACTCGGACGCGGGCCGCCTCAGGAGCCGCCCCTACAGTTCGGCGCGCAATTCTAGCCGCGATCCTACTTCCAGAACTCCTTCGTCGCCCGTCGCGCGCCTTCGGCCATGCTCGCGAGCTTGGCCCACACGATGTCGGGCACGACGGCCGCCTGCCCCACCCACGTGCCGAAGCCGCAGTCGGTCCCCGCGATGACGTGCTCGCGGCCAACCAGCTTCGCGTAGCAGCCAATGCGCTGGGCCACCAGGTCGGGATGCTCGATGAAATTCGTCGTCGAATCCAGGACCCCCGGGATGAGCACCTTGCCGTCCGGGAGCTTCACGCGCTCGAAGATCTGCCACTCGTGGGCGTGGCGGGGATTGGACGCTTCGAAGGAGATGCCGTTGGCCCGCACGGTGAACACGAGATCGATGATGTCAGCCAGTGGCACGTCGAAGTGGTGCGGACCTTCGTAGTTGCCCCAGCAGATGTGCACGCGCGCCTGCTCGGGCGGCACGCGCGTCAGCGCGTGGTTGAGCGCGGCGATGTGCAGCTGGGCGGCCTTGCGGAATCCCTGGATATCCAGGTCGGCGTACTGAATGTGGCGGCCCATGCCGAGGTCGGGACAGTCCACCTGCACGACGAAGCCGGCCGCGGCGATCGCCTCGTACTCCTGGCGCATGGCCTCGGCGATGGCGAAGAGATAGGCCTCGTGATTCGGATAATGCTCGTTGCGGAAGAACAGCGAGATGACGCCGGGCGAGGCGGCGCTCATGAATCCGGGCCGGGTGCCGACGGCCGCCTTGAGATTTTCGACGTCGTGTTGCGCCGCCCGCGGGCCGCGGACGGTGATGGCCGCGTTGCACGCCGGCGTCCGTCGCCGGGAGCGGCCGGGATCGCCGAAGACCCGCGCGGCCATCTCGGGAAAATCGGACAGGTCGCGATAGGCGAGCGGATGGCTCTGCCCACCGAAGCCGCTCAACCGGTCCTTCACGTAGGTGGCATAGCTCGGCTTGCTCATCTCGCCGTCGTTGACGAGATCGACGCCCGCGTCCACCTGACGCCCCACCACCTCGGCGACCGCGGCGCGAATGCGCGCGGCAAGCGCGGCCGGGTCCACCGGCACGCCCTCTTCCTTGGCGTACATGGTGCGGATGAGGTCGGCTGGACGCGGCAGGCTCCCGGTGTGCGTCGTCAGGAACCGCTCCGTGCTGCGCGGGAATGGCATCGGACCGGCTCAGGCCGCGGGCGCGAACATGGGCGCGGGTGGAGCGTCCCCGGTCGCCTTGACCACGACCCGCACCGACTGTCCGATCCGGATCGCGTCGAGAAGTCCCTCGGCCGGCCTCGCGTAGGCGATGGCGGTGACAATTCGGGGACAGCGCGGAATGGTCGTTCGGTAAATCATCGAAACAATGGTGGGCAGGGACGGGATTGAACCGCCGACACCAGGATTTTCAGTCCTATCTCTCAATCCGCGTAAGTGCGCGTAACTATTTGATGTGGAACAAGGGGCCCGTGACGGCGTCATGCGCTCGAGTGTACAGGAATGATCAGGAATGCGCTTGAGTTGGGCACAGTTTGGGCACAAACCTGCTTGCTACTCGATGATTTGATCTGCCCGCAGCAAGATCGACTGCGGGATCGTCAGCCCGAGGGCCTTGGCGGTCTTCAGATTGATGAGCAGCTCAAACTTGATGGGTTGTTCGATTGGCAGATCGCCCGGCTTCGCGCCCTTCAGGATCTTGTCGACCGGGTGGCGGCACGTCGGTACATGTCGGGCTCGCTCGGACCATACGACAGCAGGCCCCCGCCTTGACGTTCGGCTTGAACAGTAGATTGTCGGGAGACGGTGCAGGAGAGCGAGTTCTGCGACGCGCTTCCGATGCAAGAACGTGATCGAGTCGCCGTAGACGTGCATGGCGTCGGCACGCTCACGGCCTGCCGCCTCAAATGCTTGGCCGAGGTCGTCAGCTGTTCTGGCCTCGACGACTTGTAGCTTCAGCTTTAGCGCGTCAGCGGCTGGACCTGTCTGCTCAAGGAAGGGCCGGTGCAGCGGGTTCGACGGGATCAGCAACACCCCAGAAGCCAGCTGTCACGGCTGGGCATTCTCGCCAGCGGCATCGGGGTAGCGCCGGCCATCGCCATCAACAGCGCGCTCGCCTTCCTGACCATCGCACCCGCGGCCATCTCCCTGGCCGGGCTGGGTCCGCGACGCGAGACAGCTGCAGCCTGACCACCTCGTCCCCTGTTCCGAAGGTGGCGGAACGTCGGGCGCGATCACGGAGTATGCTGTCTCAGGCCGCCCGCCGAAGATATCCGGGTCACGTGGCCCGCCCGGGCGTCAGAGGAGACGACATGCCCAAAGTGCTGACGGAAGCGCAGATCAAGACCTTCGAGCGGGACGGATGTCTCTCGCCGGTCCGGGCGATGAGCGCGGAGCGCGCCCGTCAGTATCGCGAACGATTCGAAGCGCTCGAGCGACGCGTCCCCGACATCAAGAAGATGAAGACGAAGTCGCACCTGCTCTGCCCATGGGTGCTGGAGATCGCGGAGGACCCCCACATCCTCGATATCTTCGAGGATCTGATCGGACCCAACCTCCGCTGTTGGAGCATGGCCTGGCGGG
>WNFK01259663.1_pt1 | contig 19115 bp, 19 predicted proteins | sample 5400281 | NCBI WGS metagenome assembly WNFK01 (sample SAMN13153350, study PRJNA577476) | soil metagenome | isolation source: 20 cm soil on Douglas fir-dominated hillslope | place: USA:California | collected 2013-09-17
AGATCCCGCTCGGGCGGCCGTCGTCGATGATTCGCCGCAGGCGCTCACCTGGGCGCGCGAGTGCGGGCTACGCGGTTTTCTCGTCGAGCGCCGCGACGGCGAGGGGTTCGACGACGCGGTCGGGCGAACATTTGAAGACGTCGCGCGGGCGATCGATTAGCTGTCGGCGATGACGACGCGCTCCGCCCCGGTGAGATCGCGAACCGTGCGCGTACGCAGGCCAGATCGCTCGAGCATCTGGGTGACGGCGGTGGTCTGCGGCGGGTCGCACTCGAAGAGCGCCGCTCCGTGAGCAGCGAGCACGCGAGACAGGTCCGCGATGCAGCGGCGGATGAGGCCGAGACCGTCGGCGCCCGCAACGACCGCCTCGCGGGGCTCGAACGCAAGGGAGCTGCGCTCCCCGACCCACTCCGTCACGGTGTCGTCGCGGAGGTACGGCAGGTTGGCGCAGACGATGTCCACGCGCTCGGTGATGGGCGCGAGCAGATCGCCGTGCCGGAACTCCACCCTGTCCGCGACGCCGTTCGCCAGCGCATTGGCCTCTGCCACAACGATCGCGTCACGCGAGGAATCGGTCGCGATGATGCGAACCCCGTGCTCATGCGCGGCGATGGCCACGGCGATCGCGCCGGACCCGGTGCCGACGTCGACGACTCGCAGCGAGCGGCCGGCGATGCGCTCGCGCGCTGCATCAACGAGCACCTCGGTCTCGGGACGAGGGATGAGCACGCGTGGATCGACCTGGAAGCGCAGCCCGTAGAACTCCTTGAAGCCGCGCAGGTACGCCACCGGCTCGCCGCGGCCTCTCCGCTCGACGAGCTGCTGGAAGCGCGCGGCCTCCGCGGCGGAAAGTTGACGCTCGGGATGGGCGTACAGGGCTTCCCTCCCGACGCCGAGCGCATGCGCGAGCAGCACGTCAGCATCGAGAGCCGCGGTGCTGGGGTCAGGAGCGGAGCGCAATCGCACGGTCGCGAAGGTGCGCGCGTCGCCCCACGTCCGCATGCGGGAAAGTATCGTCGCCGCGTGGAGCAAACTCCGACGACGGCGCAGTTGGCACGCATCGCCTGCGAACGGATGATCGTCCCGTGAGCGTCCACCACGAGAAGCTCTCGGTCAGCACGGACAAGCGCGAGATGACTGTTGATGTGACACCGCGCGTACGCGCCGCGGTCACGAAGTCGAAAGTGCGTGAGGGTATATGCGTGGTAAACGTCGCGCACACGACCGCGGCGGTCTTCGTGAACGAGAACGATGATGCCGATGTGCAGCGTGATCTGCTTCATCATCTCGCGAAACTGATGCCGACGGACGGCGACTACCGTCATGCGGAAGGAAATTCGCCGGCGCACATCAAATCGGTGCTCGTTGGTAACGCTGTGTCGCTTTCAGTACACGAAGGCGAGCTCGTGCTCGGCACATGGCAGGGCGTGTACTTCGCGGAGTTCGATGGACCACGTGAGCGGAGCGCGACCGTAACTGTCATCGGCGACTGAGCGTCGTACCATCTCCTGCGCCGTCACCGACGGTCAGGGGAGAGGGCGATCATCACACTCACCGTCGCCGCATTGTCGCGCGGCGGGGATTGGGCCGAGCTGTTCTGGGAACGGAACGAGACTCTCCAGCTCGTCCTCGATGACCAGCGGATCGAGGATGCGATCACCGGCGTCGATCAAGGAGCCGGAGTCCGCGTCGTCAGCGGCGAGCAGACCGTCTACGCCAACGGCAACGTCACCGACGTCGACGACGTCATGGCCACCGCCGGGCGTGCGGCGCGCAGCGTGGCCGATGGCTCCGGCCTCCACGAGTCGGCCAGGCTCGCTCCGGACGAGCTTCCGCGTCCACATTCGGTCGCGGTGGACCCCAGGACCGTGGCAGTGGAGCGGAAAGTCGCGCTGCTGCGGCTGGCGAACGAGGTCGCACGAGCGCACGACCCGCGTGTGTCGCAGGCCACGGTGTCGTACGCCGAGAGCGTCCAGGAGATCCTGGTCGCGAACAGCGACGGACTGCATCGCACCGATACCCGAATACGCGTGAACTTCGCGGTGCACGTGGTGGCCAAGGACGGCGCGGTACTGGAGTCGGGGTTCGAGGCGGTCCGGGGCACGCTGGGCTTCGAGATGCTCACCGACGACGCGGTGCGCGACGCAGCCGAGACGGCGGCGCGCCGCGCGGTGCTCAACGTCGGTGCGCAGCCCGCGCCCGCTGGCACGTACACCGTGGTTCTCTCGAGCGAGGCAGGCGGGACGCTGATCCACGAGTCGGTGGGCCACGGGCTCGAGGCGGACCTGAACCTCAAAGGTCTGTCCGTGTACTCGGGCCGCATCGGTGAGAAGGTCGCGAGCGAGCTGATCACGGTGATCGACGACGGGCGAGATCCGGGCAAGCGCGGCACCGCGGCGATGGACGATGAGGGCACTGCGACGCAGCGGACGGTGCTTATCGAGAAGGGCGTCCTGAAGACATACCTCTCCGACCGGAAGCATGCCGAGAAGCTCGGGATCCGCCGAAGCGGCAACGCGCGGCGCGAGAGCTTCCGGCATCTGCCGATCTGCCGGATGACGAACACGATGATCGCGTCGGGCGACTCAGACCCCGAAGAGATCGTGCGCTCGGTCAAGGACGGCATCTTCGTCAAGAAGATGGGCGGCGGCCAGGTCGATGTCGTGAGCGGAAACTTCGCTTTCGAGGTCACCGAGTGCTACCGCATCCGGGACGGAAAGCTCGCGGAGGCGCTGCGCGGCGCGACGCTCGTCGGCCAGGGCCCGAAGCTCATGAGCGAGATCGACATGGTCGGATGGGATCTTGGGTATTCAACGGGCACGTGCGGCAAGGACGGGCAGGGCGCGCCGGTCGCCGACGCGCAACCGACGCTGCGCATTCCTTCGGTCGTCATCGGGGGAAAGGTGCAATGAAACGAACGAGCGAGGAGCGGCTCGGGGGGAGGGGCCCCCGTTCAGCGAGCGCAGCGAGCGTGCGCGACGAGCGAGACCACCCGCCTGGGGCGTGTCTCCTCGGCGAAGCCGAGAGATTGAGATGAGCGCGCGCCTCTCGAACGACGAGGTCGTCGATCGCGACGGTGCACTCGAGGTCGTGACCGCGCGTGGCGAACGCGGGCTCGGCGTGCGCGTGCTCGACGGCCAGCGCATCGGCTTCGCGCACACGAGCGATCTTGCGGTCGCCGGCATCGAGGCGTGCGTCGACCAGGCACGGCGGATGGCGACGATCACCGAGCCCGACGAAGACCTGCGGATCGCCGCCACGGCGCTCGAGACCGTCGACCTCGACATCTACCAACCGGGCCTCGAGGACCGCCCGCTCGCGGACCGCGGCGCGATCGCGCTCGCGGTGGAAAGCGCGGCGCGATCGGTGGATCCGCGCATCACGCACTTCCGCAAGACGAGCTACAGCGACGCCGAGGTGACGACGGTCATCGCGACGACGCACGGCGTCCGCGCCTCGTACCGCGAGAGCTTCTGCGGCGCGATGACGAGTGCCGTCGCGACGCAGAACGGCGAGCGGCAGATCGGTTATCACGGCGAGGGCGCCCGGCGCATGGCCGAGCTCGATCCGGACGGCGTCGGCAAGCGCGCCGCGCAGCGCGCTCTCGAGAAGCTCGGCGCGAAGCCCTTCCCCACCCAGAAGCTCCCGGTCGTGCTCGACCCGTGGATGGCGATGTCGCTCCTCGGCGCGATCTCTCCTCTCTTCTCCGCCGACAGCGTCCTGAAGGGCCGCTCACTGTTCGCGGGGAAGATCGGCGAGCGTGTCGCGAACGCGCGGGTCACGATCGTCGATGACGCTCGGCGCAAGGGCGGACTGCGGAGCGCGCCCTTCGATGGCGAGGGCGTGGCCACGACGACGCGCATCCTGGTCGAGCGCGGCGTGCTGCGCGGCTACCTCACGAACATGAAGACCGCGCGGAAGCTGAGCAGCGCGCCGACCGGGAACGCACGCCGCGGTTCGTACGCATCGCCGAGCCGGATCGGGCCATCGAACTTCTACATCGAAGCCGGCACGGACGATCCCGAGGCGCTCGTGCGCGGGCTCGACCGCGCGCTCGCGGTCACGTCGCTCCTCAACCTGCACACCATCGACCCGGTATCCGGCGAGTTCTCGCTAGGCGCGACCGGGACGTATTTGGAACGCGGCGCGCCGCTACATCCCGTGCAGGGAATCACGATCGCGGGCAACCTCACGCATCTGCTTTCGTCGATCAGCGGCGTGGGAACTGATCTCACCTTCGGCTCTGGCGGGATCGGCAGCCCGACGCTGGTCATCGCGGAGCTCTCGGTAGGCGGCACATGATGTCGTGGCAGTCGCTCCTGCACGACGATCCGGTCCCCTGGCTCCTCGAGAAGGGTGACCCAGCGGTGCGGGCGCTCACGCTGCGGCATGTCCTCGACCGCGGCCCGCGCGACGCCGAGCTCCGCGAGGCACAGCAGCGTGCGATGTCGAGCCCGCCGCTCTCGACCCTCCTGCGCCAGCAGAAATCGGACGGCAGCTGGCCGGGCCCGCATCTGTACGGTCCGAAGTACCAGTCGACGCACTGGTCGAACCTCTTGCTCGTCGAATACGGTGTCGACCCAGGTGACCCGCGCGTGCGTCGCGCGGCGCGGCGCGTGCTCGAGGACCTCGGGTCGCCCGACCAGGGCGGCATGGGTTGGGTCTTCGACCAGGACCACGGTGCCTCGTGCTTCGTCGGCAATGTCGTCCGCTACGTGTCGCTCGCCGGTTACGGCGCCGACGAGCGGCTCGAGCCGCTGGTGCAGCGCCTGGTCCGCGATTCCAAGAAGTTCGATGCCGCGTGTTGGATCAATAACGATCAGCCGTGCGCCTGGGGCTACGCGCGCCTGGTGTGGGGCCTAGCTGCGCTTCCCGAAGCCGCCCGTTCGCGCGAGGTGGAACGCACGCTTGGACGCGGCGTCGAGTTCCTCCTCTCGTACCGGATGACGCGCGGCGCGTACCCGACCGGGACCGAGCCGAGCTATCTGTGGCGCCAGATCTCGTTCCCGCTCTTCTATCAAGCGGACATCCTGTTCGTTCTCCGCGCGATCGACGCGGCCGGCGCGATCGACGACCCGCGCGCGCAGATCGCGATCGCCTGGCTCCTCTCGCGTCAGGACTCGCATGGACGGTGGGCGGGCCGATCGCCGTATGCCGACCGCATGGCGTCGAAGGTGAACGCGAGCAAGTGGGCGACGCTCCACGCGGTCACGGTCCTGAAGCACGCGTTCCCTGAGAACGGCGCGTGAGACGTCCGGCCCTCGCTGCGCTTCGGACCGTCGCATAGCGGCACGCAAGCGGATCCTCAAAGACATCCCGCCCCTCCACTTCGGTGAGGGACGCGAGTGCACGCTCCCCGCGTGCATCGCTGTCGCGACTGGACACGAGTACGACTGGGTGATGGGCGCATCAGGTGCCGCTTTCACGACCGCGATCGACGTCGAGGCGTGGGATCCGATCGCCGCCGCTCCGCTCGACGACGACACGCTCGCGCGAGCGGCGCGAGCGACCGGTGCTCGGCCCGACACGCTCACACCGCCGTACGACGAAGACATGAGGGAGCTCGTGATCGACCGCGTGCTCGAAGCGCTCGAGGCGAAGACCTCGCCGCTCGCGCGCGGCCTGGTGGGTCCGACCGAGTACGGCCTCCTCGTCGGCTGCGACGACGAAGGACCAACGTTCTACGCGCGCACCTATTTCGACAAGACCGAACAGCCGACGAAGCTCGACTGGAACGCCCTCGCCGCGGCGACCGAGCTCGTGTTCCTCGACCGCGCGGGAGCGCCTGATCGCGCGGCGGTCGCACGCGACGCGGTCAACGGCGCGGTCGCCGCTGCCGAGACGAGCGATCACGCATTCGAGACGTGGATCGCCGCGCTGCGTGACGACACACGGTGGACGGACACGCGGCACGCCGGCGCGGCAGCGTTCGGCGACCACGCGATGCGCACGCTGCTCGCGGACAAGCGGCGCGCAGCCGCGAGCTTCCTCCGGACGACGCGCGCACTGTTCCCGGGTTCGCCTGGCGCGGATCTGCTGCGCGCAGCGGAGTCGTATGGCTACGTGGCCGATGCCGCGAAGAAGGTCGGCATCGGGCCGTTCGATGCATCGGTCGCGATGCGCTTCCTCGACGCGGGCCACCGCCGATCGTGGGCCAAGCAGCTCGAGGCGGCCCTCGGGCACGAGCGCGACGCGCACGGCGCGCTTGCCGCGGCACGATCGGGAATGCGATGAACGATCTCGCTGCGGCGGCCCTCCTCGGGATCGTGCAGGGACTCACGGAATTCCTGCCCGTGAGCTCGACCGCGCATCTGGTGCTCATCGGCGAGGCCCTCGGTCTGGACCCGCAGCGGTTCGGCCTCAGTTTTGACGTCGCGCTCCATCTCGGCACCGCGCTCGCTGTGCTCCTGTACTTCGCGCGCACGTGGCTCGAGCTCGCACGCGATCTGCTGCACCTGCGCCTGCGCATGCCGCTACTCGTGATCCTCGGCACGCTGCCGGCCGCGCTCGCGGGCGTCGCGCTCCAGTCCCAGATCGAAGGCAGCTTCCGCGCACCGGCCTATATCGCCGCGTTCCTCATCATCGGATCGCTCATCTTCGTCGCTGCGGAGCGCTTCACGATCGCGCGTCGGCCGCTCGAGACGATCGGCTTCATCGATGCGCTCGTGATGGGCGTGGCCCAGGCGATCGCGCTCCTTCCAGGGATCAGCCGTTCGGGCATCACGATCTCGGCCGGGCTGTACCAGGGCATCCGCCGGGCAGACGCGACGCGCTTCAGCTTCCTTCTCGCGACGCCGGTGATCGTCGGTGCCGGGGCAAAGACGCTGCTCGACGCGCGCAAGGCGGAGGCGCTCTTCGCAGCTCCTGACGTGCTCGCCGTCGGCTTCGTGCTGTCGTTCGTGTTCGGCCTGCTCGCAGTGGCGTTCATGGTCCGCTTCCTGCGCGCGCATTCGCTCGTCTGGTTCGTGCCCTACCGCCTCATCGTGGCCGGGCTCGCCATCACGCTTGCTTTGTCGGGCAAATAGGCCGCCCTACGCTGGTCACATGAAGCGGCGGACCTTTCTCAGCGGAGCGGCGGCCTCTGTCGCGGTCCTAGCGACGGGCGGAACAGTGGCTGCGTTGAGGGGAACGCGATGAGGCCGTGGTTCGCGCCTCTCACGGCCAGGCAGGCACACGTCAGCGAGCTCGTGGCCCTGGGCCTGACCAACACCGAGATCGCGAGGCATCTGGGGATCTCAGTTCGCACCACGGATGCGCACGTCATGAGCATCTACAACAAGCTCGATCTGCACCGACGCAAGCAGCTGGCCGACTGGGTCACACGGGCGCGTCCCTCGTAACGGGACGCTAGGGACCGGTCGTAGGCTGAGCGCCCGTGGGGTGGGCACTCAACAGACCACGACTTCTGGCCGCGCGCTGCTTCACTTTGGTATTCGGCGTGGCGCTTCTCGTCGGGCTCTTCATCGTCGGACCCGGTTGCGTTCACGTCGCGGTGGCGGCGTCTTTCGAGAAGTCCGACCTGCTCGGCCGCATCGCGACCGACTACAACGCGACCCGACCAAGCGTCGACGCGCGGTGCGTGCGCATCGACGTCTTCCGTAAGGCGTCCGGCGAGACCGAGCGCGCGCTGGCGCTGGGCTGGCACGAATCGGACGGGCCATATCCACACGCGTGGTCGCCCGCCGCGACCACCTGGGTGACGCTGCTCGCACGTCAGCGCGACGAGGCGGGTCTCCCGAACATCGTGCCGGCGGCGGCGCCCTCGATCGCGCTTTCGCCTCTCGTGATCGCGATGCCCGAGCCGATGGCCAAAGCGCTGGGATGGCCGGCGCAGGACGTCACGTGGGCTGAGATCTTCTCGCTGGCGCAGGATCCGCGCGGCTGGGGACGGTACGGTCACAGCGAGTGGGGGCCGTTCCGGCTCGCGAAGACAAGCCCCATCGTGTCGACCTCAGGACTGCACGCGTTGCTCGCCACCTACGAGGCCGCGTTCCAGGCAAGCGGGACGCGCGACTTGACCAATGAGCGCGTGCGCGCGTCCGTGCGTGGCGTCGAATCGTCCGTCGTCCACTACGGCGACACGGTCTCCACGTTCCTCAAGAACCTCGCGGACGCCGACGATCGAGGCGACGTGTACAGCTACGTCTCGGCGATCGCGATGGAGGAGAAACAGATCTGGGATTACAACAACGGCAACCCCGAATTTCGCCTGACCCGTACGCGGCAGCTGCCGATCATCAGACTGGTCGCCCTGTACCCCGTCGAAGGCACGTACCTGGCCGACCATCCATTCGTCGTGCTCAACGAAACCTGGGTCGACGACAGGGAACGCCGTGCCGCTGCATCGTTCCTTGATCACCTGCGCTCGAGTCCGGTGCAGCTGCGCTTCCAGCAGGAGGCCTTTCGCTGTTACGCCGGAGAACCGGGCCCGGTCATCACGGGGAATTCCGAGTTCAACGCCAACGTGTCAACGCGCGCCCTGTCGTCCGCGGTCCCCTCCGCGCTGCAGCAGATTCAGAGCTCCTGGACCGACCTTCGCAAGCGAGCGCAGGTCGTGATGATCATCGACAGCTCGAGCTCGATGGGCGCGCGCGCGGACGGATCGGCGAGCAAGCTTCAGCTCGCGAAGCAGGCCGCGCTCGGTGCGCTGCCCTCCTTCGCTGATGACGACGAGGTGGCGCTGTGGTCATTCGCTGCAGCGCCGCGCGAGTTAGTACCGCTCGGACCCTTTCGCGAGCAGCAGTCGACGATCCGTCGGGAGATCGAGCAGCTTGAGGCGCAGGGTTCGCGCAAAGCCCTGTACACAACGATCACGAAAGCGGTGGAGCGCCTCAGCAAGGGATTCGATCCGGTACGCATCAATGCCGTGCTCGTTCTGACCGATGGGCGAAATGACGACCCGGAGAACAGCGACCTGAGGGCGCTCCTCCGCCTCCTGCGCGCGCAGCCCAAGAGCGAGGTCGTGCGAGTGTTCACGCTTGGGTACGGAAGCGGCGCTGATCTGACCACGCTCGAGGAGATCGCGGTCGCGTCACACGGCGGCGCGTATGAAGCGACGGATCCACGTGTGATCGATCGCGTGTTCCAGCTGATCGTGTCGAACTTCTGATGGTCGTCCTGCGCGAGCTCAGAGATCCGGTCGGCATCGGTCGCCATCCTCGCGTTCCGCGTTGCTGTGGGTCTCGCGATCGAGCGGATCTCGCCGACGCCCCCGCTCGTTGTCGTGCCCCCCGGGTCGCCCTGGTACTTCCCCCTGACGAAGCGCGAAAGTGAAGTCGCTGAATTCGTGGCGCAGGGCTACACGAACAAGGAGATCGCGGAGCGTATGCACTCGGAGCGGACCCCTGACGGCCACCTAACGGACCGTGGTGTCGACGCGCACGTTCAGAACATCTTCAACAAGCTGGACGTCAACCGACGAGCCCAGATCGCCGCCTGGGTGATCAAAAAGCGTCCACCAAAGCCCGAAAAGCTGCCCTCGGAGCGGCCCGTCGTGCGCTAGGCACGCACTAGGTAGCGCTCTAAGTACCGCATCAGCGGTTCTCCGGATGTTTCGAGGGCCGAGCTGACCGCAACCTCCCTCAGCGGAGGTGGCAGTCATGGAAGACAGAAGGTCATCGAAGAGCACCCGGATCGTTCTCATCGTCGGGGCAGTTCTGGTGGCTGCGTATGTCGTGGCCGGGCCGAAGACCGGCGGTAGCCCGATCGCGCTGCCATGCACGACGCCGCCGCTGATCGTCACGGCCTCCAACGAGAAGTCCGCGCTCTTGACGGACCTTGCAGCGGATTTCGTTCGGACCCGGCCGGAAGTCGACGGTACGTGCATCAACCTGAAGGTCGTTCGAAAGGCATCCGGCGATGCCGAAGAGGCGCTTGCGCGCGGCTGGAACACACAGACCGACGGACCGCAGCCCGACGTTTGGTCGCCGGCTGCGAAGACTTGGGTGGAGATCCTCCGCGTTCACCGCGTCGGAGGCGATCGGTCCGATCTCATCCCGACCTCGCTTCCTGGCCTGATGCAGTCACCGCTGATCATCGCGATGCCGCGGCCGATGGCGGAGGCCCTGGGCTGGCCCGACCGCCCGATCGGTTGGCACGACGTGCTGAGCCTTGCGCGCGACGATCGCGGATGGGCATCCGTAGGCCATCCTGAGTGGGGCCGGTTCCGGCTGGGCAAGACGAACCCAACGGTATCGACCTCCGGTCTGCACGCGCTCATCGGCAGCTACTACGCGGCGACCGGCCTCACCTCCGATCTCACCGCAGCCGACGTGCGGCGAGGCGATGCCGTGCAGTTCGTGAAGGACATCGAGTCGTCGGTCGAGCACTACGGCAACACGGCCGCGACCTTCATGTCGAACCTCGCGCTCGCCGACGAGCAGGGCGCGGCGATGGCATACATGTCGGCGATCGCGGTCGAGGAAAAGCAGCTGTGGGACTACAACCGGAACGCCCGTCGACAGGTCCCGCTTGCGGCCGTCTATCCATCCGAGGGCACTCTTGTGGCGGATCACCCGTACGTCGTGCTGCGCGCGCCGTGGGTCGACGATGCGAAGCGACGCGCTGCCGCGACCTTCCTCGCCTATCTCCAAGCGCCCGAGCGTCAGGCGCGATTCCGTGCCGAGGGCTACCGCGACGACGAAGGCCGCGGCGGTCCCGAGCTCACGGCGACATGGGGCACATTGCCCGCGGGCCCGAGCATCATCCTGCCCGCACCATCGCCCGAAGCGCTCGCGGAGGTCGAAGGCTCCTGGAAGGACGTGCGCAAGCGCGCCCGGGTGCTGATGGTCCTCGACGTCTCGGGCTCGATGTCCGGCACGAAGATCGATCTCATGCGCCGCGGCGCCGCGGCCGGGCTGCGGCTCTTCCTCGATGACGACGAGCTCGGGATCTGGACGTTCTCGTCGCAGCGAACGGAGATCGCGCCGATCGGCGCGGTCGGACCTCGACGAGACGCGCTTGACGGCGCGATCGGCCGGCTGATCGCGACCGGTGGAACGCGTCTATACGACAGCACCTACGAAGCCGCTCGCGAGCTCAGCTCACACCTCGACCCACACCGGATCACGGCGGTCGTTGTGCTGACCGACGGCGTCAACACGGATGGCAACAACGACGTCGAGCGCCTGCTGCGCGACCTGCGGACCACGACAGACGAGTCGCACGTGCGTGTCTTCACGATCGCCTACGGCAGCGATGCGGATAAGAAGGCCCTCCAGCGCATCGCCGACGCGACGCGAGGCGCGGCCTACGACGCATCTGACCCGGCGTCGATCGAGACCGTCTTCAAGGAGGTCATCTCGAACTTCTGATGAGAACACCACTTCGCATCGATGGCTCTGGTCTCGTGCTCGGCCTCGCGGTCGCCCTTGCGTACGTCTTCCTCGGTGCTTCCTTGCCGCTCGCGCTGGGCGCCGGCCTGCTCGTGTACCTGCTGAAGCTGACGCTCGATCTGCCATGGCGTTCCTACCGGCGCTCGCTGCCAGCACCCGAGCTCGGCTCGCCCGAAGCGCTGTGGCTCGAGCGTGCAGGGCGCGCGCTCATGTCCATCAAGGAGCTTCGCCGCTCCGCGCGATCGGAGTCCATCGCGCAGCGCTGCGCCGCGATCGCGATCCAAGCTGAGGCAAGCGTCGCGACGCTTCGGCGGATCGCCTATCAGGCCAGTGTCGTCTCCGGGCTCGCGCGATCCGGTGCGCAGACGGATCGGCTCGAGAGCACGAGGCAGGAGCTGCACGCCCGGATCGAGGGATCGGTGCTCGGGCTCGAAGGACTCGTCGCGAGGCTCGCGGAGATCGTGGCACTGAGCGAGGCAAGCCCGGATGTCGCGTCGGTCGACGACCTCGCTTTCGAGCTGGACAACCTGCGCGCTGCCATGGTCGAGACCGAGGAGATCGGTCGTAGTTCCGTCCATTCGCTCACGGCACCAAATGAAAGAGGAGGGCAATGAGATGTTCCGGTTGATCTTTCGCACCTGGCACTACTCGGTCGCGTTCCTATCCCAGCTGTTCGACGAGCGCGCAGATCCGCGCGTGCAGATCGAGCAAGCCATCGAAGAGGCGAAGCGGCAGCACGGATTGCTCGCCGAGCAGGCGGCGGCCGTCATCGGGAATCAGCGGGAGCTCCAGCTGAAGATCGCGCGTGGCAACGCGGAGCTCGAGCGTCTCGACGCCTCTACCGCGCAGGCGCTACGTCTTGCCGACACAGCCCGTTCGAAGGGCGACCAGCAGGGGGCCGCGCGTTACGAGCGCACGGCGCAGCTGCTCGCGACCCAGCTCGCGGCAACGCAGTCGTCGCTCAGCGATCTCAGCGAGCTACATGAGCGCGCGGCGGCCGGCGCCGGTGCGGCACGCCGCGCCGTCGAGCAGAACGCGTTCACGCTCCAGCGGCAGGAGCGCATGGCCGAGGCGATCAACAGGATCGGAGAGCTCGCTCCCGCGGCGAACGTGCCGACCCTGCCGCGCATCCAGGAAAAGATCGATCGACGCATCGGTCGGGGTGCCGGCCGGCTGGAGATCGCGAGCAACGGCGTCGCGTCGCAGCTCCTCGAGGTCGAGCGAGCGGTCGTCGACGCGCGGGGTGAGGAGCTTCTCGACGAGATCCGCCGACGTGAAGGCCTCGCGCCGGCGAAGGAGGAATGAGGTGCAAGTTCGTAACGCGCTGACCATCGTCGTCTGGCGAGCCGCGGTCTCCGTGATCGCCGGGCTGCTCGTATCCGCGTTCGCGGCCGCGGCGTTGGCTCTCGGCTCCGGGGCAGCCGAACGACTCGCGGCCGGTCGTACGATCTCCGACCCTCTCGCGCCGCTGCTCTCGGCGGTGGCGAGAGCCGGTCTCATCGCGAGCGTCGTGGTGTTCGCGTGTCTGTTTGCGAACGACGTGGTACGCGCCGCGGGGCGCTGGCTGGTCGCCCAACGTCGCTGGTTCATCCTTCTGTTCCAAGCGATCAGATGGTTAGGCGCACAGATGGCCTGGCTGGTCGGACACATCGCGCTCGCCGTGGTGGTGGCCCTTCAATTCGTTGTGCGATCCACGGTGGTGGTCGAAGCGGTATGGGTAGTGCGTACCGTCGGGTGGCCAGTGGTGCTGACCTTGGGCTACGTCGCAGTCGTCGGCTTGTGCGCCATCGTGTACGTCGGGATCATCGTGTCCGGCTTCGGCTGCATCGACTGGAGCACGCACATCCTCGTCACGATGCTCGACGATCCGCCACGGCCGCTCGCGATGGCTCTCGGCTTTGGTGGCGTAGCGGTCCTGATGTACATCGGCATCGCGGCGTTGGCGCTCGTCGTCTGGGTCACCTATCAGGCAGCTCGCGCCGGCGCGGGGCTCGTGCGCCGCGTTGGCACCGTCGCGTCGTGAGCCAGCAGCTCCTCGACTTCGTTCTGGGCGCGAGCCTCGCGCTCCTCTTCGCCTGGGGACTCTTTCGCCTGTTCGTCGACCGCGAAAACTACTTCGCTTGGATCATGCCGCTCTTTCTCGTCGGAATCTTTGCGGGCATGTTTGCCACCAGTGGAAGCGGCAGCCCGCCGGCACTTGGAGCATTCGCGGGCGTCCTTGCAGGCGGCATCGTTCTCGGTAGACGTTCGTGGCAATTGCACCGCGCACATCAGAGCCAGCTCGATGCATTCGCACAAGAACTGGGTCTCAGCTTCTCGCGCGGCGACAACACGTACGCCAACGAGGCTGGCCTCCTCGTCGACGACATTGGCACCTGTTTCAACGTCATGCAGGGCACGTGGCAGGGTGTGCCTGTGGCTCTGTTCGACTACCAATATCTCGGCATGAGCGACCTCGAAGCGCCCGCTCTGATCGTGCTCACTTTCGCCGTATCCGTCCTCGATGAGGTCCAGCCGCGGATGATCATTCGCGGACACGGAATCAAAGAGCTGCTCAAGCACCGCCTCGGATCGAAAGCAGGTTTGCTCGGAGACGAGGACTTCGATTTCGAATTCCGCGTCGCGACCGCCGACTTAGAGCGCGCCAAGGCGATCCTCAGTCCGCGGACCCGTGAGTGGCTGTTGGCGAACGCGCGCGGCGCCAAGGTGCTGGTCGACGGGACGACGTTGATGCTTTGTGTCCGGCACCAAACAATGAAGCAGCTACCGGATCTGCTCGACCGGATCCGGGCTCTTCGCGCGACATTCGCGTAGCTGTTCGACACTGTTGTTCGGAGTGGACGTTCGCTCTCTCTTGCGACGGCTGTCGGTTTCGTTCGGCATCAGCCGGCAGCGCGCCGCACGCGAAACCGAGCCGCCAGCACCCTGGCACTATCCGCTCACCACGCGAGAGGCAGAGGTCGCGGGGCTGGTCGCGGCAGGTTGGACGAACGATGAGATCGCGACGCGCTTCGGCTTCAGGACGCGGGAGATCGATGGGCGTGTCGCCGTCATCATGAACAAGCTGAACGTCGGTAGGCGAGCCGACATCGCCGCGTGGGTGGCGCAACACCGCCCGGCGTAGTGCGTGGCACTCTATGGCCGATGGACCTTGGACTGACCGGCAAAGTCGCCCTCGTCGCGGCGGCATCGAAGGGGCTCGGCCGAGCGATCGCCGAGGAATTCGCGCGCGAGGGCGCGAAGGTGGCGATGTGCAGCCGGGAGGAGTCCGCGATCACCGCGGCGGCCGAGGACATCCGGCGCAAGACCGGAAACAAGAACATCCTGCCGATCGCCGCTGACCTCTCGACGAGCGAAGGGTGCGAAACGTTCGTGCAGAACGCGATCGGCGCCTTCCACGCGATCGACATCCTCATCGTGAACGCCGGCGGCCCGCCACCGGGACGATTCGATGACCTCGACGACGCGGCGTGGCAGAAGGCCGTCGACCTCACGCTCTTCTCCGCCGTGCGTCTGACCCGCCTCGCGCTGCCGCAGATGCGAAAGCAGAAGGGCGGCTCGATCGTCTACTCGACCTCGACATCGGTGCGGCAGCCGACGCAGTACCTCAACCTCATCCTGTCGAACGCCGTCCGCGCGGCCGTGCACGGCATGCTCAAGACCCTGTCAGCCGACCTCGCGAAGGACGGTATCCGCGTGAACGCCGTGCAGCCGGGTCGCATCGCGACCGATCGGCTCGTCCAGCTCGACACCGACACCGCGAAGCGCCAGAACACGACACCGGAAGCGGTGCGAAAGAGCTACGAGGAGTCGGTCATTCCGCTGGGCCGCTACGGCGAACCGGCCGAGTACGCCGCCGCGGTGGTGTTCATCGCATCGTCGAAGGCCTCGTACATCACCGGTGTCTCACTTCAGGTGGACGGCGGCATGCTCAAGAGCATGTTCTAGAGGTGATCGTCCGCGATCGATTGCGGCCGGAGGTGTTCCGGCTCCCGATCGAGAAGATCCGCGCCGGGTACAAGAGCGACATCTACTTCGCCCGTACCAAGCTCATCCTCGAACGCGACAAGCGGCACGACAGCGTCACGATGCAGATCTTCCAGAAGCACGCGGACGCTGTGATCGTCGGCACCGACCAGGTCCTCGCGCTGCTACACGTCGGGACTGGCCATTACCGCGAGCGGGTGCGCGCAGAGCGGCTCTTCGCGCGCTACCTCGAAGCAGAGAGCCGCCTATACGCACGCTGGCTCGCGCTCCCGCGCCAGACCTGGAAGGACTACGAGCCGATCGCGCGTGAGGTCTTCGAGATCTCGCACGAGCTCGCGACGCTCTGGGAGCCGGGCTGGCAGGACCTGAAGGTGCGATCGCTCTACGACGGCGAGATCGCGCAGCCGACGGAGCCGGTGATGCACATCGAGGGCGAGTACGCGTCGTTCGCGCACCTGGAAACGCTGTATCTCGGCGCGCTGGCCGAGGGCTCGCGTGTCGCGACGAACACGCGCGAGGTGGTCAGCGCGGCGAACGGGAAGCCGGTGATCATGTTCGGCGCGCGCCACGAGGGTCACGAGGCGCAGGCGGGCTCGGGATACGCGGCTTACATCGGCGGTGCGGTCGCGGTGTCGACGGACGAGCAGGGCGAGTGGTGGGGATCGAAGGGACTCGGCACGGTCCCGCACGCGCTCATCGCGGCCTACGGCGGCGACACGACCGTCGCGACGCTCAAGTTCGACGAATACGTGAACCGCGCGACGGAGGTTGTCGGCCATCTCACCGCGCAGGGCACGCCAGAGGGGCACGTGAACGTCACGGCGCTCGTGGACTTCCGCAATGACGTCGTGAACACCTCGCTCGGCGTCGCGCATGCGCTCGGGCAGCGCCTGTGGGGCGTGCGCGTCGACACGAGCGAGTCGCTCGTGGACCTGTCGATCGTCCGCGAGCTGCAGGAGAAGGAAGGAGTCGCCGGCAACAGCGACGTGCGGGGAGTCACGCCGCGCCTCATCGAGTTGCTGCGCGCTGCCCTTGACGACGCCGGCTATCGACACGTCCGGATCGTCGCCTCCGGCGGCTTCGACGCGGAGAAGATCCGGCGCTTCGAGTCACTCGGCGTTCCTGTCGATGTGTACGGCGTCGGCTCGGCACTCGTTCACGGCAGCGGCTTCGATCACACCGCAGACATCGTTCGCCTCAACGGGAAGGACCTCGCGAAGACCGGTCGGCGTCATATCGAGTCGGATCGGCTTCATCCGGTGGACTGGAAAGCGCTGGTGGAAGAAGCCGATTGGGTCTCACAGAGCTCCTGATCCTGTTCTTTGGCCTGGCCCTTGCCGGCCTGGCCAAGGGGCTCGCGGGATTGGGGCTGCCTCTCATCGCGACGCCGATCCTTGCCGGCGTCTTCGGCCCGCGACTCGCCGTCGCGATCGTGACGATCCCGATCCTCGTGTCGAACTCGCTGCTCCTCATCCAAGGCTTTCGGAAGCGCGACCTTCTTCGAGGGATCGTGCCGCTCTTCGTTGCATCGATCATCGGGACCGCGATCGGGACGCTGCTGTTGGCGAGCCTCGATCAACGGACGTTCGCGATCCTCATCACGCTCATCGTCCTGGTGTTCCTCGCCCGTGGCGAGCGTCTCCTCGGCGATGACCCGGCCGCTCTGCGCGCGCGCGTCCTCGGTCCGGTCATCTGTTTCTTCGGCGGCGTGATGCAGGGCACGACCTCGATCGCGAGCCCACTCGTGGGGTCCTATTTCCACAGCCGCCGTCTTAGCGCCGACGAATTCGTGTTCACGCTCGCCGCGATCTTCGAGGTGAACGCGATCGTTCAGGTGATCGGCTACTCGGCGCAGGGTCTCTTCACGCCCGAGGCCGTCGCGCTCGGGCTGCTCGGCCTCGTGCCGACGCTGCTCGCGCTCGCCGCCGGGATCGCGCTGCGCGGACGTCTCGACCCAGAGCGCTTCCGGCAGTTCATCGTCGTGCTGATCGTACTGTCGGTCGCGAATCTCCTGTGGCGGACATTCGTCGTCTAGCCACCAGCGAGCGCGTCGGCCGCGATCCGGAGCGCAAAGCCCGCGAGGATCGCGCTGCTCAGTAACGCCGTCGCGAGCTCCATACGCGGCGTGAGTCGCGCGTGCAGCGCGGCGCCGATCCCGGCGAGCAGCGTTTGCCACGACAACGATGAGAGCGACGCCCCGATGGCGAAGGCGAGGCGCGAGCCGGCGTCTTGCGCGATCTGTGGCAGGCCGACCGCCAGCGTGACGAAGTACGCGACCGTCGCCGGATTCAGGAGCGTGAGGCCCACGAACAGCAGGTAGGTCCGCGCGACGGAGCGTTCCACCCCAGGCGTTTCCAGGGCCATGTCGGTGCGACCGATCCGAAGCAGGGCGCGCACCGCCAGGTACAGGAGCGCCGCGGCTGCGGCGAGGCGCATCGGCAGCAGCACGGAGGTGAGCAGACTCGTCACCGCGCTGCCGACGACGACAGCGGTGATCGCGTAGATGAGGTCGACCGTGGCGGTGCCGGCGCCGGCCGCCGCGGCGATCACGAAGCCGCGACGCATGCCGGTGCGCACGATGAGGACGGCGATCGGGCCGACCGGTATGGCGATGGCGTACCCGGCAGCGGCGCCGATGAGGAAGGCGGAGAGCAAAGTCGGCCGACCATAGCGAGCGGCGGCCTAGCATTCAAGCGATGGAAGTTGCTCCGGACACCGCGGTTCCGGCGTGATGCTGCGGCGCCACCTCGGCGCGCTTGGGCGGCAGGTCGGCGACATCAAGCGGATCGTGTGTACGCACGGGCATCCCGACCACATCGGAGGCGTACAGGAGATCGCGCGCGCATCGGGGGCGCAGGTCCTGATGCACCCGGCCGACATGGAACGGCTGCGCATCCGCTTTCGCGACGTGATCAACGGACGACCCGCCCCGGGCGCGATCATCGCGTACCTGACGCAGGCGCCGACCGACGTGACCGCGGCCGAGGACGGGGACGAGTTACCCGTGCTGGGCGGGCTCCGGATCCTGCATACCCCAGGACACACGCCGGGGAGCATCTGTTTGTATTCGCCGACACGTCGGCTGCTCATCGTGGGTGATCTGCTGCAGCGCATGCGCGGCCAGGTGACCCTCCCGAACTACTTCTTCACCGACGACATGAGCCTGGCTCGGCGCTCGATCGCACGCCTCGCGGAGCTTGATGTGGAGACGATCCTGTTCTCGCACTATCCAGCGGTCCGTCAGGGGGGACGCGAGGCGCTGCGGGCGCTCGCGAGCTAGCGGGGAGGGGACATGGAAACTCTGAACGACATCCTCGAGGAGTCAGCCCGGAAGTTCGGCAACAAGGACGCCTTCATCATCCGGCCCGGTTTCCGCACGCGCGCCTGGAGCTACCGCGACATGAACGACGTCGTGCCGCGTGTCGCGCGCTACATGAGCGACAGCGGCATGAAGAAGGGCGACCGCGTCCTGATCTGGGGCGTGAACCGTCCCGAGTACGGCATCGCGTTCCTTGCCGCGCTGCGTCTTGGCGCGATCCTCGTGCCACTCGAGGCGAACTATGCCGCCGAGTTCGCGGAGAAGATCGCCGAGCGGACCCGCGCCAGCGGCGCCATCGTCTCGTCGCAGACGCTCGCGCGCGCGAAGACGCTCGGCCTGCCGCTCTACGAGATGGAGCGGCTGCCGGATCTCGCGCGCCAGTGCGCACCGCTCGCGAAGGCGGACCTGAGCGGCGACGACCTGGCCGAGGTGGTGTTCACGTCAGGCACGACGGGCGATCCGAAAGGCGCGATGCT
>WNFK01181330.1_pt1 | contig 19105 bp, 19 predicted proteins | sample 5400281 | NCBI WGS metagenome assembly WNFK01 (sample SAMN13153350, study PRJNA577476) | soil metagenome | isolation source: 20 cm soil on Douglas fir-dominated hillslope | place: USA:California | collected 2013-09-17
ACAGCGCTAACAACCCGAATGGAGAGGTCCGCGGCCTGCTCGTGCCATAACGCAAGTCAACACACGCCAGTCTTTCGACGAAGCCCGCTTCGGCGGGCTTCGTCTTTTCCGGACTTCGTCTTCGAGCTCGCTCGAACGATGTCTTGCCTGCAGAAGGTCCAGCTACGGCTCCGCTACGGCGTTATCTGCCCGCGAATCTCTCCGCCGGGATTCGCGGCGCTGTGCACGTTGACGTAGAGGTTGCCGAGCTTGTAGGCCTCGTACTGGAGGTCGTTGAACCGGATGTTCGGGGGCACCGACCAGACATTCTCGCCCGTCTTGTTCAGGGGAACGATGACCGGCCCGTTCTGGCCGGGACCGGCCAGATGAATGTGCGCCGCGGAACCGGCTACCCCGGTGGTGGTGACCGAGCCGCTCACTGATCGGTCCATGAGCACGGTGATCGTGCCGCTGCCCGACGCGTTCGTGGTCACCGCAGGTACTTCCTGCTTGCCGTTGAGCACGACGTTCGAGCCGCTTGGCGGCGGGCTCGGTGTCTGGGCCACCGCGACCACAGGCAGGAGGGCCACGAGGGCCACCGCACCCAGAGCAATCGTCCACAGGAACCGCTTGGTCATCTGTCGTGCGCGCATGAGTCCTGTCTCCCGTAGGTTGTTCCTATAAAAGATTGGTCGTGCTGACCGATCGGCGGACATTTCTCACACCGTACCATCCCTCCGGGGGGCTTCCTATTGGACGTTCGTCCAACGGAGAGCTCTGACCTCACGCGGGTTTGGCCCTCAGGTCATGTGCTATCCTGCATCGGCAATGCCTCGACTGAATCTGCTCGACTTTACGCCGCTGGAGCTCGAAGAGCTGAGTGAGTCTCTGGGCGCACCGCGCTACCGCGGGCGCCAGATCGTCTCCTGGCTCTATGCCAAGGGCGCCACGGACATCGCGGCCATGTCCGACCTGCCCCGCGAGCTCCGGGCGACCCTCAGCGAGCAGGCGGAGGTCAGGCTGCCGGAGATCGAGCGGCGGACGCCATCGATCGACGGCAGCCAGAAGCTCGTGCTGCGGCTCGCAGACGGCGTCCGCATCCAGTCGGTCCTCATGCCCGACGAAGACCGGCTCACCCTCTGCGTGTCCACGCAGGTGGGCTGCGGCTTCGGCTGCGCCTTCTGCTTCACGGGCACCATGGGGCTCGAGCGCAACCTGACCGCGGGTGAGATCGTGGGGCAGGTGCTGGCGGCGCGCCAGACGCTGGGGGCGGGCGCGCGCATCACCCATATCGTCTACATGGGCATGGGCGAGCCGCTCGCCAACTACGCGGCGACCGTCACGTCGCTCCGCATCCTCACCGACCCTAAGGCCTTCGGCTTCTCGCCGCGGCGCATCACCGTGTCCACGGTGGGCCTCGTGAGCGGCATCGAGCGGCTGGCCAAGGAGAATCTCAAGGTCAACCTGGCCATCTCTCTCCACGCCACGAGCAATCAGATCCGCAACCGGATCATGCCCGTCAACAAGGGCTTCGCCATCGAGGAGCTGCTGGAGGCCTGCCGGGGCTTTCCCGTGGCCTTCCGCCAGCGCATCACGTTCGAGTACGTGCTCCTCGACCGGGTAAATGACTCCGCGGAGGACGCGCGCCGTCTGGTGCGGCTCCTCAAGGGCATCCGCGCCAAGGTCAACCTGATCCCCTTCAACGACTGGGACGGCTCGGGCTTCCAGCGTCCCCCCCTCCAGCGCATCCTGGCCTTCCAGTCGCTCCTTCTCGAAGAGGGCATCCGGACGACGGTGCGCTGGAGCAAGGGCGAGGACATCGGGGCCGCCTGCGGTCAGCTCAAGGAAGTCGTGACGGTATGAGCGGCGGGCCTACCATCGCCTTCGCCACCCTCGGCTGCCGGCTGAACCAGGTCGAGTCGCAGGAGATGCGGGCCCTCGTCGAGCAGGCGGGCTATCGCGCCGTCGACCCCGGCGAGCCGGCCCAGGTCTACGTCGTCAATACCTGTACGGTGACGGGCCGTGCCGACTTCTCCGACCGGCAGGCCATACGCCGGATCACCCGGGCCAATCCCTCCGCGCTGGTCGTGGTCACGGGATGTCTCGCCCAGACGAATCCGGATGCTCTCGCCCGCATGCCGGGCGTCGACCTCGTGGTGGGCAACCAGGAGAAGTACCGGCTTCCCGATCTGCTTGCCTCGCTCGCGAAGCGGGAGCAGCCCGACGTGCGGGTGGCTCCCATCGCCGAGGCCCGCGAGGTTCCGTCGGTGCCCGTGCGACGAATCGCCGGTCGATCGCGCGCCTTCGTCAAGATCCAGGACGGTTGCCAGCACCGCTGTGCCTTCTGCATCGTTCCCGCCGCGCGCGGCCGGAGCCGAAGCCAGGAGCCCGCGGCGGTGGTCGAGCAGGTGCAGGCGCTCGTCGGGGAAGGCTATGGAGAGATCACGCTGACCGGGGTGGACATCGGCCACTACGGCTGGGACCTCCATCCGAGAACGAGCCTCGCCGCGCTCATCAGCCAACTCGCCGAGGTGAGGGGACTGCGCTGGCTCAGGCTGTCCTCGGTGCTGCCTGCCTACTTCTCACCCGCGCTGGTCGAAGCCGTCGTTTCGTTGCCCGCGGTCGTCCCCCATCAGCACCTGCCGCTTCAGAGTGGAAGCGACCGCGTGCTCCGCCGCATGCGCCGTCCGTACAATGTCCGCATGTACCGGGCTCTCGCCGAGAAGCTCGCCGCCGCCATCCCGGGTCTCGGGCTGGGCGCCGACGTGATCGTGGGGCATCCCGGCGAGTCCGACACCGACTTCGAGGCGACGATGACCCTGGTGAGAGAGCTCCCGCTCTCCTATCTCCACGTCTTCGCCTACTCGGACCGCAAGGGTACCGAGGCGGCGGCGATGGGTGACCGGGTACCGGGCTCGGTTATCCGCGAGCGGAGCCGTCGCCTCCGCGCCCTGGGTGTGGAGAAGAGTCTCGCCTTCAGGCAAAAGTTGGTGGGGCGGTCAGTGGAAGCGCTGGTGCTCGAGGACAAGGCGAGGGGGCTCACCGCCAACTACGTCGAGGTCGATCTCGAAGGCGCCGCGAAGGTCCCGCGCAGCTTCGCCCGAGTGCGGGTGACGCAGGCGGATGACCGGGGCACGCGGGGCGTGTGGGAGGCTGCGTGAGGGCGCGGGCCGGAACGCCTGAGCCGGCCATCGGGGTGATCGGCGGCAGCGGTCTCTACGAGATGGAGGGCCTCGAGGAGATTCGCTGGGTCAAGCTGAAGACGCCGTTCGGCGATCCCTCGGATGCCTACTGCACCGGGCGCTTCCTGGGCCGCCGCATGATCTTCCTGCCGCGGCACGGTCGCGGTCACCGCCTCACGCCGTCGGAGCTCAACTACCGGGCGAACATCTACGGCATGAAGGCGCTGGGCGCCCATGCCCTCGTGTCCATCAGCGCGGTGGGGAGCATGAAGGAGGAGATTCACCCGCTCGAACTGGTCGTCCCCGACCAGTTCTACGACCACACCCGGCGCCGGGCCGGGTCGTTCTTCGGCGACGGGATCGTGGCCCATGTCGGCATGGCGCATCCGGTATGTGCGGGCGTGGCCGCCGTGCTCGCCAAGGCGGGCAAGGACGTGGGAGCGCGGGTGCATCGCGGCGGCACGTACATCTGCATCGAGGGGCCGCAGTTTTCCACCAAGGGCGAATCGGAGATCTACCGGCGCTGGGGCGTCTCGGTGATCGGCATGACGAACATGCCCGAGGCCAAGCTCGCCCGCGAGGCCGAGCTGTGCTATGCGACGCTCGCCCTTGTCACCGACTACGACGTGTGGCACGAGGAGCACGACGCGGTCACCGTGGAGGCGGTGGTGGCCAATCTCATGAAGAACGTGGCCACGGCCAAGGAAGTGCTCCGCCGCGTCATCCCGCTCATCCCGGAATCGTGCGCGCACGGATGCCCCGAGGCACTCCGGAGCGCGGTCATCACCGATCCGAGCGCCTTCCCGCCCCGCGCGCGCAAGAAGCTCGCCCTGCTCCTCGATCGACACTTCCCGGTGAAGACCGGAGCGCGCTCGCGTGGCTGAGTCGACGGAGCTCGACGTGCTGGGTATCGGCAACGCGCTGGTGGACGTGCTGAGCCACGCCTCCGACGAGATGGTAACGAGCCTCGGGCTGGTGAAGGGAACCATGAGCCTGATCGACGAAGCGCGGGCGCGGGAGCTCTACGAGGCCACTGGTCCCGGGGTGGAGATCTCCGGCGGCTCGGCCGCCAACACCATCGTCGGCGTGGCCTCCTTCGGCGGGCGTGGGCAATACGTGGGCAAGGTCCGCAATGACCAGCTCGGCGAGGTCTTCGGCCACGACCTCCGCTCGACGGGCGTGCTCTACGACACTCCAAGCGCCACCGACGGCCCCGCCACGGGCCGCTGCCTCATCCTCGTCACGCCCGATGCACAGAGGACCATGGGGACGTTTCTCGGGGCCTCCGTGCATCTCGGCAAGGCCGACATCAACGTCCGTCTGATCGCCCGGGCCAGGATCATCTACCTCGAGGGCTATCTCTTCGATCCCTCCAACGCCCAGGAGGCATTCCGCGCGGCCGCGACCTTGGCCCACGCCGCAGGACGGAAGGTGGCGCTGACGCTGTCCGACCCCTTCTGCGTCGACCGGCATCGGAGCGCGTTCCTCGACCTCGTGCAACACCACGTCGACATCCTCTTCGCCAACGAGGCAGAGATCTGCGCCCTCTATCAGGTCTCCGACTTCGACGCCGCTCTCGAGCAGGTCCTGGGCCACTGCGAGGTCGCCGCCCTGACCCGCAGCGCCAAGGGCTCGGTCCTCGTGGGCAACGGCAAGACGCACACTATCGACGCTCATCCGGTGAAGGGGGGAGTGGTCGACACGACGGGAGCGGGCGACCTCTACGCCTCCGGCGTGCTGTACGGTCTGAGCCGCGGCTTCGACCTGGCCACCTGTGGCCGGCTGGGCTCGCTGGCCGCGGCCGAGGTCATATCGCACGTCGGCGCACGGCCCATGGTGCCCCTTGCCGGCCTCGCCGGCTCCGTGATCGGGTAGCGGGCTCCATGGCTGACCTGGCGCTCGAAGCCAAGTACGAACGGCTGGTGGGCATTCTCCGCGAGATGGGGAGCGTGCTCGTCGCGTTCTCGGGTGGCGTGGACTCGACGTTTCTCGCCCGCGCGGCCAAGGACGCGGTGGGCGACCGCGCCGTGCTCGTGACCGCCGACTCCGAGACGTATCCCGCGGCCGAGCTCGAGGAGTCGCGCCGGCTCGCCTCGCTCCTCGGGCTTCCCCACCGGATCGTCCAGACCCGTGAGCTGGACAATCCGCAGTACGCGCTCAACTCTCCCAACCGCTGCTACTTCTGCAAGGAAGAGCTGTTCGCCCGGCTGGGTCCCCTCGCGCGAGAGCAGGGTGACGCGCACATGGTCTACGGCGCGAACATGGACGATCTGGGCGATCACCGCCCAGGCATGCAGGCGGCCAAGGCGGCGGGAGTACGCGCACCCATGATCGAGGCCGAGCTGTGGAAGACGGAGATCCGCGAGCTGTCCCGCGAGCTCGGCCTGCCCACCTGGGACAAGCCGTCCTTCGCCTGCCTGTCCTCGCGCTTTCAATACGGCGAGACGATCACGCCGGAGAAGCTGCGGCTCATCGATGCCGCCGAGGCTTTCGTGCGGAGCCTGGGCTTCCGGCAGTTCCGGGTGCGCCACCACGACAAGCTCGCCCGGCTCGAGCTGCCGCCCGAGGAGATCGCCCGGCTCTTCGAGGACGGCCGCCACGAGGCGGTGGTCAAGCGGTTCCGCGAGCTGGGCTACCTCTACGTGACCCTCGATCTGCAGGGGTTCCGGAGCGGCAGCGCGAACGAGGCTCTCAAGTGGATCGCGAAAAGGTAAGGCAGCTCCTCGAGGCCGTCGCGTCCGGGGCTCTGGGGCCGGAGCAGGCGATGGCGCGGCTGCGTGACCTGCCCGTCGACGATCTGGGCTTCGCCCGCGTCGATCTGCACCGATCCCTTCGCCACGGTGTCCCCGAGGCGGTGTTCTGCCAGGGCAAGACTCCCGCCCAGGTGGTGGCCATCGCGAGCCGGCTCGCCGCGAGCCACGACAATGTCCTGGCCACGCGCGCCGATGCCGCGGTCATGGCCGCCCTCGAAGCGAGCGGCCTGCCCGTGCGTGTCCACGCTGAGGCGCGCCTGGTCGTGGTCAAGCCGCGGCCGCAGGAAGGCGTCGGACTGATCGTGGTGGTGAGCGCGGGTACATCGGACATGCCGGTGGCCGAGGAGGCCGCGGTGACCGCGGAGACCATGGGAAACCGCGTGGAGCGTGTGTTCGACTGCGGAGTGGCAGGGATGGAAGGCGCGCTCCCCACCGTGATCGGGGGCTTGGTGGACCGGCCGGTGATCGCGGTGCCCACGAGCGTCGGCTACGGGGCTTCCTTCGGCGGAGTAGCCGCCTTGCTCGCCATGCTCAACTCCTGCGCTCCCGGGGTCTCCGTGGTCAACATCGACAACGGCTACGGCGCGGCAGCCCAGGCCAACCAGATCAACAAGCTCGCGAGCAAGATCCGCTGACCATGCGCGTCGCCTATTTCGACTGTCCGAGCGGGGCCGCCGGCGACATGGTCATGGGCGCCCTCGTGGACGCGGGGGTGCCCTTCGAAGCGCTCCAGGCGGAGCTCGGCAAGCTCGGGCTGCCCGGCTTCACCCTCGAGCGCCGCGAGGTCATGAAGGGTGTCTTCCGGGCGACCAAGGTCGACGTGCACGTCCACGATCACGACCACGCGCACGGAGATGCTGGGCACGCACACGGCGAGCCTCACGGGCGCCACGAGCATCCGGACCGGAACCTGGGGTCGATCCTGGGGCTGATCGCGGCGAGCGGCCTCGACGCCACGGTGAAGGCGAAGGCGGCGCGCATCTTCACCCGGCTGGCCGAGGCGGAGGCCCGCGTGCACGGGACCACCCTGGACCAGGTCCACTTCCACGAAGTGGGCGCCGTCGACGCCATCGTGGACATCACGGGTGCGTGCATCGGCCTTCATCTGCTCGGTGTCGATGCGGTGCACTGCTCGGCCCTGCCCGTGGGCGGCGGCTTCGTGACGGGGGCGCATGGGCGGATTCCCATCCCGGGTCCGGGAACGGCGGAGCTGCTCAAGGGCTTCCCCGTCGTGGACACCGGAGTGAAACGCGAGCTGGTGACGCCGACCGGCGCGGCCATCCTCACCACGCTCGCCACCTCGGCCGGCACCATGCCCGCCATGACCGTGGAGGCGGTGGGATACGGGGCGGGCGACATGGACCTCGAAGCGCCGAATGTGCTCCGCGTCTTCGTGGGACGCCCGGCCGATTCCGGCGGGCGCGAAACCATCATGCAGGTGGAGACCACGGTGGACGACATGCAGCCCCAGCTCTGGGAGGCCGTCATGGAGCGGCTCTTCGAGGCGGGGGCGCTTGATGTCTATCTCACCCCGGTGATGATGAAGAAGAGCCGGCCGGGCACGGTGCTCACCGCCCTCTGCACCCCTGATAAGGTCACCGAGCTCTCCCGCGTCCTCTTCGAGGAATCGCCGACCATCGGCGTCCGCTGGACCGCCTATCAGCGAGAGCGCCTCGCCCGCGAGATGGTCACCCTCACTACCGCCTACGGCGCCATCACCTACAAGGTCTCCCGCCTGGAGGGCCGCGTGGTCACGGCGACCCCGGAATTCGACGAGGTCCGCCGGATTGCCCGCGCCAAGGGAGTGCCCGTGCGCGAGGTGCTCGACCTGGCGCGGGCCGAGGGCCGCCGACTGCTCCAGTCGTAGTCCACGGGCGGCCATTGGCGCGCCCGGAGGCTTGACATACCCCCGGCCGGGTACTAAGGTTTGAGTCGCTTTCGCCGGCCTCGTCCCCTCGACGGTGAGGCGGCATTCATCGATCCGCATCCGGACTTCCGAGGAGGTACGCGCGGTGAAAACGTCCGTGAGCATGACCATCAACGGCGTCAAGCATACCCACGAGGTCGAGCACCGGCTTCTCCTCGTCCACTTCATCCGCGAGCTGGCCGGCCTCACGGGCACGCACGTCGGCTGCGACACGAGCCAGTGCGGGGCCTGTACCATCCATCTGAACGGCCAGGCGGTGAAGTCGTGCACCATGCTCGCCGTGCAGGCCGAGGGCGCGCAGATCAAGACCATTGAAGGCATGGCCACGGACGGTAAGCTCCATCCCATCCAGGACGGCTTCTGGGAAAAGCATGGGCTGCAGTGCGGGTTCTGCACACCCGGCATGATCATGTCGGCCGCGCAGATGATCGAGCGCTATCCCAAGCCCACCGAAGAACAGATCCGCCATCAGCTCGATGGCAATCTCTGCCGGTGCACGGGCTATCACAACATCGTGAAAGCCATCCAGTACGCCGCCGAGAAGATGGCGGGGAAGTAGGGGGCGCGGCCATGGCCACGGCAAGGCTGCTGGGCGCCAGCGTCAAGCGGCGCGAAGATCCGCGCTTCATGACGGGCAAAGGCAACTACACCGACGATCTCAAGCTGCCCGGCATGACCTATGCGGCATTCGTGAGGAGCCCCCACTCGCACGCCCGGATCGGCGCCATCGACACGGCGAAGGCCAAGGCGTATCCGGGCGTGGTGGCCGTCTTCACGGGCAAGGACATGACGGGCGTGAACTCGCTGCCCTGCGGGTGGGATCTCCGCAAGGACAAGAACGTCCCTGGCGTAGTCCAGGACCTCGCCATGGTCCCCCACATGCCCCTGAGCTCCGACGTGGCCCGCCACGTGGGCGACCCGGTGGCGGTAGTGATCGCGGACAGCCAGGACGCCGCTCTCGATGCGGCCGAGCTGGTAGCTGTGCAGTGGGAGCCGCTGCCCTCGGTGACGGCGACCGACCGCGCCTCCCAGACCGGAGCCGCCCAGGTGCACGCGGGCGCTCCCGGCAACATCGCCTTCAAGTGGGAGCTCGGGGGCGGTGACGTGGATGCCGCCTTCAAGAGCGCTGACGTGGTGGTGAAGAAGCGCATCGTGAACCAGCGCCTGGTGGCCAACGCGATGGAGCCGCGGGCGTGCGTCGCGCGTTACGAGGACTCCACGGGTGACCTGACCCTCTGGGTCACCTCCCAGAACCCCCACGTGCACCGGCTCCTCATGTGCGCCTTCGTGCTCGGCATCCCCGAGCACAAGGTGCGTGTGATCGCTCCCGACGTGGGCGGAGGCTTCGGCTCCAAGATCTTCCTCTACAACGAAGAGGTTGTGTGCTCGTGGGCGACCCGCCAGATCAAGCGGCCGGTGCGGTGGACGGCGTCCCGCCGGGAGGCGTATCTCACGGACGCTCACGGACGTGACCACATCACCGACGCGGCCATCGCCATGTCCAAGGACGGCAAGATCCTCGGCCTCCACGTCAAGACCATCGCGAACCTGGGCGCGTACCTCTCGACCTTCGCGCCCGCCGTCCCGACCTTTCTCTATGGCACGCTCCTGAACGGCGTCTACGTCATGGGCGCCATCAAGTGCGAGGTGACCGGCGTCTTCAGCAATACCACCGCCGTCGACGCCTACCGCGGCGCGGGCCGGCCCGAGGCCTGCTACGTGATCGAGCGCATGATCGACGCCGCCGCGGCCGCCCTCAAGATGGACCCCGCCGAGGTGCGGAAGAAGAACTTCATCCCGAAGTTCTCGGGCGCGTACCAGACGCACGTGGCGGTGTCGTACGACAGCGGAGACTACGCGAAGGCCTTCGACCGTCTCCTCCAGATGTTCGACTACAAGAAGTTCCGGGCCGAGCAGGCGGAGGCGCGTAAGCAGGGCCGTCTCCTCGGTGTCGGCTTCTCGACGTACATCGAGGCGTGTTCCATTGCGCCGTCAAAGCTCGTGGGCGCCCTCGGCGCGGGGGCCGGTCTCTATGAATCCGGCAAGGTGCGGGTACACCCAACCGGTGGAGTAACGGTCTACACGGGCTCGCATTCGCACGGACAAGGACACGAGACCACGTTTGCGCAGCTGGTGGCGGACGAGCTCCAGATCCCCATGGATCAGGTCGAGGTCGTGCACGGCGACACCGGCCTCATCCCGTTCGGTATGGGTACCTACGGCAGCCGCTCGGCCGCGGTGGGTGGCACCGCGCTCCACATGTCCGTGGACAAGATCAAGGAGAAGGGCAAGAAGATCGCCGCGCACCTGCTCGAGGCCTCGGCCAGCGACATCGAGTACGTGGGTGGCCAGTTCCAGGTTCGGGGAGCTCCGGGCAAGGCGGTGCCCTTCGGCGCCGTCGCCTTGACCGCCTACGTCCCGCACAACTACCCCGAGGGCCTCGAGCCCGGCCTCGAGGAGACGAGCTTCTACGACCCGTCGAACTTCTGCTTCCCGTTCGGAGCGCATGCCTGCGTGGTGGAGATCGACCCCGACACCGGGCACGTGGACATCGTGCGCTACATCGCCGTGGACGATGTCGGCAACGTGATCAGTCCCATGATCGTCGACGGCATGGTGCACGGGGGCATCGCCCAGGGCGTGGCCCAGGCCCTCTGGGAGGGCGCGGTGTACGACGACGAGTCGGGCCAGCTGGTGACGGGCAGCATGATGGACTACGCCATCCCCAAGGCGGACATGCTCCCGATGTACGAGACGGATCGCACCGAGACACCGACGCCGGTCAATCCGCTCGGCATCAAGGGGGCAGGGGAGACCGGAACCATTGCCTCCACCCCCGCCGTGATGAACGCGGTCGTGGACGCGCTGTCCGGACTCGGTGTGGATCACATCGAAGCGATGCCGCTCACGCCTGAGCGGGTCTGGACGACCCTCCAGGCCGCCAAATCGAAGACGTAAGGGAGACGCCCATGTATCCAGCTCAGTTCGAGTACCACAAGGCCTCCACGGTCAAGGAAGCGCTCGATCTCCTTGGCAAGTACAAGGACGAGGCCAAGCTCCTCGCGGGCGGCCACAGCCTCCTCCCCGCCATGAAGCTCCGCCTGGCCCAGCCCAAGCACCTCATCGACATCGGGAAGGTCTCGGGCCTGAGTGGCGTCAAGGAGGACGGCGGCACCCTCGTGATCGGCGCCATGACCACTCACTACGCCATCGAGAGCTCGACGCTGCTCAAGAGCAAGTGTCCGCTGCTTCCCGAGGTCGCCGGCCACATCGGTGATCCGATGGTCCGGAACATGGGTACCATCGGCGGAAGCCTCGCCCACGCTGACCCGGCGGCGGACTGGCCGGCGGCCGCGATTGCCCTGAACGCGGACCTGGTAGCGGAAGGGCCCAAGGGCAAGCGAACCATCAAGGTCGACGATTTCTTCAAGGGACTTCTGACGACAGCACTTGCAGATGACGAGATTCTAACGGAAATCAGAGTTCCCGCAGCGGCCGCGAACGTCAAGAGCGCATACGTGAAGTTCCCCCATCCAGCCTCGCGCTTCGCCGTGGTCGGCGTGGCCGCGGTGCTGACCATGGACGGCGGCAAGGTCTCCAAGGCCAGCATCGGCATCACCGGCGCGGGCAGCAAGGCCGTGCGGGCCAAGGGCGTGGAAGCCGCCATCACAGGCAAGGCGGCCGACGCGGCATCGATCCAGGCCGCGGCGGAGAAGGGCGCGGACGGCGTCGACGTCCAGCCGGACCTCCAGGGCTCCGAGGAATACAAGAAGCACCTGCTCAAGGTCTTCTCCAAGCGGGCCATCGAGGCGGCGGCCGCCAAGAAGTGACGGGAGACGGTTCTGCCCGGCCCCGCGGATTTGCGTCCGCGGGGCCTTTTGTTTGGCCGCCTTGGTGACGACGGCCATCGTGCTTGCCGCCGGCCTCTCGCGGCGCATGGGGAGGCCCAAGCTCCTGCTCGACCTTCGCGGCAAGCCGGTCATTCGTCACACTGTCGAGCGTCTCGTGGCCGCACACATGGACGAGATCCTCGTCGTGGTGGCCCCCGAGCACGCGGCTCTCGAGAGAGCCCTCGACAAGCTGGGCGTGCGGCTCGTGGTGAATCCTGCTCCCGAGGCGGGGCAGGGCTCCTCGGTGAGCGCGGGCATCCAGGCGCTTTCCGCCCGCACGACGGCCGCGCTCATCGTGCTGGGCGATCAGCCGGGCATCGGGGTCGACGTGATCCGGAAGCTCCGGGCCGCGCTCGAAACCCAGGGCAAGAGCATCGCCGCGCCTCGCTATGCCGACGGCCTGGGCAATCCCGTGATCTTCTCGGCCGAGGTGTTTCCGGAGTTGGCGGCGCTTCCCGGTGACTCGGCCATGCCGAGCGACCTCGATACGCCCGAGGACTACGAGAGGCTCAGCGCCCCTGACAATTCGCGGTAAACTGAGAGGACTATGAGAGCCGAAATCAAGAGGATCCAGGACATGATGGAGACGGCTGACTACGTGACCGACCCCGCCATCGCCACCTCGGTCCATCTGGCCATGACCCTCAAGAAGCCTCTCCTCATCGAGGGGCATGCGGGGGTGGGCAAGACCGAGATCGCCAAGGTGATGGCCCGGATGCTGTGCACCAATCTGATACGCCTGCAGTGCTACGAAGGGCTGGACGCTTCCCAGGCGCTCTACGAGTGGAACTATCCCAAGCAGCTCCTGCACATCAAGCTCGAGGAGAGCACCGCCCACAGCACGTCAGAAAAGGAGGCGGCGATCTTCTCGCCACCCTTTCTCATCCGGCGCCCCCTCCTCCAGGCGATCAGCCAGCCCGGCGCTCCGCCCGTGCTCCTGATCGACGAGATCGACCGGGCGGACGAGGAGTTCGAGGCCTTCCTCCTCGAAGTCCTCTCCGACTTCCAGGTCACCATTCCCGAGATAGGCACCATCAAGGCGATTCAGCCGCCCTATGTCATCCTGACCTCGAACCGGGTGCGAGAGCTCTCGGATGCCCTCCGCCGTCGCTGTCTCTACATGTGGATCGACTTTCCCGGCTTCGACAAGGAAGTGCGCATCGTGACCCGCAAGGTTCCCGGCGTGAACGAGCGGCTGGCCCGGGAGATCTCGCGCTTCATGGAGACGGTGCGCACCATCCGCCTCGCCAAGGTGCCCGGGGTGGCGGAGACCCTCGACTGGGCGCAGGCCCTGTCCTCCTTGCATGCCGACCACCTCGACGAGGAGCTCGTCGTCGAGACGCTGGGTTGCGTGGTGAAGGACGCCGACGACGTGAAGCGGCTCAAGCGGGAGCTGACCTCCGGCGGCATCGGCCGCTTCGTCGCCGCCCAGAGCTGAGGCGCGATGCCGCCGCCCCGGGACCTCATGCGCGCCATGCTGGCCTTCGGCGGCGTGCTGCGTGCCTCCGGGCTGCCCGTGACGACGCCGGAGTTGATGGACGCCGTCCGCGCGCTCGAGATCGTGGACCTGATGGACCGCGACGAGGTATACCGTGCCCTTCGCACGGTGCTGGTGAGTCGCATGGAGGAGCAGCCGGCCTTCGATCGCTGCTTCGAGGCGTTCTGGAGATTCCAGGCTGAAGAGGGGCAGGGGCTGGACGGGCTGGTCTCCATGGCGCAGCCCACCCTTCCCGACAACGAGCACGGGGGAAATCCTCCGGACGCGGGGCAGGAGAAGCAGGCGCAGATCGCCCTCGACGAGTGGGAGGAGGGGGAAGAGGCGGACGACGAGCCGCTCGAAGTGCCGGGGCTGTCCGATCGTGAGGTCCTGATGGAGCGGGACTTCTCGACCTTTCCCGCCGAGCAGCTCGACGAGGTGGCCCGGCTCACCGTGCTGATCGCCAAGCGCCTGGCCCGGCGAATGAGCCGGCGCCGCAAGCCCACCCGGCGCGGAGGCATCGTGGACCTCCGGCGAAGCATGCGGGCCAATCTCATGAAGGGCGAGATCATCGAGCTGCGCCGCCGCTCCCGCCGGCGGAGGAAGGTGCGCCTCGTCCTCCTCTGCGACGTGTCGGGCTCCATGGATCTCTACAGCCGCTTCCTCCTCCAGTTCCTCTACGCGCTCCAGAACGTCTTTGGCCGGGTGGAAACCTTCACCTTCGNNCGCCCTCAGGCGCCTCACCGAAGTGCGAGACTGGTCGGGAGGCACGCGCATCGGGGAGGCCATACGTGAGTTCAACCAGGAGTGGGGACGCCTGGTGGACCGGAGGACTATCGTGCTCATTCTCTCGGACGGCTGGGATACGGGCGAGCCGGACGTCCTCGCCCAGGAGATGCTCACGCTCAAGCGCCGCGCGGGCCGGGTGCTCTGGCTCAATCCGCTTCTCGGCAATCCGTCGTACGAGCCGCTGACCCGCGGCATGGCCGCCGCCCTGCCCCTCGTCGACCACTTTGCCGCCGCTCACAACCTGTCGAGCCTCCGTGAGCTCGCCACGCACCTGACCCTCCGATAAGCCATGAGCGAGCTCTTCGAGCACCTGGACCGGCTGCGCAGCGCTGAAGGCAAGGTGGCCTTGGCTACCCTCGTCAATACGCGCGGGACCACGCCACGCAAGGAAGGGGCGAAGATGCTGGTGGGGGAGGGCGGGCGCATCCTGGGCTCGGTCACCATCGGGGGGTGCGTGGACGCCCAGGTGATCGAGGAGGCAGCCTCCGTGCTGACCGCCCACAAGCCGCGCCTGCTCCAGCTCGACCTCGGAGACGAGGAGGCGTGGGAGATCGGCCTCACCTGTGGAGGCACCATCGAGGTCTTCGTGGAGCCCGTGGACCTCGGGAAGCCCGATGATGCCACGCTGGCCATCTACGAGCGTCTCAAGACCCACGCGGAGGCTGGAGGACGCGGTGCGGTGCTCACCCGCCTCGAAGGATCCGCCGACGGGGCCAAGATGCTCGTGTTCGACGACGGCCTTCGCGAGGGCTCGCTCGGAGCGGCTGCGCTCGACACCGCGGCCGTCGCCGCCGCGGAGGGGGCCATCAAGGCGGGCAAGTCCGGAACGCTGACCGTGGAAGGCGTGCGGGTCTTTGCCGAGGTGTTCGTGCCCGCCTCCATTCTCCTCGTGGTGGGCGCCGGCCACGTGGCCATGCCCATGGTCACCCTCGCCCGCGTGCTGGGGTTCAAGACCATCGTGGTGGATGGTCGACCCCGCTTCGCCACGCCAGATCGCTTTCCCGACGTGGACGACCTCAAGATCGGCATTCCCTCGGATCTGATCAAGAGCGTGCCCCTGGTCGCCTCGACGGCGCTGGTGCTCGTGGCCCACGACTACAAGTACGATCTGCCCGTGCTCCGACACGCCCTGGCCACGCCGGTGGGCTACGTCGGGCTCCTGGGTTCGAGCCGCCGCGGCAAGGCCATCCTCGATCTTCTTCGGGAGGACGGGGTCGGCGAGGATGCGCTCCGCCGGGTGCACGTGCCCATCGGTCTCGATCTGGGTGCGCAGTCGGCGCCGGAAATCGCCCTGGCCGTCCTCGCCGAGATTCTCGCCGTCCAGCGGGGAGCCACCGGCATGCCGATCAGCGAGAAGGTCAGGCGAGGGCTCAAGTGAAGGCCATCGCGCTGAGGCGGGACAAAGCAACCGTGGCGGCCCTCGAAGGGCGCGTGATCTGTCACGACGTGCGCGACGGGGACCGCAAGGTGGCCGTGGAGAAGGGGCAGGTGCTCGATGCGGCCGCGGCGGCGCGGCTCCTCACGCTGAAGTGGGAAGAGCTGCACCTTCTCGAGCTGGAGCCTGGCGATCTTCACGAAGAGCCGGCGGGGGCGCGGCTGTCCCAGGCGGCGGCCGGCGACGGGGTGATCGTCAAGGGCTATCACGGCGGACAGTGGACGCTCTCCGCGACGCGACGTGGCCTCCTGCACATCAGGAGAGACGCGCTGGCCCAGGTCAATACCCAGGAGGGCATGGCCGTCTTCACGCTCTACGATCTCCAGCCCGTGGAGGCGGGGGAGGCGGTGGCCCGGGCCAAGATCTCGCCTCTCGCCATCGCCGAATCGCTGGTGAAGCGCGCGGAAGAGCGGGCGTGGGCGGCCGGCGGCCTTCTCACCGTGAAAGCCTTCGAGCCGCGAAAGATCGGGGCCCTCACCCGCTCCAGTCTCGAAGCCAAGCAGCGGACGCGTTTCGAGGCGGCGCTCGCCGAGAAGGTGGACTGGTTCGGATCGAGTCTTCTCCCCGTTCGCTATTGCGACGATGATGCGGCGGCGGTGGCGGAGGCCCTCGCGTCACTGGTGGGGGAGGGCGCGGACGTCCTGATCGCGGCCGGCGCCGCCTCCCTCGACCCTCTCGATTCGATCTTCGAAGGCCTTCGCCTGGCCGGTGGTCAGATGATCCGTCACGGCGTCCCCGCCCACCCGGGCAGCCTGCTGTGGCTCGCCCGCTGGCACGGGCGGCCCGTCCTCGGCATGCCGGCTTGCGGCATGTTCTCCCAGGCCACCGCCTTCGACCTCGTGCTGCCGCGCATGCTCGCGGGGGAGGAGATCCGCATCGCCGAGCTGGCCGGGCTCGGCCATGGCGGTCTCCTGTCTCGGGACAGCGCGTGGCGCTTTCCTCCGTATCGACAGAGCGCGGCCCGCGGCGAGCTGCCGGAATAGCCACGTGGTTTACAGCGACCTCATTCGCGAGCGCTTCAGGCATCCGCGCTATCAGGGCAGCCTGGAGTCGCCGGATGCCGCCTTCGAGGACGTGAACCCGCTCTGCGGCGACCGGATCCGCATCGAGTGCCGGATCGCCGACGGACGGCTCGCCGACGCCCGTCACCGCGGCGACAGCTGCGCGATCTGTGTCGCCTCCGCCGATGTGCTGCTGGAGCGAGCGATCGGGGAGCCGATCGATCTGGCCTCGCGGCTCACCACCGCCGATCTGCTCGAGCGGCTGGAGGCGGACGTGCGGGCGTCCAGGATCAAGTGCGTCGCGCTGCCTCTGACCGTGCTCCAGGGTGCGCTCGACGGCAAGGAGGTGGCGCGATGAGCAGCGTGGGCGAAGGGTGCCGCGCGGATTTTCCCATCCTCCTGCGCGTGGTCAACGGATCACCGCTCGCCTATCTCGACTCAGCGGCCTCCAGCCAGAAGCCGCGACAGGTCATCGAGGCGGTGAGTGGGTACTACGAGCGGAGCCACGCCAATGTCCACCGCTCCATCCATACCCTGGGCGAGGAGGCCACAGAGCTCTACGAAGGTGCCCGCGATGCGGTGCGGGCCTTCGTGGGCGCCAGGTTTCGCGAGGAGATCGTGTTCACGCGGGGTACGACGGAAGCGATCAACCTGGTCGCGCAGTGCGTGGGCCGGACGCTCCGACCCGGAGACGAGATCATCGTCACCGAGATAGAGCATCATTCAAACCTGATTCCATGGCAGATGGTCTGTCGCGATCGCGGCACGCTCTTGAAGGCGGTGCCGGTGATCGGCGAAGGCTTCCTCGACATGGAGGCGTTCGGTCGGCTTCTCTCTCCCCGAACGAGGCTGGTGGCCACGAGCCACGTCTCGAATGTGCTCGGAACCATCAATCCCGTGGCCGAGATCGTCCGGCGCTCCCACGAGGCGGGCGCCCTCGTCCTCCTCGACGGCGCTCAGGGTGCACCGCACCTCGCCCTGGACCTGGCCGCCATGGGAGCGGATTTCTACGCGTTCTCCGGGCACAAGATGCTCGGACCGACGGGCATCGGTGTGCTCTACGGGCGCCGGGAAGTGTTGGAGGGATTCGAGCCCGCGTGGGGCGGGGGCGAGATGATCAAGGAAGTGTGGATCGATCATGCCCAGTGGAACGATCTCCCCTGGCGCTTCGAGCCCGGGACGCCCCCCATTGCGGGCGCCGTCGGTCTCCGCGCGGCGGTGGAGTATCTCGGCAAGCTCGGCATGGAGCGGGTGGCGGCGCATGAGCGGGACCTCACCGGGCGCTGCCTCGATGCCCTCGAGCGCATTCCCGGCGTGACCCTCTATGGACCGCGCAATCCGGAGATCAAGGGTGCGGTGGTGGCCTTCAACGTCGAGGGCCTCCACCCCCACGACGGCGCGGCTCTTCTCGACGAGCGCGGCATTGCCGTACGCGCCGGGCACCATTGCGCGCAGCCGCTCATGAAGCGGCTCGGCATCGCGGGCACGCTGCGCGCGAGCTTTTCCGTCTACAATACGCCCGCCGAGGTCGAGCGCCTCGCCGAGGCGGTCAAGGGACTCCGCGGCGCGCTCTGATCCGCTTCCCGGGCAAGCTCCTGTCGGAACGGGGGGAGGTATGCGCAGCTTGATCGTAGCCGCGGCGGCCCTGTTCCTCACGGTATTCGCCATCTCCTTCCCCGCGGTAGCCGCGGCACCTGTGGCCATGATCGACCTGGATGGCGCCATCACGCCCGTGACGGCGCGCCTGCTCACCGCGGCCATCGACCGGGCGCAGGCCGAACGGGCTCAGGCGCTCATCGTCCGCCTCAACACGCCCGGAGGTCTCGAGCGCTCCATGCGGTCCATGGCCCAGGCCATCCTGAACGCCGAGATTCCCGTCATCGTGTACGTGGCGCCCACGGGGGCGCGAGCAGCCTCCGCGGGAGTCTTCATCACCATGGCCGCGCACGTGGCGGCGATGGCCCCCGCCACCAACATCGGCGCAGCTCACCCCGTGACCATCGGGGGCGGGGACACGGGCAAGGAGATGGGGAAGAAGATCGAGAATGACGCGGCAGCCTTTGCGCGAAGCCTGGCCGCGGAGCGCGGGCGCAACGTGGAATGGGCGGAAAAGGCGGTGCGGGCATCGGTGTCGGTCACCGAGCGCGAGGCGGTGAAGCTCAAAGTGGTGGACCTCGTGGCCGACAGCGTTCCGGACCTCCTGGCAAAGATTGACGGCCGCACGGTGAAGACGGCGCGCGGTCCCGTCACGCTCGCCACGCGCGACGCTCTGGTCAAGCCCATCGAGGTGCGGTTTCGCGATCGCTTCCTCGCCCTTATCACCGATCCCAACATCGCGTACATCCTGATGATGGTAGGCATGCTCGGCATCTTCTTCGAGCTGCAGAATCCGGGAGTGGTCCTGCCCGGAGTGATCGGCGGTATCTCCCTGATTCTGGCCTTCTTCGCCTTCCAGAGCCTGCCCATCAACTGGGCGGGCGTGCTCCTCATCCTGTTCGGCGTGGCGCTGCTGATCGCCGAAATCAAGGTGGTGAGCCACGGTGTCCTCACCGCGGGCGGGGTGGTCGCCATGGTGCTGGGGTCCTTCATGCTCTACGAGGCGCCAGAAGTTGGGTTTCGCGTCTCGTGGACGGTGATCCTTCCCACGGTGGGCGCGACGGCCGGCCTGGTGG
>WNFK01085499.1_pt1 | contig 19094 bp, 18 predicted proteins | sample 5400281 | NCBI WGS metagenome assembly WNFK01 (sample SAMN13153350, study PRJNA577476) | soil metagenome | isolation source: 20 cm soil on Douglas fir-dominated hillslope | place: USA:California | collected 2013-09-17
TCCACCCACAGCTCCGCGCCCCCGACAGTGGCGCGCGCGGTGTCACGAACCGAGAGCTGTCCCAGGGGCCGGGTCGCAAACGCGGTCGTTAGCGCCCCGAGGTTCGGGATCGACGCCACCCGCTCCACCTCCACCTGCACCGTGCTGCCCTTGCCCGTGAGCCACGCGAGCCGGCCCTGGCGATCGAGCCGGAAGGTAAAGGGCCCAAGTCCCGCCAGCTGTCCCTCGGTGAAGTTGAAGACGAGCGTATCGCCGCCGCGCTTCTTCACGTAGCCGCCGCTCGTTTGGCTGCTCGAGGTGACGGCTGAAAGCGCGACGCTGTCGCGGCCCATCGCGCGTGCCCAACGGCCGATCTGCTCGACGAGGCCGTAGATGTGCAGAAAGTACGGCAGGGTGCCTTTGGGTACGGCGAGCCGGGTCGTGACCATGCTGTCGCCGCGCGGGTTGGCAAGAAACACGCTGTCGCCCACGAACTCGGCCCAACCCTTTGCCTCGGCGGGCCCTGGACCACCGCCGATGTTGTGCGAGATCAGCTCGAAACGGCGAATCGTGCCGTCGGGATTCAGGTCCGCCGTATAGATGCGATGCAGGCTGCGGGGCGAGCGGATCACGAACTCTCCGCGCAGCTGGGTCGCCGTACGGTGGTACTGCTCGAGCGACAATGTGTCGTTGCCGAGGCGCACGACGAAGGCCCCGCTGTCCTGCTGAGCGAAGAGACTGGCTGCAACGATCAACGCGAGCATGGAGCTATCTCCCTCAAGAGACTCGAATGGACTTGATCTCGTCGTTGCCCTTGATGGCGTTCACGACGTCCATCCCCTTGGTGACCTGACCAAAGACCGTGTGCTTGCCGTCGAGATGGCCTTGTGGCGAATGACAAATGAAGAATTGGCTGCCGCCCGTGTCCTTGCCGGCGTGCGCCATCGAGAGTGTGCCGGCGATGTGCTTGTGCGTGTTCTTCTGTGTCTCGCACTTGATCGTGTACCCGGGACCGCCGGTGCCCACGGGCCCCTTGCCGCTCTTCGAGTAGGGGTCGCCGCCCTGGACCATGAAGTTGGGGATCACACGATGGAACTTGGTCCCATCGTAGAAGTTGGAGTTCGCGAGCTTCTCGAAATTCGCCACCGTCCCAGGAACTTCGTCGGCGAACAGCTCCACCTCGATGCTGCCCCTGGCGGTCTCGAGTACGGCTTTCTTGTTCGGCATCTACGTTCCCGCGTTGAGGTTGTCTTCCACGTGCTGCACGGTCTTCATGCCGACGATCGCACAGGCGATGTCGGTCCGGTCCAGCACGAACTTGAGCGCCAGCTGCGCCGCGCTGAGCCCCGACTTCTCGGCCAGCTCCTTGACGCGTTGTCCCAGCGCCGTGAGCTGCGCGATGTAGGGCCGCGGCATGCGCGCCCGGATGTCGCCGTGCTCCCAGGTGGCGTCCGGCGCGTATTTCCCGGCCAGAAATCCGTTGGCCAACGGCTCCCGCACAATAACCCCGACGTTGGCCGTGCGCGCGGCCGGGAAGAATGCGTCCTCGGCCTCCCGTCGCGCCAGGTTATACACGATTTGTACCGTATCCGGCATCGTCGCGTTGACCGCGGCAATCCCTTCTTCGGGCGGGTGTACCGAGACGCCGTAAAACCGGATCAGGCCTTCGCGCTTGAGCTGCTCCAGGACTTCGTAGGTCTCCATCGTGGAGATAACGTTGATCGGCGGGTTGTGGAGCTGGAGCAGATCGATGTAGTCGGTGCGCAGGCGTGACAGGGAGCGCTCCACGGCGAAGCGGACGTACGACCCGGTGAAGTTCGCGTCGTGTGTGACGGAGAGCAGCGCCCCACGCTCGATTTCTTCGAGTGGCCGGCCGACGGCCTGTGCGATGCGCTCGCGCATCAAGGGATGGACGTCGCGGTTGTAGAAGTTGCCCCCGACCTTGGTCGCCACGATCACCTTGTCGCGGACGCCCTGCAGGGCCTCGCCGATCATCTCTTCGGAGTGGCCGTGGCCATACACGTCCGCGGTGTCGAAGAACGTGCACCCCAGGTCGTAGGCGCGCCGCACCGCGCGCTGCGATTCGGCGTCGTCGGTCGGGCCGTACGAGTTGCCGAAGGCGTTGCCCCCGATCGCCCACCCGCCGAAGCCGATCTCGCTGACCTCGAGGCCGGTACGCCCGAGCATGCGCCTATTCACGCGAGCAGTTGGGCGAGCGCGTCGGGAGCGGAGACCGGCAGAGAGCAGGTCGTCCCCACGCAAACCGTAGCCGCGGGGGCGGTCGCGATCCTTCGGACGACGACCTTGCGGGGGCGATAGGTCTGGAGGCCGAGCAGGTGCATCGCGCACGCCGGGCCCTCACCGGCGGGGCCCGCCACCTCGATCCGTGTCACGGGATGGACCGCCCAGTCGGCGGCGCGGAGCAGCGTCGCGCCGTGCAGGGATAGTTCTCCAGCGCCGCCGGCGAAGGCCCCGAGCTGGCGGTCGAGCTGCGTGCGCCACTCGGCTTGGTCCTGATCAGTGATGGCCCACAAGCGTGCGAGCACGAGCGCTGCGACGCCGTTGGGTGAGGGTGTGGGCGCGTCCTGGACCGGCTTGCCGCGGGTGGTGAGGTACGCGACGCCGGTGCCGCCTTTCGCGACGTCGAAGTATCCGCCGGCGGCCTCGTCCCAATGCGCGGCGGCGCAGTACTTCATGACGTCCGTCGCGCGCTCGAGCCACGATGTGCTGCCGGTAGACTCATACGCATCGAGGAAGGCCGCTGCCGTCTGCACGTTGTCGTCCAACATCCCCCGGGGCTCCGCCCGACCAATGACATGACACATCCCGCGCCCCACGCCCCACGCCTCTTGCCAAATCCGCTCCAGCACTTTCAACGCGAGCGCGTTGCACTCCGGCCGGTCGAGCACAGCGCCAGCGTGCAGGAACGCCGCGGCCATCATCGCGTTCCAGTTGACGTACGCCGTCCGGTCCACGAAGGGTGCCTGGCGTCTGTCGCGAGCCGCCTTGAGCTTTGCGACGGCGGCGCGCAGGATCGGCCATTCGTCGTCTCCCGCAGGGTTCTGCTTCCACCACAACACATTCTTCTGAGGGTTGTGGTGCATCTCCCCCGTTTCTGCGATGTCAAAAACTCTCGCAACCACCGCGCCTTCTCCCGCCGTTAGTCCTGCCTTTGCCTCTTCTAGGGTCCACGTCCAATAGTCGCCATCATCCCCGAAGGTGACGTCCGCGTCCTGCGACGCGTAAAACGCGCCGCGATCGTTGTCCGACAAGACTTCCAGGACCCAATCGACGATCCCGGTCGCCACTTCACGGAAGAGCGGTGTGCCGAAGGCTTGGTACGCCGAGAGGTAGGCGCGCAGCAGCTCGGAATTGTCGTACGCCATCTTCTCGAAGTGCGGCACGATCCAGCGCTCGTCGGTGGAGTAGCGATGAAACCCGCCGCCGAGATGGTCGCGGATCCCGCCGCGGGCCATGGCGGTGAGCGTCTTCTCCACGACTTCGCGCTGCCACTCGAGCTTGGTGTCGTGCCAGCGCGCGAGCAGAAACTCGCACGCAGCGGGATGCGGAAACTTGGGCGCCGTCCCGAAGCCGCCGTAGCGGATATCGAACATGCCGGCCATCTGGTCCGCGCCGCGCTCGATGAGTGCGGTGCTGACCGTGCCCGGCTTCGCTTCGTCGAGCGACTCCGTCACGTGCTGGCGGATCGCGGTGGCGTTCTTGGCGACCTTTTCCCGGTCCTCACAGTACGCCCGCGCGATCTCCGTGAGCACTGTACGGAACCCGGGTCGGCCGTAGTGATTGTTCTCGGGCGGAAAGTACGTGCCGCCGAAAAAGACTTCCCCCTCCGGCGTCAGGAACGCGGTGAGGGGCCAGCCTCCCTGCCCGGACAGCGCCTGGACGGCGCGTTGGTAGCGTGCATCCACATCGGGGCGCTCATCGCGATCCACTTTGACGCAGACGAACTCGCGGTTCAGGACCTCCGCCACCCCCGGATCCTCGTAGGACTCGCCGTCCATCACGTGGCACCAATGGCACCACACCGCGCCGATGTCGAGCAGGATCGGCCTGTCCTCGGCGCGTGCCCGCGCAAACGCCGCGTCGCCCCAAGGGAGCCAGTGGACGGGCTGATGGGCGGCGGACTGCAGGTAGGCCGAGGGTTCGGACGCGAGAAGATTGGGCATCAGTTGAGAAATGTATCCGTGGGCTGAAGCTCTTAGGCAGCCTTTAGGGCACGGATCGGGGCTCGGCTCACGAACCGCTTCCCAGATACTGGACCGCCACCTGACTCATCACCTCCGCCCCGATCACCAGCGACTCCTCGTCGATGTCGAAGCCGGCGCTGTGGTGCGGCGCGGCCTTGCCGTTCGTGGGCCCCGATCCGACGAACGCGAAGCAGCCGGGCACCTTCTGCAAGAAATACGACATGTCCTCGCCACCCATCGTGCGCACGCCAGACTTCACGTGGTCCTTGCCGACGACCTGAGCCGCTACCTCGGCCATCAGGGCCGCCATGCGCGCGTCGTTGACCAGCGGGCCGGAGAGCCGGCGGTAGCGCACCTCGGCACGCGCGCCGAAGGCGCCCGCGATCCCCTGCGCCGTTTCTTCGATGAGCGTGGGCGCGTCGTCAAAGAACCGGCCGCCGAACGTGCGCACCGTGCCGCGCAGGTCCGCGCGCCCCGGGATGACGTTGAATGCGTGACCGGCGCTAACCTGCGTAACAGACACAACCCCTTCTTCCAACGGATTGCGGCGTCGGGCGACGAGACTCTGGAGCCCCGTCACGACGTGTGCCGCGATCAGCACCGGGTCGACGGTCTGGTGCGGGGCGGCGGCGTGGCCCCCGCGGCCCAGGATCGTGATCTCGAATTCGTCCACCGACGCCATGATGGGGCCGGGCATCACGCCGACGGTGCCAACCGGGAGATCATTCCACAGGTGAATCCCGAATGCGGCGTCGACCTTGGGCGCGTCGAGCACGCCGTCGGCGATCATCGCCAGCGCGCCGTGCGAGACTTCCTCGGCGGGTTGAAAGGCCAGCTTTACGGTCCCACCGAGCTTGAGGGCGCCGAGCCGTCGCGCCACCTCGAGCCCGATCGCCACGTGACCGTCGTGGCCGCAGGCGTGCATCTTGCCCGGATGCCGGGAGCGGTAGGGGACGTCGTTCGCCTCCTCGACGGGCAGGGCGTCCATGTCCGCGCGCAGCAACACGCACCGGCCATTCTCTCCCGGCCGCACGGCCACGACCCCGGTCTTCCCCACGCCCGCCTTCACTTCGTACCCGAGGCTCTTCAGGCGCTCGGCGGCGAGCGTCGACGTACGGGTCTCCTCGAAACCCAACTCGGGGTGCTGATGCAAGTCGCGGCGCGTCGCGACCAGCTGGGCGCGGTCGACGGGGGGAAGAATCATACCGTGCTACTCGGGCACAGCTTGTTCACCACGCACTCCTCACACTTGGGCCTTCTGGCAATGCACACCTGCCGCCCATGCTGGATCAGCGTGTGCGACCACCAGGTCCATTTGTCGCGCGGCAGCAGATCCATCAAGTCCCGCTCGATCTTCACCGGGTCGTCGTGGCGGGTGAGCTTCATGAGGCGGCTCAAGCGCTGGACGTGGGTATCCACCACCACGCCTTCATTCTTCTTGAACCACGTCCCGAGAATCACGTTCGCTGTCTTGCGGCCGACCCCCGGGAGCTCGGTGAGCGCGTCCATGGTATCGGGAACTTCGCCGCCGTGACGCTCGACCAGCGCCTGCGCCATGCCGATGATCGATTTCGTCTTGTTGCGGAAGAAGCCAGTGGACTGGACTTCCCGCTCCAGGACCTGCGGGTCGGCCGCCGCGTACTCGGCGGCCGTCCGATACTTCGCGAACAGCGCCGGCGTGACCATGTTCACCCGCGCGTCGGTGCACTGGGCCGAGAGAATCGTCGCGACCACCAGCTCGAGGGCGCTCGCGTGATGCAGCGCGCAGGTCGCGTCGGGATACGCGCGCTCCAACCGCGCGACAATCTTGCGCGCCCGAGCCTTACGTTCGCTCTGGCTGCTTTTCGTCTTAGGGCTCATGCGTAGACGAGGAATCGCTCGGCGTCCCGCGTGTTCAGCACGTCCTCCGCCGTGAGCCAACCCTTCCGCGCGATGGCGACGCCGAGGGCCACGTTCGTCATGCCGGCGACCGAGTGCGCGTCGGCGCCGAGCGAGATGGTGACGCCCAGCTCGCGGGCGCGGCGCACCATCCGCCAGTCGAGATCGAGCCGGTGCGGGTCGGCGTTCACCTCGATGGCGACGCCGCGCTCGGCGGCGTGCTCGAGCACGCGCTCCAAGTCGATCGCGTACGGATCGCGTGCCAGCAGCAGCCGTCCGGTGGGGTGGCCGAGGATCGTGGTGTGCGGATCGTCCAGCGCGCGTAACACCCGCTCGGTCATCTCGGCTTCGGTCATGCCGAACCGCGTGTGAATCGACGCGATGACGAAGTCGAACTGGTCGAGAACGGCCGGACCGTAGTCGAGGGAGCCGTCGGCGAGGATATCGGCCTCGACGCCTTTCAGTACGCGGAAGTCATTGAAGCGACGATTCACCGCGTCGATCTCCGCGTGCTGGCGGGTCACGTCCTCGGTGCGCAGTCCCCCCGCGTACGCGGACGACTGGCTGTGGTCGGTAATCCCCATCCACTCGTATCCGTCGGCCCGGCACGCGTCGGCCCATTCGGCGACCGTGGTGGTCCCGTCGGAATAGTTGGTGTGGCAGTGCAGGAGACCCTTCAGGTCGCGTTGCTCCAGCAGCCGCGGCAAGCGGCCCGCGGCGGCCGCTTCGATCTCGCCCATCCCTTCGCGCAACTCGGGCGGAATCCAGGGGAGGCCGGCGGCGCGATAGACGCTCTCCTCGTCGGGCCAGGGGCCGTCGGCCTCAGTCAGGCGGGCGTCCAACTGTGCCACATGAGCGGCGGACCCGGTGGCGCGCACCAACGTCAGCCCGGCGTCAGCTTCGGTGGCGAGAAACACCTGGGCCACGGCGCCGGACGCGAACCGTAGCGTGATCGCGCCATCCCTGCCTCTCAGCTCGATCACGCCCGGGGCGTCGTCCAACCGCGCGATGAGCGCCTCGCGCATGCCATTGCCCGTGTGAATCACGACGAAGTCCAGGTCCCGGATGAGCTCGAGCCGTCGCCGCACGCTGCCGGCGATCTCGACCCGCCGCACGCCTTCGAGCGCCGCCAGCGCCTGCGCGATGCCCTGCGCCTCGTCGAGCGCGTGATGCAGGAGGCGGAGGGCGCTCGCCTGGCGCAGCGCGGCGATGCCCTTCCGCACGTTGTCGGCGGTCTTGCGCCCAAAGTGGGGCAGGGCGGCGAGCCGGCCGTCGGCGGCGGCATCCTCCAGCTCGGCGAGCGACTCGATGTGCAGGCGTTCGTGGATCTGGCGCACCTTCCCGACGCCCAGGCCCGCAATGCCGAGCATCTCCACAAGCCCCGGGGGGATTTGTTCGCGCAGCTCGTCGAGTGTCGTCGAGCGGCCGGTAGCCGCGAGCTCGCGGCGCGCCGCGTCCTGGTAGAAGCGGACGCGCGCAGCACTCTCCCCCTTGAGCTCGAGAAACGCGGCGATGTGCTCGAGGACCGATCGAACGGCGAGCCTATCCATACCAGGCAATCGTAACACGGGAAGCCAGCCTAGTCGACGTCTTGGAACTGCTCCATCTCAGGAAGGAATGCGAGGAGACGACAGGTGAGCAGCAGCAGCTCGCCGGCGTTCGCGAGCGAGTAGAGCCCCGCCTGCGCGCCGCCCGAGAGCGTCGGACTCAATCGCTCCGTGCCGTCTTCGCGTGCCGCCGCGACCTCGATCTCGCCCGCCGCCCGATCATCGGCATCGGCGTGACCCTCGAGACCCACCGCGCTGAACCCCGCGCGGCCTTCACGCATCCCGAAGATCGCGAGCACCGCGATTTTACCTGGCGCCGCCCCTTCTGTGACAAACACTCCATCGAGCGGCTCCGGCGCTCCGTCCGCCGTGGGTGTCCCCCAGACCTTCAGCTCGGGTAGCTGCAGATAGAGTGATGGATGGGGGAGGTGTGACGTGATCGACGTGCCCACGGACGCGCGTTGCAGAGTCTCCTCGCTCACACGGTACACCGAGCCACCCGCTGCCCAATGTCGATAGGCATGGTGCAGCGTCAGCATGTGGGCCTCGAGCGCATCGGGACCGGTGCCGTCCGGCGCGATCTCGCGCAACAGCCGGCCCACCGGTTCGAGCAACACGAAACGGTCGCGATCGGCCGACGAGAGCGCGTCACGCTCGAGAACTTGCGCGATCGCCGGAAACCGGTCGCGGGCGAGGTCCCTGAAGGCGAGCGCGAACGGCGTGAGTCTCATTGGTTGGGCAGGAACGCGTCCAGGGCGTGCGCGAACTGGTCCGTGGCCTCGACGTGCGGGCAGTGTCCGACCGGGAGCTCCACCAAGTCGGCCCCAAGAATCTCCGCGAGTTCGCGGGAGCCGGCGATGGGGATGGGGTCGAAGCTGCCGTGGAGAATCAGGGTGGGGGGCGTGGGGCGCAGGCCGCGCAGCTGGTCTCGCAGATCGTACTCGCCGAGACTGTCCCACACGGCCTGTTGGGTACGCGCGTTGACGCGGAACGGGGTCAGGTTCTTGGCATCGCGGAAGTCACGGAAGTAGCCCGCGACGGACAGCTCGAACGCGCGCCGCTGGTAGGCGGCGGGGTCCTTCTCGCGCAGCCCGCTCGAGCGCAGCTCCTCCCGTGCCCGCAGGATCTCCGGCGCGGCCATGCGACGGGCGAATTCTTCCTCGAACTGACGCCGATAGGCGACCGTCGGGGAGGCGGGAGAGACGAGCGCCAGGCGCTCGACACGTTCCGGGTGCTCGAGCATATAGAGGAGAGCGAGCAGTCCGCCCCACGAGTACCCGCACAGCGTGAGCCGGTCGATCGCCAGCGAGACACGGATGGCCTCGAGATCGGCGACGTGCTCGCGCCAACCGACGGGTGTCTCGCGAGGGACCGGTGATTGCCCCCCGCCACGCTGGTCGTAGTAGAACAGCTCACGACGGGTGGCGAGGCGGTCATACTGTGGAAGCAGGTAGTCGTGGTGCGCGCCGGGCCCGCCGTGCAGCACCACGACCAGGGGTCCGGCACCGACGCGCCGGATGAAGAGTTGAGGGTCTACAGGAGCACCGCCAGCGCGTCCGCGACTTCCTTCACCTCGGCGTATTCCTTCTCTCCGAAGCCCGCGGGGACATCCGAGTCGATGTCGATCTGACCCATGATGTGGTCGCCGCGGCGGATGAGGACGACCAGCTCCGACTTGGTGAACGTGTTGCACGCGAGGTAATTCCTGGCCGCGCTGACGTCGGGCACGTTCTGGTCCTCTTTGGTCGCGACGGCGGTGCCGCATACGCCCACGCCGACGGGGATGCGCGTGTGCTCGGTCTCGCGCCCTGCATGGGCCTCGAGCACCAATTCCGCGCCGTGCAGCATGTACACGTACACCGACGTGTAGGGCGCGCCCAGCGCCCGGAGGCGGTCACACGCCATCTGGAGCAGGGCGTGACGGCCCGTGTCGTGCAAGTGCGCGGCGCGCAGCGCGCGGACGATCTTGCTCGCCGTCGTGATCATGACGTAACTGTAGCCACCCCGTCTCGCGTCGGGAAGCGTTAGATTCCTCCGCTCCATGATCGTCGCCCAGACGTTCGCCAGTCTTTTCGCGCGCACCCTGGACCTGTTTCGCGACCCCGCCGCGAAGGAAGGTCAGAAGGTCCAGTTCCGGGCGCTGGTCGAGCTGCTCAAGCTCGACGCTGTGACGATCACGATCGACGGCGGGCGGGTGACCGTGAACGGGACGCCCCTCGAGGGTGCGGCGTACGCCGTGCTCGCCCAGCGGCTCGAGTTCCACTCGGTGGTAGAGATACAGATCCCGGCGGCGACGCCCCCAGGCGAGACGTTCGAGCTGCTCCGGGCTCTCGCCGATCAGCCCGGCGAATCCGACGTCCCGACCCGCCTGCGGACCGCCGGCGCGGAGCGGATCAAGGTCGCCATCCAGGCGCCCCTGACGTCGACGTCCCTGGATGACGGGCCGTCGGCATCTCCAACTGCCCTGCAAGCTCCTGCTTCGGGTGCACCCGACGTCCCCACCCTCCTTCAGGACGAGACCCCGGCGGCGTTGGCGCCCGCCACAGCGGCGTCACGCTCCGCTACCGACATCGTAGCGGAGCTACAGCGCATGCCGACGGGGCCGCAGGTTCCCGAGCTGCTGGCGGTGCTCGCCCGTCAGCTCGAGACAGCGATGCGCGCGAACCGGCTCGAGCAGGCCGTCGCCATCGTGGCGGGAATCGTGAAAGCGGAGCAGTCGATCGGCGACGAAGCGCGCCGCCGGCAGTATTCGATCGCGCTCAAGCGGATGTACACGAAGCCGTTGCTCGAGGGGATCGCGCATCTCGTGCCGATGCCGTCGCAGCGCGACGCCGCGCTGCTCGCCCTGCAGCGGGCAGGGGAGGGCGGCGTCGAGGTGTTGCTCGATCTGCTCGTCGCGGCGCCCACGGTCGACGAGCGGCGCGGCATCTTCCAGGCCCTGACGGGCATGAAAGAGGGCACCGACCAGTTGGTCCACATGCTCGGTCATCACCAGTGGTTCGTAGTGCGCAACGTGGCGGAGCTGGTGGGGGAGCTGGGACTCGAGGAGGCGGTTCCGGCCCTGGCGCGCCAGCTCGACCACGAGGACGAGCGGGTACGCAAGGCCGTCGCGCTCGCGCTGGCGAAGACCGGCTCCCGCTCGGCCGCCGAGCCGTTGCGGCGTGCGCTCAAGGACAAGTCAGCCGAGGTCCGCATTCAGGCCGCCGTGGGCGTCGGGGGCCGCAAGGCGAGCGCGCTCGCGATGCCGCTCGTGGTCGCGATGGGCGAAGAGGAGGATGAGGCCGTCGAGCAGGAGCTGATGCTGGCGCTGGGGCGCATCGGCAGCCCCGACGCGGTGCAGGCCCTGATCAAGTTCGCTCAACCCGGCGGCAAGTTATTCGGCCGCAAGCCGACGGCCCTGCGGGTTACGGCCGTGGAAGCGCTCCGGCTGGCCGCCACGCCGGCCGCCATCGGCACCCTCGAAGGTCTGGGGGCTGACAGCGACAAGCAGGTACGAGCAGCCGCCCAGGCGGCGCTGCGCGATTTGAAGCAAAAGTGATGAAGCGGCGCGAGTTTTCCGCGGCGGCCGCGTCCGCCTTGGCGAGGGGTCTCCTGCCGTGGCCCGCGCAGCTGCCGAATGGGCGCCCGCGTCCCTCACCGTCACAGCTCGCTTGGCAGCGCGATGAGCTGGCGCTGTTCCTCCATTTCGGCGTCAATACCTTCACCGACCGGGAGTGGGGTGATGGGCGCGAAGACCCCGCCATCTTCAACCCGGCGAGCCTCGATGCGCGCCAGTGGGCTCGTGCCGCCCGCGCCGCCGGCGCGCACGCGCTCATCCTCACGGCCAAGCATCACGACGGCTTCTGTCTCTGGCCCAGCCGGCTCACGGCGCACTCGGTCGCGCGCAGCCCGTGGCGCGGCGGCGGCGGTGACGTGGTGCGCGAATTCACGGACGCTTGCAAGCGGGAAGGCCTGCGCGCCGGCCTCTACCTCTCTCCCTGGGACCGCAACGCGCCCGTCTATGGCGACTCACCGCGCTACAACGAGTTCTACTGTGACCAGCTCACGGAGCTGCTCACGCATTACGGGCCGATCGCGGAAGTGTGGTTCGACGGCGCCAACGGCGAGGGACCGAACGGCCGTCGCCAGGTTTACGACTGGCCGCGCGTCTTCGGCTTGGTGCGGCGGCTGCAGCCCCAGGCCGTGATGTTCTCCGACGCCGGCCCAGACATCCGCTGGTGCGGCAACGAATCCGGCGTCGCCGGGGATCCCAACTGGTCCACGATGCACCCAGCCGCCGTTCCATACCCGGGAGCGCCTGGGGACGCCGTGATCGCCGCGCTCCAGCACGGCGATCCCCAGGGCTCCGTGTGGCGGCCGGCTGAGGTCGATGTGTCGATCCGCCCCGGCTGGTTTCATCACGCGGCCGAGGACGAGCACGTCAAGACGGTGGATCAGTTGACGGATATCTGGTTCACGTCGGTGGGACGGAACTCGAAGTTGCTCCTGAACGTCCCGCCGACGCGCGAGGGACTGCTGCACGCGACCGAGGTTGCTCGGCTCACGGCGCTGCGGGCGCGGCTGACCGCGCTATTCGTCGAGGACTTCGCGTTCGGCCGGCGGGTGCTGTGGAGCGCCACGGGGCCGCGGACGGGCATCGCCGAGGTCGATCTGGGGCGGACCGTGAAGGCCGGGATCGTTCGGCTCGAGGAGGACATCGTACAGGGCCAGCGGGTTGCGCGCTACGCCGTGCACGGCACGGTGGAGGGGGGGACCTGGCAGGAGCTGTCCCGCGGCACCACGGTCGGCCACCGCAAGCTCGACCGGTTCGATGCCATGCCGATGCGGAGAGTGCGCGTGACCGTCGAAGACGCGGTGGCTCCGCTGCCGACCCGCCTGCGGATCGGGGTGTACGCCCCGGGCAACTAGCTCCTCTGAGCCGCCGAAGCGAGTCGCAGGATCAAGTTCACCCAGCGGATGGCCTCATCCTCGCTCATCCGGTTGGCGACCCGGGAGGGATAGGACACGTACTGATAGACGTCGACGCTTTCGACGTCTTGCGCCGGCGCGACGCCGACGCGAATCAGCTGCAAGAGGGCGATCCATTCCCCCTCGTACTCGACGAAGACAATCTGCTTCACCTTCAGCGCACCGAACGCGAGGCGCGTATCGGAAACCTGAAGGTCTTCGAATTCGACGAGCTCGGCGTTGATGGCGACGGGTCCGGCGCCGAGGACGAGCGCGCGCATTGGCGGAATGACGCTCGATTCGATGCGCAGCGTCCAGTCGCTCGTGGCGCGCATCGTGACCTGGTGCAGCAGATCCACGTCGACGATCACGCGCCGCTCTGGGTCGCCCAAGTCGGCGAGGCTGTCCACGGTCACCGCCTGCAGCACGCCCGTGTAGGTGCCCGACAGGTCCCGGGCATTGACGAGGCCGTACGGCGTCCCGAATCCCATGTCGCAGCCCGTAAGGACGATGATCAGCACCGCAGGGCGGAGACGCGATGTCAGTGTCATGTTACGCGCTGATGGAAGTTGCATGCCACAAGCTCGTCGCACGGCGGGTGGAGCGAGGGTCAGAGCGGGGACGGGGGCGTGGGGTGATGACACGGGTCAGTGGGACACGGGGCGCTAGCTTCAAGCGCTTGTTAGGCAGCTGCGTCAGGAGGCCCGGACGATTCGCGACCGGTCGTCGATGCACTAGCGCGGCGGTGCGCGCTTCGCCTCGCCATCCACGTCACTCTGCCAGGCGGCAAGTAGGGACCGCAGCCGTCGGGCAATGTCGGGACGTTGTCCGATCATGTTGTTCCGCTCGCCGAGATCCGTGCGCACATTGAAGAGCATCGGCCTCGGGCCGTCGAAGAGCAGCTTCCAGTCGCCAGAGCGCACGGCCCGTTGTGGGGAAGGGCCGATCACGCGCCAAAAAAGCGTCCGCTCGATCTCCGGCACGCGCCCTTCGAGCACCGGCAACAGATCGATCCCGTCGAGGCGCACTTCGGCAGGAACCGGCGTTCCTGTCGCCGCTAGAATCGAGGCCGTCAGGTCCATCGTTATGCCGACCTGGCCCGAAACCCGGCCCGCCGGAATCCGACCCGGCCAGCGGATGACCGCCGGCACGCGGATCCCGCCTTCCCACACCGTGCCCTTGTTCTGGAAGAGCGGCGTGTTGCGTGACAGCCACTCGCCGCCGTTGTCGTTGGTGAAGATCACGATCGTGTTCTGCCTCAACCCAAGGCTATCGAGGACACGGAGGATCCGGCCGACGCCCTGGTCGGCGCGCTCGAGCATCGCGACGTACTCCGCGCGTGTGCTCGTCGAATCGTCGAAGGGTCCGAGGTGCCTCGCATTATCGCGTGCCCTGGACGGCTTGTCGGGCACCTGGTACGGCCAATGCGCGGCGTTGTACGCGACGTCGATGAAGAACGGGCGCTGCGCGTTCTGCTCGATGAACCCCATGGATCGCTCGGTGATGAGGTCCGTCAGGTACCCCGTGGCCTTTACGGGGCGCTCGTTCTCGAACAGGTCGGGCTCCCCATCGTCGTAGGTGTGTTCGTAGTAATCGGTGAAGCCGCTCTTGAAGCCGAAGAAATAATCGAACCCCTGCGCGTTCGGACTGAACTCCGGCTTCCATCCGAGGTGCCACTTGCCGATGAGCGCCGTCGCGTAGCCGCTTGTCTTCAGGAGTTGGGGCAGCGACCGTCCCGTGACAGCCAGTCCCCGTACGCTGTCCGCTGCCTGGGCGCCCAGTGGCCACTCCAATCCGAAGCGTTGTTGGTACCGACCGGAGATGAGGCCCGCGCGCGTCGGCGTGCAGGTAGCCCCGTTCGCGTAGAAGTCGGTGAGTCGCACACCATCCCTCGCGAGTCGGTCGATGTAAGGAGTCTTGATGTCCGGCGCGCCGTAGCTGCCCAGGTCGCCGTATCCCACATCGTCGGTGATGATGAGGACGACGTTCGGTCGCCGCGCGGTGCCCACCTGCGCCTGTGTCGACGACAGGGCGGCGGCGACGACGACTGGCAGCAAGAATACAAGCCGACGCAAGTAGCCTCCTTGGGGTAGGACTGGGCGTCTTCCCTGGCTGCCTAGCGCCCAAGTTCAGTTTGCGACTCATATAGAACGCGCGGGCGCAGCCCGCGTCAATCCTTAGATCGCTTTTCAACTGCAACGATCGTTAGGCGTCGTGGCGGCGACGGTCGCGGCGCTCTTGACATATGCCTGCCCGCGGTGCACTCTGTATCACAAAGTACTTGTCATTCTATCACCAGCACGAGGTAGTCATGAAGCAGTGGGGGCGACGCATCCGCGCGGCAATCGGAATGGGCCTCACCTGGGGAGCAGCATGGTTTGGTGCGGGCATCCTGCTAGCGCGGGTGCCCGGTTTCTCCTCCGACCTCCCGTTTGCCCTCCTGTTTGCTCCGCTCGGCTTTGTGACCGGCATCATATTCTCCGGGATCCTCGTGGGTATCGAGGGCCGTCGCAGGTTTGATCGCATGTCGCTGTCGCGCTTTGCGGGGTGGGGCGCCGGGAGTGGCCTGCTGTTGTCCGGGATCTTCGTCGCCGCCGCGGCCCTTCGAGGAGCGGCCTTGTGGGGCGAGTTCCTGGTGTTCGGTCCTGCGCTCGCCGTGGCGAGCGCGGTCTGCGCTGCTGGTTCGCTGGCGATGGCCAGACGGGCTGAAAGGCGAGAACTCCCCGGCCCCAGTGGGGATCCGGCCGCGGCCGACCTGCTCGGACGCGGTGAGTGACATGTCCGCGTCGCGCCAGCCCGCGTCGGAGGGCGTTCCTCATCCAGATGTGGATGGTGGCAGGGGCGCATAACGGAACGCGCTTAAGCTGCGGCGCGCTGGTGAAAGAGTAGTCATTCACCGCGCGCCGCCAGCTTCAAGCGCTTGCTAGGCGGCACCCACGGTCGCGATGGCGCGATAAGCGGAGGCGGTGGTGGCGCCGCCGCCTCCCCGGGGTGGTCACGCGTGACTCGAGACTGTGGGGCAGATGAGCAGGTTGCCCGTGTCGACTTCGTAAGGGTTGGAACCGCCGCTGTTGATCGGCAGGAACACATTCCCAGCGGCTTCGGCCGCGTCGATGTCAGCAGCACTCGTGATCGGCCTGAAGGTCGGTGATGCCACGTAGGCCGGGTTATAGACGAGGACAATGATCTTCCATGGCGCTTCGTATTCGCCCGCAGTGCCGTGCCTGCCCATGCCCGGGGCCCCGGTGATCACATGGTCGTGATAGACGAACGGCGCTGGCAGTCCCGCATGGAAGCACGGGTTGCATTGCGGCTGATACCCGGACGGCAGCGTAATCGGCCCTGCTCCGGGCGCCGGCAGCGACGCTTGCGCATACGAGACCAGATAGAGCTCCTCCGCGTGGGCGTATGCGTTCGGCATCGTCGCCCGAGCGTTCGGAATAACATGCGGCCCGATCATGTAAACAGTCGTGCCGTTCGCGTACGTGGGATCAATCTCCGGTTTCCCCATAGCCCCCGCAGGCGGGGCCGGACTCACTGAGAACGCCACCGTAGCATCCTGCTGGCCAGGCTGCACTGGAGCCGAGCTCTCACACCCAACGACCGACACTGCGGCAAGCACGACAACGACTCGGGAAACGATTTCCATGTGATCCGTCCTTCGAAGAGAGGCGTGGAGGGAGACTGGTGACGCAGGCCGGTGTCGGTGGGCGCCGGATGCGCAACAAACGACAGGCGCTGAGGGACGATGTCAAGAGGAATGAGCACAATCTACGCGCGCCGCCAGCTTCAAGCGCGTGTTAGGCGGCCCGCGCATCATAGCCAGCCCCCGGTCAAGGCCATCTTGCCGACAAAGGCCATCCACAACGAGAGGAGGATCTCGACCAGCGAGACGCCGATGTAGAGCGGGCGGCGGCCGCGGGCGCGACGCACCAACCACGCTGCCACGAGTACGTGAAGTCCGACCAGGACGTATAGAACCGTGCACAGGGCACAGGGCGGTCGGGGTATTTCGAACGCTCCGCTGTGGCGCCAGGTCGTACTGATGTAATAGATGCCGACCGGAAAGATGAGCGGCCCTAGGAGCTCTGCGAGGGTGCGAGGGCTTTCAGCTTGAACGGCGGTGCCTCCGGGGCGGCCTCACGGATCGCGCTTCAGGTGCGGCGCGCTGAGGAAAGACTCATTCCACAATCTACGCGCGCCGTCAGGTTCAAGCGTTTGTTAGGCCGCGCGTTCAGACAGGTGTTACCGGCCGGTTTTCTGCAGGACGGGCCTGCGGTCGTGGCTCGGGCAGACTCTCCCGGCGCAACGACCCCAGCTGGCGCTCGTTGTAGTCCGCTCGCTCTTGTAGTTCAGCCACCTGTTCGCGCAGCCGCTCGAGGTCCTGGCGCTCCGTCTCCGTCCCACCAAGACGACGGGCAATCGCGCGCCCAATCGGCCCGAGTCCCAACACTCCAGTGGCAATCAGAACCGGAATCACGACGTGCGCGTGTTCGGCCAGTCGAAAAAGGAGGGTCTGCCAGATCGTGTCCATGGAGTCTCTCCGATCAGACAGTAGCTAGAGTTGTCATTCAATATCCTCCGCGCGCCGCCAGCTTCAAGCGCTTGTTAGGCGGCGCCACTCGAGTGAACGGCGCTGAGAGCACGAACCTGGCGAAGGCGCACATAACCGCCCAGCCCACTAAGAATTGGGCTGAGCGGGAGAAGGAGCACTGAGAGCCAGACTGGCAGTTGCTCCTGACCGTTTGCGAGGGAATAGATCCCTAACCCGAGGCACAAGTACGATGACAGCGCGGCGTTGAGTAGTTCGGCTCGGCGTGCCAGGCGAGCCGATACATATCCACCGACGACGCTGAAGAGGCACCCGATAACCGCGAGGATGATGTACAGCATCACGTGACTCTTGATGAAAGCCATGACCGTGGCGGTTTGCTCTGCCTGCGACAGCCCCACGATGCTGGGATTCGTGGCCATCACATAAAAGACAACCGGCAGGCCTGCGAGGCTCGTTCCACCCACGTCAATGAGTCCCCCCAACAGGACTGGAAGCCAAGCGATTCGTCGCATCACCGTCTCCTCCTCGAGGCGCCCCCTAACGGATCGCGCTTAAGCTGCCCACTGGACGAGATCACCTGCGAATCGTGAAGTCTATGGGAACAGTAACCCGGACGCGGACGGGAACGCCTGCTCGACACCCAGGCCAGTACGATGCGTCCCTTGCCCAGCGCAGGGCTTCGGCCTGAAAAGCGGAGCGGTCACGCTTGACAATGGTGATGGAGGATGAGTCCACCATCCCCTCGATCGCGATGACAACGGAAAGGATCACGTGACCCTCGATAGCGCGGCGGCGGAGCTCGTCCGGGTAGTCAAGCAGAGGTCCGGTCCGTGCGTAAGGCCGCTCAGTGACCTGCGTGGTGTCGTAAACGGTCGTGTCTGCGTTGCTGAGTCCGCTGCAGGACGTACGACCGCGGAGGTCGGCGCTCTGCCGGGAGGACCCAGGGGCTCCCGTGCACGCCGAGATAGGCGTGGCGAGAGCAATTGCGAGCCAGAACGCGGGAGAGGGCCCGCCACGATTCATCTGACGACTCGGAAGTTGATAGGAATCCGAACCCGGACCCTAACGGCCTGCCCTTCGCGGCATCCAGGTGAGAACACTGCTTGGCGCAGATATTGAATAGCCGACCTTTCGAAGTCAGGATGATCGCTGAACACGCGCGCTATCGAACGCGGTTCGGCTCTGCCTCCGGCATTGACGATCATGGACATGACAACTCCTCCAGAGATTCCCTGGGTCCTCAACTCATCGGGATAACTGAGGTTCGGCCCGCTGAGGATCTCTGGACGTCGAGAAACCTGGGTTGTGTCAAAGATTGTAGTATCGGAGCTGGGGCGGCCTTCGCACGATGGGACCGGAGGACTGGCGAGACTCCCCGCTGAAGTCGAGCGCTGCATCGCACAGCTCGATAACACGACGACGAGAAGAGATGCCAGCGGTCGTCCCATGGTACCCTCGACCAGCGTCGGGCTGCCTACAGTAATTGGACTGGTCTGTCTAGACTACAAACTAGGCAGTTCTCCCGCTAGCGAACCCGCACCAACAGTCATAGCTCCGCCTGTCACACCGAACCCCTACCTAGGCACGAAATCCTGCGTGGGCTCGAGCCGCCGCGCGAACGCCGCCAGCAGCCGCGCCGCTCGCTCCAGATCCTCGAGCGCCACCATCTCGTTGGGGCTGTGCATGTAGCGGTTGGGCACGCTCACGAGCCCCGTCGGGACGCCGCGTAACACGTTGTAGATCGCGTCGGCGTCGGTCCCCGTGTCGTGCGGCGCCGCCTGGATCGTGTACGAGATCTTCTCCTTGTCCGCGCATTCGACGAGCTGATCGAACACGACCGGGCTCACCGACGAGCCGCGCGACAACACCACGCCGCCCCCCAGCTTGTGGTCACCCGCCTGCTTCTTTTCCGCCCCGGGGTAGTCGGTCGCGTGCGTCACGTCCACGACGAGGGCCACTTGCGGATCGAGGCCCGCGGCGCTG